>Ga0187877_1000216_pt1 | contig 78981 bp, 59 predicted proteins | sample June2016WEW_17_1_3_FD_132430 | JGI IMG/M metagenome (GOLD analysis project Ga0187877, IMG submission 132430) | Peatland microbial communities from SPRUCE experiment site at the Marcell Experimental Forest, Minnesota, USA - June2016WEW_17_100 | ecosystem: Environmental > Terrestrial > Soil >...
ACTTTTGTTGCGCTTATAGCCCAATACCGGCACCGGCTTCGTGTCCAACAGGTAGCGAGTCTGGCAGTTCCAGCCTTTTTGGGCGATCCAATACCGGCGCAGTTGTTCCACCAGCAGCCGCAATGACCGAGAGTGACGATTGAACTGGCTTTGATCGACCAGCCTCGGAAACAGATCCAGATTATTGGCGCGCAGGAACTCAATGTACTGGGTCTCGCTCGGGTACGGAATGTAGTCTTGCGCCAACATCAGCGTCATCACTTCGCTATCCGTGAATTCGGGTTTCTTGCCTGGTTTGCCTTGGAGCAGCTTCACACCTTCTACTTGATACCAATCGTCCACAAGAACAAAAATGATGGTCAAAATGTCAGAAATGGTTATACTTGTCATCGGGAATGTCCTTTCAAGATATAGTGTGGCAACTTTATCTTGAAACGCTACCAAAGTAACCAAACCACAGCCTGATCAGAAAAAATCCCGCCTGCTAGACCTGCGGGATTTTTAGGTTGTCTATTTCCCTTACCTTAGATAACTTCGGCTGCAATGTTGGCGGCAATCGATCGGGGGACCTCGACCTCCGGACTCCTGCTTCAGAATTTCAGAAATATAGAAACCAACATTCTGGATTAAGGGGCTGAAACAGCGCAGCGGAAACCAACAACACTGAGATCGAAGAGAGCCTTCGCCGGATTGTATGTATAGCGGTTTGCGGCGAAGAGGTACCCCCCGGTCGAATAATAGTTACCGCCCCGCAGAACATGATATTGTCCAGAAGTTGGACCGGTCGGATTCGAGGCTGGCGAACTCGCGTAATAGGTTGCGCTGTACCAGTCATTCACCCAGTTAAACACGTTCCCTGCCATGTCGAGCACCCCGTATGGACTGGCACCTGAAGGGTAGCTGTCCACCGCAGTGGTATCATTTACACAAGCAGTATAGTAATGAGGGGTCATTCCGAAGTTCGTCAGGGAGCATGTCGGGGATTGGTTGCCCCAGGGATAATTGCGCCCATCCGTCCCAACCGCTGCTTTCTCCCATTCCGCCTCCGTCGGCAGACGTACCCCCGCCCACTTGCAGTACGCCTGGGCCATGTCCCAATTCACATAGATCACCGGATAATTATCGTACAGAGGGTTGCCGTAGTAAGGGAGGCGCGTATAGGACCCGGAGTAAAGTGGCTTCTTGCAGACACCGGCGCTGACACACTTAGCATACATGGCGTTGGTCACGTCGGTTTTGTCGATCCAGAAAGTATCCAGGGAGACAGTATGCGGTGGCTGTTCGTCCGTAAAATCACGCAGCGCGCAATCGTTTTCATATTTCGAGCACACAGCAAATGCGTCCTGGGCGGTCTTGCCCATGGTGAACTTCCCTGCCGGAACATAGACCATCACCATCTTGTCCGCCGGGCGCGTCCAAGCGGCCTTCGCCGCACAGCCTGACAGGGCCAGTGACAACATCACGGTGACCATCCACAGGGTCTTGGAAAGCTTATACATGGTGATCCTCCCTCATGATTGGTTCAGTGCGTTCTGATGAATTTGGAAGCATTTGATCGTGCTCAGTGCCATTATGGCTTCAACAATTTGGTCGTCGACCTCTTTTTCCGGAAAGGGGCAGCGCCTATTTTCTCCCAAGGGTCAGAAATATCTTTTTCTCTCTCATCCTCCTGAAAATGTGCGAAAACGAGTGGCAAGCCCAAAGGTAACCATGTTGTCCTGATTAAATTATGTGGCACCAGGTTCTTAGCCACTGCATGATGGCTGAACAACTTTTATATCCACTCGTAAAGCTTTTAAAAAGATAAGCGAAATCCATGGCAATGAGGATTTCGCTTTTTACTCCCAGGTTCTCGAATGGTTTCGGATCCAGAAAATGCTGGAACCTGGTTTAATCCTTTGATTGTCGCATATTATAGTAGCACGGAAATTTGCGAAGTTCAACACTTTTATCGACCCTTTGATTGCGTGTTTTTGGTAAATCACTTGCCTGTTACATCACTCCCTACATGCCGGTCTGGTTGATAAGCTGATCCTGGTTGAAAAAAACCGCCGGGTAAGGGTGGGGGAAAGATCAGGCGTCGGCAAGTTGATCGGCTCGCAAAGCACGGCGCATGTCCAGCAATCCGATTTAATGTATTGTGTCTGCTTCTACTTGAGGCCATTCCCTCTTTTCGTCAATAAATATTCAATTTCACATCAGACGTATAGTGATAGCAATCTCCCCGTGTGGCTTTCGGTAATAGGCTCAATGCATTGAGCAATCCCGCACCTGGGCGTCGGCTGTTGTTCTCGGCAGCCCGGCATGGATGGTCAAACTGAAGTTATAATTTGCCCATGTCTGTCTATCTACAGGATATTCCTCTGCCGGAGGCGAAAGAACGTCTGGAGGCAGCGCTAAAAACCTCCGGCCTTTGGCGCCGATTGGGAATTGAAACGATCCCGCTCGATGAAAATGCCGTCGGACGGGTATTGGCAGAACCGGTTTGGGCGAAAGTTTCCTCGCCGCACTACCACGCAGCAGCCATGGATGGCTTTGCCGTTCGGGCAGAGGCGACCAGTGGGGCCCAGCTATCGAAACCGGTCATTTTGCTCTTAGGGTCCCAAACGATCTATGTGGACACGGGTGATCCCCTTCCCACAGATTTCGATGCGGTCATCCCGATTGAAAACGTCGAATCGCTCGATGAATCTGGAGGAATCAGCAAAGATATAAGAAAGCCAAGATCGATCCGTATTCGGGCGGCGGTGACCCCCTGGGCATATGTACGTCCGATGGGCGAAGACATAGTTGCCACCCAGCTGGTACTGACTGCCGGTCAGGCCTTGCGCCCGGTCGACTTGGGGGCGATCGCCGCGGCAGGCTTGATTGAGGTAAAGGTGGCCCGACAGCCCCAGGTGGCGATTCTGCCAACCGGGACAGAGCTGGTTCCTCTGGGGAGCGATTTAAAACCTGGGGACATCCTGGAGTTTAATTCGCTGGTCCTGGCTTCCCAAATTCGAGTTTGGGGTGGACATGCAGACCGATTCCCGATCATCCCGGACGATTTCGCTGCCATCTGCCGGGGGGTCCGCAAAGCTGCCCGTCAGCACGACCTGATCCTCCTTAATGCCGGTTCTTCTGCAGGAGCGGAGGACTATTCATCACGAGTCGTGGAAAAGCTGGGCAAACTGCTCGTCCATGGGGTAGCTGTCCGGCCAGGGCACCCGGTCATCATCGGAGTGATCGAGGCTGGAGGAAAGCAGGTGCCGATCTTCGGTGTCCCCGGCTACCCTGTTTCAGCTGCCCTGACCGGTGAGATTTTCATCGAGCCACTGATCGCAAAGTGGCTGGGTCGCCATGCCGGAGAGCAACCTGTCGAGATAGCCCAGATCACCCGCAAGATCACGTCGCCCGCTGGGGATGATGACTATGTGCGTGTAACCGTGGGGAGGGTTGGCGGGAAGGTCTTGGCTGCCCCACTTTCCCGCGGGGCAGGTGTCATCTCTTCCCTGGTTCGGGCTGACGGTTTGGTCATCCTGCCGCGTGGGGTGCAGGGTATAGAAGCTGGCGAATCCGTTCCCGTCCATCTTTATCGATCACAGGCGGAGATCGACCGGACGATCTTCTGTATTGGCTCCCATGACCTGACCCTGGATCTACTGGCGCAATTCCTGGCGGAATACGACCGGAGGCTGGCATCTGCCAATGTTGGTTCGCAAGGCGGGCTGGTTGCCCTGCAGCGCGGGGAAGCGCATATGGCCGGATCGCACCTGCTCGATCCTGAAACGGGTGAATTCAATGTATCCTATTTGCCAAAATTCCTGCCTGGAGTTCCCGTCCGATTGATTGCCCTCGTCGGGCGTGAGCAGGGACTTTTGGTGCGAAAAGGAAATCCTAAAGGTATCCACGACCTGGGCGATCTCTCCCGGTCCGATATCCGTTTCGTAAATCGTCAGCGCGGGGCCGGGACCCGCCTGCTGCTGGATTACCGCCTGAAGTTAATGGGGCTTCCTGCTGAAGCCATCCGGGGCTATAATCAAGAAGAGTACACCCATTTGGGTGTCGCGGCCGCGGTTGCGTCTGACCGGGCCGATTGTGGGCTGGGAATAGCCGCCGCGGCCCAGGCTCTTGAATTGGATTTCATTCCCCTTTTCCAAGAAAGATATGACCTGGTCATTCCAAAAATCTTTGCAGAAAGCGCGCTGCTGTCCCCTCTGTTCGATGTCCTGCATGACGGGGCATTCCGCGAGGCGGTCTCAAAGATGCCCGGTTACGACGTTTCTGTAATGGGTAGAGTGATCCTGGAGGCATGAAGTGACATTTGCGCTGGTGATCGACGATAACCGCCAGACGGCGGATGCATTATGTCAGATGCTGCGGATCTGGAAAATTCCCTCGCGCTCTGCATTGACCCCGAGCGCCGGAATGGCCATCCTGCGTGAAGAGAAACCCAAAGTCATTTTTCTGGACATTAATATGCCGGGCGTGGATGGTTTTGAGGTGCTTTCCTATTTACGGCGAGAGCCACATCTGATTGGCGTGCCGGTCATCATTGTCACCTCCGATGATCAGCCTCAGACTGCCCAGCGTGCCCTCAAGGAAGGTGCCAGTGCGATCGTGATCAAGCCGGTCATGGCGGAGATTCTTGAAGACGCCCTGAAGAAGGCAGGCCTTCTTTAATAAATAAATCGGCTGTATTAGAGAATTATATAAACTTCCGGTGAAAGGTATCCATTCACCGGATTTTATTATATAATTCAGGTTCGCTATATCAGAATATGGATAAGGAGATGAACATGACCCTTGCTCCAGGGGTTCAAGCGCCGGATTTTGTCCTTTCCGATGAGAATAAGATACAACGGCGTCTATCTGATTTCAAGGGACGGTCCGTCGTGTTGTATTTCTACCCAAAAGACGACACACCCGGTTGTACGACGGAGGCTTGCAACTTCCGGGACGACTATAGTGCATATATCAATGCGGATATCATCATTCTCGGCGTGAGCCCTGATTCACCTGAATCGCATGCAAAGTTCAAGGAAAAGTTCCGAATCCCCTTTACGCTTCTGGCGGATACCGGGCATAAAGTCTGCGATCTATATGGTGTTTGGGGCGCCAAGAAGTTCATGGGGCGGGATTACGATGGGGTTAAGCGGACCACCTTTTTAATCGATCCCGGCGGGCGGATTGCTAAAGTATTTGAAAATGTCAGGCCCTCCGAACACAGTGTTGAAGTCCTGGCAGCGATCAAGATGCTGGGATAAGAATCAGGTTCAAAAAAACGGCCCTCGGGCCGTTTTTTTGTCCCCCATAAACGGGTAGCTCCAGGTCGTTGATCTCACTGCCTCCTTCCCCTCTTCGCTTCCCGCTTGAAATGGGGGCAGGTCGGACGGCCATTCCGCGCCCTCCGCCCGAATATGTTATGGCCGTCTGATGAAGATCAGGCTGCTTGGATCCTTGAACGCAACCTTCCAGTCTGTAGACATCTGCAGGACGTTCGCCAGGGGCGAGCTCGGCTCGATTAGAATGGTCCCGACTTTCTGCGCGATCAGTTTATCATTCCAGCCGGGCTCGGCATCATAAATGCTCAGGTAGTTATAGATGAATTGGTCGCCGTACAGATCGGCCCGGCCGTCGATATAAACCGGGTATTGAGGGTATAAACGCCAGATCAGGTACCCGCCCCAACCGTAAGAATTGTAAAGGCGGCCAGCAGGACGATTCTGTAAAATCCAATTCACTGCCTGGAAGGGGAATTGGGCCTGTTCGGTCTTGGCCTGCTCTGCGCTGACCGATACGAACCTCACACCGGCAGCCAGGATTACAAGTGCTAACAAGAGCGGATTTAACCAGGACAGGATGCGGCTCTTGAGCGGTTGTTCGGTTTTGATCTGCACCAGAGACCCGATCTGCTCCGACAGGACCGGAACTGCTGCGATGGCGAATAATGGCACATTTCGCATCGAGACCAGGGCGGCGTAGCCAAATACGAGCGTCAATAGTATCTTGGTCGGTGAGCTCGTTTTACGTGAAAGCAATCCAAAACCGATCAGGGCCAGGATCATCCATGCCAACGGCTGCCACTCCCCCTGATGAAAATCGGGCGAGAACCATTCCTGGATGAACTGCTGCATGGAAGGGCTGGTTAGGGTCTCGAAAGGGTAGAGATACAGTTTCGGTCCGTTGGGATTGACCACGACCGCCATGAGGCAGACCACCAGAATACCGATAAGCCACAGGATCGCCTTTACCAGCCGGCCAGGGAGAGGTTTTTCTTTCCTCAGGAAGTGGGTAAGGAGTTCGAGGCCATCTCCAAGGATGTAAATGCAGACAATTCCCAGGCCGAGAGCATACCCGGCGTGCAGGTTGACCCAGAGCAGGGTGATGAACGGCAAAGGCAGGATGAATCGAACCCGGCGCTTGGTTTGATAAGCATCCAAAAGATACAGGAACAAACTTGTCAGGAACAGTGAGATCATCTGCGGCCGCACTCCCCAGGTTGGTGCGGTGGCAAGGGCGCCCAGCAGCAAGGCAAAACCCGCTACAAAGGGCCTTTCCGGACTGCGCAGATAAACCAGGAGGAAGCCGGCGGTGATCAGTACAGAAAATATGAAAATGAGCAGACTGAACCCCCCCAACCGATAAAGCCCGTACATGAAGAGCTCAGATAACCATTCGTGGGCGATCCAGGGTTTCCCGGTGACCGTGGAGGAAAATGGGTCTGTCTCGGGTACCTGATGGGTTTCGAAGATCAGCTGGCCAGTCCGCAAGTGCCACCAAAAATCCGGATCGGCAATGGGCCGCAAGGAAATGATAAAGATGGCCAGGATTAAAAGGATGGCGAATAGGCGGCGGGTCGAAAGACGCATGCGGGCATTCTCCCTGCCTTTATTTTAACACGCAGCAGGGGCAGCCAGCTGGCTGTCCCTTCGGGTATTTTGTCTTATTCTCCCAGATAATCCCTTAGCTTGCGCCGGACGGAGGGGTGCCGCAACCGGCTCAAAGCCTGCGCCTCGATCTGGCGGACGCGTTCGCGGGTCACCCCCATCTTTCGACCCACTTCCTCGAGGGTATATGCCTGTCCATCCAGCAGCCCATAGCGCAGTTGTAAAATGCGCACCTCGCGTGGAGGCAGGCCGTTCAAGACTTCGGTCAGATGCTCTCTCAGCAGGTTGTAGGTTGCGGTGTCATCCGGCGGTGCCGCCTCGTCATCCTCGATGAAATCACCCAGCACCGAGTCTTCTTCGTCGTCCGTTGGGGTCTCCAGGGAAAGCGGTCGGCGGGCGACCTGGATCATGTTCTCGACCTTCTTGGGAGGGACTTCCAGAGTATTGGCCAACTCTTCCACCGAAGGTTCTCGGCCGAGGCGCTGGGTGAGCTGGTGCTGCACCCTGAGCAGTTTGTTGATCTGATCGCCCATGTGGACGGGTACACGGATGGTGCGGCCCTGGTCAGCGATGGCCCGAGTTACCGCCTGGCGGATCCACCAGGTGGCATAAGTGCTGAATTTATGGCCGCGGCGGTAATCGAATTTCTTCGTCGCCCGGATCAATCCGATGTTGCCTTCCTGGATCAGGTCCAGGAAAGGGACACCCCGGCCCATGTATTTTTTTGCAACACTGATAACCAGGCGTGAGTTGGCGGTGATCAGGTGTTCGCGCGCGGCCCAGCCATCCTCGATCAGGCGGCGCAACTCCATGCGCCGGCGTGGGCTGACGTTCCCGCGGGCCAACTCCTCGCGTGCCATCCGGCCGCGCTCGATACGCTGGGCGAGTTCGACCTCTTCGGTGGCGGTCAGCAGCGGGACCCGGCTGACCTCTTTTAGGTACAGACCGATCGTGTCGTCGGTGTCGATATTTGCAAGGTAATCGTCCAGGGATACTTCGGGTTCGGCTTCCGTTTCTTCCGCCGCAACCAGTTCATCCTCCGGAGGTTCCCCGGTGGGGGCATCTTCGACAAACGCCACCCCCGCGCTGAGGAGTGCCGCGAAGGCTTCCTCGAGCTGCTCGACATCCTGCTCGGCCTCGGGGAAGAAATGAAGGATGTCATCGATGGTGACATACTTCTTCTGGCGGCCAAGTTCGATTAAACGCGCAATGGCCGAATACTCTTCGTCCTCCTCGATCAACAAAGGATGTTCCAAGTTTTTTCTCGCCATAGGGTTTTACCTAAACCAGAATACTCTTTTTCTAAGCTTAATTCAAGACCCAGCCTAAGGGGTGGGGGTTAATGAAGGGGAAGATGTGGATGGAGGAGTCGGGGTTGCCGTCGGCACGTAAGGCGGGTTGTCCAGCATTTCCAATAATGGATCGATCCCGTCCACACTGATCACGTATAGGTTGCTGTGATCAAAACGGACATAGTATCCGCTGCTGGTGGGTGTCTTGCTACCGACCTCGAGCGTGTGCTGGGTCCCATCCAGGTAGACCAGCTGGATCACGTCGGCAGGAGTATCGAGCCCCATGGCGCTCTGCGGCGGGTTGGTGTTCAATTTGGTCACAATACTGAGAGCGCCAACCTGAGTCTCTGCCGCTTCCGCGGCGGCTTGGTCGGCCGGGGCGGGAGCCGGCAGGCTGACATTCCAGTTGCCGTTGTTATCCCGTTCGATCATGGTGACCTTGTTGTTCTGGTCGTTGATGCGGACGCTCTTCAACTTTGGCCCGTTCGCCGGGAGCAGGAAGGTACTTCCTGCCTCTGTGGGGGTGGGTGTGCCGGATTTCTGGGGAGAGCGATATTTCAGGAAGAAATAACCGCCGAGTGCCAAAACCAACAGGATGAGGACAATCCAGGTCGGACGTTTGATCATGCGATTAACCTCGCGACCGCCGCACCAGCCAGGATGCGACGCCGCCGGCTACAACCGCGAGGGGGAGCAGGAAGACGAAAACGATCCCGATCACCAGGAGGGTAAGGTTATCAATCACCTTGAGCTGGCGGGTGATGGGCGTTTTGGCCGTCAAGTTGATCTGGTTCTCCTGACCGGCAGCCCAGTCGACGGAATTAATGAGGAGATCCCCATTGGCATATTGGTTGAAGAAAGTATCATCGGCGAATTCCGAATTTCCGATGACCACCAGCCGTCCATTGTTGCTGGTGTTCTCGGCTGCTATCGCAAGATTCAGGGGACCGGGTAGGTCTTTGGTAGGATCGTATGTCAGCTGCTGGGAGCTTGATTTCAGAACGGAAAAATCGGTCAATCCCCAGGCATCGGAGAGTGTTTTGACCAGGACCGTGGCAGAAACGTTCGTAATCGTTTTTTCGGTCAGGCTGCGCGCATCCACAAAGAATGTATCCCGATTTTTGAGCTGATTCGTGATCGGGTGGCTGCCGTAATTCTGGGTATCGGCAACTGCTATATCAACCTGACTCTGCGCGGGATCGATCACCAGGTCGTTATCCAGGGTTATTCCCCAGGTTGACGCAAGATAGTCGGCGAGCGGATCAGTAACAGGGGTGATGGTGGTGCTGGTGGTGCTGCTATTGCCCTGCATGAAGAAGGTGGGCGCCTCCATGACGACCAGTGCACCTCCATGGGATAGGTAATCGGCCAGGAGTGCGGTTTCTTGGGCGGACAACGGCTGCGAAGGACCTGCCACGATGACCGCCTTGGCGTCAGCAGGAACTTTACCCTGGGCGAGCAAATTCAAGCTTTGCACCGTATAATTTTTCGCGCTGAGTGCGGTGCTGACCAGGGTGAAGGCGGTCTGACCGGTGGTTTGGATATCCGCCTCCCCATGACCGGTGAGGAAGTAGACTGCCCGATGCCCGGGATTCATCAAGCGTACCAGGCCATTGGTGAAATCCTGTTCGGTCAGGGAGGTGAGCACCTCTTTATTGTTGCCCAGGATCAGCACCGTGGAGGCGTCCTGGGTGATCTGATACTGCGTGGCCAGGGTAGGATCCAGATTGGGATCGACAAATTCGAAGCTGAATTTTCCATTGCTTTTGGACCGAATACTGGTCAGGAGCTTTTGGGCATCGCTGGTGCTGGAATTCGAAGTGTAGAAGCCGATGGCGTGAACCGGGCCTGGCAGCGCCTTGAGGGCCGCCAGGGTCTCGGGGGCTAAAGTATTCTGCTTGTCCTCGGTCCAGTCGCCCTGGAGCGGATATTGATAGGCGATCACATTCACGACGATCAGGATGCCCAGGAAAGCGATCAGCAGGATAACCGCATTGCTGCCATAACGGGCCTGCCGCCCGGTGATTAGTTGGCGTACGCGGTTGGGATCCATCAAGGCGTAGACGGCCAGCCCGATGATCAGCAGCGACAAACAGCCCAGCAAACCCCAGTTAAAGGCTTTGGTATTGGAGATCGTATACAAGCCCATGAAGGCAATCAGCTTGACGATCAGCAGGATTATTCCGGCCAGTACAGCGACCCCGGAAATCCACAAACCGATGGACGCATACCGGTGCAGCGGTAGTTTTCTGGAGTTTTTCGTTTTCTTTGCCATTACTGCCACCTCCTCATCTCAACGACGACGGTGGCCACGAATAATCCAAATGCGGTCAGGCTGAGAGGGTAAATGATATCGGAGAGGGCCACTTGCCCTGTAAGCAGGTTACTGAAACGCCCGTTCAGGTCCAGGTAGGTGAAGAAATTAATGATCGAACTGACCTGGGTGATGTAGGTGGGCAGGCGAATCAAATACCAGAAGACCATCAACAGGATCAGGGCTCCAAAAAAAGCGGCAAATTGGTTGCTGAAAATGGCGGATACGGCTATGCCCAGCGCCAGAAAGGTCATCACCAGCAGGATGATCGCCACATAGGCGGCCATCATGACCCCTTGATCAATCCCTGGGGTGACGAGCTGATTGAGCACAATCGGGAAGATCAAGGTGATGGCGATTAAGGTCAGGCTGAAGAGCAGAGCGCCCAGCCATTTCCCGACGACCAATTCCCAATCCCGGAGGGGTGCGGTCAGCAGCAGTTCCATCGTACCCATGCGCTGTTCATCGGCTAACAGGCGCATGGTCAGGGCAGGGCTTGTCAGGAGAAACACCGTTGACAGCGGCCCGATCACAATGCTGATATCTGGCGCGCTGGCCCCGGAATAAAGCCCCTGGGCGCCTGCATAGTAAATGTTGACGACAAAAAAGATGCCGATTACCAACAGAACCACAAGCGCCACGACATAAGCAATGGGGCTGATAAAGTAATGCCGGTACTCCCGGCGGGCTATGGTCCAGATGTTACGCATGGTTCCTGTTCTCCTTACTTGGCTGGGGCCCCGTCACGGGTCAGCTCAAGGAAGATCTCTTCCAGGCTCATCCCGACAGGGCTGAGCTCATACAACTCGTAGCCAGCTGTGACCACCAATTTTGCCACGGCGGGGCGGATGTCCATTCCCGGAGCGAATTGGAATTCCAGTGCCCCGTCCGGACGCACCTTAATGTCTTGGATCCCTTGGATCTTGGAAAGCTGGGGGACTAATTCTTCCACTTCGCCTTTAATGCGCAGAAGGGCCCTTTCAGCTCCTACCAGGCGGGCCTCCAAGTTCTTCGGTGAGTCCTCGGCCACGATGTGTCCTTTATTGATGATCATGACCCGGTCGCATAGCTGCTGCGCTTCCGAAAGGATATGCGTGGACAGCAGGACGGTGCGCTCTTTGCCCGTCTCGCGAATGATATTACGGATTTCAACGACCTGGGCCGGATCGAGGCCGATGGTCGGTTCGTCCAGGATCAGCACTTCCGGCTTGTGCAACAGGGCCTGGGCGAGGCCGATCCGCTGGCGCATGCCTTTCGATAGGTTGGCAATGTAGCCATCCGCGCGCTCGCCCATGCCAACCATCTCGAGCGTTTCATCGATCAGGTCGTCGCTGTCAGGAATATGACGCAAATCAGCCATGAACTTCAAGTACTCGAAGACAGTCATATCCGGATAGAGGGGGACAGTCTCCGGGAGATAACCGACCCGTCGGCGCACTTCAAGCGAGTCATCCACGACATCGTAACCGGCCACCTGGGCCGAACCGGAGGTCGGTGGCATATAACCGGTCAGGATTCTCAGCGTCGTGGTCTTACCTGCGCCGTTCGGACCCAGGAAACCGACCACTTCGCCCTGTCGTGCTTCGAACGTCAAATTCTCAATGGCTCTTCTAGAACCGTAATCTTTGGTGAGGCCTTCCGCACGGATCATGCGTACTCCTTGGAAAATCAGGTTTAGGCAAAGAAACGGCACAGCAGCCCAATAAGGCGGCAGTGCCGAATGACAATCCGGACCAACCTTGTAGAATATACAATAACTGAGAGGCTAAAGTCAAGTGGTTTTGTTTATTCTAATCAAACCCTAATCTTAAGGAAATTTATCATAAATAAACCATCCCTGGTCCTAAAACCTCCTTTGCCATTTGGGGGCGTGATTCGATGAAGGTGAGAAAGGCGTTCGTTTGACGAAAGGAGGCTCTTCGGTTAAAATGAAACATTGAGGCGCAACAGCGCCTCATATTTTCGAGGAGTGAAGGGATATCATCGACAAATCGGAGGTGACATGAATATTCTTTGGCTGGGCAGCCGGCATGGTCTGTCCCCTTTCGAGCAGGTTGCGATCCTTGCCGTTTTGATCGTTGCGTTCATCAGCCTGCTCTATGCCTGGCTATTGAGGGGGATTGTGCTCAAGAAAGACAAGGGCACCCCTAAGATGCAGGAGGTCTGGGACGCCATCCGCATCGGGGCGAACAGTTACCTGAATCGGCAGTTGCGCTCGATCCTGCCGCTGATCGGTATTCTGACGGTTGTGTTATTCCTGAGTGTCTATGTTGTTCCGCCTTCCCAGGAAGCGATGAACGAGTTCGGGAAGAACGCCCAGATCATTGTCGCCATCGGCCGGACGATCGCATTCATCATGGGGGCCTCCTTTTCATTGACGGTCGGGCAGCTCGGCATGCGCATGGCGATCCAGGCCAACGTCCGGGCGGCATCGGCTTCACGGAGAGGCTTCAATGAGGCGCTATCAATCGCCTATTATGCCGGTACGGTCACTGGAATGTTGACCGACGGTTTAGGCCTGTTTGGTGGGACCCTCATTTTTATTGTCTTCGGCCGCGCCGCGCCGGATGCCCTGCTCGGGTTCGGATTCGGCGGGACGCTGCTGGCGCTTTTCATGCGCGTCGGCGGTGGGATTTATACCAAGGCGGCCGATGTTGGGGCCGATCTGGTGGGGAAGGTCGAGAAGGATATTCCGGAAGATGACCCGCGCAATGCAGCGGTCATTGCCGATCTGGTCGGGGACAACGTGGGGGACTGCGCCGGCATGGCCGCGGACATCTTCGAATCCTATGAAGTTACCATCGTATCCGCTCTGATCCTGGGCGTGGCGCTGATCGCCATCGATCCGACCCACAGCCTGAAGTGGATCGTCTACCCGCTGATCATACGCGCCATCGGTGTGCTCTCTTCGATCCTCGGCACCTTCACGGTGCCGATCTGGGAGCGCTTCCCGTTGAAATTTCTGCGCGCCCGGGATGCAGAAGGAGCGATGTTCCGCTCCTATGAGGTTTCATCGATCAACACGGTGGTATGGTCCTTCGTGCTCGCCATTTTGTATGCTCACGATTGGCGAATGGCGATGCTGACCACGATCGGCGTGGCCCTGGCGGTCGCCTTCAATCCACTCACCTCTTACTTTACATCGACCCACAAGCCACCGGTCAAGGAGATCGTCCAATCGACCCTGACCGGCCCAGCTACCGTCGTCCTTTCCGGACTTTCGCTCGGCATGGAATCAAGCGTCTGGGCCCTGGTGGTCATCGCCATCTCATTTATCTTTGCCTTGCTGCTTTACAACCCACAGGGGGCAACTTATGTGATGTACGCGGTTGCCATGATCGGCATCGGCATGCTGAGCCATACCGGAAATAATGTCGCCATGGACTCGTATGGTCCGATCTCGGACAACGCCAACGGCATTGGCGAGTTGACCTGGCATGACATAGACGATCCCGACACGCAGAAGGCCCGCCAGATCATGGCGGATCTGGATTCGGTCGGGAACACAACCAAGGCCATCACGAAAGGGGTGGCGATCGCCTCGGCCGTGATCGCCGCCGTCAGCCTGTTCGCATCCTTCTTTATTGATGTCGGGCGCGTTCAGGCAGCAGCCAATGCGGTGGCCAAAGCTGCCGGACAGGCGCTTCCATTTACGACCCTGCTCCAAGACACCGGCGTGCGAGTCTCACAAACCGGTGTGTTCGTTGGCCTGCTACTGGGTGGCGCGCTCCCCTGGCTGTTCAGCTCGCTATCCATCAAGGCGGTCAGTCGGGCGGCCAGCCTGATCGTGCTGGAGGTGAGGCGCCAGTTCAAGATCCCCGGGTTGATGGAGGGCAAGGTCAAGCCCGATTATGCTCAGGTGGTTGGCATCTCGACAGCTGCTGCGCAGAAGGAACTGATCCCCCTGGCGCTCATCGCTGTGCTTACCCCTCTGGCGCTCGGGTTGATCTTGGGTGTTGAGGCCCTGGCAGGGTTTTGTGCCGGCATCATTTTAAGCGGACAGCTCCTGGCAGTGTTCATGGCCAACGCCGGAGGTGCCTGGGATAATGCCAAGAAATCCATTGAGGATGAGCCCCGCGACCTGGCCGCCAATACCGGAAAAGGTTCCGAGCGCCACAAGGCCAGCGTGGTCGGCGATACGATTGGTGACCCGCTGAAGGACACCGCCGGCCCGGCCCTTAACCCGATGATCAAGGTTGTAAACCTGGTTTCGTTGATCGCTGCGCCGATCATCGTGAAGTACGCCAACGTGGAAGGCTTGGGGCGCGCGGTTGTATGGGGCATTGCAGTCGTCCTGCTCGTGATTGTTGGATGGGCTTTCCTGCGTTCGAAGGCGCCAGCGCCTAGCATGAAGAGTTGAGCAACCTCGTGAAAGGCCCGGCCCGGAGTATGTTTTCGGGCCGGGCTACTTTTATCAAGCGAATGGCATGAAACGGCTCCTCTACTTTATCCACGGTATTTTATTTACCGCAGTTGCACCCCTCATCCACTATATGTTAATTGCCGGGGATAGGGTCTATGAGTCCCCCCGCAGGCTCGTCCAGCCTGTCCTGGTCGCGGTGTTGCTATATTTGATCCTGACCGCCATCGCATTCATCGTTTTTCGGAGAATGGAAAGTGCCGGGATCCTTGCCAGCCTGCTCATCCTGGCCTTTTTTTTCCTCTGGCCTATCTTTGATGCCATTCTGATCGCACTGGTGGTCGGGGCGGTCCTTCTCGGGCTGGTTTCCAGGAAGTTCCAATTGCTGCACATTCATCTGGTGTTGGGCGTTTGCAGCGTTCTCCTGGCGGGCTATTATGTATTCCTGTTCATCTCCTATTTAACCTCCCTGCCTTTGCAGGGCTACCAGCATCTGGTCAGCCCGGTGGCTGCGACCGGGAGTTCCCCGAGCGCTGCCCAGGACCGTCCGGATATCTACTATATCATTCTGGATGCCTATGGTCGGGCGGATATGCTGCAGCAGCTCTACGGTCTTGACAACACCCCGTTCATCCAGGGCCTGGAACAGCGTGGTTTTATCGTCCCCGTCCTCAGCCGGACGAACTATCCTCGCACGATCGTCTCGCTGAGTTCTTCCCTGAACATGCAGTATCTGGACGGGGTGGAGCAGGTGATGGGGACTTCGGAACTGTGGTGGCCGCTCCAGGATCCGTTGCAGCACAGCCAGGTGCGGACGTTTCTAGAGAACCGGGGATATAAGACGGTCTTCTTTGCCACGCATTTTGATGAGACGGAGATCCGGGATGGGGATTACTTTGAAAAACTCTATCCGCTCATGCCGGACAATCTCGAGGAATCCTTCATCGGCGAGACCAACCTGGACCTTTTTGCGGAGCCCCTGTCCAATGTGATGTTTCATTCCTCCGTTGATTCGTTCCGCAAAACGATCCTGTATGATTTAGAGACCCTTCCGAAGGTCGCCTCCATCCCGGGGCCGAAATTCGTTTTCATGCATGTCATCTCGCCGCACCCGCCATTCATCTTCAATGCCAATGGGCCGATCAGTTTCAAGGCGAATACCGTCGTTTCCATCGGCGACGGCCAGGGCTTTGGGGGCACGGCCTCGGACTACCGGATCGGGTATTCGGGACAGGTCCAATTCCTCGATCCGCAGGTGCTGAAGATGATCGATGCACTGCTCGCCAATTCCGCGCAGAAGCCGATCATCATCATTCAGGGGGACCATGGACCGGGTATGTTCCTGAACTATTCGTCCGCTGCGGATACGTGCCTGTATGAGCGGTTTTCGATCCTGACCGCCTATTATTTCCCCGGGGTTGACCCGGCCTCGGTCCCGGCGGACATCAGCCCGGTGGACACCTTCCGTTTTGTTTTCAATCATTACTTTGGGAGCCATTATGAGCTGCTGCCCAGCCGGCAGTATTTTTCAGCCGAACCCGGTCCTTTTCAGTTCGAGGATGTGACCGCTCAATATCAACCGGGTCAACCCACTTGTTTAAAACCCCCGTCTTCCAATCCCTGAGCAAATAAGGGACAATGACCCGAAACTGAGTCGAGCCTCACAATCCCGCGAGGTTCATTTCAGCCCATTCGATGGAGCTGGCGGTGATGGGCTCTATGCCGACGACACATCAAGGCCTGTCATAGGTTCAGCCGTGACCGTGCTTGAAGATCGCCACGCTGTCGGTTTCATACACCTTGTTGTAGTTCGGGGAATTTTGGAGATCATTCAGGATCGAGGGATTACCGGGCGTGCTGGCCAGGCACGGACCGGTCGGGATGGTTCTCGAGACATACACATAATCGAAGACCATGTGCAGACTGAACGCTTTTTTTTCCAGGCAGCCACTCGATTGATTTTCGCACGCTTGCAGACCCTGGAGGCCTTCCTGGCGGGTCGCGAACGAACTCCCCAGCAGCCATTCCTGTCCCTGCAAGGTGGTCAGGCTGGTGCGATCGGCGATGGCCGGAAACCATTCCTGGACTGGATCGCACGCCCAAAGCTGCTGGCCGGTCAGGACAATAAAACGGGTGCCAGGGTCCGTCTTGGCTTTTACCCATTCCATCGCCTGGATGTTCCCGGAGTCAATTCTGGCCGGAGCGACCTGGAGCATGGCGAGGTAGTCCGCAAAACATATATAGACCAAAAATGTGATCAAGAAGATGCGACCGGTCAGGCTGCCGAACGGCTCATATTTTTTCAGGGGTTCCCGGTGATTCTCGATGGAGAATAAGGTCGGAAACACGAGGCCGGTCAGGGCGATGGCTGCCAGGAGTGAGATCGGAACTGCTGCCACCGTGAATTTGCTGCGTGGATCGACCAGGAAAGGGATGACCAACCAGGCTGCGAAAAGGTATTTGCGCTGGGCGCAGGTCACGAAGATCCCGATAAACCCCAGGGCTGCCAGAAGGGTCATGAGAGGTTCCTGGGTGAAATTGAAGGTGAGCACTCCGAGCGAAGAAACTGTTCCAGAGCCCCCGGATGCCATTGCCGAGAGGAACGGCGCCAGGCCATGTCTGACGAGCATCGGGATCCACCAGATGGATGTGAGCAGGGCGGTCCCTGCGGTGACTGCCAGTCCATCCCATAGAGCGGTTTTCGACCTCGCCCGGATCAACCAGATCAACACACAGAAGGCTGCCGCCTGCAGGGAGGCTTCTGGATGACACAGGACAAGCAAGCTCGCGAAGAGGATCGTTCCGAGGTGATGGCGGACCCGCCGCCGGGTGAAAAGCAGGTAGGCCTGCCAGGTGGTCAGCAAAAGGAACAGCTGTCCGAACGCGCGCGTGAGGCCACCCCCCATCAGCGTCCAGTAAATGGCCCCCGGGACAAATGCGTATGCAGCGGTCGCTAGCGCGGATTTAAGGCGGTCTCCTTCAAAAACGGAGGTCGCCAACGCATAAAATGCGATCAGGCACAGGCAGGAGGCGATCGCCGGCAGCCAGCGCAGCAGATCGATGACTGAAAAACCGGTGAGGTCGGCCATCAGAGCGGCAAGATAGAAAGGCAGGGGTGGATAGGTATAAGGGATCGCCGAGCGATTGTAGGTGGTGAAATCCGGCAGATGGTTGGCATTGCTTCGGAGATCGTTGATCATGGTCAGGAACATGCCACCGTCGTTTAATGGATACCGGCTGTCCAGGGCCTGGTAGACGCGCAGCCAGCTGCCCAGGATGAACGCGATTAACAGGATGAGCACGGCCCATTCATCCGCGGTCAGTTTTTTTCTAGGCGTGGAAGGAAGAGTGCTCACCGGGTATATTTCCTCTGCCACTCGAACAACTTGTTCAAGGCCTCGATCGGTGAAAGTGCATTGACATCCAGCGCTTTCAACTCGTCCAGCAGCGGGCTGGTCTCTGGAAACAGAGCTGCCTGCTGGGCAGCGTGAGGATGGATCGGTACAGCCTGCCCGGACGATTTTTCCAATTCCAGCAGGATCTCGCTCGCCCGCTGGATCACCGGCTGAGGCAGGCCGGCCAGCTGGGCCACGTGAATCCCATAGGATTTATCCGCACCTCCCAGGATAATTTTATGAAGGAAGACCACCTTGCCGTCCGCTTCGCTCACCGCGACGTTGTAGTTTCGCACACCGGGCAGCAGGTCCCCTAACTGGGTCAACTCATGGTAATGCGTGGCGAACAGCGTTTTCGCTCTCAATTGCGGGTGGTTGTGGATGTATTCCACGACAGCCCAGGCGATCGAAACGCCGTCGTAGGTGCTGGTCCCCCGTCCAATTTCGTCCAGAATGAGCAGACTGCGCGGCGTGGCATGGTGCAAAATGTTGGCTGCTTCGATCATTTCTACCATGAACGTAGACTGCCCGGCTTGAATTTCATCCTGCGCCCCGATGCGGGTGAAGATGCGATCCACCATGCCAATCCTCGCCGATGAAGCCGGCACGAAGGATCCCATTTGTGCCATCAGGACGATCAAGGCAGTCTGACGCAGGTAGGTACTCTTTCCGGACATGTTGGGTCCGGTGATGATTCGTATGATCTCGCCCTGACTGAATACAACATCATTGGGTACGTAGCGTTCGCCCTGCAGGCTCTGCTCGACCACCGGATGGCGGCCATCGTGGATCTCTAAACTGTCATTGTCCTGCAGTTCCGGACGGACATACCCGCCCAGAGCGGCCGCCTCGCCGAGGGCAGAGAGCACATCCAGCTCGGCCAATGCACGGGCGCTTTCCAACAATCGACCCGAGGCCCCGGCGAGCCTGGAGCATACCTCCTTGAATAAACGGAGTTCTATTTCGCGGATATGCTCCTCGGCATTCAATACCAGGGTTTCATACTCCTTCATCTCAGGAGTAATATATCTCTCTGCGTTGACCAGGGTCTGTTTCCGAATATAGTCTGGCGGCACCAGAGCCGCATTTGCGTGGGACACCTCAATATAATAGCCAAAGACTTTGTTGTAACTCACCTTCAGGGACTTGATCCCGGTGCGTTGTCTTTCGGCCGGTTCGAGATTGTTTATCCATTCGCGAGCATGCCGGGAGGCTTCGATGACCCCATCCAGTTCTGGGGAAAAACCGGAACGGATGATGCCGATATTCTGCAAGGTCGCCGGAGGGTCATCCTCGATCGCCTGCTGTAACAGGGCGAGCTCTTCCGGGCAGGGGTTTAAGCCTTGGATGGGCAAGGCTCCGGGAGCATCTGCTGGGAAAACCTGCAGAATTGCCGGGATGCGCTGGAGCGTATCACGCAGGGCGACCAGATCGCGCGGCAGGGCATGACCTGAAATGATCCGATTGGCCAGCCGCTCGAGATCCGCGAGCGGTTTCAGTGCGGCGCGCAGGTCGCCGCGCAGCATGGAATGGCTGGAGAAGTACTCGACTCCGTCCAGGCGCTGCCGGATGCGGCCCACCTCCAGGAGCGGCTGGCTGACCCATTGACGAATCAGGCGTTTCCCCATCGGGGTGACCGCCTGATCGAGGACACCCAGCAAGGAACCCTTGACACCCCCGCGCAGCGTCTCGGTTAGCTCCAGGTTCCGGCGGGTGGCAGCATCCAGGGTCATGAACTCGCTTAAACTATAGACGCGTAGGCTGGTGAGCTGGGCCAGGGCCGGGCTGTCGGTTTCTTTTAAGTACTGGAGGATCGCCCCGGCAGATCGAATCGCCAGGGGTAGTCCCGTCAAACCGAAGCCTTCCAGGGTTCCTGCAGCGAAGTGGGCGAGCAGTGTCTCCCGACACTTGCCGGGTTCGAACCTCCAGGCCACCCAGGGCGTGACATGACCGGGGAGACCGCCTGGGATTGGGAGGTCGTCCGGGTAGAGGATCTCCGCGGGGCGCAGCCGGGCGATTTCAGCCCGCAGGGTGGCAGAGTCCGAAGCATCGAGCTCGGTGACGGCGAATTCCCCGGTGGTGATATCGGCGTAGGCGATGCCTGCTCGACCTCCCTCCAGGACCACTGCAGCCAGATAGTTGTTGGCATCTCCGGGAAGCAGGCCGGGTTCGACGATCGTGCCGGGCGTGACGACCCGGACGACCTTGCGTGGGAATATCCCTTTGACGGGCTGGTCACCGACCTGCTCACAGATCGCCACATGGTACCCTTTTTCGATCAACCTGGACAAATAATTTTCAACGGCATGATAGGGTATGCCGGCGAGCGGCGCACGCCGGCCCTTCCCAATCGGGCGTGAGGTGAGCACGATATCCAGCTCACGCGCTGCGGTCTCTGCGTCCTGGTCAAAGGTTTCATAAAAATCGCCCAGCCTGAAGAACAGGATGGCGTCCGGATACAGTCTTTTAATTTCAAGGTATTGCTGGCGAATAGGGGTAACGTCGTCGGTTGGCATGCATCCATTTTATGATTTCCAATCGATTTGAGCAAGGGTCCGCCTGAATGAAACCCTATGATTCTTACTGTTTCTGGTTTTCGATTTTGGAATATAATTGAATCACTATATTCTTCAACAAGGAGGCTCAAATGGCTAGTGTTACCTATGATCATGTATCGAAGGAATTCGGCAACGTGATGGCGGTCAACGACCTGGACCTTCAGGTCGGAGACAAGGAATTCCTGGTGTTCGTAGGTCCTTCCGGTTGCGGAAAGACCACCGCCTTGCGGCTGCTCGCGGGGCTGGAAGAAATTACAAAAGGATTGATCAAGATCGCCGATCGGGTGGTCAACGATGTTCCCCCCAAGGATCGCGATATCGCCATGGTGTTCCAATCCTATGCCCTATACCCGCACATGACGGTATACGATAACCTGGCCTTTGGCCTCAAGCTGCGGAAGACCCCCAAGGAGGAGATCAAGCGCCGGGTCCAGGAGGCCGCAGACATCCTGGGCATCGGTGAACTGCTTGCTCGAAAGCCGCGGCAGCTGTCCGGTGGTCAGCGCCAGCGGGTGGCGGTCGGACGCGCCATCGTACGCGAGCCGCAGGTGTTCCTCTTCGATGAGCCGCTGTCGAATCTGGACGCGAAACTGCGTATCGCCATGCGCGCTGAGATCACCAAACTGCATCACCGCTTGCAAACTACCTTCATCTATGTGACCCATGATCAAATGGAAGCCATGACCATGGCGACGCGCATCGCCGTCATCAATAAAGGCATGCTCCAGCAGCTGGACACCCCGCAGGTCCTGTACGACAACCCGGACAACATGTTCGTCGCAGGTTTTATTGGTTCGCCGGCCATGAACTTCTTCAAGGCCAAGCTGCGCAAGGACGGTGGAAAATTGCTGGTCGATTCCGGCAGTTTTATCGTACCGGTGCCCGAGGACCGCGTGAAAGCGTATCAGGTTTTTATTGATAAGCCGGTGGTGTTTGGGATCCGGCCAGAGGATATCCACAACCCGGCGTTTATCCCAACCGGAATCCATTCTGCTCCGGTGGAAACCAAGGTGGATGTCACGGAGCTGATGGGTAACGAGATCTTCCTGTATCTGGTCACCGGTGAGAACACTATCGTCGCCCGGGTCGATCCCCGTACCGATTTTCGCATCGGCGACAAGGTGCAGGTGGCTTTCAACATGGACAAGTGCCACCTTTTCGACCCCGAGACCGAGCAAGCCATCCGGTGATTTTGGTGCGTTCAAAGACCGCCAGGTGCGCATACCTGGCGGTTTATTATGCGAGGAGCATGAATGGAACCATCCTACCAACTCGTTCTGCTACGCCATGGCCAGAGCACCTGGAATCTCGAAAATCGATACACCGGCTGGACGGATGTCGGCCTCAGCGACCAGGGGGTGCAGGAAGCTTTATTTGCCGGCCGGCTCCTGCGCGAGAAGCAGTATGTTTTTGATGTTGCCTATACATCCGTGCTGAAACGGGCGATCAAGACTCTCTGGATCGTCCTCGAGGAAATTAATCAGGAATGGATTCCGGTCGTACGTGCCTGGCAATTGAATGAGCGTCATTACGGAGCCCTTCAGGGGTTGAATAAGGCGGAGACTGCCAAAGAATATGGCGAGGCGCAGGTCAAGCTCTGGCGTCGTTCCTACGCAGTTCCGCCGCCGCCTTTGGATTGGGATGATCCCCGCCACCCCCGTTTTGACCCTCGCTATGCAGGATTGACCAAGGAGCAGCTGCCAAGCGCTGAGTCTCTCAAAATTACCCTGGAACGGGTCTTGCCATACTGGCATTCCACGCTTACGCCTGTGATCAAATCCGGGAAGCGCATGCTGGTCTCGGCCCACGGCAACAGCCTGCGGGCGCTTGTCAAGTACCTCGACCATATTTCCGACGAGGCCATCCCGGAATTGAATATCCCGACTGGTATCCCGCTTGTCTATGAGCTGGATGCGGAGTTGAACGCGGTCAAGCACTACTATCTGGCGGATGAAGAGACAGTCCGCAAGGCCACTGAAGCGGTTGCTGCCCAGGGCAAGGCTAAGTAAACCCTGCCCACTCGCTAGGCTCAAGCTTTGTTGAAACGATCCCCGCCTAAAAAGGCGGGGATTGGCATTTATTTACGCCTACGGGTGCTCACCCAGGCAACGATCCCGGCCGCAGCCAAGGCGACCAGTGCGATGGCAATCACGGAGCCTCCAGCTGCCGTGACAGGGAAATTGGGCGAAGGGGGGCTTGTGGGCGTCGGAGGCAGTGGGGTGTCCGTAAAGGTGGATGTCGGCCAGAGTGTAGGGGTTGGGAGTTCGGTCGGTGTGAAGGTGGGGAAGGTAGGGGAGGGGGTGAAAGCCAGGCTGATGATCAGCTTGTGTCCGGGGTAGATCGTCGAAGTGTCTGTTAGGCCGTTCAATTGTTCGAGGGTCACGAGCGGGATCTTGTAGGCCAGGGCGATCGCCAGGAGCGAGTCTCCCGGCTGGATGATGTAAGTGATGGAGCCATCCACGTTCGGCGTGTTCTGGACGATCAACTGGGTCGGCGAGGAGAGCGGGGCGATAGGGGTGTAGGCAACCGGCGTACCCCCGGTGGATAGCCCGGCATCCAGGCAGTAATAGTAAGTATTTCCTACGACCGCAACACCCGCCCCGACATCCTGGAGGACAGTGGAAAGCATGGTGCCCTTATGGGCAGTGTCACCCAGCCATTGTGTGACGGCCTCCTCGGGTGTCATCCCGATTCCACCGGTTACATTCTCAGAAAAAAAGCCGCCCTGGCTCAAGTCTCCCGCGACCAGGTAACCGGCATCCAGGGCGCGCTGAAAAGGCCGCCTACCCTGTGCATCGATGTGAGTGTCGGACACACTGATCAAAGCCATGTACTTGGCATGCGCCTGGGCGATGGTCATCAGGATCGGGTTGACATTGTAACCGGTCAGTCCATGTGCAGCGCGCAGGGCGTTGACCGCATCCACCAGATCGCTTCCGTTCGCGTCCGCCGGAAGGAGTGCCCTGGGATTGGCGCGTACCGGTTGAGAAAGCACCGCACCCATCGAAACCAGAATGAGCGCCAACCCTGAAAGGAATAGTTTACGCATGGACCTATTATACCGGTCGGATGAGGGACACGCAATTCTGATAATAGTGTATCATAAGGGTCTAAATAGGTTCGTATTTGGATGGGATATTTGTCCGGCGAGCAGGTGACATTGGTCACAGTTTTAGTAAAGTGCTGAAAGGTAAAATAGACAGCAAGAGTTCACTCGAGGAGTATTCCATGCCCCTTCTTACACCTGGCCGACGCTGGCAACCGCCCTACAAACCCTTCAAGGCCGAATCCTTTGGGCAGCACCTGCTGGAAACTACCGAGATTACCATCAAAGGCCCGATATGGGGCTGTCGGATGTGTGGAAACTGCCTGTTGCAGGAAACCGCCTTTATCTGTTCGAGGGAATGCCCCAAGGGTATTCGCAACGGACCGTGCGGAGGTTCCACTTCTGATCACTGCGAGGTAGATGAGACTCGCTCGTGCATCTGGTACGAGATCTATGAACGCGCATTTAAGATGGGCCGGGAAGAGATGCTCCTCGAGGTGTTGCCTCCGCTTGATTGGGACAAGGTGGGTGGCGAAACATGGGGGGACGTCTTTCAGCAAGTGAAAAAGATCGGAACGAGCAAAGTACTTGCTGGTCTGCTCACGACGGATTCTGCGAAGCGCACGACCACCTGGGAGAGCATCTTCCGGCCGGTCCGGCAGCCGGACTGGTGGCAGGGCGATAAGCAGTACCACGCTCCCCAATACACCGAGCCGGTTTCAGAGTTGGAACGGCACCTGAAGGCGGGCGAATTTGTCGTCACAGCCGAGGTGGCTCCTCCGCTAACAGTTTCAACGAAGAAGCTCGGCAGCAATATCGAGCTGGTCAAGCCGTATGTGACCGCGATTAATTTTACCGATAACCCCTCGGCAACTTCGCGCATGTCTTCTTGGGCCTGCTCGACCATTGCCATTCAGCTTGGGGCGGAGCCGGTCATGCAGATCGCTGCCCGCGACCGGACCCGGGTAGGGTTGCCAGGTGATGTGCTCGGGGCTTGCGCTCTCGGTGTCAGGAACCTGCTCTGTCTTTCCGGGGATACAATGAAACTGGCCCTCGCGCCGCGCGGCCGTATGGATATTCAGGATCTGGATTCGATTCAGATGCTGTGGATATTGCGGCGCATGCGCGATGAGGGGAAATACCTGGATGGCCGGGAAATGAAATTTCCACCCAAATTCTTCCTGGGCGCTGCCGCCTCACCTTTTGCCTCGGAACCGGAATTCCAGGCCCTGCGGGAACACAAAAAGGTCAATGCCGGGGCGCAGTTCTTCCAGACCAATTTAGTCTACGAAACAGGAAGGCTCGAGACCTGGTTGAATGAATTGTCCAAACGGAACATCCTGGACAAGGTGTATATCCTGATCGGCCTCACCCCGCTAAAAAGCTATAAAATCGCCTGCTATATGAATAAGGAGGTCCCGGGAGTGTTTATTCCCCCCGAAGTGCTGAAGCGTATGGAAGCGGCAGAAGCGGCCGGAAAGCCCCAGGAAGAGGGTGTGGCAATCACTCTCGAATTGATCGAGAAGATCAAGACTTTCCGAGGTCAGGGCATCCACGGCCTGCATATCATGGCGGTTGGCTGGGAAGAGATCGTGCCCCGTATTGTGACGGAGGCCGGGTTGCTTCCGGTCGGCTTTATCGCACCGCAACCAGCAGTTCAGGCAGCGTAAGGTGTTCTCATTTTCTTGACGGAGGAGAATATATGACGCAGGAAATCCAAATCGATGCATTATTACCTCAGGAGATGGCCGAGAAAGCCGAAGCGATTGGTGTTCGCAAAGCTGCACTCCCCTTCTTGACCTTATTTGCTCTGGCCATTCTCGCAGGAGCATTCATCTCTTTAGGCGCTATGTTTGCGACGACCGTATCAGCGGGAAGCTCGGTCCTGCCCTACGGCGTAGCTCGTATCTTGGTTGGCCTGGTCTTCTGTCTCGGCCTGGTGTTGGTGGTGGTGGCCGGGGCAGAACTTTTTACCGGGAACAACTTGATTGTGATGGCATGGGCCAGCGGCAAAATCTCGATTTGGGCGCTCCTGCGTAATTGGCTTGTGGTCTATCTCGGCAACTTCGTCGGATCGCTGTTAACGGCTTTGCTGGTCTACTTGGGGAAACAATACACCTTTGGCAGCGGTTCGGTCGGCGAGGCGGCCCTTAAGACTGCGGTGGGAAAGGTTAATTTGGGTTTTGTACAGGCGATCGCTCTGGGGATCCTTTGCAATGCACTGGTCTGCTTGGCAATCTGGTTGACCTACAGCGCCCGGAGCGTGACCGATAAGATCCTTGCCATCCTGTTTCCAATCTCGGCGTTTGTGGCCGCCTCGTTTGAGCACAGTGTCGCCAATATGTATTTCATCCCGTACGCCTTGTTCATCAAGATGTTCAATCCCGCCTTTGCTGCCTCTACCAAGGTCGATGTGACCACTTTGACATGGGCATCCTTCTTTATTAAGAACCTGCTTCCGGTGACAATCGGGAATATCATCGGCGGTTCAGGGTTGGTTGCTTTGATGTACTGGTTTATCTATCTGCGGAGAAAAAGCTAAGAGTGGATATCCGCTTTCTTGCGCATTTATTAAATGGATTATTGATGATCGCCATGCCGGTCGGCTTGGCGATTTATTTAACCCGGAAGTTCCACCTGGGATGGGATCTTTGGTGGGTAGGGGCGGCCGTCTTCATCTTTTCACAGGTTGGACACATTCCGTTCAATTACTTGATGACCATCCTGCTCAATCGCACAAGACTGGTCAACTTGCCTGCAACAGGGCGTTTGTTTTTCAATGCCGTTTTTCTGGGTCTCAGTGCAGGGTTGTGGGAGGAATCCTTTCGTTATGGGATGTATCGCTGGTGGGTTATGGATGCCCGCTCCTGGCGGAAAGGTTTGCTGGTTGGGGCAGGCCATGGAGGTGCCGAAGCCATAGCCCTTGGTTTGTCAGTGTTATATAGCTTCATCCAGATGGCAGCCTTGCGTAATGCCAATCTGACCAGGCTCTTTCCGGCGCCCCAGCTCCCCCAGGCTGTCCAGCAGGTGTCTGCGTATTGGTCGGCAACTTGGTATGCCTCGTTGCTTGGTGCCCTGGAACGTTTTTTTGCGATCCCGGCGCAGATCGGTCTGTCGATATTGGTTTTGCAGGCCTTTACTCGCAAACAGGCAATCTGGGTTTGGCTGGCGGTCTTCTTTCATGCTCTGACGGATGCATCCGTTGTCCTCGCCTCACATTACTTCGGTGTATTCTGGACGGAAGCACTGATCGGTTTGTTCGCAATTGTCAGCGTGGGGTTGATTTTTGCCTTGCACCAGCCTGATACTGCGCCGGTCAGCCATACCGTCCTGCCCGTCTCCTCTGCTCCGTTTAATCCTCAATCGGTGCAGGAAACCTGGGAACAAATCGAGGATACTCGTTACCAATAAAAGCCTATGATCCATACCGAGAACATCACCAAAAAATTCGGCGAGGTCTTGGCGGTTGAAGGACTGAGCCTGGATGTCAGCGATGGCGAGGTCTTTGGATTCCTGGGACCGAACGGTGCTGGTAAAACGACCACGGTCCGCATGCTGACCAGCCTGATCGGTTTGACCAGCGGCACTGCTAGAGTGGCAGGCTATGTGCTCGGCCAGCAAGACACCGCCATTCGCCGCACGGTCGGTCTGCTGACCGAAACGCCTGGTATGTACGACAACCTCTCCGCCGAATACAACCTGCAGATCTTCGCCGAGCTCTATGAAGTAAAGGATGTCCAAGGCCAGGTCGAGAAATATCTGCGAATGCTCGGCCTGTGGGATCGGCGTGCAGATGCCGCTGGGACTTTTTCGAAGGGCATGAAACAGAAGCTGGCCATTGCCCGGGCTTTGCTGCACGAGCCGCGCATCCTGTTCCTGGATGAACCGACCGCTGGTCTGGACCCGGAATCCTCTCATCTCGTGCGTGAGTTCATTGCCGAGCTGAAGAAAGAGGGTCGGACGATCTTCCTGTGCACCCATAATCTGGATGAAGCAGACCGATTGTGCGACCGGGTCGGGGTCTTCAAAACCCGTTTATTGGTGTTGGATACTCCCTCCCGGCTACGCACATCGGTTTTTGGGAGGAAAATAGTGTTTCATTTGCGTGCTGCGGACGATCATCTCGTGACTGTCGTGGAGAAGCTTCCATTTGTTCGCGAGGTGAAGCGGGCTGAAAATAAGCTGGTGGTCGCCATGGATGATCCTGAAGCGCACAATCCGGAAATCGTCCGGATCCTCGTGGGTGTGGGAGCAGACATCCAGTTCGTGGGCGAGCTGCGTCATTCCCTGGAGGACGTGTATCTCCAGCTCGTGAAAGACGCATGAGGCTGGTATGAATAAGATCAATACGATAATCAGGAAAGAGTGGGCGGAGGTATTTCGGAACCGGTTGGTGATCTTCACGGTCGCGTTCCTGCCCCTATTGATGATCGCGATCCCGCTTGTCACACTCTCTTCAACCCGTGGGCTATCATCTGCGAGCGGTGGGGCGGCTGGAACAGAATTGCCCCCTCAAGTGACCCAATCCCTGTGCGCGGCTGAAACAGCCAACGCCGATTGCTTCGCAGTGTTCCTGGTTAGTGAGTTCACGCTGCTATTTATGTTGATTCCGGTAATCATTCCGGTCACGATTGCGGCATATTCGATCGTTGGCGAGAAGACCACTCACAGCTTGGAGCCCCTCCTGGCAACCCCCATTACCACCCTGGAGCTCTTGGTCGGCAAAGCCCTGGCGGCCGTTCTTCCGGCTATCCTTGCGACCTATGCCGCCTTCGGGATATTCGCAGCTGGTTCCTGGATCATGTTGGGCAACCCGCTGGTGCTTTCTGCATTGCTAGACCCGCGCTGGTTGCTCGCTATATTCGTGGTTGGCCCTCTGCTAGCAATCATGGCCGTGACTTGCGCATTGATGGTATCCTCACGAGTGAATGAGCCGCGTATCGCGGAACAGATTTCCATGGTGATTATTTTGCCGGTATTGGTAGGCTTTTTCGGACAGGTGTTTGGTTTGTTCGTTCTCAATAAGCAAATCATCTTAACCGTGGCCCTGATCATGGTCGTCCTGGATGGGCTGCTCGCATATCTAGCCGTGGGCCTCTTCCAGCGCGAACAAATTCTAACTCGGTGGAAGTAAAGTGACGAGGAAGGTTTGGCTCGCCTGCTTGTGCTCCTTTCTAACCAGCCTGGTTTTGGTTCCGGTTGCCTTTGCCCAAAGCACTGGTCTAACCCTGAGCTTGACGCGCGATTTTGGATACGGTGGTTTTAACGGCGATATCCAGGGTTTGTTCTCGATGCATGTCAGCGGCCCAGCCAACCTGACGCGTGTCGAATTCTTTATAGATACCAACCCGATCGGGGAATCATCCAAAGCACCATTTGTTTTCCAGTTCAGCACGGACACTTATCCCTTGGGCATGCATTCGCTGTATGCGGTCGGCTATACTGCGGATGGACGGGTGCTGCGCAGTGAGACGATTTCCGCGAATTTTGTACCGGCCTCAGAAGGGACGAAGGCTGCCTTGCGGATGGTCATACCGCTGTTTGTGATCATCATCGGGGCAGTGCTGCTGGCGATTTTATTTTCAACCTTTCTGGGTCGCAAGCAGGCCATGCTTGCTCCCGGAACTCCGCGCCTTTATACCCTGGGGGGAGCGATCTGTCCGAAATGCCAGCGTCCATTTGGGCTTCATATTTATGGATTGAACCTGGCAGTTGGTAAACTGGATCGGTGCCCGTACTGCGGAATGTGGAGTATTGTCCGGCGAGCCTCGTTGGACGACCTTCGTTCTGCTGAACAAGCCGAAATGGAGAGGTGGAAAGCACTGGTGGGCGAATCGTCCGATGAAGAGAAGGTGAAGGAGGATTTGGACGATTCGAAGTACCAATCGATGTAAGCCGGGATCGGAATAAGCGGGTTCATTCGAGGGTTTAAGTGAATTGCGCATAGCCATTATATATTCAATTTTAGCAATCGAATGACCCTAAAAGGCTGCTAACCTTCGGCATCCACAGCGCGGAGAGCCAACGGGGTCGAGCGGGCGGCGGACGAGCTGGGTGATTCGATTATCTATCATTGCTTGGGATTCGCGCGCTGGTTTCTGAGGAGAATTACTCCACGACCGAATTTGCGCGTTTCAATCAACTGTAAGGTAATCTTGTCGCGCAGCTGTCGAAACATTGGCTTTCCGCCCCCAAGAACCACCGGGTGCAAGTACAGACAATATTCATCGATCAAGCCTAGCTGCATGAAGGTCGAGGCTATCTCGGCGCCGGCGACACTCATGTTTTTGCCTGGTTGGTCCTTCAGTTTATTGACCTCGACGGCGATGTTTCCCCTGACGATACTGGCATTCCAACCAAACCTGGTCTAGGGTCTTCGAAAAAACGATCTTAGGCTTGCTCCTCCAGCTACGGGCGTACTCTATTTCGTGCTGCGGTGCCGCGGGGTTCATATCCGCTGTCGGCCAATAAGCCGCCATGTTCTCGTACAGTCTACGTCCATACAGGTAGATATCGATTTCACGCTCTCGATCGTTAAAATGTTTGTGCAATTCCTCGTCCGGAAAAGACCAGCTAATGTCCCCATCCGTCGCTTCAATAAAGCCATCGAGGGATACCGACATTGCATAAATTACTTTTCGCATCGTGCACTCCTTCAGCTCCGGGTTTGGCTTTCTACTCATGGGGAAGTCCCATTAAATAAAATAAGGCCAGGAAGCTTTTCTTTTCCGTGCCCTATTCCTTTAGTACTTGCTTTCAGAAAGGCTGCTCAGATTGTTCGAGGATCGAGGCGAGTTCGTCATCGGTAAGGCTGATGGGATTTCCCTTCATGCTGCTTGACTTCTTGGCCTGTGCGATCACGTTGGGAAAAGCGCCGGAGTCAAGCCCATGATGAGATAGCGGCGGGATTTTGATCGTCCGGATCAATCTCAGCACCCACTCGGCCCCATCTTCCGGTGTCGCCAGGGGGTTTCCAGTCAGGATTCGTCCAATTTCCGCATAATGTTCTAGGGATGCAGAATTGGCTGCCCTGGTTTTTAGTGCACGGATATTCGCCGCCATCACAATCGGCAGCAGGCAGGCGCAAACCGCTCCATGAGGAGCAGAATACATCCCTCCGATGACCCCGGCAAAACCATGCACTGCGCCTAGACGGGCATTGGCGAGCGCCATCCCTCCGAAAAGGCTGGCGATTGCCATGTCCTCGCGTGCCTGAGGCAACTCTGGTTCTTCGCAGGCCTGAAGCAGGGAGCGAGAAACGCGCCTAATCCCTTCACGGCATATCGCATCGGTCATGGGGCTGGCGGCGTTCGAGACGAACGGTTCGATGAGCTGGGTCAGGGCGTCCATGCCGGTGGATGCAGTGAGCTCCGGCGGCAGGGAATAAGTAAGCTCGGGATCAACGATCGCCAAGCGCGGCAGAAGGTACGGGCTGCGCAGGCTGATCTTGAGATGGTGATCCGGGCTGAAAATTACTGCATTGCGCGTCACCTCCGCTCCAGTCCCGGCGGTTGTCGGAATGGCAATGCAGGCGATGGGTGGATGGGTCAGGGTCTGCCCCTTGCCGACAACCTCCAGGTAGTCGAAGATCTCCCCGGGGTTGGTCATCAGGGCTGCGATTGCCTTGGCTGTGTCCAGGGCACTTCCTCCGCCCATCCCGACGATCAGGTCAGGTTGGAGCGCTCGTGCGGTACCGACGCCTTCCAGCACGCTTGCTACAGACGGCTCACCTTGGATCGGGTAGGGTAGGACCTCCAGGCCCGCCTGATGCAGAAGGTCGAATAAGCCCGCAGAGCGTTCGGTCGACCCAATGACAGCAAAGATACGCCGACCGAACGCAATCGCGGCAGGGGGTACTTCTAACAGGGTGCCCGATCCGAAAAGGACCCGGTTGGCGGTGGCGAATTCGAACCGCATGTCACCATCCCGGGTCGTCCGGAAACAGGTTGGTAAAGACGGTGCGCGTCCGCTCTTCCGCCAGCATCGGCTCAACCGCTTCGCGCCAGCGGTTGTAATGGGGAGTCTCTTTATGTTTTGCCGGATCCTGGGGGGAATGGTATACCTCGGTCAGGAGGAAGCGGGTTGGATCATCGGCCTGCTGCAAGACATCAAAACGGGCAATACCCGCCTCCTGGATGCTGTTACGGGCGTTCTCCAGGCTGGCCTTTTTAAAGGCCTCAACCCTTTCAGACTTGACATGGACATAGACAAGCACAATATGCATGGTTCGATTCCTCAATAATGCGTATAGCCAATAACCCACGCTGAATTAAACCAAAACCAACCCACTACAACCTATCTATGCAAATTTTGAGCAGCAACAACCGCCAAACCGCTTTCGGTCAACGCCCAGGCAGTCTTGTTGCAGGCCTCCACCTTATCCGAGAAATTGGTGTGCATGGCTTCCCAATCGCCCGAGGCGATCACTTCACTCTTATCCCGGAAGTAATCCAGAATATCGGAAGGGTGATCGCGGGTGCGATCGATCTCCGGGTCGCCGCCCTCATGCTTCGCAGATATATTGGCCACATGATCGGCGAGCATCACCAGTTCCGCGCGGCGGTTGTAAGGTTGTTTCACAATCGACTTCCAGGTTTCAGTGATGTGATGCTCGAATCGTACGACCTCCTCGAACCCCAGTGCTTTTCGGAACTGCGCTGTGATCTCCATGCTCTCATTGTTAATCGAGTTCGACCAATTAAATCCAACCAGCGGAGAGGTCCCGTCATCCCGCGAAAATAGTTTGGCTGCCAGAAGCGTCCACAGCGCCGTATAGGGGTTATCATTCCCCACAAAGACCGAGATCTTGAACTGGATGTCAATCCCCAGGCGGTACAGGAAATACCCCAGGAGGATCGTACCGGAATTCACGTTCAAGACATGCTGGACACCATAATTGGTGTAATAGTACAGGAACTCATCCAGCCACATCAAGGCATGCTCATTCGGTTGTCCGACCCCCCCAAAATAGCCAGTGATGGTCTCCGGGCCATTTAGGTGAATATTGGACCCATCCGTCCCTTTCGTGTCCAGCGTCTCGACGAACGACGAGCCCATGATCCCCAGGGCAGCCACGATCGCAGGCAGATCGCCATCCGCTTCTGACTCTTTCATCTTGCGTACAGCAATAAAACGCCCGGGGACCAGGGTCTTCTCCTGGAGGGCACGCTCAACCATCGGCCGGATCCAGGGAAAATACTGCAGGGCGCTCACTTCCAGCGTGACGGCATATTCGTCCTTGAATTTTGTTCTTTCGGCTTTAGCGCCCAAGACCTTATGGCGATAATCTGCGATCGTGATAAACCGACCATGATCGCGCTGGTCGATCAGCCATTCCAGGTCCTTGATGTATTCCGGTTTGATGGCCCTGACCTTTTCCATCAGGTTTGGAAGCCGGTTGGCTTCCTTGGCCTTCTGATTGATCTGCCGGGGTGTCCCGTATTTGTCAACAACTTTCATAAAATCACTCATGACACGCTCATCCGGATCGAGCAGGACTGCATTAATCTCATCCAGACGGTCGTAGGGGATCTTGAGAAGTTGACGCACTTTTTTGTCCATTTTCTCCTCTGCCATTTCATGGAACGATCATTGCTAGAGCGCGGGGGGTTGGATCATCCCCGCCGAATCAGCTGCCTTGTGATATAAAAGCCCTGCCATCCATGGCAGGGAATTTTCATTTTAGCATCTTTTTCAGATCGTCAAACTCGCCATCCGATATGCTGAACCAATTCTCCTCAGCCGGGAAGGTTTTGTTGGTTACTTCCGCCGCATACTGTTTCAGCCCGTTCAAGATAACTTCCCCAGCATTCCCGAAGACCTTGGCCATCTTCGGCTTGAACTTTGGATACAGGCCGAACATGTCATGATAGATCAGCAGTTGGCCATGAGCATGCGGCCCAGAACCCAGCGACATGATGATGCAGCCATTGGCGCGCTCCGTGATGAGCTGACATACCCGGTCGGGAACCATTTCTAGCAGGATCGCGAAGGCACCTGCCTCTTCGAGGGCTTTGGCATTGTCAATGATCTTCTTGGCCAGGATGGCATTTTTACCCTGGACCCGATAGCCTCCCAAAGCGCTCACCGATTGGGGGGTCAGGCCCAGGTGTCCGATGGCTGGAATTCCCGCGCTGACGATGCCGCGGATTTTATCGGCCTGTTCGATGCCGCCCTCCAGTTTGATCGCATCACAGGCCGCCTCGGCCATGAATCTCCCTGCACTCCGGATTGCTGTTTCAACGCTCGGCTGGTAGGACATGTAAGGCATATCCCCAACCAGGAAGGCAGTGGGTGCACCGCGGCGGACCGCCTGGCTGTGGCGGATCATATCGTCCATCGTCACCGGCAGGGTAGTGTCATAACCGAGCATCGTCATGCCCAGGCTGTCCCCGACCAGGATCATTTCGATCCCGGCCTGTTCCTGAAGATAGGCGGTCGGGTAATCATAGCAGGTCAGCCAGGTGATCGGAACACCATCCGCAACTTTCTTGAATAGATAGGGGAGCGTGATCTTCTTGCGGGGTTGGGCTTGTGGTTCTGGCATATCGATCTCCTTTTCCTAATGGGTGGCTGATTAATTGTACGATCTGTATTAATGAATTTTCTTACGCCTTCCCATCGATTTCATATCAGGGAGAAGCGACTCTCCAGCTGGTCTGTCCGGTCTTAGAATTTGGGCTGGTGATGACCAGCAGACCTACATAGTCCCCGCAGTCGCGGGTGAAGTCCTGGGTTACGGTCACGGTGTTGTTATAAGCAAAGCTGAGGGTTTGATTTGGGAGCGCATGGTTATTTAATCCCCCGGGGCTTTCAATTTCCCAATGGTAGACCACAAAAGCCGGTCCATTGGTCGTGATCGTCCCGGTGAGGGTGTTCAGGTTCCCTGTACCACAGGTGCCATGGACGAGCGGAGTGGCAGAAAGGCGGATCTTGGAGACCAGCCCGGTTGGGGCGCTCAACTTCGGCAGCTGAGTGGTATCCCCGGAGGTCTGAGTGACCGCTCCGCTGACCCAGCAGGTTGTGGTCGGGTTCCAGGGGTTTTGAATCTCCCACCAGGTCCCATCGGTGTTGGAAGCCTGGATCGGAACAGTAATTCCCTTATCTAGCACGCCCACGACATCATAACCGTCTGTGGGGCCGTAAAGGCAGTTTATATTGAGATTTTTTGTAGTGAGCGTCGGGGCAGAACCGGATAGGATTACCAATGGGGTATTGGTGGACAAGGGAGTGATCGGGATCAGGGGGGTTTCGGTTGGAGCCGGGGTGGACAGCGGGGTGGGCATAGTAGCCGCTGGGGAAGCCGCTACCGCAGATTGGGCGGGTGCCAGGTAAAGACTGACTACCGCTCCCCGCCCGGCGCTCAGAGGAACCACCAGCGGATAACCCAGGCTTGGGTAAGAGCCGGAAAAGGTCCACCCGGACCGGATCGCCAGGATGGTGCAGGATGAGGACGGTGTCAACCCGCTGAATTCGAATACCCCGTCTGCACCGGTCACCACACTGTGGTCTGGGCCACAACCACTTACGGAGACCGATACATCCTCCAGTGGCTTTTCGCCGGGATCGATCTGGCCATTCGCGTTGAGGTCATTATAGACCACTCCCTGAATAACTCCCGCGGTCGAGGCTGCCGTCGGGGCAGCGGTCGGGGCTGAAGCTGGAGCTCCGCTACAAGCCGAGGCAGCCAGAATGAACAACAGGCATACAGCAGTCAAAGTAAAAAAGCGGTTCTTCGTGAGCATTATTTTTTACCTCCGATTATTCTTTCTCTATAGTTTATCGCATTTTTGGCTTCATTTCCGCATGATCTGGGGCACGTGAATTCCAAGAAAGACAAAGAGGCCTACCCGCCACTCCAGCTGCCGAAGTGCAGGTCCCTTCCTTTCTGAAAACGTCTAATCGGATACCGGCAGGGTCAATGGAGATACCTGATCGAACTGCTGTTCCCTTTCAAAACGGAACTGCTGTGTGTACAACCGGTAATAGGTTCCGTGGTCCTTTAAAAGCTTGGCATGCGTTCCCATTTCGGCGATCCGCCCGCCCTCGATCACCAGGATGCGGTCCGCCCGGCGGATCGTGGAAAGGCGATGGGCAACAATGAAGGATGTACGACCGCGCATCAGGGCTTCCATCCCGCGTTGAATGAGACCTTCGGTCAGGGTGTCCACGCTGGAGGTGGCTTCATCCATGATGAAAAGCTCAGGCTTTGCGAGCACCGCACGCGCCAGGCTGATCAACTGTTTCTGTCCGACCGAGAGCAGCCCTCCGCCTTCGCCGACTTCTTCATCGTAGCCTTTTGGAAAGGCCTGGATAAACTCATGCGCGCCAGCGACCCCGGCAGCTGCCTCGACTTCTGCATCCGTTGAGTCAAGTTTCCCGTAGCGTATATTTTCCCGGATCGTCCCGGAGAAGAGATGGGGGGTCTGGAGTACTATACCGATCCGGGAGTGGATGGATTTCAGGGTATAGCCAGTGTAATCCTGCCCATTGATGCGGATCATCCCGCGCTTGGGCTCATAGAAACGGCAAAGCAGGTTGACGATGGTGGTCTTGCCACCACCGGTCGGACCGACCAGGGCGATCATCTCGCCGGGCTTGACCTTCAGCGAAAAATCGGCCAGGACCGGCTGACTGGGCTCGTAATAAAAGTCCACATGGTCGAACTCGATTTCCCCCTGGATCGTCTGAGCCTCCACGGCGTCAGTCCGGTCACAGATCTCCGGCTCGGTATCCACCAGCTTGAAGATCCGTTCGGCCGAGGCGATGGAATGCTGCATCTCGGCATAGACGCGCGCCAGGTCCTGCACCGGCCAGATCATCAGGGTCAGGTACTGGACAAAAGCCTGGATCGCCCCCACACTAAACATACCGATGTGGTTCTGCATTCCACCGAGATAAACGATCAAGCCCAATGCCAGGGCCGATATGACCTGAACGGTGGGCAGGAAGAGTGCCGACAACCAGGCGGCGCGGTAGCTGGCTTGATACATTTCACCCGTGACGCCCTCGAATTCTTCAAGGTTCAGATCTTCGCGTCCCAGAGCTTTGACCACGCGCACACCGGCGATGTTTTCGTTGTACGCACCTGTGATCTTGGAATTCGCCCTGCGGGAGCGGCGGAACTCCTCCAGGATCTGTTTGCGAAACTGGACCGCGATCAACAGCAGGACCGGGATGACAGCGAACACGATCAGCGCCAATCGCCAGTTGATCAGCAGCATGAAGGTGGTGGAGGTAAGGATGTTTACCGCCGCCCAGGTGATGTCGACCAGACCCCAGGTCATCAGGTCGGCAACTCGCATGGAGTCGGAAGTAACCCGGGCGATCAGCCGACCGACCGAATTCTGGCTGTAATAGGATAATGACAACCTCTGCAAATGGTTGAACATGCTCTTGCGCAAATCATACTGGACACGTTCGCCGAGGATTGTAGAAAGGTAGAAGAACACGAACACTGTCCCTGCCTGAATGATCTGGAAGATCCCATAAATGGCTGCCAGCTGGAAAAGCAGGGGGATGTTCTTGGCGGTGATGCCGAAATCGATCATGTTCTTGTTAATATAGGTATAAAGGGCATCGATCATCGCCGTCCCACTGATGGCGAGCAGGAATCCGATCACCCAGCGGCGATGAGGAACGAGCAGGCCCAGGATGCGCTTCAATACAGGCGAGGTCAATTGTGAGGCGTACTCTTCTTCTTCGATTTCAAAGGCAGGCATAGGCGTTTTTTTACTTTCCAATATCCGGGCCGGGCGTTCCACCCGACCGGTTTAATCGGCAAGGTCCTCGACCAGGTCGACGATCTCCTGGTCCAGCTCAGCACCGATCCTGGTCTGGATTTCAAAGATCTGCCGGTAGATCCCCTTCTGCGCCAGGAGGTCGAGGTGCCGTCCGGCCTGGACGATCTGGCCTTTATCCAGCACCAGGATCAAATCTGCGTTCATGACGGACTGGATGCGGTGGGCGATCAGGAAGGTCGTGCGGCCCCTCATCAGGCTGTTCAGCGCGCTCCGGATCTCGGCTTCGGTTTCCGTATCCACCGAGGAGGTTGAATCGTCCAGGATCAGGATGCGTGGATTCTTCAGAAGCGTACGGGCGATGGCGACGCGTTGTTTCTGTCCGCCGGAAAGCGTCACGCCTTTCTCGCCGACCAGGGTGTCATATCCGTCCGGGAAGGTCAGGATTACCTCGTGGACCGCCGCAGCTTTCGCGGCCTGCTCCAATTCTGCCTGGGAAACTTCCCTTCCGACCCCATACAGGATGTTCTCGCGGATCGAGCGGCTGAACAGGAAGGGTTCCTGCTCCACAATGCCGATTTGCCTGCGCAGGTAGGCGCGCGGGTAGTCGGTCAATTCCACGCCATCCAGGCGCAGGCTGCCTCCGGTGTAGTCGTAGAAGCGGGGCAGAAGGTTGACCAGGCTCGTCTTGCCGGACCCGGTTGAACCGAGCAGCGCGACCGCCGCTCCTGCTTTGCACTGGAAGGACACATTCTTAAGCACTGGCAGATCCGCTGTGTATTGAAAGGATACGTGCTCGAACACGATTTCACCCCTCACAGGCCTCTCCGGTTGCACGTTACCTTCCGTCAGGCTCTCGCGCTCCTGTTTGACAATTTCCATCACACGGTCGTACGATACCATGCCGGTTGAGGTCTGGACGATCAGGCGGCCCAGATTGCGGATTGGCCAGATCAGCCACCCGATCAAGCCGACATAGGCCAGGTAGCTGCCGATCGTGATCTCTCCATGAATGGTCAGCAGGGCGGCGAAGATGAATCCGCCCAGGGTCTGGAAACCCAGCACCAGGTCGGAAATCGGCCAGAAAACGGAGTGCATACTGAGCAGCCGCTTGCCGCGTTCGAATTTTTCCTGGTTTTCAGCCTCGAATTTATCCATTTCATAATCCTGGCGGGCAAAGGCTTTGACCACCCGCACGCCAGTCAGGTTCTCCTGCAGGATGGTCGACAGCTTGGCCTCCTGTTCCTGGTAGGCCTCATAGGCATTGCTGACGCGCCGGAAGAACCAGACCGAGATCGCCAGGATGAAGGGCATGACGACCACCGAGGCCAGAGCCAGCTGGACATTCAGGGTGAGCAGCGCTGCAAAGTTGGCAACGAACGTGACCACAATCCGCCCGACCCCGATCGCCTGTTCGCTGAAGAAGCGGCGCAGCGCATCCACATCGGATGTACAGCGTTCGATCAGATCCCCGGTGGGTGTCGCGCCGTGATAGGTAAAACTCAAACGCTGGATGTGGTCGAAAAGGAAATTGCGCAGACGGCGGGTGATGCCTTCGGCCGCAAATGCCGCCAGTCGCCCGGAGATAAAGCTGAACCAACCCTCCACGGCTGCCAGGCCAACGAATCCCAAGGCCATGAAGATCAAGGTCCGCTGCAGGCTGCCGGCGAAGGGGGATACTGTGCCGGTGAGGGTGTCAGCAAAGGCCTTGAGTAGCAGGAAGGTCGCGGTCTTTGCCACTGCGGAGACGCCCAATGCCAGGTTCGCGGCAAGATAAGATAAGCGGTAATCCGTCATCATCTGCCAGAGACCTTTGATCCGGTTCCGAGAGAGAGAGCTGCGGAAGTCAAAATAGACGTTAGAAACGGTTCGAGCGACCATGTCTTCAGATTCCTGATGTTTTATAAAAAAAAGCCACGGTGCTAGAGTGCACCGTGGCTTAGACGATAGACCTGGAAGACCTTATTGGTCAACAGGCGCACTCCGATAAGGAAAAACCAGTCCTTCCACAGGATTGGTCTGAATGTGCATGCTGCTTACCACTCGTGTGAACATCGGGTGCGCCTCCTTTCTTCAGATTTTGAACGATTTCTGATTGAAGTTTATCATCGGTTCGCGCCACATGTCAAGCGTTAAATAAAAGAAGGTCTGAAGCGGATCCGCTTCAGACCTTCGGATATTTCCCGCTCCGGTGCCCTAGCAGTCGAAGCAAACCGTGTCGGAGGGGGTTGGGGTCATAGTGGGGGTATCCGTAGCCGTCGAGGTCGGCGGAGCCGGGGTCGGCGTGTCGGTCCTGGTCGGTGTCTGGGTTGGTGTGGGCGACAGGTAAGTGGGGGTCGAGGTCGGCGGGATCGGCGTGTCCGTGGGTGTATAGGTATAGGTCGGCGTATAAGTACGGGTCGGCGTGTTCGTGATGGTCGGCGTGTTCGTGATGGTCGGCGTGTTCGTGATGGTCGGCGTGTTCGTGATGGTCGGCGTGTTCGACGGGATCATCGTGTTCGAGGCGGTCGGTGTGGGTTGATTGAACCCCCCGCCAACATTGCAAGTGAAGTCGAACGTCAACGTGACATTGACGATCCCATATAAAGGACCGGTGACGTTTAGGAAATACCCATCGAATTGACCTACGCTGTTGGCAGCCAGTGTAATCGGGGTAACCAGATTAACCGTAAAGGGTGAGTTTACGGCCGGTCCGAAATAGATCCACGTGCCGTTAAACCACTCCGAAAAGAGCATTTGACCCGCATAGGAATTTGTCCAGCTGATCACCGTTTTGGTCAGGTGGACAGGCACGGGATTAAGGTTCGTCGCTGTCAGGGAAAACTCTCCAAACCCGAGATCGGAGATATTGGAACTAAAGATATCAAAGCAGGCTGCCGTCGCGGTCGCAGTCGGTGTAGAAGACGGAACCGGGGTGTTGGTCGGGGTGTTCGTGATCGTCGGGGTGTCCGTGATCGTAGAGGTGTTCGTGATCGTCGGGGTGTCCGTGATCGTGAATGTGTCGGTCGGCGTGGGAGTGTTGGTTGCGGTCGGGGTGGGCCCGGCGTTGACCGTGACCGTGCAGCCATTGGCGAGGTCCACAGTCAGGCCCAGGGACTGGGTGTAGGCATCTCCTGGCCACAGGGGATCAAAGTCCTGAAAATCAAAGTCGATCGGCACGGTGTAACCTGCATACAACATCACCTGTGTCGGAGGGCCTACCAGCACCCAGGTGTAGGGTGAATTGGGGTAGTTCACCGAGGAGATCACCACGCTGTCATACGAAGTATGGTCCCCGGTCTGGCTCGGCATGGCGTTTTTATAGGACGCCCAGTCCAAGGTCATCAGCTGCACATAGGTATCCTGCAGGCTGCCGCTCGTGAGATTGAAACGTATATCGGGTAATCCGGTGCTCCAGGTCCTCAGTACGGTGGCGGAGATGTAATATTGCGAGCAGTCCGGGGTGGCGGTGATCGACGGGGTCGGAGTCGAAGTACCGGTATTGGTCGGTGTAGGCGTGACCGTGAAAGTCGCAGAAGGCGTGGCGGTCAGGGTCGTGCTGGCGGTCGGGGTGAACGTTGGAGTGGTGCTGGGTAGTTGAGGACCTGTTTGATTGGTCAGTTGCCGCGAGACGCGGAACGTCTCGTTCTTACCCTGATCATGCGAAGCCAGGTGCACCATCGGCCAGACCTGGTTGAGGAAAGGGGTGATGAAGGGGTTATTAAAATCCACCGAAACCGCCACGATATCATCCGGACCGCCGGCATCCTCGGTCGGTAAGCAGTTTCCGTAGGTGCTGGTCGCGGTCAGCCCATAAATGGTTAAAAAGTCCGGATTGCCGTCGCCGTTCGTATCCCGGCTGGAACAGACCGTGACTTGGAGGAACCCCGGCTGAAGGATGGTCGCCGAGTTGTTGATCAACAGCCCGGCCCGGTAGTCATTGGCCTGGTCATGGATGGTCAGCAGGTGGGCTTGGTCCTTGTCCGCATCGGTCAGACATCCGGCAGTGCAGTGGGCGGGGTCGTAGGCCCCGGTGACCGCGAAACGCACCGCCTGACGCGCCATGTTCTGGATCAGCAGCCAGGCTGAAAAAAGCAGGGCGAAATCGATGATGGCAAAAAGCATCGCCAGCAGCAGGGGCAGGGACAGCACGAACTCAACCAGGCCCTGAGAACGGCTCGCGCCGTTCAAGATCTGTTTCATAGGTTTCGTATACGACCCCTGCATCATACCTGGTACCCTCCGTGCTGGATCCTACCCCGAGTGTGATTGGCCATTAAACGGTAGGAAAGCCTTTTTCACTGACCGATCAAAAGGAACGTGCTTCTTACATATTTGTTATTTTTCTAATGATAGCAATTGAACAGACAAGAGTCAACTAGGAAGTCCGATTCCAGCATGTACCCTGGACGAAATCATCACAAAAAAAGGACAAATAGGCCGCCCTAATTGCTTTTTTGCCATTTTTAAGCCGTTACCTGGCGGCCATCGATTGGCTCGATTGAGCCCGAAGCCCGGGAGATATCCGTAACTCAGGCCATCTCTCCTTCCAGCGCCGGCCGGAAAGGCGGCCTATAGTTTGGAATGCCTATAGCAGTGCAGCCGTACCTTGGTTTAAGGAGCGGCTCTCCCAACTGGGAGAGCCGCTCCGCTCATTTTCCGGAAAATCCAAAGGTCAACTGGACGATTTCACTCAGCAACAATCACCTGATCGCCGCCTTCTTTCTTAGCCCGGAAGAGGGCATCACCGACCGCCCTTAGAATGGTAACCCGGCTGGTGCCGTGATCCGGATAGAAAACGACGCCGAGTGAGATAGTGATCCCACCCAGAATTTTCCCCTCGTGTTGAGCATGGATGCGCCTGGCATTTTCCAACAGCAGCTCAGCGCGTTCACGGGTCACCTCGCGCGGTGCTTCGGGCAGGATCACCATGAACTCCTCGCCTCCGAATCGGCAGGCGAAATCCCCGGATCGAATATGAGCACGCAGCAGCAGGCCTATCTGAAGCAGCAAGGCGTCACCCCCGGAGCGACCGTTAGCATCATTAAAATCCTTGAAATGGTCGATATCCAGCATGATGACACCCAGCGGGGAGTGATCGCGTTCTGAACGTCTCAGCTCACGTTCCAGGGTTTCTTCGAGGTAGCGGCGGGTGAACAGGCCGGTGAGAGGATCGCGCACGGACTGCTCCCGCAGCAACGCGTCGCTCTCGATCAGCTGGCGGCTCTGGCGCGCGATCTGATTCAGATCCTTTCTGGTCAGCGCACTGGCTAGAACAGCCAGGACCGAGGCGCTGAACATGAAAACAAGGATCCATGGCCAGGGGATGGAAGCCAGAGAGATATCAAAATAGGCGATCAACCCAAGTGCTAGAATCTCGCCTGCGGAAAGGATCAAGGTTGCTGTTGGTGGAAGCAGCAGGCCGCAGATCAGTATGGAAATCACAGGAAAGATCAAGAGGAGGCTGTTTCCAATCAAGGAGTTCGAATCGAGGAAGGCGGCTCCCCAGGTGGCCAGGACCGTTCCGGCAATCGTCAACCAGGCTGCAAACGGGAAATGCCCCATATGGTTCAACCAGAAGGCGCTGGCGATTAACACCGCTACCATCGCGGCCAGAATCTCGTATCCACCCCGCGTCGGGAGAGCGATGCGATCGGATATCACTAATAGGATGAAGGCTAAGACGGAAAGAATGAAAAGCGTAATGGCCAGCCAGGCCAACAGACGAGAGCGCCGCTGGTCCGATTCGGGTAATGAAGCCTCGGGCTCTGCAAGCCAGCGGAGGAATCTTGATCGCCGCGCCTGCGATGGGCGTGGGGATTTAAGAGGTTCGGGAGAAACAACCTGGGGGTCCATTTTTGCTAGATCGGTACCCCCTTGATTATATATTATTTTACTCTCGTGAGTCAGGGGATTCAGTAGGATTCAATGACGGCACTTCTGGAATATGTGTGCTGCCAGCGTCAGGGAAACCGGGAGAATGAATCTAGGTCCAAACTGTCAGACACGGTAGATGGCACCTCAAACGTGGCCCTTCACTACGTCCAGGGATATTGAGCGAATCATTCATAAGCCTATCTTGACAAGCATTATATTAATTATATACTATCATCATTCAGGAATAAACTCATGTTTCGGATTTCTTAAAAAATGCAGATGGACTTGACAAGTCTTCAAAAAAGTGGATAAATAGTAATCGCTGAAGCCACATTTTGACTCAGAAACGTATTCCTGATTACAAAAGAGACAAAGAAGAAGGGCGATATGATAGAAGTCTCACCTTCAGCACAACTTACCATCCTGTACGGACCGGACCAAGGCAAGGTCACCCAGCTCTCTGAAGAGGATCTGGTCATCGGGCGCGTTGAGCCAGCTGGACTGATCATCAGTTTTCGCGAAATCTCCCGACAGCACGCCAAGGTGTCCTATAAGGGTGGCAGCTTTATCTTGGAGGACCTGGGCAGCAGTAATGGGACCTACCTCAACGGGGAGCGCCTCGAAAGTCCGAAGACCCTGACGGACAAGGATGAGATCCGGTTAGGCTCGTCCATCAAACTGGTGTTCAACCAGACGAAGGGTGAGGCCCAGAAGATTTTGGACGCCCTGGCTTTGCAAGACGCCCAGGGGACGCGGTCTAATCAGACCATGCTGGATAGCGATTTCATGAAAATGAAGGAGCCTCCAGCCTCCGCTCCGGCTGTGCCTCCCACCCTGGTGGTGACCATCGCGGGGGAAGCCCCCAAGGAATTCGCCTTGACCAAGAGCAAGGTCACCCTGGGCCGCCTGGAGGATAATGACATCGTTGTGCCTTCCCCGATCGTCTCACGCCATCATGCCAGTCTAGAGCAGACTCCTTCGGGCTACAAGATCGTCATCTTACCTGACGTTACCAATAAGCTCACCTGCCAGGGGCATCCGGTCACCACAGAGCAGCAGCTATCCCACGGGGACGTGCTCCGGATCGACAGCGAGATCGAGGGCATGATGGTCAGCATGACCTATCTGGCTCCCACGCAGGCGGTCCCCAAGCTGCCGTATACGATTCAATTTGGTGATAAAGAAAGGCTCACATTCGGGCGCGACCCGTCCAATGACGTCGTCCTGGATACGCCCAATGTCTCGCGCTTTCATGCCCAGATCTCCCGGGTCGGACGACGTTACTTTGTGACCGACCTGCGCAGCGCAAACGGCACCTTTGTCAATGACAAGCGGGTGGAGGGCGACGTCTGGCTGAACCCTCAAGATACCATCCGCATCGGCCCATATAAGCTGGTCATGGGTGTCGACCAGTTCATCCGTTATGATGAAACCGAGGGGTTGCGGGTGGAGGCCTATCACCTGAATAAATGGGTGCGCAAGGATCTCAACCTCCTGCAGGATATTTCGCTCATCTACAAGCCGCGTGAATTCATCGTAGTCGTTGGGCAGAGCGGTGGTGGCAAGTCCACTCTGGTGGATGCCATCGCCGGCTATCGCCCAGCCACTCACGGAAGGGTGTTCGTCAACGGCATCGATGTTTACCAAAATTTCGATGCGATCCGCAACGAGATCGGCTACGTCCCGCAAAGGGACATCATCCATATGGAACTGACGGTCTACCAGGCACTGGACTATGCAGCCCAGTTGCGCATGCCGAAGGATACGACGAAAGCCGAACGTGAAAAGCGCATCAACGAGGTATTGGCGGATCTGGACCTGACCCACCGCAAAGATGTACAGATCAGCGGGTTGAGCGGCGGACAGCAGAAGCGCGTCTCCATAGGCGTTGAACTGCTTACCCGGCCGGGTCTGTTCTTCCTGGATGAGCCCACTTCCGGTCTGGATCCCGGTACCGAGACAGCCTTCATGCACCTGATGCGCCGTCTGGCCGACCAGGGCCGGACAATCATCATGGTCACCCACGCCACCAAGAACGTAATGCTGGCGGACAAAGTGGTCTTCTTGGCGCGCGGCGGATACGTGGCCTGGTTTGGTCCCCCCGATGAAGCCCTGGCCTATTTCGATCAATACCGCAGCGATCACGACCGGCGGGTGCGCTCAATGGAATTCGACCAGATCTACGCCATCCTGGACGATCCCAGCAAAGGGAAAGCCAAGGACTGGGCTGAGCGCTTCATGGCCAGTCCAGCATACCTGAATTATGTTGTGGCACCCCTCCAGGCCCGGCAGCAGAAGCTGCAAACCGGACAGGCTCAACCGGTCAAACGCTCAGCCAGCAAAGGGTCACGCATCTCATCGGTACGTCAGTTTCTGGTGCTCTCAGCTCGGAACGTCAAAATCCTGACTCGCGATCGCTCTAGCCTGATCTTGATGCTGGTCGCTCCACCTGCAGTTGGTGCGCTGGACCTGGTGCTTGCGCCGGTGATGGGAAGGGCTCCGTTCAGCTTTACAGGCGGTGATGCCGCCAACGGAAGCATCACCCTGTTCCTGTTGTCCCTTTATGCGCTGCTGTTGGGGGGTATGTCACAGATGCGCGAATTCGTCAAAGAGGCCGATATCTACCGGCGCGAACGGCTGGTCAATCTTAAAATTCTGCCTTATGTGACCTCCAAGGTTTGGGTGGCGATGTTGCTGGCTTTATGGCACGCCCTGGCTTACACCATTCTGCACTATATCGCCTTTAAGATGCCAGGAGGTGCGCTGGAATTTGGCGAAGTGTATGTGACCCTCCTTCTGGCAGTAATAACCGGGATGATGCTGGGTTTGTTGGCCTCAGCCATTTCACCGAACGCGAGCTCGGCTCCGATGATCATGATCATGCTGATCGTACCGCTCATCGTGCTCAGCGGCGCACTGGCTCCTGTGCCTCCCCAGATCAGCCAGATCGCATCCTCGCGTTGGGCTTTCGAGAGTTTGCTAGGCATTACCGGAGCAGGTTCAGATGTGGCCGCTGACCCATGCTGGCACCTAGACAAGAATTTACGGGATGCCATGAACCTGGATGACAAGGCCTATCAGCAGTGCAGGTGCATGGGCGTGCAGATGTTCAACCCCAACACATGTAATTTCCCGGGAGTAGGCGATTATTACACCGCCGAAATCAGCGAGCCCGCTCCCACCGAACCGCCTCCGCTGCCCACTCAGCCCCCACAGCCGACAATCCCGCCGGCCCCGAATCCCCCCCAGGATAAATACAACCAGGTCCAGATGGTGGAGTACCTCAATGCCCTGAGCGCTTACCAGAACAATGTCCAGGACATCCAGGATAACTATCAAAATCAGATGGAACTGTATCAGACCGTGGCCGATCTCTATAAGAGCCAGATGACCAAGTACGAGGAAGACCTAGCGACCTACAATATTGAGCGCGTCTCTGCGGTCAAGGGTGGAGAGGGCATTATCCAGGGTGTATACGGTCAATACGGCTGGGCCTGGGTGAACAAGCACGATCCGAAGGTATATTTCCCCTGGTTATTCCAAACCTGGTTCGCCCAGGTCGTGATCGTGGCGGTGTACTTTGTAATTATCCTTTACCTGATCAAGAGGAAGGATGTTAAATAACTCCCGGCCCGATCACCTTCATCGCGGCATCCGCCGGTTAGCATACCCCGCAAGGGGAAGAATAGAGTTGGCGTGAGGATATTTGCCATGGATAAAAAAGGGATACTCATTCTGTTTACCTGTCTCCTGCTCGCCACCGGCTGTAACCTCGCCACCAAACCGTCTGACCCGATGTACCAGACTCTGACCCCCTTAACCGCCTCGGTTATCGGAACGGCGACCGCCCGGGCTTTAAACTCGGGAGGTTCAGGCGACCAGCTTGCGACGGCCTTCGACGTAGCCACTCAAAAAAGTTCCGAGATCTATGCCACCCAGACCGCCCGCGCCTCGCTTTCGGATGCGTCCAAATTGGCCACCGCCACCGCCATCGCCCCCGTGGTGGCCGAGCTGCCGCGCTATGGCATTGACCCAGGGTTGGGGCATGTTGCCTGGTTGCAAGGGCCATTAACGATCGATCTGAACGGCTATCAGCAGAACGGCTATGCCAACGATTTTAGCCAGGTGACCGCGAAGGATTTCGTGATGGCGGCCGACATCACCTGGTTCACCCAATACGGGTTTTCAGGCTGCGGGTTCATGTTCCGCTCGAATGGTGACAAAAACCAGCCGAACCAGTACAACATATTCCTCACGCGCTTTGCTGATGGGACGATGGTCTTCGCAGCGACCGCCAAGGGAGATATCGCCAACCTGCGCGTCTATTTTCCGAGCGGGGAGGACAAATCTTTTCAATGGCTGAACAATACCACCAACCGCCTTGCCGTGGTGGCACGCGGTAATCTGATCGATCTATATACCAATGGCGTGAAAATCGGCGAGGTAGACACCACCCAACCGCCGCCGCCCCTGCTGACCATCCCCGACAAGCCCGTCCTCCCGGCAGGCGCCAACTCCACCGTGCAGCAGGATTATCAGGATCAGCTGACACAATTCACCCAGGTCACGGATCAAATCAATGCCACCCTGGCTCAGGCCCAGGCAAATTTTCTCAACAAAAAGTCCGTATACACAGATGGCATCCTGGGCTTCCTGGGGATGAGCGACTCAGGGCGCACTACCTGTAAATTTTCAAATGCCTGGCTTTTTATCATCGACCGATAAAACCCCGCAATTGCAAGACAAACGGGATTTTCACCATCGAGTGAAAATCCCGTTCTTCGTTTACAAGGGGTGCATGATTAATACACTGCGTTCACAATTTCCCTCATTTCGTATTTATGCATGAGCATCTGATAAATCTCCATTTTTAAGCAGTAATAATTACCTTTACCATCAATAGACCCTCAGTTCAACAGGCTCATCGAATGGTTGCGCATATGATCCGTGAATCCGACGAGCTCTTTTAGCTCGCCAACTTTTGCAGTATCTAAATGCAACTGGGAAGCGATCTCCTCGACTGGCAAAGAATGTTCTAGGCCGTAAAGCACCAGATCAATCGTATCCGACGGCATACCGAGCACGTCGTAATATTTATCTTCGATACCTGGAAACATATCCGGGTTAGGTGTGCGCCCGATGATCACCTCCGGCACACCAATATAGCTGGCAATCTGCAGGATTTGGCTGCGGTATAAATGTTTGATGGGCATCACATCTGCATTATCGTCCACACCAAACTTGGAAAACAATCCAAGCAGATCCTCCGATTTGTGAGCGCAGCCGACCACCAATAAATTATTCTCTTCGGCATATTTATAAGTAACTACCAATCGGATACGATGCTTCGAATATGTCGAAGCGATTCCCTGGCGAACCAGGGTGTTATTAGTACCCTTCATTCCATCTAAGAAGAGGGATTTTTTAACCTCTGGGGGGAATTGCTTGATAAATTTGTTAATCAATGCCCGGGACGCGATTCGGTCGGCCACAAAGTTATACGTTCCCAGTTCTGCCAATATATTGGAAATGTCGATGGTTTTCGTTTTGAAGCCCAGGCCTCCCGCCATCAGTTGGCTGAACTTTAGGGCATCCGGGTTCCCGTTCTTTTCGGGCAAGTTCAATCCAGTCACTTTATGCTGGCCCACCGCCCGCACACACAATCCAACCACCGTGCTCGAATCCAATCCTCCCGAAATTGCAACCACGATACCGTCGCGGTGCAGCTCGACCATTTTAGCAAGGATAAAGGCTTCAATCTTTTCGGTCTCCGCCCTGCAGTCGATGATAAATACATCCTTGGTTAGAATCAAAACAAATTCCTCTTCAAGACAAAAGGATTCTCAATCGCTTGGTAATCCGGCCAACCCGGTTACCTTGGTGATGAAAGTTATTGTGGGTCATGCAAATATTGTACAACGGTTGCAGGGAATATAAACCACACGACCAAGACAAGCCTAGAGTGGACGACCTTTCACCGGCGAGTGGTTTATCTATCTCTCCTACTTGACAACCGGGCTGATCAGGAGCCCCAGGAGATAGGTGATCAAGGCCTCGCCCAGCCCGATCATCGTCATTTCCGCACCGCTCCGCCAGGGGTTCAGACCAGTCACGACCGTTTTTGCCGCCCCGATTAGGAAATGGGCTAGGGTGCTGATCACAAACGAGGCAATAATGGCCGGATAACCCCGTGCGAAGAAGAAAGGCAGGATCGGGATGAATGCACCGACGGCTGTGGACAGGGAGGCTGAAAGCGCTTCGGTCCACGGATTGGCCAGGATCTGCTCGTTAAATCCGAGTTCCTCGCTGGTCAGGGCCTTCAAGGCCTGCTCGGGCTGGGAGATCAGGCGTGCTGCCAGTGACCTGGCTTCCTCTTCCGGCACGCCTTTGAGTTGATAAAATAAATTCAGCTCTTCCTCTTCTTCCTCTGGATGGGTTTCAAGTTCTTTGCGTTCGCGGTTGATCTCGGCCTGGTTTACTTCCCGTTCGGCTTTGCTGGCCAGATACGCGCCGGACCCCATGGATAGGGCCGATGCCACCATCCCTGCCAGACCGGCGATCAACACCGCTGGGCCGCCGGCAGTCGCTCCGGCAACCCCCGAGACGATCCCAAAAACCGAACCGAGGCCATCATTGGCTCCATAGATCGCCTGGCCGATCCAACCCCCGCCGCGCTTGTGCCAGGTTTCGCGGTGAAGGATCATATCCAGGCGGTTTTGGACCATGGTCAACGAACCGGTCGACTCTCCGACCCTGTGCATCACCCGGCCATGGATCTCCTCATCGTGCTGAACGCTGGCAATCGCACTGCGGTCCACTTCGCTGGAGGCCAGCTCGAGCAGACTGCCGTAAGCTTCTTCATCGCTCTCTTCGGCACTTTCGATCTGCTTAAGAGCATTGTCCGTTCCACTCTGCACCAGGATCCAGCTCCACAAACGATCGTATAGGGAAGGTCGAAACTCAGGCAGCTCGACCCCCAGTTCGCGCAGCCTCTTCTCCCAGCGGAGTGCGTGTCCTTGCTCTGCTTCAGACAACTTCAAAAGGACCTTGCGGCGAGCCGGGTTCTTCTCATGCTCCGCCAGGAGCCGATAAAGGCGCAGGCCGATCTGTTCCTGCCTCCAGGCGCGCTTCAACCCCCGAACGAAGGCCTCTTTTTCTTTGGGTGATTGAGGATTTTCCATTTTTCCTCCCGATTGAGCGAGGCGATGGACTGGTTACGACGAACTCAAGCCATAGAAACGGATAATCAGGCATCATGCCTACTCATCCAGAGTAGGGGGCTTTGATTACCAAGCGGCGATTCAACGTCTTATCTGGAGATTATACAGGAAACCCTGAACGCAAGGAGGGGGATTTTGAACATACCTGTTCCTCAGTTCATGAAGCTGCCCGAGGGGGGTGATGACTTAAGGTCGTTGGGACATCCATGATCTCACTGGAGGAGGTCAACGGGACCGGCGTGTCAATGCCAAGCAAGGTAGGCGCGCTTTATCATTAGCTGCGCGATAATAGGGATCGGGATAATTTGTCAGCAGCTGGTTCATGGATGGTCACCCCCACCATAATCGAAGGGGGCAGCCTTGTCGCTCTGATCTTCTTGGGAGGAGGGGAATATGAAAAAATGTCCGTATTGTGCCAGGGAAATTCAAGATGAAGCCATTGCATGTGAGTATTGTGGCCGCGATTTATCTTCGACCCCTTCTACCGGGCAGACGAACAAAGGCAGCTCACCTCAGGAAAGAATATCCCTCTCACACCTGCTTTTTTCGATGGATGGGAGGATTCCTCGTTCGACTTACTGGTATTACTTTTTACCCATCTATGCTCTGAATATAATTGCAGGTTTCTTGGATAGGCGCTGGGGCCCATACAATGGGACTTTTGGACTTGGTATTTTTATTGGAATCCTATCTCTTATAACGATCGTCCCTGATATCTGTGTGGCTGTAAAGCGATGTCACGATCGAGGTAGGTCGGGTTGGTTTCTTCTATTGGGCGTCATCCCATTGATTAATTTTTGGCCGATCATTGAATTGTCGTTTATTAAGGGGACCTACGGCCGTAATCAATATGGCGCAGACCCAATCCTATAGGTACAAGTGGATCACCGGGCGGTGCCTGGAAAAAATGTCCCTGCTGCGCTGAAGGATTCAAGGGGATGGTATTATCTGCCGGCAAAGGGGAAGCGAACATTCATATCCGATGAGCGGTCCTTAGGGGCGGAGTGTGTAGGGGCGGCGCTCTCCCATGGCGCGTGTGGAAATATTGTCCAGATCCAGTATCTCCTGGGAGAGAATCATTTCCTGGTCTGCTCTTCGGCAATTTGGGGCATCTGCAAGGTTCAATGGATGGTCAAGACTGCCAGTACCCACCAAGGGGATGTTTAGAAGCGAGCCTGAGGGAGCTCCAGTGATACAATTGTCCGACAGAGTACCTGGCGAAAAACCATAAATGATCCCGCCCGCATAACGATCTCATCGTCTCTGACCTTAACTGATGGGTCGATTGAAATGGATTTCAGAAGCATGAAACAGCATCAGCGCCGCCGAAATATCCTCTGGCTCATTGGAGCGGTCCTCTTGGCGATTGTTTTTATCGGCATTCTATCCTACCATCCTGCCCTCACCGGAAACGATGAATTGAACGGTCTCAGCGGGGTTTGTCTCGGCCTCTTCATTGGCTCACTACCAGCCGCCAATTTCTTGGATATGCTCCTATTCGAACACACGGTTCAACATTGGCGAAACCTGAGGCAACCGGATATCACCTGGGTGATCTTGAATTCGTGCGTTCTCCTCATCGGAACGATCGTGGTCATGGTCGGCACGAAATTGTTTTTTAAGAATTGGTGATCGTGGGAAAATCCTGCTCTGCCAATCCCTTTCCTCCACAAAATTAATCGGTAGAGCACTGGTTTGGTAATTATGGCCCCGGACGCGTGCTCAAGCCGTTGAGGAAGCTAACCAGAAGAGGATTAACGACCTGCGGACGCTCATACTGGGGGATGTGCCCCGCTTCTTCAATGATGTGGTAATCAATTCCCGGAATCAACTTCACGAGCTGCTGCATATCTGCAGAGCTGATCGTTTTATCTTCTCTGCCCCAGATCAACAGGGTGGGGAGATTCTGCCTGCCAACCGCAGTATATTCCGCCAGCGAGTCCATGCCCGGCTCAGCGCGAATCGTCGAGAGGATGGCCTGCCTGAATCCTTTATATTGTTCCTGAACCCGAAACAGGGCCTCCCAATTGGGGAACCTCTCGGGTCTGTAGAGGTCAGCGGGCTGCATTTTGGGGAGCTCGTCCGGTGCGACATAGACGGTCATGAGGTACTCGCCGACGAGAGGGATATTTAGTGGAAATATTTCCCGGGTAGGAACAGGCGCGACTTCCGGGTCGATCAAGATCAGGCTGCGAACCTGGCCCGGATGGTGGTTCGCGAACCTTGCCACGATTGGACCTCCCATGGAGAGTCCCACCAGATCGACGGGCCCCTGGATCTTGAGCGCAGGGAGCAACTCTTCCAGCTGGGTAACAAAGAGGTCCAGATTGTAATTTCCTTCGGGCCGGTCCGAAAAACCACGTCCATAAAGATCGTAGCGGAGCACCCGAAACCCGGCCTGGGTAAGTGCCTCAAAGGTCGGATCCCAGATGTAGTAGGGGACCGAAAAGCCGTGTACCAAGACGACGGTCGGGGCATCTTCCGGACCCCTGAGCTCATAATGAACGACCCCCAAGGGCAGCTTTATGAATTGGCCGGGGAGGGTGGCGCGGACCTTATCGTTGAGTGTTATTTTTTCCTGATCAATCAGTCGGTAGGCGACCAGCAAGCCCAGGAGGATCAATGCAATCCCGGAACCGATGAAGATCACCGCTCTTCGAAGTTTCATGAAATACCTCCCACAAAATTCGTTCGGGTTGCTGGTCAGAAAACGAATTTCATCGCTGTACTAATAACAAAACACTCCCGGCGTCCCAATCATTGGGAGCTAGGAGTCAGGCTTTGGAGGCGCTGAGCCGAGTCACTTCAGCTATTACAAGACGTCACAGCTGAAGGGTCGTAATTCATCACTTCTTTTTAGTGGTTACCCATTTACCCCCTTTACCAAAACTGAGCAACAGGCCCGCTACAAAGACGACGACTCCGACCACGACGATTGCGATGAATTTCTTTGAGGTAGGACCGAACCCAGAAATGACTATATGGAGTGCGGGGGTTAGAAACATAAAAGCGACGATCACCACGCCGACGACGATCAAGACGATCCCTAACGTTTTATTAGACATTCGTTTCTCCTCGTGTAACGATGATAATGAAATCGGTTTATTTTTCGCCCTTATTGTACCAAAGACTACGCTTCCCTACGGATATTGGAAGGCGGATCTTGAAGGCAGCAAACCCATCGTTGCAAGGGCGACTTAAGACCTCGCCCCTGCAACGCAAAAGAGCCGATGGAGTTTCAGGATAGTCTTTCTCAGGGGATCAAAGCCGTCCAGGTTGCCCCACCGTTGCTGGTCTTGAATAACGAATGGTGGCGGCTGGCGTCCTCTGTCAAGGCCCAACCGGTATTGGAATCCACGAACTGGAAGGAAGCCAAATTGTTCTGAACATTAATATTAGGGGTTACAGTTGACCAGGTGGAACCGGAATCATGGCTGGCATTCAGGGTCGTGCCCCCATCCCAAACAAAAAAATCAGCCGGTGACGCCACCGAGGTAAATCCGCCTTGCGGGACGGGTTGCGAGGCTGTCCAGGTCTGGCCGGCATCCTGGCTGATGTAAAAGACAACCCCGTTGCTGTTGGCGATCAATATCACCGGTAGGACACCTGTGGTGGACCCGAAGAAGATCGGCAGGTTAGCGCTGGTCATCCCCCCAGCATAAGCGCTCGGGATGGCCACATTCTGATGCGCCCAGGTATGACCACCATCCTGAGACATATAAATATAAACGAAATCGCTCGACGGTTGTGCACCCGTAACCCAGGCATGATTAGTGTCCAGGGCAGTGATGCCGTTCTTGTCCCCAACGAGAGGGAGTGTATCGGAGGAGCCGGTAACGGTCGGGTCATCGATGAAGACCTGGGACCATGTGTTCCCGCCGTCGCTCGTGGTGAACACGGCTACGGCCTGATGGCTCATCCCCGCGCTCAACCCCACCAGGTCCCAACCATTCGATGGGTCCACAAATTTGATCCAGCCACCGCCAAATGGCACCGTGACGGAGGTCCATGTCGCTCCGCCATCCGTCGTCCGGTAGAGAGTTCCGTTGGTGGGGTCTGTGCCCATCAAGGCCACCCAGGCAGTACTGGCGTCCAGGTAAAAAGAGGAGGCTCTCACACCAAGGCTGCTCACGCCGGACGGGGTTACGTTGTACCAGGTCGTACCTCCATCGATGGTGCGCAGGACGCTCGTATCGCTGATCGCCCAGCCGTTCGAGGCGTCCAACATGTAAAAGGAATCGATCTGCGGGGACGCTACCACCGGAAAAAATGGGGTAGGTGGGAGGACTGTCGCCGTCGCCGCGATGGGTGTGGGTGTGACGGGGATCTCCGTCGGTGGAAGGACCACTGTCGTCGCCGTGGGCGTGACGCTCCCGGGCAGGGCGCAAGCCATGATCATAAAAACAATAGTTGTCAATCCGATCCATAATTTACTGCTGAGGGGACGCATCGGATACCTCCTCGAGTTCCTCTGTATTGGATAAACATCGTGTAATTTTACGCCTCACTCGCGATTTGTGGGGTGGTATAGGGGAGGCCTGGGTCACAGAGCACTCTTTCGACCGAGGCAGCAATGGGCTCTGGTGGCGGCGCTTTAGCTTCGTTGTTGGCTTGTTGTGCAATGAATCGGTAGATGACCCTTCGGCAAGCACTGTTCCTAGTCATCATTTCCTTGATGCGTTGTTTCAATGGTAGGTTGCCATGTACGCCCATATGGTGCGTCTCCAACCGGTGGGCTGAATCGCAACATGCAGGGGGAAAAGTCAGCGCCGAAATGCACCGCTTTTCAATTAATCAGGTGCTTGCCTGGAAAGCCACAATTCACGGGGCAACCGCCCACAAGCGGACCGTTCCGTCCCAACCGCCCGAGGCGATGGACTTGCCATCCGGCGAGAAGGCCACGCCATTGACCCGGTCATTATGCGCCTGCCAGGAACGCAGTTCATCCCCGGTGGCGACATCCCACAGGACCAGGTTTCCGCCATCCGTCGCCGTGACCAGCAGGGTTCCATCGGGGGAGAAGGCCATGTTCTCGACCCGGCCTTTGTAGTCTTTCAGGGCACGCAGCTGCGTTTCAGAGGCCGCGTCCCAAAGAATGACCGACTCATCCTCCGAGCCGGTGGCCAGGATCTTGCCATCCGGCGAAAAGGTGACCACATTGACCGGTTTCGAATGGGCGCTCCAAGTCGCCAGCACCTTTCCACTGGCAGCCTCCCATAGCATGACTGGGGTGTCGTAAACAGCCGCCGCGAGCTCCTTACCGTCCGGGGAGAAAGCCAGGCCGGTAACGCTGCCACCCGGGGCTGTCAGGCTGTGGAGCTTCTGCACTCCGGCTCCATCCCACAAGGTCACATTGCCATCCAGGTCGGAGGCGGCGAAGGTTTTGTCGTCCGGTGAAAAAGCCACCCCATCGACTACGTTGGTAAAGCCCGTAAGGCTACGCAGCTTATTCCCGCTGGCCGCGTCCCAAAACGTGACGGACTTATCACCCGAGCCGGTGGCCAGGATCTTGCCATCCGGCGAAAAGGCGACAGCCTGCCCTCTGGTGAAACCCTTCTCGATCGTATACAGCGATTTCCAAGTGGGGACGTCGATGAGTTGCAGCGTGCTGTTCTCTGACCCGGCAGCCAGCGTGCGGCCATCCCCTGAGAAGGCAAGGCCATCGACCGGGGCGTTGAAGGTAAAGGTGTAGAGTGCCGCCCCGCCTGAAGCGTTCCACAGCTTGACCGTGTCAGCGCTGCCAGCGGAGAGAAGGTGTTTGCCATCCGGCGAAAAAGCCACCGTCAGCACGCCATAGGTGTACCTCCCGGCCAGGTTCCGCAGCGCCGACCCGCCAGACATGTCCCACAGTTGGAGGGTGCCGTCGCTGCAGCCAGTCAGGATCTGCCGGCCGTCCGGCGAAAAAGCCAGCCCTTTGGCTACATCCTTAAACCCACTCAGGGTGCGGAGCGTCTTTCCGCTGGATGCATCCCACAGCGCGACGGTCAGGTCGCCGGTCCCGGCAGCCAGGGTCTTCCCGTCCGGGCTATAGGCCAGGCTGACTACGTCGGTGTTTAACGTGTTCAGCACCTGGCCAGAGGCCGTGTCCCAAAGGATCACGGTCGAGTCCAGAGAACCCGAGGCCAATGTCTTACCGTCCGGCGAAAAGGCCACAGTGATCACCGGCTGGGTGTGACGACTCAGGGTATGCAAGATCATTCCGCTGGCTGCATCCCACAGGATCACGCTCGTGTCGTCCGAAGCAGAGGCGATGGTCTTGCCGTCCGGGGAGAAGACCACTTTCCAGACCCCGCCCATGTGGCCGGTCAGGGTGCGCACTGGCTTTCCGGTTGCCGCGTCCCACAGCTGTACCGAGTCGTCGCGCGAGCCGGAGGCCAGCGTCTTCCCGTCCGGGGAAAAAGCCAGGTCGTTGATCCAGGACTTGGTATCGATGAAAAGGAGTTGTTGATAACTCAAAGCGTCGAAAAGGTAGATGCCGATCGAGGTCGCCACCGCGATCTGCTTCCCGTCGGGTGAAAAGCGGGCGGCAGAGACGCGGCCGCGGCCCCAGCGGGCGATCTCCCCGATGCTGGCCGTGTTGGTCAACGAGAGGGCGGCTCCCAGGGAAGGCAAAGGCGTCCCAGGGAAGGCGGGTTGCACCTGGATTGGGCTGGGTGTGGGAGAGGGGAGGTTTACCCCGGTAATCGGAGTGGGAACTTCCGTGGCCTCCGCAGGTGAGGACGCGGGCGTTGTAACGACGGTTGTGGGCGGGATTGACACCGAGAATTGCCCGCAGCTCAGAAGCAGCATACCTACTAACGATAAAACCAGCGCGCTGGTCTTCCTTTTGGTGTTCATACGCCTCCAATACCGGTAAGGATCAAGCTAAAAAATTCTTCCGTACTTTACCAATGGAATTCAGAGACAAACAGAAGTTGTTTTTCCACACCTACATAACTGGAGCGGTCAGTCGGGAAGCAAGGTGATGCACAACGCGCCCAGCTGACCATAGGACGAACTCAAGAGTGTATATTTTACTCGATATTCCCTCATCATTTGGCACCAAATGTGTCAAGCACTGCTTCAAACTTCTTCAGGAGCGCGGTCCGATCGAATGCGACCACGGCTCCCGGAGGGTAATTTCCTATATCCGTCGAATGGATGAGGAAGATCACCTCGAAACATTTGTGATCCATTACGGTACGGTAGGAAATTTGATCATAGCGGTTGCCGGCAGCCGCACCGATAAATTCGGTACGAGTAAACGTGTAATTGTTGATGGTCACATTGCCAGAAACTGTCTCATCCCGGTTGGCCAAAGGCTCGGTGCAGGTGGAAACAATCGCCGGTTCGGCGGTGGCAGTGAGGATCACATCGGCTTCGTTCAGATTGGTGATTGGATAATAAAAAGAAGGGTCAATAAAGGTAAGCGCGAGCAGAGGCGTGCCCTTGTTGTCAATGGGTGCTTGGACGGTTGTCGGGGCGAATTCATCCGGATAGCCGAGGATCACGGAATACTGCATATCCGCAAAGCCAAAATCCTGCGTCTCCTGCCCGGGAGGGTTGATCGCAATCCGTAATGTAAATGGAGCCGTTACCTGCGACTCAATAGTGACGAAGTAATCCTGCGTGGATGGCAAGGTTCCCCTCCAAAAGGGATGTAAATTGTGCGGGTCGGTGAGGGACTTTTGATCGGCCCCCGCCACAACCACCGAGAAAGCCGGTCCCTGCGGGATCGAAACGCTCATGATCTGGCCCCGCATGGCCGATAGTACATAATGCTTGGACTCGTTTACCGAGATCGTATCGTTGATTTCAACCCAGGTCGCCTCTGGAGCGAATCGGATCCGGTATGCATTGGCATTCCTGTCAAAGGCAACATTTGGCGTCAGGGTCGGCTCGAACGTGCCGGTGGGAATCGGGGTGGGGGTCGGGAGGCTGGTGTCGACCTTGGTGATGACCTGAGCGGAAGCGACAATCTCGGGGTTGATCTTTGTCCAGGTCCTACCGCCGTCGATAGTTTTGTAAAGGGGTGTGGCATCGTTCTCCTTCATCAATACCCAGCCGAGGCTGGCATCGAGGAAATCGAGGGTGGCAACGGATCGTTCGTCGCTCTGAGTAAAATCCAGGTTTGAGACCACCCTCTGCCAAGTTTGCGCGCCATCCTGGGTAACACACAGGACGTTGCCACACCATGCAAAGATGTTTTGGATATCAGGGGAAATGATCTGCGGGGATGGAAGGATGGAGAGGTTGTCGGGTGCACCGGGGAGGAATGACCAGCTCGCACCACCATCCTGCGTGCGAAACAAGGCCAGGTGTTGGTAGGCCGTGGTACCATCGCTGTTCATTTTAACGAGATGAACAGGTAAGAAGCCATTTTTTTCATCATAGAATACCGGCTGGTCTGGCGCAACCAGCAGATCGGCATCCTCCTCCGGCAGAGGCAGAATTTGGGTCTGCCAGATTTTACCGAGGTCGAACGAGACCTTTATCCGTACGGACCCACCCGGTTGCATGGTCAGCATATCCCCGTAGATGATGATCATGCGGCCGGGGTCATAATAGAACCTGTCCTCGCACAAACCGCACAGATGGACGGTGCCAGGTGGCAAGCCAATCTCAGGCTGAAGTGGAGTAATCGGGATGGGTGCCCACGTTTCACCTCCATCAACAGTCCCGGATAGAGTGAAATACACATTGCCCGCCGCAACATCCTCATCTTCGGCCCAACCGTTCCTCATATCCGTGAAATGCAGCCCGGTGGCCACGCCCGCAGCCGTCTGCGGACCGCCATAGGGATATTGCGTCCAGATCTGACCACCGTCGCTGGTGTACAGCAGGCCGAACCTGTTGCTCCCCGCAAAGTAAACCGACAGCCAGGCTGTTTTTGCGTCGAGAAAAAAGCTCCCAAGCGGCGAAACCTGCCCCTCAGGTGTACGATCAATCCAGGTCTGGCCTCCGTCGGTAGTCCGCAGCAGTTTAACAGAACCCGCCCAGGCCCAGCCATTCTCCCCATCGATCATTTGCAAGCTCTCGATCGGCGGTATCGCCACCGCCGTAACGGAAAGCGGAGTAGACGTATCGGTCGCGGTGGGGGTGCCCGTCCGGGAAGGGACTTGTTGAAGCGTCCCACAAGACGAGGAGGCCAGGAACACCATCCCAATTACCAAAAAGAGATTGAATTTGGATTGCACGTATACCTCCCGCAATATGAGTGGCCTCAAGACTCCCTATACGGCATTCTGCAGACGAAGAGCAAGGGGGAGAAGTTCCCAAACGCCCCCGGATCGTCCCGGCCCGTGCCCCGGTTCAGGGCTAATCCATCATCACAATGACACTCCTGGAGAATTGAAAGTTCTAACCGGCTGTTTGGGTTTTCCCTGCGTTATCTTCGTGTCATGTCCCGGCGATCTGCTGGTTTAACAAACGATTATTTTCTTCCAACAGAGCCACGACTTGGGCGAGCAGCTACCGCATTTCTTTTTGATGGGGAGTAACCATTCTCCCGATAGCCCGTGCCATCAGAATTATGACCAGGACACGCAGTGTAATTAGAAATGCGATCCACACGCCATAGACGATTATCCCTACGATTGAAGAGCCTTCCATTATATTTCCATCCGGGAGACTTGATTGTCAAGATACTTGTGGTTTGCCAAAGTGACTACCCAACGGAATATGGCAAATCCGGTTCGAAGTCAATCGCTTCCCAGTTGCTGATCACGGGCCGACCTTAAGCGATCCTGCGATCTGGAGGAGCATGGTGTCAAGACCGTGCGGATTGCTTTCGTCAGGTTGCGGCCAATTGCCAAAGAGCGAGATAGAGAAGTTGAACGTGCCTTCGCGCCAATCGAGGTGGGCCGAGTTGCCTTCCGCCCCTCCCGGACTCCAGTAAGTAAATCCAGTCTGTCCACGCACCTGAACTTCTCGAACATCCCGTGCGATCACTTTGAATTGGTGCGCTACCGTATCAAGTGTAATGGGTTGATCCGTCTCGGCAATCTGGAGGTTAAGCACCTTCAAGTTCGCATCGAGGGGGTCTCCAGGCTCCGAGTATAAGACTGAGACGTTTTCACTGCCATCGGCATAATCGGCGACCGAGGCTTTTATAAACGGAAGGTTATCTGGAACGTATCCAGGCAGCCACAAGGCGAACCTGGCAGCCTTTTGGGCTGCGCTCAAATCTGAGAACATTCCATATTTCGCGGGCATTGAGGGAGGCGCCATCGTACCGACAATCACCAGGGCTGTGGAGGTGACCGAGGGGATGGGGATAGACGTGAGAGTGGCTTCGGGCGTTGGAGTGAAAACGGACTTGGGCTCAGAGGGCTGGCATGCAACCAGTAGATTTATGATAAGAATCAGAAAGAGGCTGGTGAATCGTTTCATTTTTTCTCCTGAAAAGTCGCACGTCGCTTATCTCACGGCCTTTTCCAGATCAGCAAGGTTCCATCTATTCCACTGGACGCAAGTAGGCTGCCATCAGCACACCATGTCAAACCAAAAACCTGGTCAGCATGTCCCACCAGAACATAAACCGGCTGATATTGGTGCATATCCCAGAGAAGGATTCTCCCGTTGTACAGCCCCGTCGCCAGCCATCTACCACCTGGCGACCAGGCAAGCGCGGTAATGCGCTGACCGGTCATCCCATCCGTTAAAAGCCTGAGCTGGTTACCGGTGGTTGTGTCCCAGATAATCAGCATGCCGTCATTGGTTGAATTCATCAGTGACCCGCCGCCTACGATCTGGGTGCCATCTGGTGACCATGCTAGACCACCCAGAAACGGTGAGGTACCGCCGATCTTGGATCCAAGAGTCAGCAATACTTTACCGGTTTGTGCATCCCACACCACGACTGGGTTGATGCCCAACGAATCGCCGGAAACGATCAACTTCCCGTCCGGCGACCAGGCAACGGTATCCCAGCCATGATCAGAGGCGGCTGCGATGTGTACCAACTCCTGCCCGGTTACTGCATCCATTACTGCTGGACCGGCTGCCACCCGCTTTCCATCGGGCGAGAGCGCGACCTCGCCACCATATTTCGAGGCCCAATCGGCCGGCGGAGAAGCTGGCGTTCGACTGACGATCTTACCGGTATCAGGATCCCAACGGACGAGGTTGACGCCGTCATAGGACAGTAATTCGTTTCCATCCCATTTCGGGTAGCTCTGGGTGTCAAAGCCGTCCAGCGAGAAAAGTATGTTTCCAGTGATGACGTTAACGGCGTTGAGTCTGCCGTCGGGGGAAAACAGACCAACCAGCGTTTTGTCATCCGGCAGCCAGGCTAGCCCAGCGCGAGCCCGGTAGCCGCTGGGGCCGGCAATCGGTTTGCCAGTATCGACATTCCAGATGAACTGCTCGTAGTAATTTCCGGCCACGAGCTCCGTACCGTCCGGAGACCAGGCGATATTTTCAAGGGCGGCATGTATTTCGGGCGTAAATGTCTGCTTTCTTTGGCCGGTTTCACCATCTAGGATGGCAATGCTCTCACCGTTGCCTACTGCCAGTAAATTTTCTGTTGGGGATGGGAGCATCGAATAGCCCAGTACGAATTCCGGCATATCGGGTTTGTAATTCCCTAGAGGCTGGTAAGTGGATGCATCCCACGCTGAATTGTCACTGTAAATCCGTTTGCCATCGGATGACCAGACCGCATCCACAATGCCTGGGGTAACATCGTTGCATTGGACCGATTGGAGGGTGTGCAAAAGCGTAGCGTTATCGGCGTCCCAAATACTGATCTCTCGACAGCCCCCGCTGACGAGCAGCCGGGTGCCATCCGGAGACCAGACGGCATGGATATCTTCCTGGCCATTAATTTGCAAAACGGTTTTGCCCGTCTTTACATCGAGAATCGACAGAATACTGGCCCTGGATCCTACGGCCAGTCTGCTGCTGTCCGGACTGAAGACCAATGTGGTAGGGGCATTCTCAAAGGTCCGGAACCAGATTTCTTGTTGCGAGTCCGTGTCGAAAAGGTAGACCCCTACCGGAGTGACAATCCCCAGACGCTGACCGCCCGGTGAAATTGCCAAGGAAGATGCATAACCTTTACCAATCCGCACCCATGGAGAAATCGTCTGCAGCGTGAAGGATACCGGCGTCGGGACTGGCCCGCCGGTAGGGGAGGGCAGTTGCTCCGATAGCCCGCTGCTACCCGCGCCAATCTGGATCAGGAAATCATAATTTATGTTGCCCCACTGATCCCATTGGGCATTAAGCTCGGCCAGGTAAAGCCCGTTGCCATTGACGAACTCAGCCTCCTGGAACGGATACTCGATTTCAGTCTTTAGTGGTAAACCTGCTCCCCAGCCATTGCCGGTCTGCCAGAGCCTGTGACCTCCGTCCGACGAAGGAAGTTCATCGGCAGAAGTTATAGGCACCACCGTAAGGATCACCGAGTCTGGTGGCGTGAGAATATCAAGGTTGAAGCGGCCTATAAAGGAGGTTGCGTCAATGATGACCAGGGGGTGACGTGCGGTCGGCACGCCGGCCGTCTCGGCGCAAGTGGTCGTGGAGGCATTCCCGACACCTGTGGTCCAGCAGTATGAACCGACACCAGCCTGCTGGGTCTGACCATTGATCGTCAGGGTCGCGCCCGGGGGAGTAGCATGTGCCCCCTGCGTCGTAGACGTGGCGATGGAAGTCGGGGTCAGTGCAGCCGGCATTGAAGCAGTGCAGGAGCTGAGAAGGAGAGCGGTCGATAGAAGCCCGATGATCCATTTACAACATGGGTGATGAAACATGTTCTTTTCTTCCCCGGGCATATTTCTCTTAATGGATTTAATCACTGCTCATGAAGCCTAGTGAATCTGGGTCCAGGTTTTGCCTCCTACTTCTGTATAGAATAGCGCGCTGCCACCTCTCAACCAGCCGTGCAAACCGTCGGCAAATTGGATGCCGTCCTGCCAGGGAAAGTCGAAGTTGCTCGGAATCTCTCCGAATTGAAATTCAGTCCAGGTCTTGCCGTCGTCAAACGTCGTGAAGATGCGCCGCGGGGGGATGCCCGTGTCGGAGGAGGTCTGCCCCGCGACCACCCAGGCGTTATGATTGGGGAGAAGGGCAAAGTACTGCACCGGCAGTGGGAAAGGTATCGGGCGCCAGGAAGAACCTCCGTCCGTCGTCTCGAAGAGATCGTTCGCACGTACTTCCCAGCCGAGGTTGGGGGTGATGAACTGCAGACTGCGGGTGTGGACTGCCTGCTGGTCGACGGCCGAGAAGCTCCTGCCTCCATCCGTGGTTTTGAAGAGGATCCCCGCCTGGTTCACCAGGTAGCCAGATGAGACAGTTGGAAAGGAGACACCTACGAAACCGGTGCTTGAGTTTTCTGATGCGGGGTTTTCCGTCCAAGTCTGCCCACCATTGGTTGTTTCGAGTATCGTTGTGGATGGGTCGCTTCCACAGGACAAGCTCGCCCAGCCGTGTTCCGGATCGGGGAAACTGAGGCTTGTGATTTCTTCATAAACATTACCGCATCCAGGAACCCGGATCAATGAGCCAGATAGTGTCCACGATTTTCCCCAGTCGGTCGTGACGAGGGGAGCGTCTACCAATCCGGCTGCTCCTCCTACCTGTTCAAATCCAATCCCGTGGCCATCTGCAAAGATCTGGAATGGGCCGTCTGGCCATGGCGCCGGGGCAGGGGCATCGAATACCTCCTGCCAGGATCCGCCTCCATCCCGTGTACCCAATAACACATCCCGTCCCTGGTTAAAGGCAGAGTTACTTAATACCACAAAGCCCACCTGAGGGGACAGGAAGTCGACCGACCGGGCATTCTCAGGAGCCCCAATAGCATTTTGATCAAGCACAACCGGTTGCCAGGTTCTGCCACCGTCGGTGGTGGCAAAAAGGCCGGAGTCGCCTTCATTATTTACAGCCAGCCAGCCGTGCTGACTGTCCAGGAAAAACAGGTTCGATGCACCATACCTACCGTATGGAGCATGATCGGTAAGCAACTGCCAGTGCTGGCCACCATCACGAGTTTGGAACAATTGAATGTTATCGAAGTGGGTATCCGGCCGACTGGTGCAAAATGCCCAACCCGTCTGTGTATCAATGGAAGTAAATACGCCCGCAAAGGGTACTTCGCTGGGGCAGAATGCGAACGATTCCAGCTGGTCGGGCGCCAGCACGGTTGTGGCAGGAGCCGGCATGGTCGCATGCGTCTCCGTAGGTTGAAAGTCCGACTTCTGCCAATTGCTACCGCCATCCTGGGTCACCTGGAATCCGTTATCGGTCAGGATCCAGCCGGCCTGCGCGGATTCGAATCGGATATGTTCCACCCGGCTGTCGGTTGTGGCCTGGAGCTGCCAGGTCTTGCCGCCATCGGCAGTCATCAGGATATTCGCCCCCAACGCCAGCCAGCCGTGTTCTTGATCGGCAAAGGCATAAGCACGTATGGTGGTGGCCCCTTCCGGGTCTGGCAGCCGCTGAACGGAGGTGGCTCCCTGCGTGATCGGGACCGGCAGTGTAGCCGTAGGGCTTTGTAAAGCCAGGGCGGGGGTAAGGATGGGGATGGTGGCATTGCCCTTGCAGTCGAGCCACTGCAGGCGTGCGGACAGACGTCCGGCGTAGCGGACAATAATCGACGGATCGTCAATGGCAAGCAACCGTACCTGGACAAAGGCATGACAGACCTGGAAAAAGAGGGCCGTATCCCTTCCAGGTTGTTCCGGGAGAAATAGCAGTGCAATGTCCCCGATGCCTGTTTGCGGTGTACCCGGCCGGCGTGCCTGCTCGCTCTGAATCAACCATTGGCCGGCTTTCTTGAGCATGCCGGGATCCTTGTAATAATAGAGCGTTAAATTTCCATAATCCAGCTGGGTCATGCCCGGAACCTGGAAGGTTAAATTGGCCACACCGTCCGGAACAGCACCCAATTTATAGGCGATATCTTTATCAGGAATCGTATTATTCAATTGCCCTGCCTGTACGTCATCGGGCAGATCGCCGGCCTGGAAGAAGACATTCAATTGGGTCAGCCAGGCGGAGGGAGGCAGAGATGCCAGGGGGGCTGTCGGAGAAGCCAACGAAGGGGTCGTATCGGTCATCGTTGTCTGCGTAGTCCCCACAGGCAGACTCGATTGAGAAGGGCTGCAAGCAGCCAGAATTGCAGCTGCTAAAAAGAGAACCGATCGTTTCACTTGGATTAAAGCGAGCCTGTTCTCTTTGGTTTTCATATCGCCTCGATGAATTTCCCGGCGAAGCTGAGTGATACTGAATACTTATAAAACGAGCCGGGCTACTAATTTTCCATTCCGTGGGGATCCTTTAAGGAGAACCTCAATGGACGGAAACTTTTAACGAATAATTCACCACCAGGCCATTGTTCGGGATGACTTCGATCACATAGTTCTGCGTTTGCGGGAGGACCCCCGTCCAAGTATTGGCCTTGGATGAGGAGCTCAAAAGTATACCGCTGGCAAGCCCGAAGATATCGATATAGGCAATGCTGGAGGGAACATTGAGGCTCGCGGTCATCGTCTGGCCGGCACTACAGTAGAGTGCGTAGGAAAAGACGTATCCATTTACCGTTTTGCCATTCAAGGTGATGGAGGTTGCACCTGTGGCAAAATTGACTAGCTGGGCTACTTTGGCGGTCAGGGTGTAATCCTCCGTCATCGCACCTCCGATCACCTGGATTGTAACCAGTTCAGTCTTGGGCATAAGCCCCTCCCAGCGCGTCCACTGGTTGGCCGGATCGAGCAGCTTGTTGCCGTTCGGTTCGAAGACCCCCAGGGTGACGTCATTATTCGGAGAATACAGGATCAGAATGACGGACTGGGATTGTCCTGCATCCAGCGTATACGTCACGACCTGCCCATGTTGGACGATGCCCTGTTCGACCGCTGCGGTCGTCCTGGGTGCTAAGACAATGTTCATTACCGTAGGTGCGATTGTTGTAGTCGTCTGGGGCGTGGGGCTGGGAGGGATGGGTGTCGGCGTGAGGCTGGGAAGAATCAAAGTCGGCGTAACAAAAGGTACAACGGATGTGGGGCTGGAAGGGGTATGTTCGAGACCGATCTCGAACATACCGTTGCATGCCGTGATGACCAGAAGAACGAGAATAGCTGTCGAAATGCGGGATTTCATGGGGCCTCCTGATTTGGACGGGATCTGCCTCATTATTGTAGGTTGTCACTGTCACGTAAGGATGGCGGGCAGGTCACGCTTTCGAAACACACTGTGACTGATCCGTGACCGGTGGTTTTCACTCGGTCGGCAAGCCCCACCTGGCGACCCTGCCCGGACGGAGGCGCTGCGTAGGCCTGCTCGTTTCCTCTACGGCAGCCAGGCAGGCTGGCGCCAGGAATCAGTGAGGCTCAGGCCCGGCGCCTGGAGCAGAAAGGATTTCAGGCTGTTCAAGTCACCCACGAAAATATGGTTTGTGCCTAGGTCTTCTACCAGAAGATACTGACCATTGGGGGAAAATAAAATATTGGCAATTACAGAGCTGATGCCGCCAGCGCTGGCATAGATCTGCTTCAAGCCGCGTCCATCCTTGTTGATCACAAAAACGCTGGACTGCGATTGTGGCTGGTTACCGAAACCGTAGACGGCAAATGCCAGGGTGTTCCCATCCGGCGACCAGACAATCGGATTAATCGATGCCTTGAAAGTTGCCAGGTCGCTCAGGCCTGATCCATCCAGCGCGACGATTCGCAGGGTATCGATCATGCTGTCGTTGTTGTACTCATCGAAAGCAAGGAGACTGCCATCCGGGGACAGGGAAAACACGTTTTTCGTGATCGATGTCTCGAAGAGCGGGTTGAGTTGCCCATTGTCCGCTCGCAGCAGGTAAACCGTGCCCTCGCGGCCGGGTCTGGCGGAGCGTACGATCAGATGGTTGGTGATCCACCCGTCGACGACGTAAGGCCGGCCTGCGACCGGAAGGGTGTCGGTCGCGGTGATGTTCTTTGAGTTGGTTCCATCCGGGTGAACCACATAAAAATCTTCATTTCCCTGTCCATCCTGGACGCGGAAAGAGATCCACCTGCCGTCCGGGGACCAGGCGGGCATATCGATGTACGGGAACTGGGCAATGGGTGTCCACGCCTGGATGGGCACTGTCGAGGCGAAAAGCCTGGCCTTTCCGGTACCGGTATCGGCGACAAAAGCAACCTGCGTTCCGTCGGCAGACCAGGCCAGTGCCGGGCCGTTATTGGCGTAGGTCTTATCGGGCAGCAGGATTCGTTCTGCTTCAGGGCAAGCCTGCTTTCCGGCTACGCAAGAGGCCGGCAGGCGTAAGAGGCGCGCCCCCTGGGTATCATCCCCAGGTGTAAGGACAAAAAAGTACACATCTCCCAGCGGGTCGGTACCAGCCTGAACCGACGGAGCCGGAGTCACTGCAACCAAAGGCGAACCATACACATCACTGAAATCTGGCAGGGTGGCGGGGGTGACGCTGAAGAGGTCGTCAGGTAAAGCAGGAGGATCGTACTGCACCTGGTTGATCACCTCTTCGCTTTGCACTTGAGCGCCGCCGCCCTTGCCAAAATCTTGCATTTTCAAAATCACACCGGTTTGAACATCCAGCCACAATCGCCAGCTTGGCAGTTGATTGCTGATGTAGGTCCAATTTACAACGAGCGTCTCCCTTCCGGCAATCTTCTCCAATAAAAGGCGTTGATAGCTGCCGGCATTCTGGGCCATGTCGGACGGAAAGGCCATTTCCGCCAGGGGCTCGCCCAGCGTCTCCCAGATGGGGTTTGGCGATGCCGTACCGGGCGTCAGGAACGGAACGAACTGGCCGGCGATCCCTGGTGGCATGGGTTCCATCTGGGTCCGGCCGCTGGGTAAGTCCATTTCCAGGATCGAGTTCCCATCGGATACTTTGAAAGTCTGTGCCTTTTCATTTACCAGTCCGCTTAGAAAGCGGAAACGGGCGGTGAGCTGGTCGATCCAAACCTGCTGGCGGGTGATCTGTTCGGGAACACCCTCTGCACCACCGACGCTTTCGGTAATTGTGCCATCCAGCCAGATGGTTTTCCATGTGCTGGCACTTTGCAGCATTTTTTGCTGGATGGCGTCTGAACTGCTGTCCATGCTCAAGGATTGTGTCCCTGGAGCAGGGCTGGGAATTGGTGTACCAATCATGGAAAGATCAGGAGTCGGTGTTCGATCCAGCTTTCCTTTCAGCGTACCGCAGGCCGAAAGCGCAAGCGCAGCCAATAATAAAAGGAAATTCTTAAGCATGGAAACCTCCCTGCGTATTTTGATAATCAACCGCCCATAATCCGTTCCATTTTACCTGAATCAGATCCACTTTTCAGCTCACTTCTTCCAAATATCTAATGAACGGTTCAGCGGCATCCTGATGCGCGAATCGAAACGAATTCATGATGTCTTTCGAGTACTTTCAAAGATCTCATGGTAGCCCTGGTCGAGTTCATCGTCAGAAAGGTGCGCGTAACGCTGCGTGACCTGGATGTTGGCATGACGGGCAAGCTCCTGTGCGAGCTTCAGGCTCCCGGAGGCACGCAGCACCGTGGTGACAAAATAGTGACGGAAGGAATGGGGTGTAATGCGGCTTTCGGCCTGGTCGCCGAGCGCCTGGCGAACGCGCTCACGTACGATGTTCCGGCCGGTCGTGGTGGTGAGAGGCTTGATCTTCCTACCTGCACCGCGATCATGGCGTGCAAATAGGGGTAGGGAGGGGAGGCTGCGGCCCGAGGCGCCGTCCAGCTCCGCCCGTGCCGATAAATAATCCTTCAAGGCGCGCATGGAACGGGTGGAAAAGCGGACCACAGCCTGCTTATCACCCTTGCCGATGATCACCGCCCGGCCCTCGTTCCAATCCAGGTCGCCGCGCCGCAAATTGCAGGCTTCGTGAACGCGCAGACCGGTATCCGCAAGGCTGATCAGGAAGGCTCGGTCGCGCAATGCGCGTAGGTGTTCGTTCGGGTCATCGGACATCGAATATGTGATATTTTTCACAAATTCAAGGACTCGCTCAATATCCTCCCGGGGAAACTGGGGCAGTCTCTGACCGGGATGGCGAGCACGCTGTTTGACCAAGAGACCGATGCGGGGTAGGTTGATCTCCGCCAGTTTGCCGGCCGCCAGGTAGGTGTAAAAACCGGAGGCTGCGGCTAAATAAAGCTGTTCCGTGGCAGGTGAATAATCCTTGAGCGCCGCCAGCAACCAGATGACTGCTTCTTCCGTGAGTTCGTTCACGGGGGAGTGGGTCGGGTCCAGACCGTTTCTATTCATCACGGTTTGAAAAAGCGCCAGGGCTTTGCGGTAGGTTTGCCAGGTATTGGCGCTGCGGGCCAGTTTGACCGAATCGAGGTAGCGATCGATTTCTTGGGCGATGGAGAGCGTCTGGGGTGAAGACATGCGCGTATCCTTATGTTTATGGTAAGAGTACTTATCGAAAGCATAAATATTATACGCTTAATGGCCATCCGATGTCAATCCCCCATCGATGAATCTGTACACCAACCTGGGATTCTCTTGATGAATACAATCCCATGGCGGGAGAAACCCTTCGTTGGCTCTCCAAACCTGAATCCGACCGAATCGGTTTATCCCCCCTGCCCCGATCCCGTCCCCACCCATAACCCATTCGAACCGTTCCTGGGCTTCGGGAAGGATATTGATCCTATGAAAATATATTTATGGCGTTACGCATGCCTTATTCTATAAAAGAACTAATGTTCTGTATTGTTTAGCACATGCTTGGAAAGGAAAAAACGCCAAAGAACAACTACGCTTTGATAAGTGAGGGCGAGGAACGCTTATTATTCTTACCTCAAGACCGATACGGGTCCAGTTGATTCTTTAGTTCATCCTGTAAAACGGGAGGAATGAATGGCTGGTCGAGAGTGCCATATAGTTCCCAGGTCTCAGTATGGATAAAGGATTTCCCCGGTTCGAGCCAGCCGAGCGCGCCAAGGGTCTCCAGTTCAACGAACTGATCGTTGCAAAACGTCTCCGTGTTGCAGCCGCTGTCCGGGAAGGAGGCCCGCGGAAAAGGCTCATAGCGCTTGACAAACAGAACTCCGTCAATCCAGTAGGCGATCCAGCCGTGGGGATTGAAATACCCTATCTTTAAGGGAGGCAACCCCGAGCTAGCCGTTATGGTAATAAAATCATCGCCCAGATGCAGGCGGGGGTCATGGATCTTCGTATAAGGCCAAAGCACCAGCTGGCGGTTCGGCAACAGACCTGCCGAGTCTACATTCCCAGCTCTCTGAGGCAGGATGACCGTCCCAGCCAGCCGGAGCATGGTTAAGGCCCAGGGAGCGCATTCCACCGACTGCAAGCCATCGTTGCGCAGTTCATGGCGCACCCAGACCAGCGCCCGGTGCGGATCCAGAGAAACCTCCAATCGCTTCACAATTCCCCCACTCGATTCTGGCGGACGGGTGATGCGCAATCCTCCGGGAATTTCCTCCAAATGAACATCACCGATGTCGGGCTGATAGGTGCGCGGCATGGCTTCCGGCGAATGCCATAAACGGTGGCCACCTAGAAAATAAAAACTTCCATATTCCGTTTCAACTTTTTTGGATGATTCCGCAAACAGGTTTTTGCTGCCACGATAGTTAAGACGGACAATGCGCGGCCCAACGGTCAGCACATCAAGACGCAGGGAGGAATTCTCCAGTGTGCGGGTAGGAAAACCAAGAAAATGATCCGAGGTATTCAATTGCGACCCATTGAAAAAAACCAAAATACCTTCTATTTACACCATGGCGTGGAAAATATCCCTGAGGGCCGGGTAAAGGTCGCGGTACACAAGGTACCCTGCCCGGTAAGCTTCCACCTGGGTGGGATCGGGTTGAACGGAACCAGTCACCTTGACCAGGGCTTTGCAAGCAGCCGGGACGTCCGTCCACGCACCTGCCCCGACCCCGGCCAACAGGGCGGCGCCGAAAGCTGCGCCTTCGATGGTATTCACCGTCACCAGCTCAGCACCCAATACCGAAGCGAGGACCTGACGCCACAGGGCTCCTTTCATTCCACCCCCAGAACCACGCACCTGGCGCACCTCCCCGAGCCCGGCGTTGCGGATCAGTGTGAAGCTGTCCTTTAGGCCGTAAGCAACGCCTTCAAGCAGGGCACGTGTCATATGTCCGCGTCCGTGTCGCACGGTCAGCCCGACCCAAGCACCCCGCGCCAGCGGGTCGGGATGCGGCGTGCGTTCGCCGGAGAGATAGGGAAGAAACTGCAATCCCTCACTGCCGGGCGGGACGGTCCCGGCCTCCATCAACAAATCGTCAAAACTCATCCCGGAGGCAAGCGTATCGCGGTACCACTGCAGGCTTCCCGCTGCGCTGAGCATCACGCCCATGAAATGCCACATGCCTGGAACAGCATGGCAGAAGGCATGCAGTCGGCCTTCGGGCTCGATCAGCGCCGAGGGCGTGGTTGCGAATACCACGCCGGAAGTGCCAACGGTTAGGGCAACGATACCGGGTTCAACCGCCCCAACACCCACCGCCTGGGCCGCCTGGTCCCCGCCACCGGCAGCCACTGGTGTGCCGGCTTTCAGACCGGTTGCTTCGGCAGCCTCCACGCTGACCTTCCCGGTGAACTCTGGCCCTTCGTAAGTCGGCGGCATCCAGCCCGGGTCAATCCCCAGGATGGACAGGATCTCGGGCGACCAAGTCCGGGCTTTTAGGTCGAAAAGGATCGTCCCGGACCCATCGGCCTTGTCCATTGCATATTCCCCTGTTAGGCGGTAGCGGACGTAGTCCTTGGGTAGCAGGACATGGCAGACTTTCCTAAAAACTGACGGTTCATGCTGCTGCACCCAAAGTATTTTTGGGGCTGTAAAACCGGTCAATGCAACATTGCCGGTGATCTGGATGAGTCGTTCCCTCCCTACCCTTCTGTGGATCTCATCACACTGGGCCTGGGTACGTCCGTCGTTCCACAGGATGGCCGGACGCAAGACCTGACCAGTTTCACCCAGCAGGACCAGGCCATGCATCTGTCCGGTCAGGCCGACGGCGGAGACCCGCTCGCCCCGAATACCCGCCTCAGCCAAAACCTTCCGGATGCTCATCGAGGCAGCACCCCACCACTCCTGCGGGTCCTGTTCCGACCAGAGCGGATTCGGAGTCTGGAGCGTGTGCAGCGAAGAGGCGACAGCGACGAGGGTGCCCTTTTCGTCTATGACAAGGGCTTTGGTCGCCGTAGTCGATACATCGATGCCTAAAAAAAAGGACATTCAGGCTCCCACCCGGTAATCTCCATGCTCTTTGGAGATATGCATTCTCTGGATAATGCCCCAGCCCAATGAGCATACAATGAAATGACGGGTCGCTGAGTAAATTTATTGACGCACACCCAGCAGCAGTTCAACGGTCAGCTGATCCAGACGTTCGTATTTCAGACCCTGCTTGGCGATGGCGGTCCGATCGAATGGATGGGATTTGAGCGCGGCGGCTTTCTTGGCGCTGTACTTGCCAAAATGGGGCGAAAGGCTGCCGTCGTCGGTGTGGATTTCCGACAGCAGCGCCTGGATTTCCTTGTTCGCATTCCAGGCTGCAGCCTTTTCCTTCAATATAAGATAGGTACGCATGCAGCCGCGCGCAAAATCCTTGACGCCCTCATAGTCTTCGGTGCGGTAGGCATGGGCATCAAAATGGCGCGAACCCAGGTAGCCCACGTCCTCCAGGAACTTGACCAGGAAGAAGGCCGCCTTGAGGTCGCGCGAGCCGAAGCGCAGATCCTGGTCATAGCGGCCGGGGTACTGGTCGTTTAGATCGATGTGGAAGAGCTTGCCCGCCTCCCAGGCCTGGGCCACGCCGTGCATGAAGTTGATCCCGGACATGTGCTCGTGAGCCACCTCTGGATTGACGCCGACCATTTCAGGATGGTCGAGTGTGGCAATGAAAGCCAGCATGTGGCCGGTGGTGGGGTTGTACATGTCGGCGCGCGGCTCGTTGGGCTTGGCTTCCAGGGCGAACTTCAGGTCGTACTTTTTATCCAGTACGTATTCACACAGGAAGTTCATGGCTTCCCGGTTGCGTTTGATGGCGTCCACCGGGTTCTTGCTGGCATCGGTCTCTGTGCCCTCGCGCCCGCCCCAGAAGACATAGACCTTGGCACCCAACTCCACGCCCAGGTCAATGGCATTCATGGTCTTCTGGAGGGCATAAGCCCGGACCCTTGGGTCGTTGGCCGTGAAGGCGCCATCTTTAAAAATAGGCTCAAAGAATAAATTCGTCGTCGCCATCGGGACGACCAGGCCGGTGTCAGCCAGGGCTTTCTTGAATTCTTTCAGGATGCGGTCCCGTTCAGCGGGAGTGGCGTCGATCGGGATCAGGTCGTTGTCGTGGAAGTTGACGCCATAGGCGCCGATCTCCCCCAGCAGGCGGACCAGCTCGGCGGGCGTTTTCGCCTCGCGAACCGGACTCCCGAATGGGTCGCGGCCCGTGTTTCCCACCGTCCATAATCCAAACGTAAACTTATGCTCCGGTTTCGGTTCGTACATGACATCCTCCTTAAAAGGATCAGCAGGGATCATCCTACTGAAAAAATGACGCTTAACGGCTCCGGAGCCCCGAGAGCCACGCCGCGCGGCCCCGGTGAGCAGCTGCCCACCGTTAAACGGAATTGACCCAGTTCCAGTTTTTGTTCGCCGCTCTCGTCCACGAAGGCCAGCGCTTCAGGTGGCAGGGTGAATTTAACGACCCGGCTCCTGCCGGCACGGACCTTGCAGCGCTGGAATCCAACCAATTTGTGCTGTGGCACCGGAGCGGAGGCTTCCAGATCGCTCAAATAGACCTGGACCACATCTTCAGCATCCATCGTGCCGATATTTTTCAAGGTCACACGAAACGACAGCGATTGTCCTGTGTTGATCCGGCCTCTTGTTAATTTCAAGTTCTCGTAAGAAAAGCGCGTGTAGCTCAGACCAAAGCCGAACGGGAACAGCGGCTCGAGCGAGCTGTAACGATATGTGCGCGCATCCATGCAGTAATCGTCGAAGGCCGGTAATTGCTGGGTAGATTTTGGGAAGGTGACGGGTAGTTTGCCTGAGGGGGACACATCTCCAAATAATACATCTGCCAGTGCCGGTCCTCCCGCCTGCCCTGGATACCAAACAAAAACCACTGCTTCGACCATGTCTTCCAGTTCACCCAGGGCGATCGGGCTGCCCCCGCACAACACCAGCACCACACGCGCCCCGCTTGACACCAGTTGTTTAACGAACTCCACCTGGGGGGACGGCAGTCCAATATCGGCACGGTCTCCTTTTTCAGTCGAAAGAAGGGCGTCGCCTTCCTCACTTTCCAGCAACGGTGAGTAACCCATGCAGGCGATCGTCAGGTCTGATGCCATGACTTCGGGCATCGTCCAATCCGACTGTTTGACAGCGGCTTGTTGCAGGGGAACGCCGATGCGATAACCCAAACATATCCCTTCCGGAGCGCGGCCAATCATCCCTTCCAGCAGTGTGGAGAGGGACTCGTTGTAACCGTTGTAATTACCCAGGAGAATATCGACGGAGGCGGCATTGGGACCGACGATGGATATCCGCTTCACCTCAGGGCGGATAGGCAGGATGCCTTTATTCTTAAGCAAAACGATTGATTTAACCGCCGCTTCCCGCGCAAGACGTTGATGACTGGAGCAGCAGATGACACTTTTCGGGATGGATGCGAAGGGAACCATTTCCGGCGGATCGAACATACCTAGCTTGAAGCGTGTGGTCAGCGTACGGGCCAGCGATCGATCGATATCCGCTTCCACCACCAAGCCGCGTTCCACGGCTTCGTCCAGACGCTCATAATAGATGCAACCACAGCTCAAGTCACAGCCTGCCTGGAGCGCTTGAGCGGCTGCTTCAACAGCGTCTGTGGCATGCGCGTGGCCGACGTAGACATCCGTCAAGGCACCACAATCGGAAACAACATGGCCCTTGAAACCCCACTTCCTGCGCAACGTTTCAGTCAACAGGAACGGGCTCGCACAGGCGGGGACATCATTGACCTGGTTGTACGCGCCCATCACAGCTTCAACATCCGCTCCCTGCACCACCCGTCTGAATGCCGGGAAGTATGTATCATTCAGCTCGCGCGGGGAGACCTGGGCATTGAAATGATGGCGGTCTTTTTCCGGTCCGCTATGAACAGCGAAATGCTTGGCGCAGGCAGCCGTCTTGAGGTACTTGGGATTATCGCCCTGAAGTCCGCGCACGAAGGCCACACCCAGCTCGCCGGTCAAATACGGATCTTCTCCGTAAGTCTCCTGTCCGCGCCCCCAACGCGGGTCACGAAAGATGTTGATGTTCGGTGCCCATAAGGTCAGACCCTGGTACTGGTCCGCTGAACCATTTCGACGAACCGCTTCATGGTGTTTGGCACGCGCTTCGTCCGCGATGGCGGAGGCGACCCGCTGGACGAGATTACAATCCCAGGTGGCAGCCATTCCGATCGACTGTGGGAAAACCGTGGCGCGTCCGCTGCGGGCGACGCCGTGCAAGGCTTCATTCCAATAGTTATAAGCCGGGATGCCCAGGCGCGGGATCGCCCTGGATTCGTTGGACATCTGGCCGATCTTCTCTTGCAAGGTCATGCGGCCGATCAGATCCCGGACACGTTCCCCCAGCGTCCGGGAAGGATCCAGATAAGCAGGATTATTTCTCGCCATCCATGCGCCCATAAACCATTGAATAAAATACGCGCTGCGCGCTCCTGTTCTCAACCCAATTCGTACCGGCCGGGGCGAAACACTCGGCCTTCTCACGCACAAGGCTTAAATCGGATCAGCGGCTCCTCTTGAAGTAGACATCGGCATAGACCGCGGAAACCAGGATAATTGCTTTCACGACGTACTGCCAGGCGGGGGCTACATTCAACATTTGCAGGCCGGTAGTAAGACTGGCAATAATGAGAGCTCCGATGAGGGCACCCGGGATGGTGCCGACTCCGCCCAGGGGGGAGGTGCCACCCAGGATGCAGGCGGCAATGGCATCCAATTCATAGCCGGTACCAGCTGCGATCGTGCCGTAACCGACATAGGAAGCCAACACCACGCCGGCCACGCCGCACAGGAAGCCCATCAGGACAAAAACCTTGAATAGTATACCGGTGATGCTAATACCAGAGAGACGGGCAGCATCCCGGTTGCCACCAATGGCATAAGCGTAGCGGCCGAAGCGGGTATTGCTGGCAACATAGACCATGACCATCGCCACCACCGCAAGCAGCAGCACCGGGGCGGGGATACCCTTGTATCCATTGACGGTAAAGACATACGCAAGGATCAATACCGCCGGGACGACCACCCCCAGCAAATCCATATAGAACGGACGCAGTGCGAAACCATACTTCTGCTTGCCCCGCCGGCTGGAAAACATATTCCATATAAGAAACAGCACGATTAATGCATATATCCCCCAACCCCAAACAGGTGGTAAATACCCCTGGGCGATATCAGAAAAGACCGCCTGATGGGCTGCGATGGTTTTCCCTTGGGTAACCAGCAGGATCAAGCCGTTGAACAGCCACATGCCTGCCAGGGTCACAATAAAGGCTGGCAACCCAAGATAAGCAATAATATAGCCCTGGATCACGCCAGCCAACAAACCCACCGCAATTCCGCAGATGACGGAAAGAGCGGCTGCTAGGAACACCTGATTAGGAAAATATCTGTACCAGACATAGTATTGCAAATACGCGCATACCACGGAGACAAAACCAGCCAGCTTGCCCACCGACAGGTCAATGTTCCCAGTGACGATCACCAGCACCATGCCAATGGACAGGAAGGAGGTCACAGACATCTGGCGGAAAAGATTGGAGATGTTTTCCGGGTCCAGGTAACTGCCGCCGGTCGCAAAGTAGAAAATCGTCCAAATGATGACTACAGCAATCAGCAATGTATAGGTTTGGATGTTACGCCGGATGCTCCAAAAAAACCTGGATGCTAAACTTGTTGTTGGCTTCAAGTCAGTGACAGATGGGTTCATCGGTTTTACCTCGCTCTTTTCGCTTCGTTAGTTTTTTATACAGTGGCAAGACCTGTGGCCAATGCCATCACGCGTTCCTGACTTGCTTCGGCAACCGGCAGGGTGGTGGTGGAATGACCCCGGCACATTACCATGATCCGGTCGCTCATTCCCAGCACTTCTTCCAGCTCACTGGAGATCATGATGATCGCTTCGCCCTTTTCGGCCAGTTCATTCATCAGCTTGTAGATCTCGAACTTCGCCCCTACATCAATGCCGCGCGTCGGATCATCCATGATCAGGACACTTGGCTTGGAAAGCAGCCATTTTGAGATGACCACCTTCTGCTGGTTGCCACCTGATAAGGTTAGAGCCTGCACATCCAGGTTGGAGGCCTTGATCGTCAGGCTTTTGGCCTGCTGCAAACTGGCTTGCCTCTCTTCATTAGCATTGATACGGAAGAATTTGGAGAATTGGTTTAAGTTGGGCAACGAAATGTTTCTGAGGATCGATTGGATCAGCACCAACCCCATCCTCTTGCGGTCTTCAGGCACCAGGCTCAAGCCGGCATCGATCGCCTGGCGGGCGCTTTTTGGCTCAACTACCTTACCCTCAATCCGTATTTGACCCTTTGTGATTTTCCCATACTCGCCAAAGAGGGTCAGCACCAGCTCGGTCCGGCCCGAACCCATCAACCCGGCGATTCCAAGAATTTCACCCCGGCGTACGTTGAAGCTGACACCATCCAGCACCTTGCGATTGGAATTGTTGGGGTCGATGGCTTCTAGACCTTCCACTTCAAATATCACCTCGCCCGGTTTCCGGTTGCCCTTCGGGAAGCGCTCTTTCATCTCACGGCCGACCATATATTTGACCAGGTCACTCAAGGTTACATCCTTGGTTGGTTGCGTGATGATGATCCGGCCATCCCGCATGACCGTTACCTTGTCCGTGATCCCGAAGAATTCCTCCAGCCGGTGGGAAATATAAATGCAGGTGATGCCATGCGCCTTGAGCCCCCTGAGAATATCCATCAATTTTTCTACTTCGGCTTTACTCAGGGCACTGGTGGGTTCGTCGAGGATCAGCACCTTGGCATTCTCGGAGAGGGCTTTGGCAATCTCGACCATCTGCATCTTGCCAACCCCAAGAGTGTTAACGACCACCCTTGGATCAACATCCAACTGATACTTTGTCAATATATCGCGTGTATCCGCGTAGAGTTTATTCCAATTGATCAAGCCGTGTTCCACCGGTTCCTTGCCCAGGAAGACGTTTTCGCCAACAGTCCGGGTTGGGACCAGGGTCAATTCCTGGTAAACAATGGCAATGCCCTGCTCGACGGCTTCACGAATGGAACTTTGGCCCAGTTTCAATTCCTCACCGTTGTAGGTCACGCTGCCTTCATAGGTTCCATAGGGATAAACGCC
>Ga0187877_1000219_pt1 | contig 78616 bp, 83 predicted proteins | sample June2016WEW_17_1_3_FD_132430 | JGI IMG/M metagenome (GOLD analysis project Ga0187877, IMG submission 132430) | Peatland microbial communities from SPRUCE experiment site at the Marcell Experimental Forest, Minnesota, USA - June2016WEW_17_100 | ecosystem: Environmental > Terrestrial > Soil >...
CATCGACGCCGAACGGGTGAAGCAGTTGGGGGGCGAAGTCTCCGATGTGGCGGCGGCGGGAGTTCAGATGGGCGTGGTGGTGGGCGGCGGCAATATTTTCCGCGGAGTGGCCACGGCGGCCCAGAAGATGGACCGGGTGACAGCGGACCAGATGGGCATGCTGGCCACCGTCATCAACTCCCTGGCGCTCTCCGACGCGCTGGAGCAGATGGGCGTTCCGACGCGCGTCATGACCGCCATCGAGATGCGCCAGTTGGCCGAGCCTTACATCCGGCGCCGCGCCATCCGGCACCTGGAGAAAGGCCGCATCGTGATTTTCGCGGCCGGCACTTCCAATCCTTACTTTTCCACGGATACCGCGGCCACGCTGCGGGCGCTCGAAATCAAGGCCGAGGTGATCGCCAAAGCCACCCGGGTGGACGGCGTGTACGACCAGGACCCGCTGAAGTTTCCCGCGGCGGTGAGATATCGGGAAATCTCCTATCTCGAGGTGCTCTCGCGGGGGCTGGGCGTGATGGATGCCACCTCGATCGCCATGTGCCGCGACAACAAGCTGCCGATTATCGTTTTCAATCTGAACACTCCAGGCAATATAATGCGTATGTCGATGGGCGAGCCCATCGGCACGGTAATTCACTAGCCGCTTTTCGGAGACACTGCGCTATGAAGACAGAACAACAACCAGCACCGGGCAGTCCAATCTTCAACTCCGTGAAGGAAGTCGAGGGCAACCTGAAGGCGCGTATGGAGAAGGCCGTCTCGGATTTGCAGCACGAGATGGCCTCCATTCGGACCGGGCGGGCCTCACTGGGGATTCTGGATCATATCCGGGTGGATTACTACGGGACGCCCACCCCGCTCAACCAGGTGGCCAACCTGCACGTTCCCGAGCCTTCCCTGATCACCATCCAGCCGTGGGACGTTTCACAGATCGGGCCCATCGAAAGGGCCATTCGGGTTTCCGATCTGGGTCTGAATCCAGCCAACGACGGAAAGGTGATCCGGCTGCCGATCCCGCCGCTGACGGAGGAGCGCCGCAAGGAACTGGTGAAGAAACTGCACGGGGTCGCCGAGCACCATCGCGTTTCGGTGCGCAACATCCGGCGGGATGGCAACGAAGCGGTGAAAAAGCTGCTGAAGGACAAGAAGATCACCGAAGACGACGACAAGAAGGCCCACGACGAGATCCAGAAGCTGACCGACTTGTGCATGGAGAAGGTCGACCAGGCGGCCAGAACCAAAGAAAAAGAGATCATGGAGATCCGGTAAATTGTGGGGCAGGCTTTTCAGCCTGCGGACCCGCTTTCCAGCGGGTCCAGCCGGCCGGAAGGCCGGCTTGCGGGCAGGATTGCTCGCCCCACAATCTGTGCAGAATGTCGATTCTGCAAAAACTGAGCGACATTGGGTTGGCAACCGCCGCGCCGGATGCCATCCGGCCCCACATCCCCGCTTACGCCAGCCCCAATCTCTCCAGCAGCGCCTGCGGATCGGGGTCTCGTCCCATGAAGTCGCGGTACAACTCCGCTGGGTCCTGGCTGTCTCCCTTGGAGAGGATCTTCTCCCGGAACTCGGCGCCCACTTCGCGGCTAAAGATGCCCTGGTCCCGAAAGCGGGTGAACGCGTCGGCATCCAGAACCTCGGCCCATTTGTAGGAATAGTAGCCGGCACCGTAGCCTACCGGGCTGCCAAACAAGTGGGTGAAGGCCGCGATCATGGCGTGCTCGGGCGGCAGCGGCGCGGGCGCGAATTCCTGCAAGAGGGTCCGGGCGCATTCCACCGGGTCTCCGTCCCGCTGCGGTGAATAGCGGGTGTGCAGCAGCAGGTCCACGAAGGCGAACCCGAGTTGGCGCATCTGCCCGTTGGCGGCGCGAAAGGTGCGCGCGCGCTTCATCTTCTGGAAGAGGGCGTCGGGAATCGGCTCCCCACTCTCCCAGTGGCGCGCGAACAGGTCCAGCGCCTGGCGTTCCCAGCACCAGTTCTCCATGATCTGCGAGGGCAACTCGACGAAATCCCACGCCACCCCGGTGCCGGCCAGCGTGCGGATTTCCACCCGGCTCAGCAAATGGTGCAGCAGATGGCCGAACTCGTGGAAGATGGTCTCCACTTCGCGATGCGTCAGGAGCGCCGGCCGGCCGCCCACCGGGGCGGTGAGGTTCCCGCAAATCAGGCCCAGGTGCGGGTGGAATTCCCCGCCGGCGGGACCGCCCGTGATCAGAGCATCCATCCATCCGCCGTCGCGTTTGTTCTCCCGGGGATACCAGTCGGCGTAGAAGCCGCCCAGAAACGCGCCGTCGCCGTCGTGGATGTTGTAGTAGCGAACCTGCGGGTCCCACACCGGCACGCCTGGCTCTTCGGACACCCGAATGCCATAGAGGCGGTTCACCAGGTCGAACAGGCCGGCAGTCACGCGCTCGAGCGGGAAGTAGGGCCGCAGGGCCTCCTCGTCGAAGTCGTAGAGAGCGGCGCGCTGCTTCTCGGCGTAGTAAGCCACGTCCCAGGGCTCAAGTTCCGGAGCGTCCGGCCCCTCCAGAGACCGGCGGAACTCCAGCAGTTCCCGGTTCTCTTCCCGGAAACGCCGCTCGGTCTTGGCTCTGAGATCTTCGAGGAACGTCATGGCGCGGGCGCCGTTGTGGGCCATGCGATCTTCCAGCACCAGGTCCGCGAAATCCGGGAAGCCCAGAAGCCGAGCCTTCTCGCGGCGCAGATCGAGGATGCGGGCGACCAGTGGGCGGTTGTCCCACTCGCCCGCCGTCCCGCGCACCGAGTGGGCCAGGTAGACCTGCCGGCGGATGGCGGCATTGTCGAGATAGGTCATCACCGCGAAGTAATCGGGCGATTGCAGGGTGAAACGCCAGCCTTTCCGACCTTTGCGCGCGGCGCTCTCGCGCGCCGAGGCGAGCGCCGTGGCGGGCAGCCCGGCCAGCTCCGCCTGGTCGGTGATCGGGAGCTCGAAAGCGTTGGTGGAATCCAGCACGTTTTCCGAAAACCTGGTGGTGAGCTGGGTCAGCTCCACGTCGATTTCTTCCAGCCGCTTCTTGCCCGGGGCGTCCAGGTCGGCGCCGTGGCGGCGGAAATCGTCCACGGTCTTGCTCAGGAAGCGTCGCCGCTCGCCCTCGAGACCGGCGCCGTCCGGGGTGGCGGCATACGCCTGGATGCCTTTCCACAGCCCTTCCTGAAGGGGAATGCCCGAGTGGAACGCGCTGACCTCCGGCTCGACGGCGTTGAACGCGGCGCGCAGCTCCGGGTAGGTGGCCACCGACTCGAGGTGCCGCACCACTCCCATGGCGCAATCCAGCGGTTCCGTCAGGTGGTCCAACGCGCGCATGGTGTTCTCGAAGGTGCGCTCGCCGGGCTGGGCGGCAATGGCCTCCAGGCGCACGCGCGCCTCGCGCAGCAGTTCCGCGGCGGCGGGCTCGACGTGCGCGGCGCGGATGCGGTCGAACGGGATTCGGAACTCGAGCGCCAGAAGCGGATTCGGCTGGCTGGGGTTGGGCACTTTATCCAGCGTAACAGGTGCGTACAAAAAGCCACAAAATGGTTACCATAGAGAGAGCATGGGTTCTGACGAGAACGGGGTGCCCTGTCCTGTCCCAGCCGGGGAGCGGCTGAACGTCTTCGCCGTGGTGATCTATGTTCCCGACCCGCTGGGACGTTTCCTGGACGACCTTCGGCGGGAACTGGCGCCAGGCTGCAATCCCCACGCGCACGTGAGCGTGCTGCCGCCGCGGCCGCTGGCGGTGGAATGGCAGGCGGCAGCCGGACAAGCCCGCGCCTTGACTGAGGGATGGGCGCCTTTCGAGATCGAACTGGCCGGGCTTCAGATCTTTCCCGTCACCAACGTCATCTATCTCGAAATCGGCGCGGGAGCCGAGGACCTGCGGCGCATGCACGCCGCCATGAATACCGGCGTGCTCGAGTTCCAGGAACCGTTTCCGTACTATCCCCACATCACGCTGGCGCAGGAGATTCCGCACCAGGAGGTCCGGGCCATTCACGAACTCGCACGGCGGCGATGGAAGCAATACGGAGGCGGCAGTGTGTTTCGGGCGGAGCGGACAGTGTTTGTCCAGAACACGCCGGATAACTGCTGGATCGACTTGGCCGAGTACTCGATGGGCGCAGTGGCAGCCAGGTGAATACTTGAGACGCATCCCTCCGAGCACCACTACAGTATTGAGACCTTACGACCGATATAGAGTAGAGATAGAAGAGCGCGCGCCGTGCGCGGAAGGCGGGCCTGTGGATAGCGTCGTGGTTTGCGACACCGAGCCGATTGCCATGGAAGGACTTCGAAGCCTGCTGGAATCGGCTGAGGGGCTGCGTGTGATCGCTACCGAGACCTCGCTGGCGGATGGCATGGACGCGGTGCGCGAGTTGCAGCCGGCCGTTCTAGTCGTAGACAAGTCCTTCGGCATCCAAGCGGTGATGGAATGCCTCAGGACCCTGCGGCACGCGGAGTTCCACACGGCGGCGGTGGTGTGGAGCGTGGCACTGTCGGAAGCCGAGGCGTTGCGGTTGCTGCAAGCCGGCGCCACCGGAGTGGTTCACAAGACCGCCCGGCTGGACACGCTGCTGGATTGCATCCGCCAGGTGGCTGGCGGAAGCACCTGGATGGAAGAGGATCTGGTTGCCGCGCCGGACCAGCCGGTGCGCATTGGCCCCTCGGCCCTCACGCCACGCGAACTGCAGGTGATCGACCTGGTGGAGCGCGGGATGCCGAATAAAGAGATCGCCATCGCACTAGGCATCTGCACCGGCACGGTCAAGATTCACATGAAGCACATTTTCGAAAAAACCGGCATCCGCGGCCGGTACGGCCTGGCGCTTTCGGGGCTGAAGCACAAGGGCCGGATGGCGGCCGGTGCGGGGGCGTAGGGGGCGGTTTTACTGGCTGAGGATTTGCCTGACGTTGCGCCTGCCGTGCAGCACACGGACGATTTCCAGGTGCGTCTTGACGCGGTAGACAATCATATACGAATAGACTGTGAAGAAGAGCACGGGGTGTGAGGTCAGGTCAGATCGCTTGTGGCCCAGTCCGGGGTTACGATCCAGGGCCTCGAAAGCAGAGTAGATTTCCTCTTCCACCCGATTGGCCACGTCAAGGCTGGCCTTCTGGTAGAGATACCGCCAAATTTCGAAGATGTCTTCGTCCGCCTCGGGAGAGACGACGTAGCTGCTCATGCTTGCCGCTGCTGTTGCTCCAGCCAGGCGGCTTTCTTCCCCACAAGCCGTGTCCGAGATACTTCGCCGGGCATTGCGTGACCCTGATCCAACTGAGCGAGACCGATCCCGATCTGCTCGTGTACGGCGTCCTTGCTCTCGTGAAGAAACGCCTCTTCGTCGTGGAGCAACTGAACGGCGTGTTCCACAAACTCTTCAATGCTTCGGTAAGCACCGCGCGCTACATCCTTCTGAATCAGGGCCTCAAACTCGGGCTTGAGATGAATGGTCATGAGCGTACCTTGGGCGGCTCTTGGCCGATGTCAATTCGATGATCGCACATTTCACGCTCCCAACGCCGCCACCAGTGCGGCAATGCTATCCTAAACACTTGATCCGCTTAGTCTCACTGCGTCTCACATTCCTGCTTGCGGCGGTTTCCATAGCCTCTGCCCAGCCGCCGGTCCTGCTCGACGCCATGTCCCAGGAGCTGAACCGTAACTTCAGCGTTTTGAAGGAGAAAGCGGACCCGCCGCCGTACTTCGTGAGCTACGAGGTCACGGAACGGGAGTTTGCCTCGGTTTCGGGTGTGCTGGGGGCGATTACAGCGTCCGACGGCGGAAAAGACCGCTTGCTGGATGTCTCGGTGCGGGTCGGCTCGCCTAAGCTCGACAACTACCACCGGGTGCGGGGAGACCGCGGCCAGTTCACCTCGGGCGCCGCCCTTACCTACGAAGACAACGTCAACTCCATCAAGCGGCGGTTGTGGCTGGAGACCGACCGCGCTTATCGCGCGGCCGCTGAACGGCTGATCCGGATCAAGACGAATGCCCAGGTGAAGGTCGCGGAAGAGGACAATTCGGATGATTTCTCCACCGAGGCGCCAGCCGTGTTTCAGCAGACGCCGCCCAGGTTGAGGTTCGACGAGGCGGCCTGGAGCGACCGCATCCGCAAGCTGTCGGGGCGCTTCCAGCACTACCCCAGCGTGCTGACCTCGCACGTTGCGGTGCTCTGCCAGACGGACACGCGCTACCTGGTCGACACCGGGGGCTCGCGCCTCGAGCACGGGCGCGGTTTCGCGCGCGTGGTAATCACGGCTTCGGCCAAAGCCGCCGACGGCACGGACCTCAACGCCTTCGACACGTTCGAAGCCGTGGATGCGGCCGGGCTTCCCGACGATAAAGTGCTGCTGGCGGCCATCGACCGCGTGGCCAACGACGTTTCGGCGCTCCTGCGCGCGCCCGAAGCCGAGCCGTTTGTCGGTCCGGCGATTTTTTCCGGCCGCGCGGCGGGCGTGTTCTTCCACGAGATCTTCGGGCACCGCGTCGAAGGGCACCGGCAAAAGGACGAAAGCGAGGGCCAGACCTTCACCAAGAGCGTGGGCACGAAAGTCCTGCCGGACTTCCTCTCGGTGGTGTTCGACCCCACGCGCCGCAAGATCGGCCCGGTGGATTTGAACGGCTGGTACGACTACGACGATGAGGGCGTCAAGGCGCGGCCCGTTACGGTGGTCGACAAGGGCGTGCTGAAGACGTTCCTGATGTCGCGTTCGCCCATCCGTGGCTTCGATCACTCCAACGGGCACGGCCGGCGGCAGCCGGGGTACGAGGTGGTTTCGCGCCAGTCGAACCTGATCGTGGAATCGTCCAACGCGGTGACCGAACCGAGGCTGCGCCAGATGCTCATCGGCGAAATCAAGAAGCAGAACAAGCCCTACGGCCTCTACTTCCGCGACATCACCGGCGGCTTCACGACGACGCAGCGCGCCGGGTTGCAGGCGTTCAAGGTGATTCCGGTGATCGTCTACCGGGTCTATGCCGACGGCCGGCCGGACGAGCTGGTGCGCGGCGCCGACATCGTGGGCACGCCGCTCGCGAGCTTCGCCAAAATCCTGGCGACTTCGGACAAGCCCGAAGTATTCAACGGATATTGCGGCGCGGAATCGGGCAGCGTCCCGGTGTCGGCGGTTTCGCCGGCGATACTGGTCTCGGAGATCGAGATTGAAAAGAAGGCCAAGTCGCAGGACCGGCCCCCGCTGCTCCCCGAGCCCACGTCCCTGGAGAGCAAGGGAGAGTCGAAGTGAGGCGTTTGGCCGGTTGGCAGGCGGGGTACCCTCTGGGTCCGCCTGCCCCACGAGGACGCAAGGTGGGACGGACGCTTTCGTCTGTCAACCCGGTGATCGCATGGCTGCTGGGCGGCGCGGCGCTGGGAGCGGCGATGGCATGGAGCGCCCAGGCGCCGGCCCCCGACCCGGTGCTCCGCGCCATGCACGATGAGATGGAGCGCTCGCGCAAGCTGACGGTCTCCAACCTCGAGGCGCCGTATTTCATCGAATACCTCATGGACGAAGCGGAGAATTTCAGCGTCACGGCCAGCCTCGGCGGCCTGGTAGCGCGGCGCCATGAGCGCTTCCGCTCGCCGGAAGTCCACGTGCGCGTGGGCGATTACAAGTTCGACAACACCAACTACGCCGGCAGCGGATTTTCGTTCGGCACGCGCTACGACCTGGAACGGTTCCCACTGGAAGACGCCTACCCCGTGCTGCGCCGGTATTTCTGGTTGCAGACCGATTCGGCGTACAAGTCGGCGGTGGAAGCCATCTCCCGCAAGCGCGCGGCTCTGCGCAACCTCACGGCTGGCGAGCAGATCGACGATTTCGCGCACGCCGATCCGGTGCACTACATCCGGGCATTTCCCCGCCTGGCCATCGATGAGGAGGCATGGACCAACCGGGTGCGGGCGCTCTCCGCGATTTTCGCGCAGTATCCCGAGGTGAAGAATTCCACCGTGGTGCTGGAATCCGGCGGCGGCGGGTACTACCTGGTGAATTCCGAGGGTGCCGAGGTGCGCGCGCCGGAAAGCGCCACCTTTCTGCGGGCGCAGGCCACCGCGCAGGCGCCCGACGGCATGACCGTGCGGGATGCCGTGCTGTTTCACTCGCTGGATGTGGCGCGCATGCCCACCGACGCCGAGCTGAACCGGGGCATTACGGCGCTGGCCGAGAACGTGGTGGCGCTGGCGCACGCGCCCAAGGGCGAGGACTACAGCGGGCCGGTGCTGTTCGCGGGCGTGGCGGGCGCGCAGATTTTCGCGGAAGTGCTGGGCCGGAACCTGGCGCTCCCGCGGCGGCCGGCGATGGAGCAGGGCCGCGGCGGCGGGTTTTCGGCTAGTGAACTGGAGGGCCGCATTGGCGCGCGCATTTTGCCCGATTCGTTCGACGTGGTGGACGATCCCGCGCAGAAGGAATGGCGCGGCCGGCCGCTTTTCGGCAGCTACGACGTGGACCGCGAAGGGGTGGCGGCCGCGCCACTGCGCCTCATCGAAAAGGGCGTGCTCAAAGGTTTCCTGCTGACGCGCCAGCCGGTCCGCGGGTTTGAAGGATCCAATGGCCGCGCGCGTATGCCCGGCAGCTACGGCGCCAGCGCCGCCGGGATCGGCAACCTGTTCATCGGCTCTTCGGAGACCACGCCGGCGGCGGAATTGAAGCAGAAGCTGATGGAACTCTGCCGGACGCGCGACAAGCCCTACGGCATCATCGTCCGCAAGATGGATTTTCCCTCTTCGGCTTCGCTCGACGAGGCGCGGCGGTTGCTTTCCGGCGCGCAGGGGAGCGCGCGCCCGGTCAGCATTCCGATCCTGGTGTACAAGGTCTACCCGGATGGCCGCGAAGAGCTGGTCCGGGGCCTGCGTTTTCGCGGCTTGAATGCCCGTTCTTTGAAGGACATCCTGGCGGCGGGCGATGACAGCACGGTATTCGAATTCATGAACAGCACGGCGCCTTTCGCCTTGATCGGCGCCTCTTCCTTCACGGCCGAAACGTGCGTGGTGGCGCCCTCCATTCTGATCGACGATCTGGAGCTGCATCCGATGGAGGAGGAGTTGCCTAACTTGCCGGTGGCGCCGGCGCCGGAGTTGGTGCGCTGAGGAGAGGGCAGTGTTGCGCCTGATCGGCCGTTACGTTTTTCGCGAGATCCTCTCGAGCGCGGTGCTCGGCACGCTGCTGGCCACGTGTGTCATCTTCCTGCATGGCGTCGACAAGCTGTTTGAAGTGCTGGTGGGCAACGGCAACGCGGCCTTCAAAACCGTAATCACGCTGTTCGCCCTGGCCATGCCCCCGGTGCTGCCCCTGACCATTCCTTTCGGAGTGCTGGTGGGGATTCTGATCGGGCTGGGCCGCATGGCGAGCGACGGAGAGATCACGGCCATGCGGGCGGCGGGCGTCTCCAGCCGGCGGGTGATCGCGCCGGTGCTGTTGTTTGCGGCCATCGGCGCGGGACTGGCCGGTCTGGCCTCCCTGCGGCTGACGCCGGTTGCCATTCGCGAAAGCACGCGCATCATCAACGATCTGTTGGCGACGCAGCTTTCCGCGGAAATCCAGCCGCGCGTTTTCGACGAAAATTTCCCCAACACCATCCTCTACGTGGGCGATGTGCGGCCCGGCACGGTGACGGTCTGGCACGCCGTGTTCCTTGCCGATGTCACCCCGCCCGAGCAGCGCGCCGGCGGCATGCGGGACAAAGCCGAAGGCCCTCTCATCACCGTGGCGCGCGAAGCCTTCGCCGTGTCCGATCCCAAGAACAACCGCATCCAGCTTTCCATGCGCGACCATGCCATGCATGAAATGGGCAAGGACAGCAAGGCCAACGACAGCTTTTCCCCGAGCTGGGAGCAGGCGCTGTACGCGTCGCCGCCGGTGCCCAAGCCGCTGGCCTCGAGCGCCATGAACACCCGCCAGTTGCTGCACTACACCGGGCCGGACCGGATTGAAGCCCAGGTGGAGCTGCACCGCCGTTTCGCGCTTCCGGTGGCGTGCATCATGCTGGCGCTGGTGGGAATCCCTTTGGGCATCGCCACGCGCAAGGGCGGCAAATCGGCGGGATACGTGATTGGGTTGTTCCTGGCGTTCTTCTGCTACCACCTTTCCTCGATCTCGCTGATCGGCCTGGCGAGGCAGCGGACGCTGCCCGTGCCGGTGGCCATCTGGCTTCCGGACCTGGTCTTCGGCCTGGCGGGGCTGATATTCCTGGCGCGCATGGAGCGGCCGGGGGATCGCGACCTTCTCAGCGGCGCGAGGGCGTTTTTCGGCGGGCTGTGGGAAAGGCTGAAGTTGAAGAAAGCCGGCCAGCCGGGGCGGCCGCGCCGGGCGGCCGGGAGACTGCCGTTGCTCCCCCAGCTCGTCGATACCTACATCCTGTCGAACTTTCTGTTCTACCTGGTGGTTCTGCTGGCCAGCTTCGTATCCATGACGCTGGTCTACAATTTCTTCGAGCTGATCGGTGACATGATCCGTAACAAGATCCCGCTCGTCAAGATGTTCACGTACCTCTTCTTCCTCACTCCCAAGCTCATCTACGACACGCTGCCGATCAGCATCCTGGTGGCCGTGCTGGTGGCTTTCGGGGTGCTCAGCAAGCAGAACGAGGTGACGGCGTTCAAAGCCTGCGGCGTGAGCCTTCACCGGCTGGCCCTGCCGGTGTTCATCGGAAGCGCGCTGTTCTGCGCGGGGCTGTTCCTGTTCGACTTCTACTATGTGCCCGGGGCGAACCGGAAGCAGGACGCGCTGCGCGACGAAATCAAGGGCCGCGCCACGCAGACCTATCTGCGCCCGGACCGCAAGTGGATCATGGGCTACGGATCGCGCATTTACTACTACCGGTACTTCGATACGACGGAGAAGGTGATGGAGGGGGTAAGCGTGTTCGAGCTGGAGCCCAACACCTTCCGCCTCACGCGGCAGATTTCAGCCGAGCGCGCCCGCTGGAGTCCCACTCTCAAGACGTGGGTATTCGAAAACGGCTGGAGCTGCGGATATCGGGGCCTGGCCTGCACGTCCTACAGCCCCTTTCCTTCCCAGGCCACGACATTTTCCGAGCTGACCGAACCGCCCGACTATTTCCTCAAGGAAGCGGTGCAGGACAAGCAGATGAACTTCTTCCAACTGGACCGCTACATTCGCGACCTGCAGCGCAGCGGCTTCGACACGGTCAAGCTGCAAGTGCAGTTCTACCGCAAGTTCTCGGTGCCGTTGCTGGCGCTGATCATGGCCATGATCGCGGTGCCATTCGCCTTTCTGGTGGGCAACCGCGGGGCGATGACGGGCATTGGCGTAAGCATTGCGATTGCGGTGGCCTACTGGGGAATCGGAACGCTGTTCGAGAAGGTGGGCGACGTCAACCTGCTTCCGCCGATGATCGCCGCGTGGTCGCCCGACGGCGTGTTCTCGCTGACCGGCCTGTACCTGCTGCTGCGCATGCGGAGCTGAGGTGCGGTGGGCCGGTGACGCGCAAGGTGAGTGTCGTAATCGAAAGGGACGAGCACGGCTGCTACGACGAGTGCTCGGCGGCGCTCAGCCGGGAGATTCTAACCACCGCCGTCGAAGTTCATGCCTGAAGGCCTCTCCCGATATAACTGTGTCTTTCTATGGCGCCATGTGGGGCCGGATGGCATCCGGCGCGGCGGTTGCCAACCGCCGCGCGGGCCGAGTGTGACTCGGTCCGCAGGTTGCCTTACAGCCAACCTGCCCCACAAGCTAGAGGCGATTCCAGGGCATCCACTCCGATGGGTTTCGCTGCAGCTCCCCGGCATGCCGCCGCAACTCGGTGAGGTAGCCGAAGGGATTGGCTCCATTCAGCTCGCAAGTGTGGATCAGGACGATGATTAATTCCGGCATACTGGTCGAACTGCGTCGTGGCTGCCAGCCCGGTTCTGGTGGAAGTTCACTTCTGTTCTGCATCGATTGTGATCGTGTCACGGCGTACTTTCCATGATCCCGGAGAGGCGACCGGGCCACTTTCGGTAATCCGACGCTATGTCGACTTCCCATTAGTCTTCGCCTCACCCCACGTAGCGCGCGTACAAACTCCGCGCCACGCCCGTGTCGCTGGTTCCCTTGACGATCGCGCGGCCATCGGGGAACACCGTCATCTCGTAGGGCGCGGCGAAGAAGCGCAGCGCAAACTCGTTGGCGCGGACTTCGCCCAGCGGCTCCAGACGCGCTTTCAACTCGACCAGGTCAATCGGGCGCTGGCGCTCGTTGATCTGCACCGCGTTCCGGCCGCACAGGCTGGCCGGAGGGCGGGGCGATTCTTCCAGGTAGGGGAACTCGCGGCGGGCGCACGTGGGGCATTCCGGGTCCCTCGGTGGGCCTTCGATCTGCCGGATGCCTCCGTCCCATACGTCGATCGTCGTGAGGCGCGCGCGCACCAGGCCGGCATTACCGGAGAGAATCTTCAGCGCATCCGCCACCTGGAGCGACGCCACCGCCGAGACAATCGCGTTCAGCACTCCGGCGGTCTCGCAGGTGGGCTGGATGCCCGAAGGCGGATCGGGATAGACGCAGCGCAGGCACGCTGTGCGCCCCGGGATCACTGGCATGGTCAGGCCGTAACTGCCCACGGCCGCGCCGTAGACCCACGGAATCCCGCGGCTCACGGCGAAATCGTTGATCAGGTAGCGCGTTTCAAAGTTGTCGGTGCCGTCCAGAATGAGGTCCGCGCCGCCCAGCAACTCCGCCACGTTGGTGGGTGTGAGGTCCGCCACCACGCCGCGCGCATGAACGCTGGAATTGATGCGTGCGACATGCCGCTCGGCCGCCGCGGCCTTGGGAAGGGACTCGGCGGCGTCGGATTCCTCGAACAGCCACTGGCGATGCAGGTTGCTCGGCTCGACGTAATCGCGATCGACGATGGTGAGGGCGCCGACCCCCGCCCTGGCCAGCGCCGAGACGTGAAAACTTCCCAGCGCGCCGCAGCCCACCACCGCCGCGTGCGACCGCAGCAGGGCCTCCTGTCCCCGTTCCCCGATGCCTGGAAACAGGATTTGCCGCGAATAGCGCTGGCGCTCGGCCGCGTCCATCAATCCGATGGTAACAAAGTCGCTATGAAGGACTTACGGTATCATGAACTTGGTGCGATCACTGCTCGCCTACTTTCCTTGCGTGGTTCTGTCTCTGGCAGGTGCGCAGACCGCGACTCTCCTGGCGCAATACCAGAAGTATGACGGCAAGGAAGTGCTCACCATTCAGTTCGAACCGGTCGAGCAGCCTTTGGATCCCTCCGAGCTGCACGAAATCCTGCCCCTCAAAATCCACGAGCCGCTCAGTATGGCCGCCGTGCGGGCTTCCATCGAACGGCTGTTTGCCACCGGAAGGTACGCCGACATCCAGGTGGATGCGCAGCCCTATCAGAACGGCGTGATCGTCCGCTTCCTCACGAGGAACAGTTGGTTCATCGGCAGTGTGTCGGCGGTGGGCAGCCTGTCCAATCCGAATCCCGGGCAACTGGAGAACGCCACGCAGCTCGATCTGGGCCAGCCTTACACCGATGCCAAGCTCCGTGAGGCCGTGGCCGGCCAGCAACGGCTTCTGGAAAGCAACGGTCTGTACCGGAGCGGCATTTACCCGGTATTGGATTACGACCGCGCCCACCAGCAGGTGAATCTCCGCTTCGAAATCGACGGTGGGAGGCGTGCCCATTTCGCCTCACCTGTGCTGAGCGGCGAGTTGAAAATGGACCCTGGGAAGATCGTCGGCGCCACTGGATTCCGGCGCTGGATCATCCACACCTGGAAGCCGGTCACGCAAACGCGCGTCGTCGAGGGCATCGCGGGGGTCCGCACGCTGTATCAAGAGGAGAGTCGCCTGGAAGCCAAGGTGGCGCTGGATTCCCTGAAGTACGATCCCGGGACCAACGGCGCGCTTCCCACGCTCCGCATCGACGCGGGACCGCGCATCGAGGTGCGCACCACCGGCGCCAAGGTCTCCCAAAGAAAGCTGCGGCGCTACGTCCCGGTCTTCGAGGAACACGCCGTGGATCGCGACCTGCTGGTCGAAGGCGCGCGCAACCTGCGCGATTATTTCCAGTCGGACGGCTACTTCGACGCCGAGGTGGAGTTCAAGGAGCAGGGCGTCGTCAACGATAAGTCCTCCATCGATTACCTGGTCTCGACCGGCAAGCGCCACAAGCTGGTAGCCATCGAGATTCGCGGAAACCGGTACTTCGACGCGGAGACCATTCGCGAGCGCATGTTTCTCCAGAAGGCCTCGTTCCTCCAGTTTCCGCACGGGCGCTATAGCGAGAGTCTTCTCAGCCGCGACGAAGATTCCATCGTCAATCTGTACCAGTCGAACGGCTTTCGGGACGTGCGGGTGACGCACCGGCTGGAGGACCACTACCGCGGCAAGGCCGGCGATATGGCGGTCTCCCTGACTATCGACGAAGGGCCGCAGTACTTCGTCAACCACCTGGAGGTGCAGGGCATCCAGAGGTTGGACCAGGCGGTCATCCTCACCATGCTCAACTGCACCGAGGACCAGCCTTTCAGTGAATTCAACGTGGCGGTGGACCGGGACACCATCCTGGCGCAGTACTTCGACAACGGGTTCCCCAATGCCACCTTTGAGTGGAGCTCGAAGCCGGCCGGGAAGCCAAACCGCGTGGATCTGCGTTTCACCGTCGGCGAAGGCAATGAGGAATCCGTGAAGGAAGTGCTCATCAACCAGGGCGCGCTCAAGACCACGCGCCCCGGCCTGGTCTATCGAAGCCTCCATCTGAATCCAGGCGACCCGCTTTCCCCCACGGCGATCACCGAAACCCAGCGCCGCCTCTACGACCTCGGGGTCTTTTCGCGCGTCGATACCGCCATCCAGAATCCCGACGGCGAGACCAGCCGCAAGTACGTGCTCTATGAGATGGAAGAAGCCCGGCGCTACTCTTTCGCGGCGGGCCTTGGGGCCCAGTTGACGCGCATCGGCGGCTGCACGACCTGCCTCGATGCGCCCGCCGGCCAGACCGGCTTCTCCCCGCGCGTCTCGCTCGATTTCACGCGGTCCAACCTGTGGGGCCTGGCCCACAGCATCAGCCTGCGCACCCGCGTTTCCACTCTGGAACGCCGCGGCCTGCTCACCTACACCTGGCCGCACTTCCGCAACCAGGAGCGCCTCAACGTCTCCTTCACCGGCCTCTATGAAGATTCCAGCGACATCCGCACTTTCTCCTACAAGCGCGAAGAAGGCTCGGCGCAATTGTCGCAGCGCATCTCCAAAGCCACCACGCTGTTCTACCGCTACACCTATCGGCGCGTCAGCATCGACCAGGCAACTCTCAAGATCACCCCGTTTCTGATCCCGCTTCTTTCGCAGCCGGTGCGCCTGGGACTGATCTCCGGCGGCTTCATCCAGGACCGCCGCGACGACCCCGTGGATCCGCATAAAGGCATCTACAACACGCTGGACGTGGGGCTGGCGGAGCACGTCGTCGGTTCCCAGCGCAACTTCCTGCGCTTTCTGGCGCGCAATGCGACGTACCATCCCATCGGCAAGAAGCTGGTGCTGGCGCGCAGCACGGAATTCGGCGACATCTACGCGTTCCGCTACAGCGGCGACCTGCTCGCGGCCATCCCCCTGCCGGAACGCTTTTTCGGCGGCGGCGGCACTTCGCAACGCGGCTTCCCCGAAAACCAGGCCGGACCTCGCGACCCGGTAACCGGCTTCCCGCTGGGGGGCACGGCGGTCCTGTTCAATCAGACCGAGCTGCGCTTCCCGCTGATCGGCGACAATATCGCCGGCGTGCTGTTTCATGACTTCGGAAACGCCTATTCCAGCCTCGGCAATCTCTCGTTCCGCGTGAGCCAGCGTAACCTTCAGGATTTCGATTACATGGTCCACGCCGTGGGCTTCGGAATTCGCTACCGCACGCCCGTCGGGCCTATCCGCGTCGACCTGGCGTACAGCATCAATCCGCCGCGCTTCTTCGGCTTCAAAGGAACCCTGCAGGACCTGATCAACGCGGGCGTGAACCCCTGCGCCGCCAGCCAGTGCGTGACGCAGAGCGTGAGCCATTTTCAGTACTTCTTCTCGATAGGACAAACGTTTTGAGGCGGCGCATCTCATTCCAAAAAGGGGACAGACGCATTTTTTGCGGCTTCGGCAAAAATGCGTCTGTCCCCTTTTTGGCCGTGCTGGCCGTCGCCGTGCTGGCGCGCGGCGAAATCATCGATCGCATCGCCGTCTCCGTGGGCAATCGCGTGATCGCCGAAACCGACCTCGATCGGGAAATCCGGGTGGCCGCTTTTCTGGATGGGGTGAAGCCGGACTTCAGCCCAGCCGGCAAGCGGGCTACCGCCGAGCGCATGGTGGAGCAGGTGCTCATTCGGCGTGAACTGGAAACTAGCCGGTACCCGGTCCCCAGCGCCGCCGAGGTGGCGCCGGTGCTCGAGGCGTTCCAGAAGGAACGCTTTCCGAACCGCGGTGAATACCAGCGCGCCTTGGCGGATTACGGCATTGCCGAACAGGATGTCAAGGACCTGCTGCTCTGGCAGCGCACGCTGCTGCTGTTCATCGAGGTGCGCTTTCAATCCGGGGTTCAGGTGACCGGCCCGGACATTCAAGAGTATTTCGACAAGGTGGTAAAGCCGGCGGCGGAAGCCGCCCACCCCGGCCAGCCCATCGGGCTGGAAGACTATCGCGACCGGATCGAGCAGACCATCGCGGGCCAGCGTGCCGATCGGGAAATGAACACCTGGCTCAAAGAGGCCCGCAGCCACACCGAGATCGTGTTCCACGAAGAGGTGCTCCGGTGACGCGCCGGCGCATCGCCTGGATCGGCGCGGGCGGGCTCGCGGGTCTCGCTCTCGTCGTCGCCGTGGCGGCTATCTTGGTGCTCCGTAGCGCCTGGTTCTACGAAAAGGTGCGTGAGCGGGTGGTGAGCACGGTGGAGACGGCCACCGGCGGCCGCGTCGAAGCCGGATCGTTTCAGTTCGATTGGAAGCGGCTTCGGGCCGAGATCGGGATGTTCGCCGTCCACGGCACGGAGCCGCCCGGCAAGCCTCCGCTGTTCCGCGCCCGAACGGTCGCCGTGGGTCTGAAGATCATTTCGATTCTCGAGCGCCGCGTCGACATTCAGTACCTCGAAGTGGTCGAGCCGCGGGTCTACCTGACCATCGATTCCGACGGCCGCACCAACCTGCCGGCGCCCAAGATCCGCGGCGGGGGCGTGACGGCGGAGACCATCCTCAACCTGGCGATTGGCCGCTTCCAACTGCAAAACGGAGTATTCGAGATCGAATCGCACGGGCAGGTTCCGTTTGACGCGCGCGGCCGGAACCTCAACGCGAAGTTCCTGTACGAGCGGGCCGGGCCGCGCTATCGCGGCGATCTCTCCATGCAGCCGCTCGAAGTCGCGTGGGGCGGCTACGGGCCGGTGCCGTTGGACGTCGCCATGGCGGTGACGTTCGAGAGAGATCGAATCGCCATCGCCTCCGCTAAAGTGGCGACGGGCGATTCCCGCATGGATTTCTCGGGCGCGGTTGAAGGCCTGGTCTCGCCCCGCGGCTCCTTCCGATACGACCTACGCGCTTCGCTCGCCGACGTGGCCCGGATCTTTCGCGTGGAGGAACTGCGGCGCGGCACCGCCGAAGTCACCGGAAACGCCGTTTGGGCGGGAACTTCGAACTACTCCGCCACCGGCCGCCTGCACGCGTACGGCGTGGATTACCGCGACTCTTTCGTGCGCCTGCAAGGTTTCCACGTCGATGGAGCGGTGGCGGCCGGACCGGGGGGAATCGGCCTGAGCGCTGTCCGGCTCTCGGGCAACGAGGTGAACCGTACCAGCCAGGTTCCCACGGACGGCAGCATCGCCACCGCCGGTTTACGCGGCCGCGATCTCGAATTCCACGGCGTGGCGGTCGACGCGCTGGGCGGCAGCTTCCGCGGCGAGGTGCTGGTTCGCAATTTGGACCGCTACACGGTCACCGGCGAGGTTGCAGGTTTCGAAGCCCGCCGCGTGGCGGCCCTGTACACCGCCGAACGGCTGCCATGGGACAGCTTGGTGTCGGGCCAGGTGAGCCTGGAAGGCTCGCTGCTGCGGCCGATTGAACTGCGCGTTTCCACCGGTCTGAATCTGGCGCCTGTGACCGAAAGCCCGCCGGTCCACGGGCAGATTGCCGCCAATTACGAGGCGCGCAGCGGCATACTGGACCTGGGCCGCTCCTCGGTCACGCTGCCTTCTTCGCGCGCCGTCTTCTCCGGCGCTGTTGGCCGCGAGTTGCGCGTTCAGCTTGAAACCCGCGATCTCGACGATCTTCTGCCCGCACTGAGCCAGAGCGCCGCCAGGCTGCCGGTGAAGCTCGAGAGCGGCGGCGCCGTGGTTTTCGATGGCACGGTTACCGGCAAGCTGGATAACCCGCGGATTGCCGGGCGCCTGCACGTCACCCGCTTCTCATACCTGGCAGTGAGCTTCGACTCCCTCGACGCGGACGTAAACGCATCGCCGGAGAACCTGGGGCTGCGGAATGCCGCCCTGGCCCGCGGCCCTGCGCGCGCACAATTCGAACTGGCGGTGGGTCTGAGCCAGTGGAAAACGGGCGACGGTAGCCTGATCTTTGGGAATGGAACCGTCCGCGACGCCCCTTTAGCGGACCTGGCGGCGCTCGCGGGCGCTGGAAGCACACCCGTCACGGGCACGCTCAATGGAACCGCGCAGTTGACCGGGACCATCGGGAAACCGCTCGTCAACGCCGATATCGACGTCACCAAGGGCGCAATCCGCAACGAACCTTTCGACCGCCTCACGGCGCGCGTGAGCTACAGCGGCCACACCGTGGGGCTGGCCGCAGGGCAACTCGCTGCGGGCGCCAAGCAGGTCCAGTTGAGCGCCACATACGACCATGCGCCGGACCGCTTCGACGCCGGCCGCCTGCGCTTTCGGGTGACCAGCAACGCCATGCCGCTGGAACAGATCCATACACTACAGGAGGCTCGCCCGGGCCTCAACGGGACGGTCCAGGTGGCCGCCGATGGAGATGTCGAGCTTGGGCCGCCCCGCAACGGGCAGCGCGGTTTCCGCATCTCGGATCTCCACGCCGATGTCTCGTTGCACGGCTTGCGATGGACCGGCCAGCCGCTTGGCGACGCCCACCTTACCGCCAATTCCGAGGGCCCGGTGCTGCGCGCCCGCTTGGAGTCCGATCTCGCCAACTCAGCCATTCGGGGCGAAGGCGAGTGGCGTCTGGAAGGCGATTATCCCGGCAGCGCCACGGTCGCCTTTTCCAGTCTGGACTTTGCCCGGTTGCGCGATTGGATTGCGCCTTCGGCTGCGAGTGCCGCCTCGCGGTTCGCGGGTTCGGCGGAGGGCCAGTTTCGCATCGACGGTCCCGCGCTCAAGCCGCAACTGATGAAGGCCGAATTGCGCATTTCGAAATTCGAGATCGGCCCGGCGCCCGATGCCGGCCTGCCAACCGCCGCGCTGACTCTCCACAACTCCGGCCCACTGGTGGCCACCATGGCAAACTCCGTCATTACGGTGGAGAGCGCCCGCCTGGTAGGTCGGTCGTCCGATTTCGGCATCACCGGCAAGCTGCTGTTCGATCGGAAAAGCGCGTTGGATCTTCGCGTCAGCGGCCGCGTCGATCTGGCTATCCTCCGGGAACTCAGCCACGACCTCAACGCTTCCGGCACGCTCGCCGCCGAAGCCACCGTGCGCGGGCCCTTCGACGCGCCCCAGGTCAACGGGCGCATGGAGATCCACGACGCGGCGATGGATCTCGCCGGTCTCCCCAACGGCTTATCGAGGGCCAGCGGCGTGGTCCTGTTCACCGGCGACCGCGCCACCATCCAGAGCTTGAGCGGCGAGACCGGCGGCGGCAAGATCGAGATCTCCGGCTTCGCCGGCTACAGCGGCGGTCCGGTCATTTTCCGGCTGCACGCGCAAGCCGCGCAGGTGCGCGTGCGTTATCCCGAAGGTGTGAGCACTATCGCGGACGCCAGCTTGAATCTGACCGGGACTTCGGATCGCAGCATGCTCGCGGGGACCATCACCGTCCGCCGCGCTGGCTTCAATACGGAAACCGATGTCAGCTCGCTCCTGGCGAAATCCGCCGAGCCCGTTCGCACGCCATCCGCCCGGACCGGCTTTCTCGGCGGCCTGAATTTCGATGTCCAGATCAACACCGCTTTCGACACCCAGTTCGAAACCTCCCTCACCGAGAACCTCCAGGCGGAAGCCAACCTGCGCTTGCGCGGCACCGCCAGCAATCCCGCTCTGATCGGCCGCATCAACGTTACGCAAGGGCAGATGCTGTTCTTCGGCACCAAGTTCACCATCAACCAGGGCTCCATCGCGTTCTATAACCCCTTGAGAGTGGAGCCTGTCCTGGACGTCGATCTCGAAACCAAGGCGCGCGGCATCGATATCATGCTCACGGTTGCCGGCCCGTTGGACAAGCTAAACCTGACGCCGCGTTCCGATCCGCCGCTCCAGTTCAACGAGATCGTGGCCCTGCTGGCAACCGGCCGCAACCCGACCTCCGACCCCGCGCTGCTCGCCGCGCAGAGCACGACGCCGCAATCCTGGCAGCAGATAGGCGCATCGGCGCTGTTGGGTCAGGCCATTTCCAGCCCCGTCGCGGGCCGGCTGCAACGGTTTTTCGGCGTGAGCAATCTGCGGATCGATCCGACGCTGCCGGGCGTGGAGACCAACCCCCAGGCGCGCCTCACGCTCGAGCAGCAGGTGACGCCCGACCTCACCTTCACCTACATCACCAACGTCACCACCAGCAACCCCCAGGTGGTGCGGGTGGAATGGTCTTTCAGCAAGCAGTGGTCCGCGGTGGTGCTGCGCGAAGAGAACGGCCTGCTCGGGCTGGATTTCTTTTACAAGCGCCGGTTCAAGTAGAGACCCAGAGTATTACTGGCCGCTACTTTCATGGCAAGGTTTTGAACGGAGATTACGAGTCGGCTCTCGCTACCTTGACCTGCAGTCGTTGATTGTCCATCGCGGCCAGTAATGCCTCAAAGTTCCTCCACCGTCGGTCGAATGTGCGTCGGAAATTCCGTCCGTCGTTTTTCAGATACAGTTCGAACTCTGGCAGCCGGCCTTTCCTTTTGAAAAAGGTCGAAACGTCCGCTGCGCGCTCACCCTGTCCTCTTTTCTGACGGTATAGGGCAAGGGCAGCACGGAATGCTGTGTTATTCGCCTCCCAGAGCGGCCTCAGCGGCGGCAGATTTCTCTCGCACGCCTGCACAAAACTCATCACCATGGACCGCGCACGAAGCGCTGGAGCGAGCCGCGACCACATGTAGTGCAGGATCAGCCACTTGGCATAAGCTCGCTCGGGGTACCCTGCCGATGCGTACCTCACCTCCCGCATGAGGCGATAACGCGCGAGATAGAAGAGGGGTGCGCTGGTCGGGAAAACCTTCGTGTAATATTGCTCTTCGAAAAGGCCCTCTTTTCCTTCGCTGCGCACAACGGCGGGGTCCAACTCGCAGGCCGCAACCGCCTGAGCCAGTTCTTCCTTTGTGACCATGGTGTAGTGCTGGCCAAAAAACCGTCGGGCTTCGCTCTTCGCCTGTCTTTTCCTAAGGTAGGCATAGCCGAATTTCCGAAGCTCACGTTCAAGCTCCACTTGCCGACGGTCATTTGCCATAAGATCCGACGCCGAAATCGCGTTCTGCCAGTTCGTTGCGGCGACGATTCGTGATACCAAGGTGTCGAACCGCTCTTCTGATTCCTTGTCGTCTCGCAGGATTTCAATTGCCCGCACAATGACCGAAGCTGGAGAGTTCGCCTCTGCCGCGAGATGGAGGGTGCGGGTTGTCTGTTGGCCATTGATGATTTGAGGATTGTGCACCCGCATCACGTCCTTTCCTCCAACGCTAATCCGTTGCGCGTGGTCGCAGACGATAGTGATGCCGTTGTTGTAGTACCAGAAGTTGGAAGGCTCGTTCTTGATTGTGCTGCTGATACCCTTATTCACATCTTTGGCGTCGCCCAGGTAACCGCGCACATTGCGGGCGAACAGCCGGATTCCCGCCATCTCGTACATGTCAGCGACCGACGCCGCGTTCATTGAGAAGATCCAAGCGGTGATGCCGTTCCTGCTGTCGTGCCGCCGAAGGCATTCGCTCGCTACGCCATGGCCAACCTCGAGGGGCAGGTCCATTGCCGGTACCGGAGGGGCAACGCCATCAAGATAGTCGCCAAGCACGTGCAACACCTTGTTGCCGTCATAGATCTCGATTGATGTTGGTCCGCCTGCGCTTCTGCACGCCCGCTCAGCTTGCTCGACAAGGGGCTCACTGCATCGTCCGGTCGTGACGTAGTACAGCTTGAGGCTGTAATTGCGTTTTCTAATCCGATCCCGCACCTCCGTCAGCCGCTCATGCACTCGTGGATCGGAGTCTCTCAACAGCGCACGATAGTCCTCCTCGGAGCCATAAAGGTCATGTGCGAGGCCAGCGAACGACATTACTTCCGCCCGGTGCTCCCTCCCAAGATTCACTTTTTCGCGGTACTTGCCCTGTACTACAAACGCAACCTTTGCTCTGTCGTCGATCAGGATTGCGTCTACGCCCTTGTCCTTCGGGTTACCGGTGAGAGATCCGGCAGCTTTGGCCAGATCCTCCGTCATCATGGCGTGCAGAAACCAGACAAGAAAAAGTTCGTGGTCTCTTAGTTTTGGGTATTCGTTGCGGATATCCTCAATCTGGAGACGCAGGTCGTTATCAGTCACCTGATGGTGCATTTGGCTCCGCCTTGGACGCTGATTATTTGTGGGGAATCGAAGCGCCAGCGTAGCACACTGCAGGTGCAGCGGGCGCTTCTGTAATTGCCCGCCAGGCCACGCTCCGACGGGAGGTTGCCACGCCCGGGATCCTCCGCACGTTCTCAGAAGAGTCGTCGCCCAACTACAATAGAGAGTTCATGCACGGAACCGCCCAACACGGCATCCTGGAACGCGCCCAAGCGGCCATTGAAACCCACGCCGGCATTCGGCCCGCGCGGGCTCAGGAGGCGGGGCGCAATGGGCGCTCCAGCGCTACCGCGGCCCCAACTTCGCCTGCAAGTCCTGGAAGACGTTCTGCAGTACAACCGAGTCGTAGCCTTGGAACGCCTCTTTGAGTCTGCCTTTGCTGATCTTGGCGAGATGGCCGGATGCCTGGATGCGGATCTTCTGCACCGTTGCTTGCTGGCCCGACGCCGCTGGTACGTAGGTGAATTTGATGCTGACCTGCACGCTATAGACCCAATCGCCCTTGAGGACGACGACGCCCGAGTTCTCGGTGGTGCGGATGTAACCGGACTCCTTGTCCATCGTGGCGATTGCAAAATTGCTTTCCAGGATGGCGTTGATTGCCGTTTGCCAGCATTTGTCGTATTGGCCCTGCAAGTCGTCCCGGATCGGGATTTCACGCCACACCGCATCGCCAACCACGAAGCGCGATTTTACTGGATCGGGCAGACCCGCAAACAGAGGCGCGCTGAGTAGTGCACAGAGCGTTGCACAAAGTAGAGTACGCATTGCCTGCCATTATCCCCCTTTTAGATGCGAAGGGGGCAGAAGTTTCCATTCCCGCGCGACTCACGCGGTCTCCCATTCTACAATAGAGAATTCATGGACGGAACCGCCCAACACGGCGTCGAGCTGGCCGCCGCCTGCGCCGCAGCCGCCTTCATGGCCTGGGCCGTCCGGGGCCGCTCCTCGAGCGTTTTCGGACCTTCTGTCTGGCGCGGGCCGCGCCACCGCCGCGCCGTGGCGCTCACTTTCGACGACGGCCCCAGTGAGAGCACGCCGCAAATCCTCGAAATCCTCGCCCGCCACGATGTGCCCGCCACCTTCTTCCAGTGCGGCGCCAACGTGGAGCGCCTCCCTGCCGTGGCGCGCGCCGTGGGCCAAGCCGGCCATGCCATCGGCAACCATAGCCACACCCATCCGCTGTTCTGCTTTCGCTCGCGCCGCTTCATCGAACAGGACCTGGCGCGCGCCCAGGCGGCCATCCAAGCCCACACCGGCATCCGGCCCGCCTGGTTTCGCCCTCCCTTCGGCGCGCGCTGGTTCGGACTGGGCCGGGCGCAGCGGCGGCTCGAGCTGACCGGCGTCATGTGGACCGTAATCGGCTATGATTGGAATCTGAGGGTGGAGGCGGTTGTCGAGCGCATGGCGCGACGCGTTTCGAATGGCGCTATCCTGTGCCTTCACGACGGACGCGAGCTTTGCGCCACGCCGGATATCGGCGTGACCGTGGAAGCCGTCCGGCGCCTGGTTCCCCTGTTGCTGGACCGGGGCTATAAGTTTGAAACGGTAAGCCGATTGCTATGTCCGACGAATTGATCCAACGGGTGCTGAAGGTGATCGCCACCTCCAAGCGCATTCCCCTTCCAACGGTCACGATCGAGAGCGATTTCCAGCAGTTGGGGATCGATTCCATGGATGCCGTCGAAATCCTCTTCGCCCTCGAAAATGAATTCGATATCAGCATTCCCGACGACGAGGTGCGCAGCGTGCGCAACGTCCGCCAGATGTGCGAGGGCGTCGAGAAGCTGATCGCCGCCAAAGCGGACGGCGCGAAGGCCGGCCAGTAGCACATGCGGCGCGTAGCCATCACCGGCATGGGCGCGATTTGCGCTCTGGGGCGGAATACCGCGGAATTCGCGGAGGCGCTTCGCCAGGGCCGTTCCGGCATCGCCCCCATTGAATCCACGGACCGCTTCCAGTTGCGCTTCCAGAACGGCGCCGAGGTGCGGGGTTATAGCCATCAGCCATACTTCGACGACCGCCGCGCCGACTTCATGGACCGTTTCGCGCAGTTCGCCGTGATTGCCGCGCGCGAGGCCGTGACTGACGCTGGAGTCTCGTGGACGCCCGCGCTTCGCGAGAACGCCGCCATCGTCACGGGATCGTGCGTGGGCGGCCAGAGCACGGAAGACATCGGCTTTCAGGAGTTGTACAAGCTGGGCCACAGCCGCGTGCACCCGCTGACCATCCCCAAGACCATGGCCAACGCGGGCGCCAGCCACATCTCCATGGAGTTCGGCATCACCGGCCCCAGCTTCACCATTTCCACGGCCTGTTCCTCCTCCGGCCACGCCATCGGCCAGGCCTACTGGATGGTGCGCGCGGGCGCGACCGATCTGGCCATCGCGGGCGGCAGCGAGGCGCCCTTCAGCCTTGGGATTCTGAAAGCCTGGGAGGCCATGCGCGTGGTCTCACCGGAGACCTGCCGCCCGTTTTCCAAGGACCGCCGCGGGATGATCCTGGGCGAAGGCGGCGCCATGCTGGTGCTGGAACCGCTGGAAGCCGCCCGCTCCCGCGGAGCGCGCATCCACGCGGAAATCGTGGGGTTTGGCATGTCCGCCGACGCCTGCCACATCACCCAGCCTTCCACCGAAGGCGCCGCGCGGGCCATGCGGGCGGCCTTGCGCGATGCCGGCCTCGAGCCCGAACAGATCGGTTATATCAACGCCCACGGCACCGCCACGCCTGCCAACGATCCCACCGAGGTGGCGGCCATCCGCTCCGTTTTCGGCCGGCACGCGGAGCGCCTGGCGATCAGCTCGACGAAATCCATGCACGGCCACGCCCTGGGCGCGGCGGCCGCCCTGGAGTGCCTGGCCACGGCGCTGGCGCTCCGCGACGGCGTGCTCCCTCCCACCGCCAACTTCAATGAGCCCGATCCCCAGTGCGACCTGGACGTAATTCCCAATCACGCCCGGCGCACGCAAGTGGGGTACGCGCTCTCCAATTCGTTTGCGTTCGGTGGATTGAACGCCGTGCTGGCCCTCGCCGGCGCGGGCTCTTAGCCGGCCACCGAAGAGATATCGAAGTGATATCCGCCGCCTAAACCAGTTCGAGGCTCTTGACCTGGCGGCTTGGCGCCGTGGGCGATCCGGTCGAGAACAATCTCCCGCGCGGCCGGCTGAGCTCGTGGAACCGCGTCCTGCTTCGAGTCCCCGTACAGCGGGGCGTTCAATTCCGCCACTTCGGCGATCCAACGGCCATCGACCGCGCGGTGGAGCCCGATCGTGGCGTGTGCCCCACCACGCTATCTTCGCCACGCCACGATGTGCATGCCGGCCGGTACCTGGGCGTGGGATATGTCCAGGTCGTCCTTGGTCAGCGGGATGCTTGCTTCCACTGTGGCCGCGGCGTCCGGGTAGTTGTGGCTGAAGGCGATCTTGAGGCGGCGCGCGGGGGTTTCGATGAGCGCGACCTCCTGCGTCTCGTCCGCAAGGGAACGCATCTGGCGCGCCTCCGCCGGCCTGTCATGGGTGATCAGGGCTTCGCGCAGGACGCGATCTTCCGCGGCGTAGACCAGCACCGCCACCACGTGCGGATCTTTGAGGCGCGCATCGGGCGTGTCGTCGGCCGGCACGTCCAGACCGGCGTATCTTGGGGTGCCGTCGGCCCTCGATACCGTAAAGCGGACCAGCTCCACATGCGTGTCGAAGAGATGGCGGCCGTCGCCCAGGCGGTGAACGGACCACATTGGCACGTCGACGTAGCCGCGGTCGATCACCCAGAGGCAATTGTCGAGCGTGCGAGCGTCACTGGCTTCGAGCTTGACCGAGTAAAGAGGCTTGGTGTTCGGATTGACTCCGAGCGGCCACGCTTCCAGCGTCATGGCGCCCGGCTCGGGTATATCACCGACGAAGTCTTTGGCGTGGGTGGTAGTGCGCAGCAGGAGGCGCTCATCGGCGGGCCGGCCGGGTACTTGGGTTCCCGTATATTGCCAGGCTACGTTATGGATCTCCACGGTTTCACCGTCGCCTGCGACGGCATAGGAGATGGTGGAGGCGGATTGCGCCTGAAAGGGGATCTCGGCCAGGGCCAGCAGCAGCGAGGCGCAGACCGCGGCGGCCGGCAGCAGCTTCTTTACCATCCTCCCAGGGTCGCAGTTCTTGGCGAGGAGCGCAAAACGCGACAGCGGTCATGCCGGCCGGCCAGCCTTATGACTACCGCTCGAGTTCATCGAGAAGCATCGACAGGCGCGGCGCCACCTCCGTGCGGCGGCCAAAACGCAGAGCATTGTACTCGACGGTGAACTCCGTCACCGCTGTCCCCAGTTGGCTTGGCGGCAGCGATTCGGCGAATTCCGTGGGCGTGAACCACGCAGGCTTCCGGTAACCACGGCGTTTCAACAGGTCGAGCATGCGCTCGTAAAGCAGGGTGGCGTCCCCCACCGTGGCCTGGCCACGGCGGACGCGCTCGACGCGGCTGCGGATGCGCAGCAGGCGTACCAGCCGCGGCCCGAGCACCCAGATCGAGGCTCCCAGCGCCAGCACCATCAGGATGCCGACGCCATAGCGCCGGAACCACGCCGCCACGCGGAGGTGCCAATTCCAGTCCAGTCCGGAAAGGGAGTCGAACCAGCGGATGCCCATGCTGCGCGCACCCTGTTCCAAATGGTCGGCCAGCGTGCCCTGCCGGCTGATGTCGTAGCTCACCACCCACTCCTGCCAGAAGGTCTCGGCCGCATCCAGGTACAACCCGAGTTTCGTCAGCAGGGCGAAGCCGCGACGGTTGGGATCGGGCGGCGTGGGGTCGAAGGTGGTCCAGCCATGACCGGGAATCCAGGCCTCCACCCAGGCGTGGGCGTCGGAGGCGCGCACCAGCCAGAGGTCCGTGATGGGATTGTACACTCCGCTTTGGAACCCGGTAGCCAGCCGCGCGGGGATGCCGTCCGTCCGCAGCATCACCGTCATGGCGGACGCAAAGTATTCGCAGTGGCCCTTCTTGCGCGTGAAGAGGAAGTAAGCCAGCGGATCGGCCACTTCGTGGTCCGGAAGTTCGAGCGTGTAGCCGTAATCGGTGCGCAGCCGGCGCTCGATGGCGCGCGCCCGCTCCAGGTCCGTCGCCGCGCCCGCCGTCATGGCGCGCGCCAGTTCGGGGATTCGCGGGTCGAGCGGCGGCAGTTGCAGATGCTCGCTTCGCGCTCGCAGCGGCAGAATCGGCGCGGGGTAGGGCGCCGGCGAAGTCTCCGGCGGATCCTCGAGCCGGCTGTAGGCGTCGTAGTGGAGGCCCCGGGGTGACTGATGTCCGATCCGGTAGCTTCCGGTCGCCGTCCGCAGGAGAAATGAGTAGCGCAGATCCACCATCTCGGGCACCCCGGCGAAAAAGAGCGCATCGGTGCCGAAAGCGTCCAGATCGACGTGGTAGTTGATGTGCCGCCCCGGCCGCCGGTAGACGGACGGCTCCAGGTCGGCGTGGCCGTTCTCCACCGGGATCGTCTGGTTCGCCCGCCCGGGCTCGGACCACCGCTTCCCATCGAATTCGGCCAGCGCTCCGCCACGCCATTTCAGGCCGCCAAGCGTTTCGCTGCTGAAGATGCGGATGTGCATGACCGGCCGGGAGGCGGTCTTGATTTCGCCGATCTCGCCCAGCGTCACCTGGCTCGAGAAACCTGGAAGATAGAAACGATGCGAGATCAGGCGGGAGAACGCCGCTTCGGCGGTGCGCGGCAAGAGAAAGAACAGCCCGGCGGTGAGCGACAGGATTCCCAGAGTTACCAATACCGAATGCAGCGCCAGGCGGAAATAGAAGCGCTTCAGCCCGCTGCGCGCCGTGGCTGCGGCCTGGCGCGTCGAGCGGCGAATCTCTCCGCTGGCGAGCGCCGCCACGGCAAACAGCAAGTACAGCGCCAGAAACAGAAAGAAGTTGAAACCGATGGACAGGAGGGCCGCAGCCAAGAGTTCCACGAAGGCAATGGCGGCGGTGTAAAGATAATCCCGATTGGTTTTCGCCGTGAGGATCTTCATCACCGCCAGGAAAAACACCAGGTGGACGGTGGCGGAGAGAAACTCGCGCGAGAGAAAGTAGTAATCGAGCGGGAAGAAGCCGGTATAGCCGAGAGTGATGAGCGTTACGGTGCGATCGGAAACGTCCAACCGTACCAGGCCGCAGATCAGCAGGCCGCGAAGCACAAGGCCGGCGGCGGTGAGCGCCATGGTCGGGGTATCCAGATACCCCGAGCCGGCCACGGCGAGATATCCGCTGGCCACCAGGCCCAGTAGCGAGAACTGGAAAAAACGCTCGACGGAGGGTTGCCCTCGGGGCCAGGCGCTCGCATCCGAACGCACCATCACCCCATTCTATCAGCGGGGGCTTGATTACCTCCGGCTTTCGGCTTCGAAGCCGTACTCCCGAAGCAGTTCTCCGGATGGCCCGTAGACGCGCACGAAGTAGACCCCCGGCTGCGTCCTCGGAACTTTGAAATCGGCCTTCGATCCCCGTGCGGGCACAGTGGCCTGCCAGACGCGATTGCCGGAGCGATCCACCATTTCCAGCCGGTACCCTGACGAGGCCGGCAAATTCGCCAGGTCTAACCGCAGGAGGAGCCATCTGCCTGCCGGCGCTTTGGCTTCGATAGCGGCCCCGCGCGTGGCTGCCAGGTCGACTGCAAAGGGGTGAGCCTCGCCCATATCCAGACGGCTGAGCCACAAACCGGCCGCCACAATCACCACCGCCATGCCAGCCAAGGCAGGGACCAGGCGGGGAAAACGCAGCCAGGGGAGTCCGCGTTTGAGAGGCCTCGTGCGCAGACGCGCGGAGGCCTGTCGCATGGCGGAAACGTAGACGTCGGTCTGCGCCAGCCGGAGCTGGCAGGATTCGCAGATCAAGAGATGCTCTTCAAAGGGGGCGATGGACCCTTCGGGCATCGCCCCCATGGAGTATCGCTCAATCTCCTCCTCGTCTATGTGACAGTTAGCGTACACAACCAGCATCCCCATTGTGCATCAATTTCTCTCTGAAATAAAGGTATTTCGGAGGCGGTGGAATTCTCAGAAATACCGGAGACGACCTTAGTTCGGTCACGAGCGGAAACCCATGCGGCGTGAGAACCGGGTCCTGCCGAGTTCGCCGAATCGCGCCTTGGCTCGGGATTTGACAAGGCGGAACTGCGTTTCCGTGAGGCCCATCTCCCGGCAGATCCGATCGGGCGGCTGCTCTTCCAGATAGAAACGGGCCAGAACCTCGCGGTCGCGCTTGGGAAGGCTGTTCAGGATGCGCATGGCCAACTCTCCGTTTTCGTGCTCGATGGCGCTTCGTTCTGGATTGGGATGGTGGTCGGAGAGAGTCATTCCGAAATCCAGATCGGCCTGGTTGCGGCGTGCCTTCACGTTATCGTCGATCTGCGCGGCTACCTGCCGGCGGACGATGGTGCGCACGTAACCCATCAAGCGCTCGGGCTCGCGCAGCTCGCCCTTTTGAATGGATTGGACGATGATCAGGAACACATCGTGCACTCTGTCGTCGAGATCCTGCGGTCCAAGCTGGCGGCAGAGATAAAAGCGAACGCCCGTCGAAAAGATGCGATACATCTGCTCCAGGGCGGACGGATCTCCGTTACGAATCTGTTCCACCAGTCCGGACCAGGGCGGGTCCGCGAAGTTCGCGACCGGTTCCATGGCGCTATCGGTTTTGGAGTTCATTCGCCTCCAATCACGAAGTAAGCTCCCCAATAGCGCGGCTGGGCATGCCGGCCCCCGGAACGAATCATGTCAAGCTGCGCGGTGCGCAGCGCCCGTCCCGGGTCCGCGCGGCGCTCGGTTCGCAGGTTCCGGTACAGAACCTTGAACAGCGGCCCATCCTCATCGGGCGTGGGCCAGCGGCTGCTCACCACGGCGCGCGCCCCGGCCGTCAGCCAGGCGCGAGTCAATCCCATCAGCCCGGTTCCAGGCAGAGCCGCACCCTGGGCGGAGTAGCACCCGCTCAGCACAATGAGGCCTGCGTCGATTCTCCAGTGGGCGATCTCAAACGGCGTCAGAAGTTCCGCCTCCTTCCCCTCCGTCAGGCTGAGAGCGATCAAGCCGCAAGCCGGGCGCTCGGAGGATTCCAGAACGTGAGTCGCGAAGTGCACCACCGCTGGGTTGCGGCGCATCTGCTCCGCCAGGTTGCGTCGCGTCGCGCCGGCCCCCCGGAGCAGGATGCTTTCGCCATCCCAGGCTCGCGCGCAATTATCCAGTTCCGCGCCGCTGGCCACCAAACGGGGCAGCACCAGACCGGCGGCGGCGCTCGGGACGGAAGCGGTGAAGAGTCGCAGCGGCCACATCCATCCCGTTCCGGCATTTCCCCGGCCGTGCGGCAGCCGCGGGTCCGCCGCATTGTAGATGGGATCGCCAACTCCCAGGAACACAGCAGAGGGCTGCCCGGCCGTTTGTCGCGTGGCGGCCTCCAGCCAATAGCCGGCGCCCGGAATGACTACCGTGGTGCGCCGCTCGGCTACATAGACGGGCTGCGGCCCGGTGCTTTCGAGAAGTGCGGCTACCGGAACGTCGAAAAGCCCCTCGTCCAACGCCAGCAGCCAGCGCGTCCTGTGTCGAAACCGGGAAGCCAGCGGCCCGAAAAGAGTGCGGTATAGATGGGCGCCAGCCGGTCCGGCATCTGTCGAATCTCCGCGGATGGCGCGCACCACGGCTTGGATCTGAGTTTCGATCTCCTTGCGCGGTGGCAAAGCGTAGAGCGCCAGCCCGCCCCGGTCCAGCGCCCACAGCCAGGAGACGGAATCGCCCAGGTCGAAGCTGAGCAGAGCCGTATGGGAATCGAGGGTAGCCCGCGTACGCTCCAACAGGCGGGTGGTTGCGGGTTGGGCAACGCCGTCCGGCACTGCTTGCAGGCGGATGATTTCGGCGCGTGTGGCCCGAACCACATCCTGGGCGTGCGGGTCTTGAGTCCGCAGAGCCTCGGCCTCCTCGCGCTGCAGCCGGTCGAGCGCCTTCCAGGAAGCTGCCACGTCCACGGCGGCAGACCGGCGTCCGAAGAGAATCTCCCGCAGACTGCCCGCCCGGTTCTCCTCCGCGGCTTCGAACGTCTCGCGGATGAGGGCCGGGTCGCCAGTCTCGAGATACAGCCGGTTGCCGGCTTCCACCAGAGCGGAATAGACCTGATCGAGCAGGCCTTCGGCTCCAGTGCGGGCGGCGTCATAGGGCGGCGCGGACCAGCGCCAGGCGCGCGCCAAGCGCGCCGCGATTCGCAAGTCGTCGAGCGCTACCCGGAGGCGGCCCTGTTCCAGCCGGACCCGGCCGCGGAAATAATAGACTTCCCACGAAGGTACGGGACCCTGGGGCCGCGCCGCAAGTTCCACGGCGCGATCCAGCAGCGCGGAAGCGGACGCCAGGTCGCCCTGCGCCAGGCGCAGACGTCCCAGGTTGCGATACGAGCTGTCCAAAGCCAGCTTGTGCAGTTTTCGGACGCGGTAGGCCTCCAGAAGGGGTGCTTCCGCTTTCGAAAGGTCGCCGCGCTTCAAAAACTCTTCGCCCAACCGGTTCCAGCCAAGGGCGTAAAACTCGAGGTCGCCGGCGTGATCGGCGGCGTCGGTGCCCTGGCGGAACAACTCGGCTGCTTCTGGCATGCGGTCCTGCCGCGCGCGCACGGTGGCCAATTGGATCAGCAGCTTGGGAAGGTGGTCCCGCCGGTCCTTGCCGGACACGCGCTCCAGGGCGCCTTCGATCCATTGCGCCGCGGCTTCCAGTTCTCCCATTTCGGAGTAGAGCGATGCGATGTTGACATCCAATACCGCGGCGTAGCTGGCGTCGCCGGCCTGATCGGCCAGGCGATGCGCCTCCCGGAAGGTCCGTAGCGCGGGTTGATACTGGTGGAGAGCGAATTGGCAACCGCCCACGTTGCCGGTGGCGCGCGCGGCTACATCGTCTTCCCCTACCGTGAGCGCTTCCCGCCGAAGCGATTCAAAATAACTTTCGGCATCGCCAATTTGGCCGGCCCCGAATAGGTCGGCGCCCGGGCGCAGTCGTGCCAGCATGGCCGCACGGCGCGCGGATCTGTCCTCCGTGACGACCAGAGACTTCGCGCCGCGTCTCGGAACCGGTTTCCGCGCCGTGCCGGCCAACGAAAACACGAGCAGGCAACAAGCCGCAATTTTGGCTGTTTTCAAATGACCAGCCTCGGACCTGTTTGTCGGAATTCAAACCAAATCTGGTAATTCTTTGGGAATACTACCTTTCGGTAATACCCCCAAAGAATTATACCAGCTACTGGCCTAGAATAGGCTACCCCAAATGGGGGTTATTCACGTGACGCGCCTGTGGGTAGCGCGATTTGGTTACTTCAGAAACAGCTTTTTACCACAATCCGGAAACGATGATAATAATCGGATCGCCTGGCATCTTTAGCTGTAAGCGACCGTCAGAAAAACGGCGGTCCTTCTCAATTCCAGATTACCTTGCGCGTTTGCCCAAATAAGAAATCGGACGAGCCAAGCCACTGAATCTAAAAGAAATCCAATTGCCATTTATTTGTGACCCGCGGCCGGGTGCCCGCGCCGGCCACCGGCGCGGAGATCAACGGGGGTAGGAGCCGGCGATCTTCTTCACCAATCCGTGAAGACCATGAAACCACGCCCCGCCGGGCAGAAACATCATCGGGCACTCGCCCGCAATAACCGAGATACCGTTCGCTTCACAGAACTTCACGGCATCGGCGCTCACGGCTCCCTGGCCGGTGGCGCGGTGCATCCATACCTGCCTGATGCCCGCTTCGGCGCAGTCCCGGACTACCTTGTCCGTACGCGCCGGCGGCGTCATGCATAGAGCGCCGCCGACCGGCGGTTCGATCTCTTGCAGGCGCGCAAAGCACGGCTGCCCATCCATCTCGCGCGCTTCCGGATTCACCGGCACAACATCATAGCCTCTTTCGCGAAACTCGCGAAGAACCGCTCTTGAGAAATCCCTTGGCCGGCGCGAAACGCCCACGATGGCCAAGCGCTTCTGGCCCAAGAAGTCCTCGATTCGCTCTCTGACGGTCATACCAGAGCCGCATCTCCTGCCCGCTATTATGACTCCCCAGAAAACTCGATCACAACTTTTTTTTCATTCAGATTCAATAACTTAGCGGGATTTGCTTGCACTAGGCGCCTGCTAAGCTCGAATCAGAGGAGTTGTTGCGAGCAACTCCTGTTGCCATGGCTTCCACTTGTCTGGGCGGCCCGGGGCTTGGGCGGCCGCCGGGTCTCCCGGACAGGGTGGGGGTCCTCACTGGGTTTCTTGATTCATCCGATGAAAACATTTCAGCAGATTCTCGTTTGTGCCTTCCTGGCGGCCCTGACGGCTCTGGTGGTGTGTGCCATCTTCCTGCTGCGCGCCGCCACGGCCACGGTGGCGGCCATCCCCGGCGAGGTCGAAGCCACTCGCCGGGAACTCATCGGCGTGGTCGAGGCGGCCCGTAAGGATCTCGCCGCGCAGGTGGAATCCGCCCGCCAGGATGTGCTGACGCGCTCGGAGCGGCAGTCGGCGGCGCTTCGCACGGACGTAATGACCGAGGTTGCCGAGATCCGAAAGATGGCGGACCGGCGCCTCGGCGACACCCTCGCGCGCGCGGACACCGCCCTTGGCACGGTGGAAGCGCTGCGGCGGGACCTCCAGCCGGTCCTCGACAATTCCGCCGCCATCACCGCGCAGGTGAATGCTTCGCTCCCCCTCTTTCTCGACTGCGACCACAACGCCGATTGCGTCTTCAACCGGTACGTCGGAGCTTTCAGAGGCATTGAGCGGGCGGCGCTCAATTTCGGCCAGATGTCCATGGATTTTCGCGGGTCCCTCCCAGACGCTCTCACGACTTGGGGAGGTATCGGAGACGACATGCACGGCATTACCGGCAACGTGAAGAAGCTGACGACGCCCCGGTGGTATGACCGCCTGATCGGGTATGGACTGAGCGCCGGCGCCGCCTATCGAGACCTCAACCCGGGATACAACGTGGCGCAGGGGATTTGCGGACTCTTTACCAGACACAAGGAACAGTGATCTCATGGCATCCGTCCCAATGCCGGCTCCCGAACCGATCAAGCCTGGACCCCAGCCCTACACGATCGACTCGCCGATCGCCTCGGTCTGGAGCATTGAAGATCCCAGTGGAGAAACACCGCCGAAAGCATTCGTCGTCATGGCACCCCAATGCTGGGGGCCTTTCTACACCGCGGAAGAAGTGCGCACGGCCTTCAAAGACTTGCGCGCCAAGGGAGAAGTTGAATAGCCGCGCGCCCGGCGGAAACGGGCGGGAAGAGGATTGAACATGAAACGAGCTTTGGTTTCTGTCGTAGCGGTTTTGCTGTGCCTGGTCCTGGCGGCCTGCACGCAGAGCCAGATCATCAACAGCATCGATGTGGCCCTTACCGCCGCGTCCATCGCCCTCCCCATCGTCGCCAGCGCCGTGGGCCTGCCACCCGCCGTCGTGGCCGAAATCGTTACCTGGATTCAGTCGGCACTCAAGGGGCTGTCCGCCGTATCGGACGATTTGCTCACGGGTGGCCCGGCGGGTACCGTGGCCGCAAAGATCACGGCGGATCTGTCGGGAGTTGTCGCGGCCACGCCCAACCTTCAGGGCTTGCCAGTTGCCATCGCCTCCGTGGTACAAGCTCTTGCCACCGACGTGCAAGACATCTTGACCACCTACGGCGCAAGCACCTTGAGCACGACGGCATCCCGGCTTTCCCCGTCGCCTCTTGGCGGCAAGGAGATCCACTTTGGAACGCACGACCGCCAGCGGCTGATCGCGCTCCGGGCGAAGGCCCTGGGTTTGCTTGCCGACTCGGACGTGCGCCTTCAAATGTTGAAGAAGTAACCGATGCGGCTGACCATTCCAGAGCGGAAACTCACGCGCCCTAAGCGGTTCGTGATCGAGCTCGGAACGGATGGCTTCAACGCCTACGCGCAGCAGCCGGACGGATCGTTCGATCTGCTGGCCGCGTCCGTGAAGGCCGTCCAAACCGACTTCGAACTCTTCGCCGCGAGCGAATCCATGTCCGCCTTCATCCGCGTGATGGAACGCATCTTCGATTCCAACGGACAGAACAAAGCGCACTTCGTGCTGGAGAAAACCAAATGAAACACTTCTACGGCTGGCGACCCGACACCCCGGACCAGCGAGACTTCCTGTACCGCGCCATACCGTCCCTTCCGGTGCCTGCCGACCTGGACCTGCGCCCCGAGCAGCCTCCGATCTTCGACCAGGGGCAACTCGGGAGCTGCACCGGCAACGGCATCGCGGGAGAACTCGAAGCGCAGGCGCTCATGCAGGGAGAGCCGATGTCCACTCTCTCACGCTTGTTCATCTACTACAACGAGCGCGCGATGGAGGGCACCGTTTCCGAGGATGCGGGTGCGGAGATCCGCGATGGCATCAAGTCCGTCGCCACCCAGGGCGTTTGCCCAGAATCGGCGTGGCCATACAAGATCGGCAAGTTCGCTGTCAAGCCGCCCAAGCAGTGCTACACCGACGCGCTCAAGTTCCGGGCGCTCAGGTACCGGAGCGTTCCACAGACCCTCGCCACCATCAAGTCCGCACTTTCCACTGCGCGCGGCATCGTGTTCGGCATCTCGGTCTACGAGAGCTTCGAGTCGGATGAAGTAGCGAAGACTGGAATCGTGCCACTGCCTGGGCAGAATGAGCAAGTGCTAGGAGGCCACTGCGTCCGCCTGGTCGGGTTCACCGACCACGGCTACCCGGACATCCCCGCTGGTCACTTCATCGGGATGAACAGTTGGGGCGTCGGTTGGGGCCTGAAAGGATTCTTCGCTATCCCCTACGGCTACGTCACGAACCCAAATTTCGCCGATGACCTTTGGGTCATAAACGCTGTTTCCTGACAATTTCAAACCAAGAGGAGTATTTCATGAACTATTTCAAACGCTTCCTTGCTAACGCCAGCAGCAGCCCCAAGACCACGGCCGCTGGATTGGCCGGCATCATCGGATCGCTGACGGCGGCCCTACATAACACGGCTCTGCTTTCAACCGCACAATGGTGGACCGTCCTACTCGTATCCGGTGGCCTGCTCTTCTCCGCGGATTCCAAAGCCTGAATGCTGGCCGACCGCATCCTCTCCGAGGAATCTCTGACCACCTGGATGTACTTGGATACCGCCAATCCTCCGGTGGTGACCTGCGGGATAGGTCACGCCCTCTTCACTATCGAGGACTGCCTGGCGCTCCCCTGGGACCGGCCGGAAATCATAGTGCGCCAGGATTACCAGACCATCGCCGGCAAACCACCGGGATACCGGGCCGGCTGGTACGAGCCGTTCAGCACTGCGAGGCTGACCGAGATCTTCGTCCGCGAGCTGCTCGAGCAGGACATCGACCGCCAGGTGAGAATTCTGAGGGGGCAGTTCCCGCGGTACAGAGAGTACCCGGATTCGGTTCAGGAAGCTCTGGCAGATATGGCGTTCCAGTTAGGCGGCAGGTTCCCGAAGACTTGGCCAAAGTTCAGCCAAGCCGTAAGAAATGAAGACTGGGAGGGCGCCGCCGCGGAATGTTCGCGCCAGGGCACATCCGAGAAAAGGAACCAAGAGACGGCGGCATTGTTCCTTGCAGCTTCAGATCGAGAATTGCCTCCGGCTGCCTAAATCCCTTGGATTTGACCAATCCAGGGAGATGGCGTTTCAGAGCACGAATCTCTCATCAGTCGCCATCCACACCAGCGCGGAGTCAGCCGCACAACCTTGGATTCTCTGGGCCTGACCGCCCCATCTGAGGATTGTCCCAAGAAAAGCATTCATGAAGTTGCCCTCATTTCTCCACGCCTGCATCGGTCTAACGCTGTTATCAGTCGGAACCTGTTTATCCCTGGCCATCCTGGATTTCCGCAACCTGGAGAAAGCGCGGTTCCAGGTGGAAGAGAACATGCAGAATCTCGCAGACCACCATGCCCACCGAGTCGAGCAGGACTTCCGAATCCGTCTGGATGCCGCGCTTGAGGAAGTCACATGACGCAAGATCAGCGCGACGCGCTCCCCAAGATGCTGCTGATGTGGCAACAGATCGGCGCCGACGTATCCGGCACGGCCGGCAACCTGAATCGCCTCACCAAGCCGCATTGGTCTGAAGACGTAGTCTCAGGCAGCCCTGCGTGTTCAATCTGTTGACGGGAGGCACGGCCGCGCTGGTGGCGTCGGCTGCACGGCCATTGACCTCATCAAGCGCTTCGAGTCGCTCGAACTCGAAGCCTACCTTTGTCCCGCGGGCGCATGGACCATCGGGTGGGGACACACCGCCGGCGTCGAACCGGGAATGCGAATCACCGAACAACACGCCGAAGAACTGCTCGGCCTCGATATCGAAGAGGTCGGGCTCACCCCGGCGGCGCGAGGCGGAGCGGGAACTCTTTCTGAGCGCCGCCGGAAGTTAGCCGCAAAGCGGGCTGCGCGCGAACGCCAGCTCTTCCACCACGCGGCCGCCCATGAGGTGCTCCTGGATGATTCGCTCCAACACCTCGGGCGCCGCCGAGTGGTACCAGACGCCCTCGGGATAGACCACCGCAATGGGGCCTTGCTCGCACACGCGCAGGCAATTGGCTTTGGTGCGGTAGACGCGGTCCAGCAACCCCAGTTCCGCCAGCCGCCTCTTCAAATAGTCCCACGACTCCAGCCCGGCCTCCTTCGAGCAGCACTTCGGCGTGGTCTGGTCGCAACACAGAAAGATGTGCCGCCGAATGCCCGGGATGCCCAGGCCAGTGGCAATCCGCGTCAATCGCTCGATGTCCGGCATGCCGAGGTCAGAACTGCACTTTCGGCGCCGTCCGTGCCCCTGGCTCCGTCTTGAAATATGCGTCGTTGCGCGTGAATCCCGCCATCGACGCCACAATGTTGTTGGGGAACAGCTCGATCGACGTGTTGTACCGCTGCAGCACCTCGTTGTATTTCCGGCGCTCCACGGCGATGCGGTTCTCCGTCCCCGCAATCTCGTCCTGCAACCGCAGGAAGTTCTCGTTCGAGCGCAACTGCGGATAATTCTCCGCGATCACCAGCAGCCGCGAGAGCGCGCCGGAGAGCTGGTCGTTGGCCTGAATCTTCTCTTGCGGCGTGCGGCCGCCGATCAGGGCCGCGCGGGCGTCGGCGATGTCTTTAAAGACCTCCGTCTCATGCTTGGCGAAGCCCTTAACGGTCTCCACCAGGTTGGGAATGAGGTCGGCGCGCCGCTGCAAGACAACCTCGACATCCGACCACGCGGCGTCCATGCCATTGCGCTGGGTCACCAGGTCGTTGCGGATGCTGTAATACTGGCTCACGGCAACCAGGGCCGCCACCACAACCACTACCAGAACCACGATCAGAGCAGTTTTCACGTGTAGTCTCCTATTTCTCGAGCCGGTCCACGGCGTCGATGACCACCGATATCCCTTGCATATACGCGGCCAGCAGAGCGGCCGGTTCCACGTCGCGCGGCTTGAGACGCTCCTCCCGAATGTCGAGCAGCTTCTGGAACGGCGCGGGGTCGATCCCGAAATGTTCCCGCGCGTGCTCGATGACCTCGCGCTTCCTGGCGGGCCCCTCCACCCCGTGCAAAACCAGGGCGTGGCGGAACAGCACGCAGAACGTGGAAACGGAATCGAGCATCAGCCGGCGCAGCAGGTTGGAATCGGAGAGCACCCCCGAAGCCTTCTGGCGCAGCCGCAGCAGCTTGGCCCGCAGATCGTGCTCCACCTGCGCGCGGTAAAACGAATGGTCCACCACCAGCGGCGTAATTACGTCCTTGCCGAGCAACAACCGATGGTGCCGCTTCATGTCGTTGAACTCGATGGCGAAGCAGTCCGTGGAAGTGGCCAATTCGTGCTCGGTGAGCAGCAGCGGCGAGGGGTTGCCCTTCTCGCGCCACCAGCGGAACATGTCCCGGCCGGCGCCCAGCTCGCGCGGCGTAATCTCGCTCAGAACGCAGAGAATATTGAGATCGGAGAACTTGGCGTGGTGGTCGCCGGCGGCCGCCGAGCCGTAGAGCACCACCGAGACCAGACGGTCGCCGTAGGCCTTCTGCAATTTCTCCACCAGTTGGTTCAGCACCTTGTCCATTGAAATGGTCCTCACCAGTTGCCGGAAGCGCCGCCTCCACCCGAGTCGCCGCCGCCAAACCCGCCGAATCCGCCGCCGGAATCGAATCCGCCGAATCCGCCGCCGCCGCGGCCACCCCCCATTGAGCCGCCCATCATGTTGCCGAGAATCAGCCACGGCAGGATGCCGAAGCCCCCGCCTCCGCCACGGCCTCCCTGACCGCCCCTGCGCATCAGGAACAGCAGCAGAAATAGCCCGCCGATCAGCACCGGAAACGGGAACGAATCGGAAACCGCCGGCCGCGTGCGCCGCGGCAGGCGCGCCGCCAGTTCCACGTTCTTGGCCTTGGCGATGGCGCTCCCCATGGTTTGCGCCGCCGCCATCATGGCATCGCCGTAGTCCCCCTGGCGCAGCGCCGTCCGCATCTCGCGCAGGATGCTGCCGGCCAGACCGTCCGGCAGAATCGGCTCCAACCCGTACCCCACTTCGAGCCGGCTGCGGCGGTCGCCGATGGAGAGCAGCAGCAGGATGCCTTCATTCTTGCCCTTCTGGCCCACGCCCCAGGCGCGGAAGATGGTATTGGCCACGTCTTCGATGGGTTCGCCCTCGAGAGACGCGATGGTCACCAGCGCCATTTGCGCGCCGGTCGACTGCTCCACAATCCCGCCGTAAGCCTCCAACTGGGCCTTGCTGGCAGGATCCATCACGCCCGCGAAATCGCTGACATACCCTTGCGGCTGAAGCGCTTTCCAGTCGACCGCCCTACCGGCGCAGGCGCACGAGCCCAGCAGGAGGCCCAGCCGCAACCATTTGCGCATGTTGAAGTTTCAGTGTACTACGCGCCGGCACAGGCATCTGGATTCCGACGCCGCGCTTTTGCTAAAATGAAGTTGCGTTGGGACGTCGTCTAACGGTAAGACTGCGGCCTCTGGAGCCGCGTATCGGGGTTCGAATCCCTGCGTCCCAGCCAAAACTTCCGACTCCGCGCCGCTTCCCCTGTGCGAACCTGATGGTGTGAGCGAGCACGATCGCAAACTGTCCGATCCGCTGCGGTTCTTTCTGCGCGCGCTGGTTTTTCTGGCGCTCATGCTGGCGCTGTGGTGGCTGGCCCTCCTCAATCCGCTCCTGGCCGGCTTGCGCCTTTCCGCGGAGTTGACGCTGCGGCTGCTGCCCGGCGGGAGCTCGGTCTCGCACGTCACCATCGGCCCCGACCGGAATTGGACTTTCCAGGTGCCGGCACCCGCGGCCGTGGTGAACCAGGAGAGAACGCAGCAGATGTTGGGGGCCGCGACTGCGGGTTCCGGGCGCATCAAGATCCGGTCGATGAAGGTGGAAGGCGCCGGCCGATACCCGATCCTGTTTACGGTCTCGCTGCCGCTCTATTGGGCGATCCTGCTGGCCGCCCCGGGACGCCGGCGGCTGTTGCGGATGGCATCCGGGACGGCAGTGCTGGCGGCCTTCGCGCTCCTATCCATCGGGGTTTACGCCATCCGGCTCGTCGGCGGATACTTTCACTTGACGACGGATGGCTTTCCCGGATTCCTGATGGACTCCGCCATGTACTTTGCTACGGGTGTGGTGCCGTATTTGGGTCCAGTGCTGGTCGCACTATCGCTCGATGCGGAACTTCGCGGCCTGATCCTGGCCAGCGAGGCTGCGCCGGCTGCGGCAGTATCGGCAGTACCACGGCGCCGCAAGAGGCGCTGACGCCATGGTATTCTGGCGGATCGATGGCACGTAAACCTAGCCCCAGCCATACTCGGGCCATGCAGGCGGAGGAGGCCAGCGCGCCGCCGCGGAAGAACCGGATGCTCCGGTTCCTGGTGCTGTTCCCGATTCTCCTGGCCGTGGGGTTTTGTGGTTTGCTGATTCCGTTCCTGCATCCGGTGGTCACGGGCTTCACTCGCGGCCTGGTGGAGATCTCCGCGATTGTGATTCGTCTTTTCGGAGGCAACGCGACCGCCCACCAGGTGGTCCTGCGGAATCCTTCTAACGGCTTCGCTATGGAGGTGCTGGACGTCTGCAATGGAGATGATGTCACGGTCCTGTTGTGGGCGGCCATTCTGGCCTATCCGGCGTCCTGGTTGCAGAAGGGCGAGGGCCTCCTCGCCGGCACCGTCGCTATTCACGTCATCAACTTTCTGCGCGTCATCAGCCTTTTCTACCTGGGCCAATATAACCGGCAGTGGTTCGAGTTCGCGCACCAATATGTGTGGGAGAGCGTGTTTGTGCTCCTCACGCTGACCATTTTCTGGACGTGGGTGCGGCGCATGGCGGCGCCGCGACTTGAGAAATCTAAACTGATAGTTTAGAATTTTCATGGCAGGCGGCACCGCCTGCCCCACCGCAGCCGGCGGTGCTCGAGGCGGGTCGCGGTTTCCCCGCCGTGGTGGTGACTGGGCCGCGCCGGGCCGGAAAGACTACCTTGCTGCGCGGGCTTTTCCCGCGCGCCGCTGATGCGCTCCTGGAGGATCCCGGCATGCAAGCCCGCGCGCCTTCCGACCCCCGAGCCTTACTGGACGAGCTCCGGCTCCCCGCGCTATTCGACGAGATCCAGAATGTGCCGGAATTGCTCCCCTACATCCGAACCCGCATCGATCGAGATCCTCGCAAAATGGGGCAATGGCTGTTCACAGGATCCCAGGAGGCGCCTCTGATGCAGGGTGTCACCGAGTCCATGGCTGGGCGCGCCGCCATCATGCAGTTGCTGCCATTTAGTCTCACCGAAACGCACCGTGTCAGCCTCCTTCACGGCGGTTACCCCGAGGCGCTGGCGCGTCCTGCTGGACGCAGGTTGTGGTTCAGTTCTTACATCCAAACCTACCTGGAACGAGACGTCCGCGCCGTCACGAATGTGCGCGATCTAGCCACATTTCGGCGCTTTCTTGCCCTGCTGGCCAGCCGGCACGGGCAAATCCTGAACAAGACCGATCTGGCTGCTCCGCTGGGCGTGTCGGTTCCGACTGTAGGCGATTGGCTTCACGTTCTGGAGATCACGGGCCAGGTCATCCTGGTTCCGCCCTACTTCGAGAACTTCGGTAAGCGCCTGATCAAGTCACCCAAGGTGTACCTGGGGGACTCGGGATTGGCCTGCTACCTCCTGGGGATCGCGACTCAGGCCGAACTGGACCGGTCGCCGTTCCTCGGCGCCTTGTTCGAAGGATACGTAGCGGCGGAGATCCTGAAAAGTCAGGTCAACCAAGGCCGGCGGAAGGAGCTTTACCACTTTCGCGACCAGCAGGGTCTCGAGGTCGACTTCCTGTTTCCCAGTGGCCCTGGTGTTCTGTGGATGGTGGAGTGCAAAGCATCCAAGACCGTCCATCCGTCCATGGCCGGCCCGTTGGCGTCTTTGCGCCGATCCATGGGCGATCGCGCGCCAGTCCGGTCGAGCGTGGTCCATTTCGCGTCGACAACCGCCCCGCCCACTCGCGCGCTGGCGCCAGCCATCGAGGCGCTCGATGTGCGGGCATTTGTGGATGACCTGAACCGCAGGTCCGGACGATCGCCGAAGACCGCAGTGCGCCGGCCGCGCAAAGCCAAGTGAGGGCGGCAGCCTAACCCGATCTGCGGCCGGCCTTCCAACGTGCGATTTCCGCTACGCCCCGGATGGCGGCATCGATATGCTCTTCCGTATTGAAGGGACCGATCGAGAACCGCACCGCCCCGTGGATCTCAACCGTTCCCAGTTGGCCGTGCGCCAGCGGAGCGCAGTGCAGACCCGTCCGAGCGGCGATGTTGTGGTCCACGTCCAGCATGGTTCCCACGTCCGCGGCTTCCATCCCCTCGAGGTTCATGGCAATGGTGGGCAGGTGATTCGCCATGCTCTCGCAGCAGTACAGGCGCACGCCCGGGATCGCGCGCAAGCCATCCGCTAGTTTGGCCGCAAGTTTCATCTCGCCGGCGTGAATATTCTCTAACCCGCGACTGTCCAGCCAGTCCTGCCCCGCCCACAGCGCGGCCACCCCCACCATGTTCGGTGTGCCGTATTCCAGTCTCCAGGGGTACTCTTCCAGGTGATAGGGATAGGCCGACCGTACTCCCGTTCCGCCGCTGCGAACCTGCCGGATTTCGACGTACTTGCGGACCGACAGGCCTCCCAGCCCCATCGACCCCATCAGGCACTTGTGGCCCGTGAAGACCAGGACATCTATGTTCATTTCTTTCATGTCGATGGGGATGGCGCCCGCGGTCTGAGCCGAGTCGACGAGGAATGTCACGCCCTTCGCCCGGCAAATGCCGCCAATCTCTGTGACGGGTTGAACGGTGCCGGTCACATTCGAGCCATGGTTCACAACCACCAGCGCGGTGTTGGGCCGGATCGCCTTGGCGATGTCGCCGGGGTCGACAAACCCGGCTCCGTCGAACGGAACGAAGGTGGCTTCGACACCGCCGTCGCGCACCAGGTGATTGATCGGGCGGATTACCGAATTGTGTTCCAGGTTTGTGGTAATCACGTGGTCACCGGGCGCGAGCAGGCCGGGAATCGCCAGGTTCAGCGCATCCGTGGCGTTGTAGCCGAACGACAGGCGCTCGGGCGCGTCTTCATCGCCGCCGAAGAACCGCGTGAGCCGTTTGCGCAGGTTATCGAGGAGAGAGCCCGCTTCCAGAGCCAGGTCGAAGCCGCTTCGTCCGGGGTTCACTCCGGTGCCGCGATAAAAGTCGATCATGAAGCGGTAGACACTCTCCGGCTTGGGCCAGGCGGTGGCGGCATTGTCCAGATAAATCAACCGATTGTCGAGGGGCTCCAATTTCAGGTTCTTTCCCCCGAACAGTATATCTCCGTGCGGCAAAGCTTCTCTCGGATCCGTGTCACCTCTTTCCCGCAACTGCATCTTTAAGGGTAGAGACTGCTCATGACTGGATGGCTGGCCTACGCGATCTTCCTGCTGCTGTATTTCGTCCTGATGAAGTGGGTCCTGCCCCGGTTTGGCGTGCCCACTTGAATGGCCAACTCCTGCGACGCCGCGGCGCGGCGTGAGAAGAGCACGGGAAGACCGGCGGCTGCCCCGGAAAGCCGGGAACCTTGAACCGCCGGCGTTATCCTGGAATGGGGTGAAACTATCATGCAAGCTGCCGGCACCATCCAGTATGGCTATGTGCGCGATGTGGCGCTCCCCTTCGGGGAAGCCATCGCCAAGACCGAAGCCGCGCTCAAAGCCGAAGGCTTCGGAGTCCTCTGTCAGATCGATATACAGGCAAAGCTCAAGGAAAAGCTGGGCGTCGACTTCCCTCGCTATGTGATTCTCGGCGCCTGCAACCCACCGATCGCGCACCAGGCCCTCCAGCAGGAAATCAACCTCGGATTGCTGCTGCCCTGCAACGTCGTGGTATACGAACATGACGGAGCGGTCCGCGTGGGCGCAGTGGATGCCGTGAAGATGTTGTCCGTGGTGGGGAATCCCGCTATGGAGGGAATGGCGCGGCAAGTAAACGAGAAGCTCCGCCGCGCCGTGGACAGCGTGGCGGCGCAATCCGGAAGCTGAGCCCCTCGGAACCCGGTACGAGCGCCCAGGATGCACTCGGGCGCATGGCCTGTCAGTGTCACCCGGAGCGTTTTCTTTGCACTCATGCCGAGGCTTGGTTTCCCGCGCACGAGCATGTGTCGAGAAGAGTGGTTATTTCCTGACGAGCCCTCAGGGGAAGCTGGGGCCAAAGCGGGAACGCAGATAATCGTCGAGCAACTCTTGATCTCCGGCTGCGATCCGCTCCATCACGCCGTCCCGATAGATCCCGGCCAGAGTCTCCCGGATGCGCCCGCCGTCCCAGCCCAGCTCGATCATTCTTTTCCGCAATTCACCGAACAGGCCGACCAGTTCGGCGTATTCCCGCCCATACCGCGCCTCGAGTTCCTCCCGCAGGATTCCCGCCAGGGCCGGACAACGCCCCTCGGTGGCAATCGCCAACGTCAGGTCGCCGCGGCGGACAGTGGCGGGAACAGTGAAGGTGCACAGCGCCGGACGGTCCACCACGTTGACTAGCACGTTCATAGCCGCCGCATCTTCGGCTACGCGGGCGTTGAGTCCCTCGTCATCGGTTGCGGCGATCGCTACAAACGCGCCGGCAAGATCCCCTGTGCTGTAGGGCCTGCCATGCGCCACGATCCGTTTCTCATCGGCGAGCGCCGCAATCCGGTTGCAGGCCTGCGGAGCGATCACGGTGACATTGGCCTTGGCCGCCAGAAGATCCTGGACCTTTCGGGCTGCCACCTCGCCGCCGCCGATCACTACCGCCGCGCGGCCTTCCAGGGCCAGGTTCACAAGGTAGCTCATGTCGGTACTATAGCTTGATCCCCGGCGTAGCGCCGGCGGTCTGTGCCGCCGGTGGGGTTGTCATGATACGTACCCGTGGCTTCCGGCTACCTGCGAATTGCGGCCTTCAACACCTCGCGCACAAACTGCGGCATTGGCGCCTTGGCCTTCGCCGCCTGCGCCATCAGCCGACGGTTGCAGGAACCGCAGAGCAGCGAATCGGTACGCGGCCATGCGCCGGCCTTTCGAATCCTTCAGGAAGAAGGTGTCGAGCGGTATACCCAGCTCACGAACATCGCGCGCACCTCGCGGCGGATGACCGTAGCCGTGCTGCGTCGCCAGCTCTTCGGTCGTCACGTGGCCGTGCTCAATGATGTGATCGATGACGGCCCGGGCGCGCTTGGCTGTGATGGCTTGGAGCCGTTCTAAAAACTCTTTTGGTAGATCGGGTTTCTTGCCCATTCGATGACTGGTGAGTCATCAAGGAGCGTAGTTTGTTGCCCACGCCGAGTCAAATGGGAGGTATCAACCTTGCCGGTGCGCTCAGCCAGCGCGGGAGAGAGATAAAGGGATTCGTAAGTTGTCACGTCCTTGCCCAGGAAGGTGGCCTGAGTTGATCTACCAGCATCGAGTTCAATGCGGAACAGGTTCAGATCCTCGGGCATTGGTTTGCCGTAAACCTTGTCGTTCGCCCTGCCGTCGTAGCTGAGAATGTAGGAAACTTGCCGCTCATTCAGCTTTCTCAGTTCTAGTGTGAAGTCCTCGAACGAAAGTCCCTTGATGTACCGGCCGTCCCCGTCGCCGCAGACGCCCTGATACGGAGGGTCTATGTACACGATGTCTTCAGGCCGGGCGTCTTCAAGCACTTCGCGGTAGTCGCCAGCGACGACCTGGGTCTTGCCCTTGAGCAACCGCGAAGCACCGGCGATCTCATCTCGAAGCGTCTCCGGGTTCATGCCACGGCGCCGGTTGTCCGGACTCTGGTTGAAATCACCGTTCGCGTTGTAGCGGACGGCAGCTTTGACACAGCGGAGGAGCAGGTAGAGAAGGTGCCCCGGTTCGTGGATCTTGTTGAACTGGTCTCGAACGCGGTCGTAGAACTCGCGCTCGCGGCCAGCCTGATCGTGCCAGAGCTTTCGGTATTGATCCGTGATTTCGTCCGGGTTCTCAATCATCGCCCGCCACAGATCCATCAGCGGAGCGTTCAGGTCGGCGATGACAAACCGGGATGCCTTCTCGCGAGCGGCAGCGGCGAGCGTGACGGCGGCGGAGCCCGCAAAGGGTTCGATCAGGCGAGGCGAACCCAGAGGGAAGCACGCCAGTATCGCTGGCGTCAGCTTTCGCTTGCTCCCCTGGTACGGGACGGGATGCGGCACTCTCATCTGATCTAACATATCGGCTTTCGCCGTTTCTTCTTTACTGTATTCTCGCAAGCCGGGGGAGGACTCCGCCATTGTACCGCCCGGCTGCTGCCCAGCCGGCCAGTCTGCTGCCCTGAGGGGCCGTCTTCTCCTGGAAAACCGCGATCTGCCCTAATTCGAGTCTCATCCGTCGAAATTCACAGACCTTCGTCGATAAACGCCTCGAACAGGCGTGCACTGTCGAAATTCGTGTTCCGCATTTACGGCGCGTCCGAGAGACAGGACAACGGTGCAGCCGGTACAATATGGATACTGCGGGCCCTTAGCTCAGCGGTTAGAGCAGCGGACTCATAATCACCTCAGACGCCGTTTCGCCGTTTCTTCGCAACCTCCTGATTTTCCCGCTACTTGCAAGAAATCACAACGCTTAACCAAAATCAACCGAGTATGCATGAGAAGGTTAGAGAAATCCTGAAACGCAAGGGGTGGGCACAAAAATAGGCACAGTCGCTACTAACGATTTAGTAGTGCAGGCCCGGCGTTATTGACTTTTTCGCGGAACGTTTTTTCGCTCTTGACAGTTGATGGGCATGTGCCCTATAGTATTAACGGGCGAATGCCTATTAGCAGTTCCCGCACAGTGCTGTGGGTCCCAAGACGCGGCGGAGGCGCCGGATGTGTCCAAGAGATCAGTCAGATTCGCATTCATCGAAAATCCTCAGCCCGGTGGAAAGCGCTATACCACGGCGCGATGCGCGAAAAACTACGTGGAGCGCGGTCTGGCTCAGGTTACGGGGCCGGATCGAATTCGATTCTTGGAGACGAACGCGCGCCAGCAGGAGGCTGTAAAGCGGCTCTCATCGCGGCCGGATGAGTCCTACGGGGCGATACAGAATTGGAGCGGTAACCGCCGGCCAGACCGGCTATATAGACCGGGCGAGGTGTGCTCATAATCGAAGGTGGTTTAGCCATGTCTGCAATCACGCTCAGGCAGATCGCAACACAATTGAGGGACGGTTTGTCCCACCGAGAAATGCTCGCTGTCACCGGCTTGACCGCTGACCGGCTCATGACCTGGTACAAGCGCGATTGCCTACCCGCTGACTTCCAGCGGGCGCCGGGCCGTGGGAATTGGCGCCGGTACGACGTCGATTCGGTTATCACGCTCACCATGCTGCGGGTGCTGGTCGACGCGGGGCTGCCAATCGAGGATGCGGCCTGCTTGGCGCCGCGATTCAGCGTTTCGCCACGCTTGATGATGACGACTCCAGCGACCCCAATCGAAGCCGGCTGCGAGCTGGTCCAGAACCCGGAGCCATGGGCGGCGATCATCCGCCGGCCAGAGGGCTGGCAGTCAACCAGCCCGAAGGAATTTGTTTCACCAGGGTTTATCGCCGTCAGTATTACGTCGGATGATACCATCCCGATCATTCAGAAATGGATGCGCGATATTGGGGCGCGGTGGATGACGATCATAGACACCAGCGCAGTGGAGTTCAACCTCATGCAAACGCTCAAGAGGGTTGCGGCCGCCAGAAAGGCCGCCGCGAAGGCTACGCCGAAGTAGGCAGCAAAAAACCCTAGAGTAATCTGCACACCCCGCAAGTCAGATCGAAATGCACGTCGGCCAACAGCCCCACCACAACGAATCCGGCGCCGGAGGTGTGTCTCCACGTTTGCACGATGAACGATTTGCGGCGGGCTACGTTGGCCTGAGCCTCTCCACGCTTCGGCGTTTTCGGCGCAAGCGCCTGGACGGATGCACGGGGCCGGAGGCCGGGCCCGCGTTCGTCTATATCGTGTCCGCTGTGCGGTACGACCATGCGGACTTGGATCGCTGGATTGAGGAATTGCCGCGGCCGGGCGGCGGAGGAGCGGCGGCATGAACGACAGCACAGCGGAAGTCTTGAATCGCCTGAAAATCTCCGACGTTTACCAGGCGCTCGGCGGGCCGAAGCTCCGGCATAACCGCGGGCCGGCTTTCTGGCGCGGCGGCGATGGCTTCAACGTGTCGCTCGAGGATCCCCGCGGAGTGTGGCACGACTTCACCACGGACGAGGGCGGCGGCGTGCTGGACCTAGTGGTGCAAGTCCGTGGCGGCAACCGGGCCGATGCGCTGCGCTGGCTGGCGGACCTGGCCGGCGTGCGAATGGACGATACGCCACTTTCACCCGGGGACCGGGAGCGATGGATGGCCGAGAGGCGGGCGCTGGAACGGGATTTGCCGGCGGCTCGGTACTGGCGGCGCGCGGCGGGGAACATGGCTGAGGAGTTGCTCGACTCACTCAAGGCCGCCTTGGTGGACCCGATGCTCCCACAGCCCGACATAGGCGAGATCGGCCATGTCGAGAACATGCTCCGCTCGCTCCAGCGAATCGACGGCGCCGCGCTGGTAGGTGATTTCCGCTGGTGGCTTTCACGGTTTCCAGGCATGACGGCTGGAATGGTGCGCGCGGGGAAACGTCGAGAGGAAGCGCAGCGCCGGGCCCTGCTCGCGTACCTGGGACAGACGGCGCCCGCGGCGGGGAGCATGGCGGTATGACGGCGCAACCGGATATCGAGCAGCTGCTACAGACGGAGTGCGCGCGGGAACTCCAGCAGATGAAGCCGCGCGCGGTGACTCCGGCCGCCGCGGCTGAGCGGGAGTTCGTCGCCGTCAGTGAGGATCGTTACCGGCTGAGCATTCCCGGTATCGGCGTGGCGCTAGAAATCGACAGGTTGCGGCGTGATCATAACGAGCTCCTGGGTGAGCTTTCGGTGAGGTGTGATTTGCCGGGGGCGCGCACGGTGAACGGAAATTTGAGCATCGCCGATTTCAACCTTTCGAGCGCACGGGCGCGCACTGACCGCGCAAAGTTCCTGGCCGTTCGCGCGGCCGTCAAAGAGATCGACTGGACATCGCTGGTTGAAGAGTTCTGCCAGCGCGTGCTGCAGGCGGATCGAATCGGCCAACCCGCGGTGGACCTCCGCACACTGCCGAGGCCCAGCGGCGATGACGACATGGTGAGCGTCGAAGGGCTGGTGCTGCCCCGGCGGCATCCGAGCGTCCTGTTTGGCGACGGCGGCGCCGGCAAGTCGTACCTTGCCTTGCTTTTGGCGGGCCACATTGCGGAGAAGGGTATCCCAGTGGCGCTGTTCGATTGGGAGCTGGCCGGCGACGATCACCGCGATCGGCTGGAGCGGCTGTTCCCCGATGGGATGCCGCGCGTTCTCTATGCGCGCTGTGAGCGGCCCTTGGTCTACGAGGCGGATCGGTTGCGGCGCATCGTCCGGGACGGCGGTATCGAATTTGCGGTGTTCGATTCGATAGCCTTTGCCTGTGACGGGCCGCCCGAAGCGGCTGAGGTGGCCGGCCGGTATTTCCGCGCTGTCCGGCAGATCGGCGGAGGCTCGCTCCATGTTGCTCACATCAACAAGGGAGAGGCTGGAGACCAAAAGCCGTTCGGCTCTGCATTCTGGCACAATGGCGCCCGCTCAACGTGGTTCGTCAAGCAGGACGAAGGCTCCGCCGGCAGCGACGTTCTACAGATCGGGCTGTTCAACCGGAAATCGAACCTTGGGCGCCTTCGTCCGCCGTTGGGTTTCAGTATTTCCTTCGGTGAGGATACTACGACGTTCCACCGGACGGATGTAGGCGCCAGCCCGGACCTGGCCAGCAAGTTGACTATACGGCAACGGATGGCCTACCTGGTCCGTGGCGGAGCAATGACCATAAAGCAACTCGCTGAGGAAATCGACGCCAAGCCCGATACTATCGAGCGGACCGCGTTCCGCAACAAAGGGCTGTTTATCGTGCTGGAAGGCGGCCGGGTTGGCCTTTTGGAGCGAAATAGGCTGCAACTGTAACATATTGATTTCATTGGTTCACAAAGTGTCAGTCCATACTTTTACGCTAACGCAAGTCAGCCTTATCCGTAACTCATTGATTCTATTGACTGACACTTTGTCAGCCAGCTTTTTTCGGCAAAACCTGCTCCGAAAGTGTCAGCCAGCTTTTCAGACCTTTGGCGCAAGTATACGCAGAATCAGTGGTTTAACTCGGCTGACACAGTGTCAGTAAAAAGCTGACACTCTGTCAGTCGGGCTGTTGACTGACACTCTCTCTCTCTTTAGAGAGAGTGTCATGTCAGCCTGTCAGGAAACACTGTCAGGAAAAGAATGGGATTAAGGAAAGATTGGCGGGGTACGAAGCGATGACCGCGCGCGTCAAGGAGCTGCTGATGGCGCAACGTGGGGCGGAATAGTGAAACGGCAGACTACCGAACCGCTACCGCCTCCATGCCGGTTCTGTGTGCATCAGGATGGCGCTTGGTGCATCGCGACGGGCGGCGGCCTGAAGCGTTGCGGTTGTGCGCGCGGCGTGCGCCTGGCGGCGGTGGACGCGGCGCGCAAGGCAAATACAGGGCGCTCACATCGGCGGGTGTTCCTGGTGATGGTGGACCGGAAGATGCTGGCGAGCGGAGACCGGGCATGAAGGCGAGACAGACGGCGGACCATTACCGGGCGGCAAACGAACAGGCAGCCAAACTGGTACTCCAGGACGTTCAGCGTTACGGCGGGCCGGATTCGCTGATGGTGGTCTGGGCGCATTTGGTGCTGGCGAAGATGGCACCCACGGTTCACGGGCCGTTGTTCGAAAGGCGCGCGGCATGAGTGGAAAACCGAGAAGGATCAACCGTGGCGAGTCGGCGGCGGATGACTCGTTGTTGCCATCGCCAGCGGACTGTATGCGGGCGCGTGGCACGGGCCGGCGGTGCGGCCGATGCGGTGACAAGCCGCTGATACTCCATGTGCCAACTCGGAAGGCCGGGATGTGGTGCGAGCGGCATTGTCCCGCGTGCAATCCGGCGGGGCCGGACTTGAAGCCCGCGGCGTGAGGCGCTCCGCAGAATGCCGCGCCTTCGCAGGGAAACGGGGCAAGGTTCGTTCGGAGCGGGGCGGGCGGAGGAAACGTACCAGGTGCGAAATGTTCCGGGGCGGCGGGGCCGGAGTAGAGGAAAGGTCATGGAGAACTCGAAAGAAGCGTTACCGGGCCTTGGCCGGCGAAGAGGGCGCAGACCCGGCGACCAGCAACCGGACGGCTGTGTGTGCTTTCTCGGAATGGGGCGCCGTTGTGATGCCTGCGGCGGCGCTGCGATCCCCCTGCACGTCGTTGCCTGCCAGCACGGGCAATTCTGCGAGAAGTGCTGCCCAGTGTGCAACGCAGAAAAGTCTTCAGGCGGCGGGCGCGAGCTCGCCAAAACACGAAACGTAGTTCAACCAGAGGAATTGAAATGACCCAGAAAGAATCCGTTGTCGAACAGCGTCGGCAACTCGCCTGCAGCATCGCTATCGGCTCCGAAAAAGAGCGCGAACTGCTTTCCAGAACTTCACAACTCCGCAGCGAAATAACGAGCCTGGAAGCGCGCGACGGGGCGCTTTCGCTGCCGGCCGATGCAACAAAGGCCGCGCTTGTAGCGGCGCAACGAGGGCGCGAATCGCGGCTTGCGAAAATCAGCAACCTGAAAACCGAACTGGAGCGGTTGGAGCCGGAACTCTCCATGGTTTCCGCGGGCCTTGGCGTGGCGCATAGGGCGCTGGGGGCAATCGAACAGAAAACCCACGCCGAACGGCGCGTGAGAATCTCGCAGGCAATCGCGGCCGCGGTAGCGCAGGCGCCGGGCAAGCAGGTGTTCCATGATGCGCGCGCCAAGTGCGATGCCTTGCGCAAGCGCCTGGCGGATGTCGAGAGCGAGCTGCACGTTCTGGAAACCACGGCGCGGGAACCGGCAAACGTCGAGGACCGCGCCGCCCAGTTGCTCGCGACAGGCACGATGCCGCCCAGCGGACCTGTGGTTGATGGCTCGGTGCGGCGGAGCGAGCTGCTCGCCGAGAGCCGGACGCTGGCCGCTGCCATCCGCCAGCAACAGTCTTACGTTTCGGCGGCCGGCCGGCAGTTCTGCGCTGAGCTCGCCGTGGCGCTCAGACCGATCATGGGGGATATCGTGGAGAGGATCGCAGGCGGCGTAACGATGGCGCGTCAGGGAAGCGAAGAGGCGGTTTGGCTCGAGACCGCCGCGGCCGTTGCGAGTGGCGGAGAGTCAATACCATGCGTTCGATTTCCGGGCATCCCAGCGCCACAGGCGGGCAATCCGGATGCCTTCGATTTTTGGCTTGACCGGCAGCGGTTGGCCGGGTTCGAGGTCTAAGGAGAAAGACATGAGATCCCAAAGTACGAGTTTGAACGCGAAGTGGAATTTGATGTGCCTGAGAAACCGCAAGCGGTTGATGGAAAGGTGCCGCGTCGACCAAGACCGCGACACCGGGCCGGTAACCGCGGCCGAGGCCCAAGGGCGGTTACATCGGCTGATGGCCCCCACCACTGCCCGCGAAGGCAGCCTCAGCATAGATGAAGCCCAGCAGCGCGTGAGCGTGCTCAAGGCCAAGACCCAGCTTGGCAACCTGGGGTTGCCGGTAACCGTCAGGTAGTGACCGCTGGTGGACAAGGGAACCCGCAAGGCCGCGTTGGGCCACTCCCGACCCGGAGAGGGGGAGGGTACTCTAATTCTACGAGAGGCAACGACTTACGCGACCATGGCGCACCCTCGCGCGAAAGGATCTGTACCGAGAGCATATCGGAGATCGAGGGTAGGTGCGGGCAGGTGGCGGGCAGGTGCGGCGAGGTCGAGGATAGGTGCGGCGAGATCGAAGGTAGGTCGAGGGCGGATGCGGGCAGATCGAGGGTAGGTGTTTCGTAAGTGAGGAGGCCAAAAATGGGCAGGGCGGTGCCAAGGTATTTCAGTGCGAAGACCCGAAAATTATGGCGCGCCATTCATGCGCAGTACGAGCTTGAACCCGAAGCGATTGAAACGTTGCGCGTGGCGCTCGAAAACTTGGATTTGGGCGATCGAGGCCGCCGGCTATTGCGCGACGAGGGCCTGGTGGTCGATGGCAAGAAGCACCCGGCTTCGGATCTGGTCAAGCTTCACGATGGCATGTTCCTTCGGGCAATCCGGCAACTGGGCCTTGATGTCGTGGCGCCGGGTTCCATCGGCCGGCCGCCGGCAACCGAAGTTCGGAAGGCTGGAAGGTAAGCTGCCATGCCAAGAGTACGCAGACGCGGACACGCGCTTCACTTCAGCGCGGCCATGCTGGAGGCCCTGGTACTCGGAGACGGGGCCTTCTCTGGCGGCGGACCTGGGTTCGCCAGCACCACAGAGGAGCGCGCGGCGTGGAACGCCTACCGTAACGCGCTCATGGCAGAGTACAGCGGCCCTGGGCGGCGCCCGTTCGGGTTCTATCGGCACGATCTGGGCGTGGCGCCGCTTCAGTGGTTCGATGAGATCCGCGCCTTGCTGGAACACGGCTTGATCGACGCAACGGAAGCGCTGCTCTGCGAGAAGGTCCACCACGTTTTGAGTGACAATGCGGCTGTTTATTCGAGCTTCGAGAGCGCGGCACTTATCAGGGCAATGAGCCTGAGTCCATCCGTGCTGTTGCACTGCCAGCGAGAATTTGAGCTCGCCTCCACCTGGCACGCTTGGCGCGGGCGGCCGGAGCTGGCGGAGAAGTATGGCCGACGCGCGCAAGCCATCCGGGATGTTATGCAACACACTTGACAGCTTCGGTCCTGAGCGCTTAGCATAGTCCATGATGGCAAAGCGAAAGAATCCCGCGGCCGTGGCGCTCGGAAAGCGCGGCGCCAAGGCCCGACTCGTCAAACTGACTCCCGAAAAGAGAACTGAGGTTGCGAAGAAGGCGGCGGCGGCGCGGTGGGGGAAGCCGGAGGCGGCAAGCGCCATGGCGCGGAGCAAGAAGGCTGCGAAGTCGAAAGGGTAGCGGGAAATGGAACCACAACACTTCTACGAGGACAACCCGGGCGATCCCTTTTACGAAGACCGGCAAAAGGCCATCGCGCGACTTCGGCACCTGGTTGATGAAGCCTGCAAGATTCTTCCCACCCAAATGCTCGGGCACACCAGCTATTGTCTCTCCGCCTGCCTGGACGCCTCCGCTGCTACCAGATATCGCGCCGATGACATGGTGCAAGACCTCGCGACGGGCCGCCAGCGGAGGCGGTTTCAGATCGTCCGCGGGAATAAGGCGAAAGGGTAGCGATGGCAGTCTACAAGCGGGGCGAAACCTACTGGTACAAATTCGTCTGGAAGGGCAGGCTGATCCGAGCCAGCACAAAGCAAGGGAATCAGCGCACGGCCGAACAAATCGAGGCAGCGAAGCGGACTGCGCTTGCCAAGGGAGAAGTTGGCATCAAAGAGAAGCCCGCGAGCCCTACGCTGGCTGACTTCGCGCCGAAATTCACGGCGGCGATTGAGACCACATGCGCGGAGAAGCCGGCTACCGTGGCGTTCTACCGCGAGAAACTTCGCCGGCTGCTTGGGGATCGGCAACTATCCGGCGCTCGCCTCGATGCCATCGACGAAGCGGTAATCGACGGCTACAAGCAGCGGCGGACCCGGCAGCTTTCCCGCTACAAGCGCCCGCTGTCGCCGGCATCTGTGAATCGGGAGCTGGCAACACTGAGGCGTCTGCTACGCCTGGCGCAAGAGTGGAAGGTCTTGGACCGCATACCGCGAATCCGGTTACTTCGCGGTGAGCGCAACCGTGAATTTGTTCTCGGCCATGGATCGGAACCGAGGTACCTGGAGGCGGCGCCGCAACCATTGAGAGACGTTGCGGTCTTGATCCTCGAGGCGGGCATTCGGCCCGGCGAAGCGGTTAGTTTGCGATGGTCCGACGTGTACCTGCAACCGGCCGTCCACGCGAAGCTGGGCTACATCGCGGTCCGCAAGGGGAAATCTCCCAAGGCTAAACGGAACCTCAGCCTGACCGCGCGTGCCGCGGAGATGCTGAAGGCCCGGAAAGCCGGCGCGAAATCGGCCTTGGTGTTCCCTGGCGATTCGCTGGACGCGGCGATCCTGGGAACGTCCCTGGATCACCAGCACGACGCGGTGCGCACCGCTCTGAAGCTGCCCAAGGACTTCGTGATACATTCGTTAAGGCACACCATGTTGACTCGCCTCGGGGAAGCCGGCGCGGACGCCTTTACCATCATGCGGATCGCGGGACACAGCAGCGTGACGGTATCGCAGCGGTATGTGCATCCGACTCCCGAGGGCATGGAGCGCGCATTCGAGCGGCTGGAAAACCTCAACGCGGCGAAGTTCGAGCAGGCGGAAGTTGAAGCCAAGGCGGAGGCTACCAGCGGGTCCGTAGTGGGCACAAAAATAGGCACACCAGAAAAACGGCGCCCACGGAAATCCTCACAAGTAATTGAAATTAAACGTTCGGGCCCTTAGCTCAGCGGTTAGAGCAGCGGACTCATAATCCGTTGGTCGAAGGTTCAAATCCTTCAGGGCCCACCAATTCTGCCGCCCGACACCGGCCTTTGCGAAGTAGCCTTGTCGCGGCCGTCTCGGAGGCGAAACTGTGAAGGCGAAGAAGGGCGAGGCCATATCCATTCTGGTCGATGCGCCGGAATTCCGCTCCGAAGCCGAGGACGCGAAGTGGTGGGACCGGCATCCGGACCTGATCGCCGATCTGCTGCTAAAGCACGGCCGCCGTGGCGCCGTGCCCACGAAGAACGTATCCGTCCGGCTGCCGGTTACGGATATTGAGCGGGCCCGAAAGCTGGCCGAGAAACGGGGCGTCGGCTACCAGACCCTGATCAAAACGCTGCTCCATGAGGCCTTGAAGAAGGAATCCAAAATCGCCTGAGCCGGACTCGCCAGAGGTGAAAGGATCTCATCGGGCCGCGCGGCGGCTTCCTGCTTACTCCTGCACGTAGAACAACGCACTCACTGGCGGCAGCACCAGGTGAACCGTCGTCACCGGCTGCCCATTGGCTTCGCCGGCCGTGACTTCGGCCGGCTGCGAATCGCCGGTGTGCGGGTTCCAGATCCGCAACGCCTTCCTGCCTCGCAGCACCACCTTCGTATCCACCGGCTTGTCGGTGGAGTTCGCAAAGAAGTAAATGTCCTGTCCGTTTTTCACCTTGTGAAGATAGGTCAGGGCGCCATCGTAGTCCGGGCCTCTTTTCAATAACGGAATGGGCTCCTGGATATTCACATCCCTCACCGGCAGCACTCGCCCCAAGGTCCACTGCACGACCCAAGGCTCCGGCTTGGGCAGGAAGTACGCTCGTCCCCCCGCCGTATTGCGCTTGTAGAAGTAGAAGGTGACCAGCCTGCTGCCCATCGCGCGCTGCAGGTCCGCCGTGGGAGGGTCGTTCACCGGCAGACCGAACACGTCGGCCACCATCTTCTGGATCTCCTTGTCGCGTCCGAACTCCGCCGACTTGGCGGGCAGCTTGCTGCTGGCGATCACCACTCCGCCCTGGTCGTAGAACTCTTTGATTTTCGCCGCCGCCGCCACCGAAAGCGTGTCGCCGCCGGGGACGAAAAGCACGCTGTATTCCTCGCGGTTCTCCTTATTGTTCAGAATCAGCTTCGACCCCTCCACCGTGCATCGCTCCGCCAGGACTTCGGGGTGCACGTAGGTGTAGTCCACCCGCACTCCGCGGAACAACGCTTCGCCAATGTCCTGGTAGTCGATCTCCGGAGGCGTGACGCCGCCTTCGCGCGCGGCAGCCTCGCCATTGATTTTCGGCGCCGGGTCTTGCGACGGCGTGGGGTGCTGCCCGCCCTCATTCTGGTAGGCCGCCTGGAGCGCCGCGATGGGATACAACACGGCCACGTCCGCCACGTGCCGGCCATGTTGCAGCAGGTAGCTCATGCGGCCCAGAAAGCGATTGAATTCCGGCACGTAAGCGGCGTTCCACAGCCCCGGCCCGCCGCTGGTCACCTGCAAGTTCACTCCCATGGCGAATTGATCCATGGCCACCTTGTAGACGGTCTTCTCGTTGAGCGCGCTGTACGCCGCATACGTCTCCGCAAACATCACCGGCTTGTCCCAGTTGAATGCCGCCGACGACGCAATTTTGTACCCCGGGTTCGACCGCCCCAGAAAGTAGATGTCGTCCACCGCCGGCACGCCCTGGTACTCGAACAGCTTGATGAAATCGCCGTTCACGGGAACCGGATTCACGATCTCCTCCTGGTCGAAATGGCCGCCCGCTTTGATGCCATGCGCTTCGCAGAAATCCTCGATCTTCTTCACGTAGTTGGTGGCAAACAGATACGCCCGATAACCGAACAGCGCGTTGCGCGCCGCGGCGGTGTCGGGGCCGATGTCATACCACAGGGCCGGGTAGTATTTCATGGGCGAATAGCCGTATTTTTTCTCGAACCCCTGGTTGAAAGAGCCCGTCCACATACGTCCGTCGACGGGATGCATAGCCGGCTCGTCCCAGAAAGAGAACTTGATCTCTTTCCCGAAGAACTCGCCGATATGGTCGAAGTGCTTCTGGTAGCTCAAGGAGATGAACGCGTCCATGGCGGCCGCGTCCAGATAATCGACGTATGCCCCTTTCTGCGAGTTCGGCCGGATGCTGGCATCCAGATAGAACGCCATCACTTTCCAGTTGCCCTTGGGGACCTGCGCCACCAGCGGTTTCCCGGCCCCGCCTTGCGAGCTGATGTCCACCAGTTCGAACGTGTCCCGGTTCATCATCACGGCGCCCACGTAGAGGTTCCCGGGAATGGCTAATTCCGCCTTCGCCGGGCCGGTGACGTTGGTTTCCGCCATCTCCAGGCTCTTGGCCACATGCTGCGGGTATTTCGCATAGAGCTGCCCGTCCACCATCCCTGTGGGGTAGGCCCATTCGTCGTACAAGATGACTTCCATGCCGTTCTTCCGGGCCTCCTCCAGGGCCGTCCGGTAGAACTTGAAGTATTCGTCGCTCAAGTAGACCGTGCCCTCGCTGCTCGGCCTGCGCCCGGTCGCCTTCAGATAGTCCGCGGGCAGGCCGGTGGTGGGGCCTCCGCTCGGCTCCACGGCAAATCCACCCATGCCTCTCTTCGCCATGATGTCCACGTCGGAGCGGATTTTTTCCTCCGATAGATTCGACAGGTTGAATTGTCCATAGCCGTACATCTCGTGTCCGCGGAACTGGGCCGGAGGCTCCTTGAACACGGCGGGGTCCACTACTTTGCCCGTGGGCTGCGAGGTCAGCAGACATGCCGTGAGAACGGCCAACACGAGGATTCGAAAGTTGAAGTTCATGATCATTCCTCCACGGGAAGGCTGTGCGAAGGCCAATTGTAAAACAATATCGAAGAGCCGGATATCCGCGAGGCCCTCGCCTTCGCCGCACGCCTGGCTCAGGGACATGAGATCCGGTTGGAGTTCCCTCGGATACTTGCGCACACGAGGCAAGCTGCTCCTGGTGTTGTGCGCCTCCGTGGCAAACCGCTCGTACAGGAAGCGCGCGGTCCTGCGCTTCTCCGCTGGCGGCCGGAAATACGCACGGCGACAAGACCGAGGGGATGGACATCCCTCAGCCCGGCCGCCGCACCCCGGAGCCCGCCCGATCCCGACGCTACCGGAGCAGCGCCGAGGCGCTCCACAAGACCGGCGCTTGGCCGTGAAAGTCGCCGGTCATCCGCGGGCGGGATAAGTAGTAGGCCAGATCGTTGAGCTTGTTGGTGCCCGCGCAGACGCTGGTGACGTCCGCATGCTGGTCTATATAGCCGATCAGCGCGAGCCAGGCTTGGCGAGCCGCGGGACCGTAAGTCTTGGCGTCGAGCCAGCCATTCTTGACGCCGGTGACCATCGCGAAAGTAAACATGCCCGTGCCGGAGGTTTCCGGCCAGGCCTCCGGATGATCAATCAGTTGACGCCACATGCCGTCCTTGCCCTGGAACTCGAGGAGCGACTTCATCATCTTCCGGTAGCCCTCCAGAATGCGGGCGCGGCGGGGATGGTCCTTGGGAAGCGAGCGCAGCAGTTCGGTCATCCCGGCGGCCACCCAGCCGTTGCCGCGCCCCCAATAGAACGGGACATCCGGAGCATGGTAGAACAATCCGTTGGGCTGCTGTAGCTTGTCGAGGTAAGGCACCATTTCCAGTGCCGCGCGGTCGATGTACTTGGTATCGCCGGTGGCGCGGTACGCCTGCACCTCGACGGCCGTGATCATGTACATGTCGTCGATCCAGAAGCGGGTCTCGCTGGTCAGACCATCCGGCGTGGGGTCGCTCCACTGCCGGTCGGCGATGGCCTTGCCCATGTCGAGATATTTCTGCTCCTTGGTTTCGATGGCAATCTCCAGGGGGACGGCCCCGAAGACCGAAAAGTCCACATGCCGCTCGTTGACGATCAGCCCGGATTCCGCGGGCGTCATCAGCGGATCGAAGCGCTTGATGAGGCGGGCGGAGAGGTCCTTATCGCCCGACAATTGGGCGAAGGTCAAGGCCCCGTACCAGGCGCAGACTTCCGGATAGATGATGCGCCTGCGATCCTGGTGCGGCGTCACAACGAAGTGCTCCGCCACGCGTTTGCCGATTTCGGTGGGCGAAGTTTGCGCGGGCCAGTTGGCGAAATCGGTCTGTTGCGCCACGCTCGGGCGCGCGGCCGCCAGGATCATCGTCCCGGCCGCCAGTAGGGGTATAAGTGCTCGGCAGTGCATAGTGCATCGGTCTCCCATCCCACTATACCGATATTTGCGGTCCTGTAATCTTGGAGAGTGCCGGTTCCTTATCTTTTTTTGTTCGACGACGCCTCCCGCTGGAATCAAGTGGGTGTGGTGCTACGCCGTCTGCCGCCGATCTCGGGCGCGCCCGTCCGCATCCAAAGCGCCCACGCCCTGGCCGGCCGGCGCGGCGCGGTGCACGCCGGAACGTTTGTGCGGGAACGCCGTATGGCGTTTGATTGCAGCCGGGCGGAGTTCCCGCGCATCTTCGTCCACGAGCTGTTTCACTTCATCTGGGCGAGGTTGGGCAACCCGGCGCGCTACTCCTACGAGCGTCTGGTGAAGGGTGAATGGCAGGCGGGCGCGCGCGGCGAGTTGGGCTGGTCGGCGGAGTGGCGAAAACGCGCCCTCGCCGCCGGCGATGTCCAATCGCGCAGCCGCCGATGGCGGGAGTATTGCTGCGAGAGCTTCTGCGACACCGCCGCGTGGTTGTATTCCGGCGCCAGGCGGCACCGTGAGTTTACGCTGTCGGGCGCTTGCCGCGCCCCCCGCCGCGCCTGGTTTGCCCAAAGGATTGGGTCCGGACGATTGTCGATATAATTGGATCAGGGAAAGGAATCTGTGTCCGCACTCCGCCTCTCGTCCGCTCTCGCAATCGCGCTCCTGGCGGGGTGTTTCATATATTTCTACTTTCCCGGGCCGCGTTCGGCAAGAACCGGGCCGGTCAAGCCGGACAAAGACCGCCATCAGGCTCCGGATTTTGCCTTGAAGGATGTGAACGGCAAGACCGTTCGCCTCTCGGATTATCGCGGCAAAGTGGTGCTGCTGAATTTCTGGGCCACCTGGTGCGGCCCGTGCCAGATCGAGATCCCCTGGTTCGTGGACCTGGAGCGCAGGAACAAGGACAAGGGCTTCGCGGTCCTGGGCGTTTCCATGGACGATGAAGGTTGGGAAGTGGTGAAGCCGTTTCTTTCGCAGTTGGGCGTAAACTATCGCGTGGTGATCGGCGACGGCGAAACGGCCCAGCTTTACGGCGGCGTGGATGCGCTCCCGACCACGTTCCTCATCGACCGGGGTGGAAAGATCGCCGCGGTCCACGTGGGTCTTGCGGATCGGAGGGATTTCGAGGATGGTGTCGAACAGCTTTTGCAGTCTCCCGCGCCTGCCGCTGCTAGCCGCGCTGCTCTGCCTGCCTTCACTCTTCGCCCAGAGTAGCGGTTACCTGACGGTGGGCGAGCCTCAGAAGGTGGCCGGCAAGCGGAATGCCGCCGTCCAGGCGAAGATCCCGGTGTCCGTCCGCCCGGGGTACCACGTCAACAGCCATACGCCCACCGATGAATATCTCATCCCGCTGAAGCTGACGTGGACCTCGGCGGGCGCCCTCGAGGGCGGATCGGTGACCTACCCGAAGCCCTCCCTGGAGAAGTACGAGTTTGCGGAGAAGCCGCTTTCGGTCTTCACGGGCAACTTCGAATTGGTGGCGAACTTCATGGTGGCGGCCAACGCGCCGGCCGGCCCCGGCGCGGCGGTGGGGAAACTGCGTTACCAGGCGTGCAACGACCGGGCCTGCTTCCCGCCCAAAACGGTTGACGTAACCGTACCCTACCAGATTCAGTGAAGCCGTCAGCCGAAGGCTGACCTCTTACCCCCGGCCCCTGGGCCCCGACCCCTGACCCCTATTCCTTCAGAAACTGCCCGATGGACCGCGTGGCCTGGCGAATGCGGTGCTCGTTTTCCACCAGCGCGAACCGTACGTGCCCTTCGCCCAGCGGCCCGAAGCCGATGCCCGGTGAGACGGCCACCTGCGCCTTCTCCAGCAGAAGTTTCGCAAACTCCAGCGAGCCGATTTCGCGAAACCGCTCCGGCACGGGCGCCCACACGAACATCGATCCCCGCGGCTTCTCCACCGCCCAGCCCGCCCGCTTCAGTCCGGCCACCAGCGCGTCGCGCCTCTTCTGGTACACCGCACAGATCTTCCGGGTATCTTCTTCGCACTCCCGAAGGGCGATGATGGAGGCGATCTGGATGGGCTGGAACACGCCGTAATCCAGGTAGCTCTTGATGCGCGCCAGCGCGGCAATCACCCTCGCGTTCCCCACGCAGTACCCCACGCGCCAGCCGGCCATGTTGTAACTCTTGGACATGGAGAAGATCTCGACGGCCACTTCCTTGGCGCCTTCCACCTGCAGGATACTGGGTGGCTTGTAGCCGTCGAAGCCCAGGTCGGCGTAGGCAAAGTCGTGCACCACGAGCGTGCCATGCTGGCGCGCCAGGCGCACGATCTCGCGGAAGTAATCCAGGTCCACGCACGTGGTGGTGGGGTTGTGCGGGAAGGAAATTAGCAGCAGCTTCGGTTTTCGCGGCCCGTTGCGGTAAAGGTCCTCGAGACGATTCAGAAAGGTGGCCGCATCGGGCATGGGCAGCATCTCGGCCTGGCCCTCCGCCATGATCACCCCGTACTGGTGGATGGGATATGCGGGGTTCGGCGAAACCACCACATCCCCTGGCCCGACAGCGGCAAAAAGCAGGTGCGCCAGCGCGTCCTTCGCTCCTATGGTGACGATGGCTTCTTTGTCGGGATCGAGTTCCACGCCATAGTTGGCTTGGTACCGCCGGGTAATCTCCTCACGCAGCCTCGGAATGCCCCTGGACTGCGAATACCGGTGGTTGCGCGCATTTCTGGCCGCTTCGACAAGCTTGCTCACGACCACGCGCGGGGTGGCGCCGTCGGGGTTCCCCATCCCCAGATCGATGACGTCAATCTGCGCCGCGCGCGCCCGCGCGCGCATTTCATTGATGACGGCGAAGACATAAGGCGGCAGCTTCCGGATGCGATAGAATTCGTCGGGAATTTCGGGCATTATGCCCATTTTACAGTAGCGCCGGCGGTCTTGCCGCCGGTGGGTTTGTCCGGACTGGAGCATGCCGGCGGCAAAGGGGGTGCCCCCTGGGCCCGGCGCTACCGCCCGTGGGGCACGTTCTCGAGCTTTTGCAGTATGGCGGTCTTGTGTTCGCTTCCATCCACGTCCTGGATGACCAGGTGTCTCCTGGTCACTGCGAACCGCATGGGCACGTGCAGGTCCAGCTTCAGCGGCTCAGCGGAAACCACGACGTATCGGGCAGTGCCCCCTCGCACCCGATACACAAACTGGTTCTGGAAGGTGTTGCGGCCGACAGGGACAGTCCTTCTCGAAACCAATACGCCATCCTGCCAGACTCGATCGTGGGAAGCGGCGCTCACCGTCCACTGGGTGAGACCCAAGAGGGCGATACCAATTAGCATCCCCCGCCTTGTCATCCTGGTACTCCTTGCTACTTCCGATTCTAAACCATTGCCGATGAATTGACGCCCTATCTTTTGGCTATGCCGAGAATCGGCCGGCGGCATCCCTACTGAACCGGCGGCTTCTTGCGCGGCCGGGAGATGCGCTTCTTGGCGCCGGGATCCCCGGAGGTCTTGCGGGGCGCCCGGGGGCGCCGCTGAGGCTTGGGCGGGGTCTCGGGAATGGGGATCTCGCCGGTGGCGGTGGGCTGGCCGGGCACCAGGGGCTGCGGCTCGTCCTCTTCTTCCTCGTAGGCCGCGGCCACCGGTTCCGGCTCGGGCGGCGGCGCGGGCGGATGGAATTCGGAGCCGAGGTACACGATGAGACCTCTCTCTTCGTCGGCCTGGTTGCGCACCAGGCCTTTATCCTGCGCGTAGTTCAACAGCTCGCTGAACTCCTGAAAACCGTACTCGCGCCAGTCGAAAGTGGGCCGCTCCTGGCGCACCCATTCGGCCAAGTCGTCGGCGAGCGCGCCGTTGTCTACTTCCAAGCGATGCGTTTCCAGCACGTCGCGCAGCAGGGGAATGGCCTGCTCGGGCTTGTGGCCGGGCTTTTCGGGGGCGGCGCCGCCGCCCTTCATGCGAATCATGTAGCGGCCTTCGCCGCCGGTGACCTCCACAAAGTCGGCCTTCTGCAGCTTCTCGACGAAATCGGTGAATGAACTGGCGCCGTAAGCCTTCTCGTTGAAGGTCGAGTCGAGTTGCAGCATGGTGGATTTCAGCAGGCCGAGCTGCGGGCGCACTTCGCGCCGCTCCAGCACCCCCAGCGCGCGTTCGACCAGCGGCATGGACTGGGCCAGATCGAGCGCCACGCGCTTGTGCGGTTGGCGCTGCTGCTGTGGCTGATGCTGCTGTTGTTGTTGCGGCGGCGGCTGTTGCTGCTGCTGCTGTTGCTGCTGTTGCTGGTGTCCGGAAGAGCGCGGACGCGGCTCGTCGATGATGGATTCGTAAGCCACGAACTCGTGGCAGTTCTTCTGGAGAATCGTGCTGGTGAAGGCGCGGCCGCCGACGACGAAGACGCGCTTGTCGTACTGCTTCAGCTTGTTGACCAGCGCGATGAAATCGCTGTCGCCGCTGACGATGGCGAAGGCATTGATGTGGTCGTGAGTGAAGGCCATCTCGAGCGCGTCGAGGGCCAGGTTGATGTCGGCGCCGTTCTTGTCGCCGCGCGGCGAGGGGTCGCGCTGGACCATCTGCACGGCGTGCTCGGAAAGCGCGCGCGTGGCGGAATCCTGCCTTCCCCAGTTGGCGTAAGCGAACTTGGTGACGATTTCCCCGCGTTCTTTTAGCGCGTCCAGCACGGCAGCCACGTCGAATTCGCGGTGCAGCGTGGACTTGACTCCGATCTCGATATTGTCGAAATCGATGAACACGGCGATCTTGAGTTTTTGTTCCATGTTGAGTTCCTTAAATCCGGCCCCCGGTGCGCCGGACCGCGAGGTCCGCCGCGCCTGGAAGGCCGCGTGCCCGCTGGCGGGCGAACCGTCCGCCGGCGGTGTAGCTACGTTCAATAGCCTCATGCGTAGTTTATCCTAATTCAGCGCCTGCCAGTGGCAGAGGCTCGGGCTCATGGGGTCCGCCGCAAGCGGCCCGCCATGGCGGCGCCGCGTTCGAACTCCTCTTGAAGCTGCCGCGTCCGAAGGTTCTCGCGCATGTGCTCCAGCTTTTGAATGTAGACGGCCAAGGCGCGCTCGATGTGCTCGGTGTTGGTCGCCAGAATGTCGCGCCACAGATCGTACGAACCCAGCGCGAGACGGGTCATGTCTTCCAGGCCGGGGCCCGCCATCCGCCAGCGCGGGGAGGCGCCCATGCGCTCCGCCACCGTGGCCGCCAGCGCCGTGGATGCGAGTTGCGGAAGGTGCGAGGTGAGCGCGACGACCCGGTCATGCTCCTCCGCGTCGAGGACCATGATGCGCGCGCCGATGCGCTCGATCCACGAGCGGAAGTCGCGGGCCGCCGGCGTGGCCAGTTCGGACGGTTCATCCGGCGTCAGCGCCCAGGTGCGGCCCCGAAAAAGACCGCCATCGGCTTCCGCCGCCCCGCGCTTCTCTTTGCCGGCCATGGGGTGGCCGCCCAGGAACTGGCAGCGGGCAATGCTTTGCCGCGCCAGGTCGGTGATTTTGCACTTGGTGCTGCCGGCGTCGGTGACGATGGCATCCGGGCGGACCAGAGGATCGAGATGCCGGATGGTATCGAGAATGCGGCCGATGGTCTGGGCGAGGAAGACCAGATCGGCCTGGGCAACGGCTTCGGCGAGCGGCGCGCCGCGGTCGATGGCCCCCGCGGCCATGGCGTCGGCGATGGCGCGCGGGGAGCTGACCCCGGTGATCGGTCCATCGAACCCGGCTTGGCGCAAGGCGAGGCCGAAAGACGAGCCGATCAGACCGGTTCCGACGATGGCTACGCTGTGCATCTGAAAAGCTCCCTCAGAATCCGCAGAAAACTGGGCAAGCTCAAGCATGCCCCACCAGGTGGGGCATGCTTGAGCTTGCCCATTGCCCGCCTGCGGGCGATTTCTTTACAGCTTCTCATGGCCGCGGCTCTGACATGCTGCGGCCCACGGCGGGGGCAATGATCCGTAACTGAGACATCAGCTCCTCGAACTGCTCGGGGCGCAGCGACTGTGCGCCGTCGCTCAGGGCACGGTCCGGATCAGGATGCACCTCGACCAGCAGGCCGTCGGAGCCGGCGGCCACGGCGGCGCGGGCCATGGGCGCCACCTTGTCGCGGCGGCCGGTGCCGTGCGAAGGGTCGGCGATGATCGGCAGGTGCGAGAGCTTCTTCACCACCGGGATGGCGGAAATATCCATCGTATTGCGCGTGTAGGTCTCGAAGGTGCGGATGCCGCGCTCGCACAGAATCACGTCGTAGTTGCCGCCGGCGAGAATGTATTCGGCCGAGAGCAGCAGCTCTTCAATGGTAGCTGAAATGCCGCGCTTGAGCAGCACCGGCTTGCGCTGCCTGCCCAAGTCGCGCAGCAGGGTGAAGCTCTGCATGTTGCGCGCGCCCACTTGCAGGATGTCGGCGTACTGCGCCACCAGCGGGATCTGGGTGAGGTCCATCACCTCGCTGACCACCAGCAGCCCGTTGCGGTCGGCGGCCTCGCGCAGCATGCGCAAGCCGTCTTCCCCGAGGCCCTGGAAGGCATAGGGCGAGCTGCGCGGTTTGAACGCCCCGCCGCGGATCACCTGGGCGCCCAGGCGGGCCACAATTTCCGCCGACCGCTCGATCTGGTCCCGGCTCTCGACGCTGCATGGGCCGGCCATGACTACCACGCGTTGGCCGCCGACATCCACATCGCCGATCCTGACCACCGTGCCGGCCGGGCGGAAGCTGCGGCTGGCCAGTTTGTAGGGCGAGACGATGCGGTGCGCTTCCTTGACGCCATCCATCACCTCGAAGATCCCGAGGTCAACTTCTTCCTTGCCGCCCACCCCGCCCAGTACGGTGTGGATCACGCCGGTGGAACGGTGCACATCGAAGCCCATCTCCACCAGGCGGTCAATCGCCGCCTGGATCTGCTGCTCCGTCGCGCCCTGCTGCATAACAACTAACATTTATTTCTCTCCGTCGGATTTCATCCACACGCGCTGGATCATCCGCATTTCGTCGATGATGCGCTCGAAAATGCGGCGCACCGCCTCTTCGGTCAGCGGCCCGCGATTGGTTGCGCTGACATTCGCGAATACCTGGTCTTCGCGTTTGGGCTCATAAATGGGCAGTTGCGTCTGGCGCTTCACGCGCCCGATGTTTTCGACCACGCGCGTGCGCTCGTTGAGGAGCGCCACGATGCGGCGGTCCACGTCATCCACGAGCACGCGGAATTCCTCCAGCTTGTCGCGGGCCTCGTCGGGGGTCATGCGTGCGCTCCAAAGCCGCGCTTGAGCTCGCGGACGAAGGATTCGAGCTGAATCTCGAGCAAGGTGTCGCCGGAATTGCGCTCGATCAAGCGGACCAACGCGCTGCCCACCACCACCGCTTCCACTTGCCGGCCCAGTTCGGCCACGTGCTCCGGCTTGGAGACGCCGAAGCCGACGGCCAGCGGCAGATCGGTGACGGCGCGCACCGCGCGAATGAGCGGGGCCACGGCGTCCGAAAGCGAATCGCGCTCGCCGGTAACGCCGGTCCGCGAAACCAGGTAGACAAAACCGGTGGAATACTGCGCGACGAGTCTCAGGCGGCGTTCGGTGCTGGTGGGCGCGGCCAGGAAGACGGTGTCGAGGCCATGGCGGTGCATGGCGGCAACATAATCGGACGCCTCTTCCACCGAAGCGTCGGTGAGCAGGCAGCCATCCATGCCGGCGGCGGAGGCGTCCCGCGCGAGGCGCTCGAGCCCGTAGCGGATCACCGGGTTGAGGTAGGTGAAGAGCAGCAGCGGGATTTCGGAACGCCGGCGGATGCGGGCGGCGATCGAGAGCACGGTCTGGAGCGAAGTGCCGGCTTTGAGCGCGCGCTCGCCGGCGCGCTGGATGACGGGGCCGTCGGCGATGGGATCGGAAAACGGCACGCCCAGCTCGATGAGATCGGCGCCGCCGCGCTCCAGCGCCTCGGCCAGCGCGGGCGTGCGGTCCGGCGACGGGTCCCCGGCCGTGAGATAGGCGATGAGGCCTTTGCGGCCGTCCCGCTTCAAAGCGTCGAACATGCGCCCGATGCGCGTCATGGCTCGTCGAGTTCCTTGAAATTCTCGCGGTAGATATCGATGTCCTTGTCGCCGCGGCCGGAGACGTTCACCAGGAAGACCTTTCCTTTGGCGGCGGGGGCGCGTTTGACCGCCTCGGCGACGGCATGCGCCGATTCGAGCGCCGGAATGATGCCTTCCGTGCGCGAGAGCAGGCGCGCGGCCTCCAGCGCTTCCGCGTCGGAAACAGCGGTGTACCGGGCACGTTCTTGATCGTGCAGCCAGGCGTGCTCGGGGCCGATCATGGCGTAATCCAGGCCGGCGGAAACGGAGTGGGTGAGCGCGATCTGGCCGTCGTCGTCCTGCAACACGTAGCTGTAGGCGCCTTGCAGGACGCCGGGCGCTCCGCCGCGAAAACGCGCCGCATGATCGCCCATGGCGTCGCCGCGGCCGCCGGCCTCGATGCCGATCAACTCCACCGAGCGCTCGGGCAGAAAGGCGTGGAAGATGCCGATGGCGTTCGAGCCGCCGCCTACGCAGGCGAAGATGGCGTCGGGCAAGCGGCCTTCGGATTCCAGAACCTGGCGGCGCGCTTCCTCGCCGATGATCTTCTGGAAATCGCGCACCATCATGGGGTAGGGATGCGCGCCCAGCGCCGAGCCAAGCAGATAATAAGTGCCGGCGACGTTCGACACCCAGTCGCGCATGGCTTCGCTGATGGCGTCCTTGAGCGTGCGGCTGCCGGTCGAAACGCCCACCACCCGCGCGCCCAGCAGCCGCATGCGGAAAACGTTGAGGCGCTGGCGGCGCATGTCCTCCTCGCCCATGTACACCACGCATTCGAAGCCCAGCAGCGCGCAAACGGTGGCGGTGGCCACGCCGTGCTGGCCCGCGCCGGTCTCGGCGACGATGCGGCATTTGCCCATGCGCCGCGCCACCAGCGCCTGGCCGAGACAATTGTTGATCTTGTGCGCGCCGGTGTGCAGCAGATCTTCGCGTTTGAGCCAGAGGCGCGCCCCGCCCAGGCCTTCCGTTAGCCGCTGGGCGAAATAGAGCGGCGTGGGACGGCCGGCGTAGGCCCGCAGCAGGTCGGCCAGCTCGGACTGAAACGCGGGATCGTCGCGCGCGGCCAGGTACGCCTTCTCGAGCTCTTCGATGGGCGCCATGAGGACCTCGGGCACGTAGCGCCCGCCGTATGGCCCGAAATGGCCGCCGCGATCGGGTTGCGGAGTCATGCGCGCAGCGCCGCCTTGGCTGCCTCGAGGAATTCGTTCATCTTCCGGTGGTCTTTCTTGCCCGGCGCGCTTTCGATGCGGGAGCAGGCATCCACGCCCCAGGGATGGGCCAGTGCCACAGCTTCGGCGACGTTCGTGGCATCCAGGCCCCCGGCCAGAATGACAGGCTTGGGAGCCGGCACAGCCAGCCGCCAGTCGAAGGAGGCGCCGGAAGCCGGACCATCCAGCAGCAGAGCTTCAGCCGGGCAATCGCGCCACCTCGAAAGGTCCAAAACTCCTCCCACGCGCACGGCTTTCCATACCGCCAGCGATGCGGGGTAATCCGCCGGCGTTTCGTCGCCGTGCAGTTGCGCGACATCCAGCGCCGCAATGCGGGCGATTTCCTCGACGCGTTCGCGCGCTTCGTCGACGAACACGCCGACGCGGCGCACGCCGGGCGCCGATTGAATCCCGGCGGCGCGCTCCGGCGCGAGGTAGCGCGGGCTGCGCCGGTAGAAATTGAAGCCGATGGCGTTGGCGCCGCCCGCCACGGCCGCGCTGGCGTCCTCCTGGTTGGTGATGCCGCAGATCTTGACGATCATGCCGCCACCAGCTTCTTCAGGGCGGCGGCGGGATCGCCCGATTTCATCAGATGCTCGCCCACCAGAAAGGCGGTGTAACCCGCCTCGCGCAGCGTGGCGATGTCGCGCGCGCCGTGAATCCCGCTTTCGCTGACGCGGAGTACGCCGCCGGGAATGTGTTCCGCGAGGCGCAACGACGTTTCGAGAGCGACTTCGAAGGTGGCGAGGTCGCGATTGTTGACTCCGATGATGTCGCTGCCGGCGGCGATGGCCACATCGAGATCGCGGCGGCCGTGCACCTCCACCAGCGTGGCCATCCGGTAGCGCGCAGCCGCTTCGCGGAAAGCGCGGATTTCGCGCTCGGTGAGAATGGCCGCGATCAGCAGGATGGCGTCGGCGCCGTGGGCCGCGGCTTCGACAATCTGCGCGCCGGCGATGGTGAAATCCTTGCGCAGGACGGGAAGCCAAACGGCCGCGCGAGCGCTCTCGAGATCGCCGAGGCTCCCCTGGAAGAAGGTTTCATCGGTGAGCACGGAAAGGGCCGAGGCGCCGCCGCGCTGGTATGCCGAGGCTATGCGCGCGGCGTCGAAATCCGCCGAGAGCAGACCTTTGATGGGCGAAGCCTTCTTGATTTCCGCGATGATGGCGGGCGTGCGCGCGCCCAGGGCCGCGCGAAAATCGCGGCGCGCGGCGAGGCGCGATTCGGCCTCGGCCTCCCACTGGTCGAGCCGTGGGACGCCGCGGGCAAGCTCTTCGCGCTTCCTGGCGACAATGCGGGCCAGGATGTCTGGAACGGTGCCGGTCAAGGGTGATTCTTAATGGTATCAGACGCCGCGCTTGGCTCTATTGCCGGCGGTCTTCGAGGTCTTCGATGCGCTGCTCGTGGGCGATGATGATGTTGGCCAGGCGGTTCATGGTGTCCGTGAGTTGGCCCATGCGTTCGTCGTTCTTGATCTGGGCGGCGGCGATGAGTTCCACGGTCTGGGTGAGGGCTTCGTGGCGTTCGGTGAGCCGGTCGAAGCGTTCGTCGATGGTCATGGGAGAGGGCGTCTCCTGTCTCCATGTTACATCAATGGCCTACAACGTGGCGGACCGAGTCGGGATAGACAGTGAGACCGCAGGCCCGCGCGGCCTCGGCGAGTTGGCGGTCGTGAGTGAGAAAAACGATGTCTTCGTCGTTGTATTCGGAACAGAGCATCGCCGTGACCAGATGGATGGCGTTGAGGGTCCCGAGAGCGCCGCCGAGCGGGCCCCCGGCCCGATTCAGGATAGCTTTCGAAAGTGGAACCCGGTCTACGGCAGCGAGAACAGCGCGCAATTCGGCGGTACGCAGAGCGAGGTCCTGTTCGGAAAACAACTGGGCGGCGCAATAGCGATGCAACGTCCGCGGAACTTCAACTTCCAGCAGCTCACTCGAAACCAGGTTCCATTGCGATAAACCGGACAGGGCGGCGGGTTGACGAAGGAGCCTGCGCAATAAGACGGAGGAATCTAGGTAAGCTCTCCGGCGATCCATTTGTCGAACACGTCCTTCCTGGTATCCTCGAAGATCCTTTCGACCAGATCTGGAGGCAGAACCGTCATGTCCGGATTCTCGTCCAGCATGCGCTCAACTTCCGCCATGGACCGCGTGGCGGGGATCACGCGCAGAGATTTGTATGCAGGCCCCAGGGGCGTCAGCTTCGCCACAGGCGTGTCGCGGTCTTTAATTATGACCTCTTTGCCCTTTTGCGCCGCGCGAACATACTCGCTCAGGTGGGCTTTCAATTCGGCGATGCCGACCTTCGACTTCATGTCCTCATTATGACCACTTCTGGTCACTTAGCGCAACTGGCCGGCCGGCGGGCCGGCGGCGGGAACGGGAAGCACATCGGGGGTCAGGATGCGCGCGTCCATCCAGCCGGCGTCGCGGAACGCGCGCGGCGCGGGCGTGAAGACGATTTTGTAGCTGGTGTCGTCCAGCGGCGCTTCCGGGGCATTGGCGCTTTGCGGGTAGACCAGAGCCAGGTACTTCAAGATGGTATAGATGTCGCCGTCCTCGGGCTGCCGAAAATCGAAGCCCTGCGCGCGGAAGTGGATGGCCGCGCCCCGGCTGGAAAGGCGCCACGCCAGGAACGCGCAGCAATCGATGGCGTGCTCGAACCAGGCGTCAAGCGCGGGCGGGATGTCGCGGTCCAGGAATATCTCGACGGTCTGCTCCTGCTCGCGCGCGAATTCGCGGACCTGCAGGGCGCCGGTGTGGGCCGAGGCTTTCCAATCCACGTGGCGGGCGCTCTCGAATGCCTCGTAAGGGCGGATGCGGTAAAAGTCCTTGCCCAGACCGCGGTAGTGCGTCTCGATTTCTCCGGCGATGCCGGTCAGCAGATCGTCGAAGCCGGGTTGCGGGTCGATCGAAGGGTAGATCAGCATTTCGCGGCGCAAGGTGACGCGCGCGGATTTCTCGAGGAAGCCGAAGGGGGAAGAAGTCGAGAACGCGAAGCTGTTCTGGCGATAGGCGCCGCGCTTGGGGAAGCGCACTTCGACGGTCTCTTCGAGCGTGGCGCCGCCGGCGATCAGCGGGAAATACACCGATTTCAGAGTCGGGCTGGCAGGGTCTCGAATGCCTTCCACCCGGATGGAGAACGAGGGCATGAACCACTTCTGGTTGCGCACGAAGAGCTTGCCGGGTACGGTGCGCCGGGCGGAGACGTGCTCGGGCACCAGGAAGTCCAACTCGAGCGCCGCCAGGCAGAGGCGGCTCACCAGCCCGGAGACCAGCAGCGTGGCCAGCATGGCAGCCGTGATCAGGAACAGCAGGTTGTTGGCGGAAATGACGGCGCCGAAGCCGACCACCAGGATGGCGAAGGTGAACAGCAGGCCGGCGCGGGTGATCTTGTGCCGAATGCGGTGGTCCAGGAAGAGGCGGAAGTGGTCCCAGAGTTGGGGCACGGGTCGATTCGATTGTACCGCCGCACTGCGGCAGTCGGTCATAATGGGTGTAACCGGTGGGAAGTGTCAGGCAGTCTATTCTGTGGCACCATCGGCCGGGCCGCACCATGCCGTTCAGAGTTCAGGGAAGTATTGGAGGTTGGCGATTCATATACCTGCCGGTGCTGCTCTGTGCGTTCGCCCTGGCGGCGGAGCCGCCGCTCGTCCCGCTCACCGTCTGCGAGGTGCTGCACGATCTGGCATCCAACGAGGGCAAGAGCGTCGCCGTCGTCGCCCGGTACTCCTTCCGCGAAAGCGGCCGCTGGATGGGCGAACAAGCCTGCGACGCCGGCTCGCCCGCTCCGCCGCTGCTGTGGCTTGTGGAGGATTCCAACGATGGCCCTAAACCGCCCGGCGATTTCGAATTGGACGCCGTGGCGCTCCATCGCAAGCTCGCCCTCATCCAGCAGCGCACGTCGCTCGGCAAATTCCGCTTCGGCACTCCGGACTACGACCGTTGGGCGGTCGTCTATGGCCGCGTGGAAACGCGCAAGGCCGAAGCCGCCAGGCAGGCGCCCGCGAACCTGGTCTTCCGTGGCAGCGGCGTGGTGGTGTTTCTGACGTTCCAGCAGTAGGGGCGGGGCCCCTACCGGAACGGCTTCGGTTACAACCCGAGCTTCACCTCGCGGGCAATGGCAGTCCATCAACGAGGCTCAATACGATTGCGAATGCCTCTTCAAATTCGATGAAGGCGCGGCGTGTCGTCTCCCTCAGTTCGTTGTACCCCTCAAAAGCACGGCGCCGAATCTCTTCCTGGTGAAAGGCTGCACGCGACACGGGGACGTTGCGGGCCATGGCCTTCTCCAGAAGGAATTCCGCCGTAAGGTTGAGGTCCAGGGCCAGATTCTCTTGCACCGCAATACAAATGTCGAGCACGTCCTGCGGCCGGCGCCGGTTTCGCAGGGGTTGCTGGAGCAGTGCGCGGAGTTTCTCCGCCACAATATCCTCGAGCTGACAGACCTGCAGGGGGGTCGAGCTTGCGATGTCAACCTCCACGACCCTGCAGATTGGCTCGTTGAGACTCACGTCGAGGGGCACGGTCGCGTTGGAGGTCTTGTCCTGCTGGATGAGTTGTCTGTTGCGCCGGTCATCCGGCAGGGCGTACCCGATCGTGCCCTCAAACGTGATGAAGCTCCGGTCGGGACCCGGAGGCTGTTGCTCCATTTTCTGGACGCGGTACAAGACCCCCATACTCCTGGAAACCCGCTCGAGACTCGGTGTCAAGGAGGTCCTGATCTGTTCGGCAGTGAGCGTCGGATCCTTGGACGAGAAATCAAGGTCTTTTGTGCTGCGGTTCGGCTGCCAGACAAAATCCAGGGCGTTGCCGCCCTTGAACGCCAGCACCCGGCTGAGGGTGCGCGAGTCGGCGACCGCCTGAAGTATGCCGTATTGAGCGAATCGGAACTTGGCTTCTCCAACAGTCATCCGATTCGAGGCACGGAGGGCCCAGCGATTTCACGAGCTGCGAGGCCGTCGAGTTCCCGTTGCGGCCATTCCTTATTCAAGAAATTAGAACTAATGATGACAACGCCGTAGTTGCAGCGTGCTAAACCTTCATCAGTTTTCCGCCGCAAACTATCCCCCAAGCGCAGGGCTGCTTCGTCGAACCACACGGGTAGACCCGCTTCGATGAGCTCTTGATAAAGTGGCCGGGCGACGGCGTCTGTGTCTTCAGAGGCGTGTGAGAGGAACACATCGAGCTTGGCTATTTGGCGGGGCATCTGAGGCTCAATTGGTCGAGAGGTGGGCGGAGCGACAGCCGGTTTCCCTACTCTCTTGAAGCCGAGGGTCGTCGTCTTGCTTTGCTCGATTCGTCGCCAAGCCTTCTCGATTGCTGGCTTCACGATGTTCACTAGACCGTTGTTCCAGTCACTTACCGAGTCCCTCGAAAACTGCAGCGTCGTTTCGATGCGGTTCAATCGCTCGTTGAATTCCCGGTTGATAGCTCCAACGTCTGGGGTCTTCGCCGCGTGGGTGAGAATTACGGCGTCATCGGCGACTTCGCCCTCGATGGGAGTGCCGTAGACGGTTGTGGAATAGCGGAAGAGGTTCTTGTCGCCAGTGAACGGGATTCGGATTTTGAATTCGGTCGCGTCTATAAAATACGGTCCGGGCCCGGCAAAGAATCCATACTGGCTGCTCTGCGGAACCTCAAGCTCGATAGCAGCGGGTTCGTATTCGCCAATGTTTACCCGGTCAAAAACTGGAACGCTCAGGGTATAGCGCCGGACGATGTCATTGATGACCGCATCGGGCGAAGACTTCAGCAGAACGTCCGGTGGCAAGTTCGCAAGCTCCTCATTGAGGCGCTTGCGCAACATCAACGTGATTTCGTAAGGTGATCCCCGCTCACCAAACAAATACTTAGGTCGTCTTGGCGGACCGCCGGGTACACGCAGGCCACGCATAGATGTCTGTCAATTGTACAGCACCGCGCCATTCTTGTGGTACTAAAGCGCGAAGCGGTTCCCAGCCTTACGCCCGCGTGTAGTCGCGAAAGTTCTAGGAGCGGTTTCGCAGCGCCACTTGGACGAAAAACGCCCAGACCCGTTGAGGTGAACCCCCGCGGGCCCCAAGTCCCCCTTGGAGGAAGTGCAGGCGATTACTCCGCTGGCCGGCAGTTCCATGAGGGGGGCGATCCGGCCGGTTCCGGGTATACGGCCACGGCTCTCGGCGGCTCTAAGCGGCTGCGGACCTCGGGTGCACCGCCTTCTCGATGTCTCGTTGCCGGGCTTGCCGGGCGGTGCGGAGGTCGTATTCGAGTTGGAGGCCGAGCCAGAATTCGGCCGAGGTCCCAAGGTATCGCGCCAGGCGCAGGGCGGTGTCGGCGGTGATTCCCCGCCGGCCGCGCACGACATCATTGAGGCGCGTCGCCGTGATACCCAATGCTCTGGCGAGTTGGTTCACGCTCATGCCCAACGGTTCGAGAACGTCTTCGCGGATCGTTTCGCCGGGATGGGGGACTGGTATCAAATTAGCCATAACATTGTCTTCCTAATGGTAGTCGGTGATCTCCACGTCGCAGGCGTCTCCATCCTTCCAGACGAAACAGATGCGGTACTGGCCGTTGATTCGGACGCTGTGGCGTCCTTTCCCGGCGCCTTTCAGGGCTTCCAGGCGGTTGCCGGAAATCGCCGCCAAATCGCGAAGGGATCTCGCCCGGTTCAGGTGGATGAGCTTACGGAGCGCAACCTTTTCGATGGGCCGAAACCGCTTCGAGGATTGCTGCTGGAAGATCCTCTCAGTCGCGGCATCTCGAAAAGACCGGATCACAAGCTTATCGTATATCGATAGACGATAAATTGCAAGAGGGCGGGTCCAGGGGACCCGCGCGGACCTGGGGTCCGCCCTACGGACGCCGGCCGGGCGCGCGGGCGTGGCGCGCGAGGTAGGTGGTCCACCAGCGCTCCTGGCCGGGGGCGTCGAAGATCTCGGCCCAATCCTTGCGAAACTCCTGGGCCTTGAGGGCGGCGCGCTCTTCGAGGAAACGCAGGAGGCGGGCGCGTTGCGGCGACGCCGTGCTCATGGATTTCGAGAGCAGCCGGCCGGCGGCGGTGCTGTCGTTCACTTCTCCCAGCGACTGTTGAACGCGGCGCAAGGCGGCCAGGCGCGTATCGAGGCCGGGACCGTAGCACGGACGAAACAGCTCGAGCGTGTAGCGCAGGCGCTTGGTGAGAAGCCTGAGCCGGTGCAGCTTAACGGGAGACGGATCGCCGGCGAGCAGCGCGCGGACCCGCGCGAAATAGCTGGCGGTGAGATGGGGAAGCTCGCGGCGAGCGTTGGTGGTGGCGCCGGCCCGCTCATCCCACCTGAGTTGATGCAGCTTGCTCATGCGCTCAGCTCCAGCCGGCTGCGCCATTTCCGCGAGAAACTGCGGCCTTTCCAGCGGCGGATTTCGAGCAGCAGCTCGCGGCTCGCTTTGCGGCGCTCCCCCGCCAGGCGCGCGGCGATGGCGGCGCGCGGGGGAATGCCGGCCTCGGCGAGAAGCTGCAAGGCGATATCGCGGTCGCGCACCCGGCCCGTTGCTCTCATTAGCTCCGCGAGCTGACGCCGGACCTTCTTCCACGAGTCGCCGGGGAAGAACGGCGCGAAAACGCGCAGGCAACGGCTCAAGCGGCGGATGGCGACGCGCAGGTCGTGGATGGACTCGGCGTCGCCGTTGCGGGCGGCGCGGTTCAACTGGTAGGCGAGGCGCCGCAGCAGAATCGCAGTCTGGAGCCGCGCGTAATCACGCATAGGAACCACGCAAGAATAAACTCGCAGCGCCGGCGTGGCGCAGCAGGCACGAGTGCCAAATGCCACTTAGTTTTCGCAAAAACGGTATTGCGCGCAGACTGTGGGGCGGGCAATCCTGCCCGCAGCCGGCCTTCCGGCCGGCTGGACCCGCTGGAAAGCGGGTCCGCAGGCTGAAAAGCCTGCCCCACAGAGCAGCGGAGCCGCAACCAATCCGGCTTTTCCTGTGTGCGAGCAGGTCGACCAGGGGGTCGACCGCGGGCCTGGGGGCCCGCCCCACGAAAATCGTCGCAGGTCCCATAATTAATCTCGCGCCCTGGTCACGGAAATCGCCCGGTTGTACACTTGCTGGAAAACTTCGCCGGCGCGCTCGGCGCCCCATTGGGCCAGGTCGATATCGCCGCGGGAGCCGACCTGGAGCAGAACCTCCTCGTCGCGCAAGCGGCATTCCACGCCGCGGACGCGCTGCTCGCGGCTGCGGTCGAGGTTGTCGGCGATCCGCAGAATGGGGATCATCATCAGCAGCATACGCCTTTCTTCCGCCGAAAGCGACAGGTAGGCGTGGTGCACCGGGTTGGGGAGGGACTTGCGGTGATAGCGGCACAGGCCCGCAATGAGAAGCCGCTCGCGCTCGGTGAAGCCGGCCATGTCGGAATTGGACACCACGTACCAGGAATGCTTGTGGTGGCCGGTGTTGCTGACGAAATGCCGGACATCGTGCAGGTAAGCGGCGGCTTCCAGGAGCTTGCCGCAGCCGGGCGGCATTTGGTGCAGGGGCTGGAGCGCGGTGAACAGCAGGTTGGAGATATTGGCGACTTTGCGGGCGTGGTCGAGCGAG
>Ga0187877_1000235_pt1 | contig 76506 bp, 61 predicted proteins | sample June2016WEW_17_1_3_FD_132430 | JGI IMG/M metagenome (GOLD analysis project Ga0187877, IMG submission 132430) | Peatland microbial communities from SPRUCE experiment site at the Marcell Experimental Forest, Minnesota, USA - June2016WEW_17_100 | ecosystem: Environmental > Terrestrial > Soil >...
AAATGACGCGCCACGGTGGCGACGTCGAATAGATGTTTGGATGCACCCCGTTGAAACCCGTTCGCCTTGACAACGGCTTGCTCATAGATGTCTCTGCGCCTCTGCGTCTCTGCGGTTGCATTTGCATTTCAACGCCCTTGCTGCTGGGCGGCCAGGGCGGACAGAAGATTGTGCCGGGCCAAGTCGAAGCCGGGGTCGATGCGGATCGCGGCTTGGAACTGGTCGATGGCCGCCGGCCACTGGCCGCGGCGAGCATACGCCGTGCCCAGACCGTTGTGCGCGATCGCATTGTCAGGATGATCCTGCAAGACTTGGCGGTACTCGTCCATCGCTTCGTCCAACCGGCCGAGAGCGACTAGCGCGTTGCCCAGATTGTTGCGGGCCTTGACCGAATCGGGATTGACGAGCAGCGCCCGGCGATATTCGTCGATCGCATCGTCGTATTTTTGCTCGGAAGCGTAAAGCAAACCCAGGTTGATCATCGCCAACTCGTAATGGGGCTCAATTTGGATGGCCTGGCGATACGCGTCGATGGCGAGCTGACGATCATGCGCATCGCCCCCCCGCCGATCGGCCAGGTCGGCGTACGCGATGCCCATGTAGTAGTACGGCTCGGCGCGGAACCTGTGGACGATCGGCTCGGGCGAATCAGGCAGAAGGTCCAGGGCGCGGCGGTAGCAGAGGATGGCTCTCTCATCATCGCCGCGCATCGCGTAGCAGAGTCCGATGTGGGTGAAAATCGTGCCGTCGTCGGGGCGAAGTTGCAGGGCCGCGCGGAACTGCGCATCCGCGGCGTCGAGACGGCCTTCGTCCAACAGCGCCTGGCCGTAACCGACGTGCGCGGCCCACGCGGCGGGATTCTTGGCCAGCGTGTCCGCCCAGAGAGTCTTGGGATCGCGATAGACGCGGCATCGGTCATTGGCCAGGACGCAGAAGATCGCGGCGATCGCGAGCAGCGCTGTCGAACCGGCCCAGCGCGGCAACGACCCGGATAGCGCCGCGGCAAAGAGCACGATCGGGCCGATGCAGGCCAGGTATTGGAAATGGTCCGCGACGTACGAGTAGCGCATCGGGAAAAAGTTGGCAAATCCCAGAGCGGGAAAGAGCGTAAGCAGGAAATCGAGCCAGGCGGTCAGTGGGCCACGGCCCAGACGCTCGCGCAGGAGCCACAGGCCGGCAGTCGCCGTCACGATGCAAAGCGCAAACAGCAACAGCCAGGGGCGGTGGATCGGATCCACCGTCCAGCGCGGATACATGAAGGTGAGCTTGGCCGGCCAAATCAGCTTGGACAGATAAAACCACGGCGCTCTTGCGGCGATGCAAAGACGCTGCAAAAAATTGGACGGGAAGTCCGGTCCGACGGCCCCCACCACGTGCTTCTCCATCCACGCGGTCAGCGATCCCATGGTCGCCGCGGCCAGGAAAAAGGGGACCAGCAGCCGGATGTCACGCCCACTGATGCGCCCGCGCTTCCACCAGATGATGAGCAAGATCGCGGCCGGCAGCGTCCCCGTGACCGATTTTGCCAATAGTGCCGCGCCAAACAGAACAAGACTCGCCAGGTACCAGGGCCACCGCGGGCTTAGGTCTGGTCGCAGATACGCCCACGCCGCCAGAAAATAGAGCAACCCGGAAAGGACATTTTTGCGTTCGGTGGCCCAGGCGACGGATTCGACTTGGACGGGATGGACGCAGAAGAGCAGGGCCACGATCCAGGCGCCGGGGATTTGCAGTCGCCGCAGGAGCCGCCAAAGAACGATCGCGCTTGCCGTGTGCAACAGAAGATTGTCCAGGTGGTACGGCAGCGGGTTGCCGCGCCACAGGCGGTATTCCAGCCAGAACGTGGTGTGGGTGAGCGGGTAATACTGCGGCTCGGAGCCGATGGATAACCAAATCCGCCCCAGACCTCGGGCGGTTAGAAGCTGGACGTTGCCCTGGATGTAGCGGTCGTCATCCCAGACAAATCCGTTGTGCAGCACGGGCCAGTACGCCGCAAGCGCGGCGGCGGCCAGGACCAAGGTCGGCAAGAGCCAACGCGTCCCGGGCTTTTGCGGTTCTGCCATCGGAACAGGCAGTGTATCACCGGACGCGGAGGTTCAAATCCTGTCACGCCGAATCGTTTGCAACCCCTTGCCATCACAGGTGGTTATGTTCGTTCCATCGAGCAGGATTTGAACTCTTCGCCTGCACCGCACGTGCTCACGGCGTGCGTTCCCACCGCTACACAATGGCGCTAGGACTGGCGAGTTCTCGCAGCCGCTCGACATCCCGCATAGGCGGCTGGCCGAAATGTCGCTTGTATTCTCGGTTGAAGTGCGAGGCATCATCGTAGCCGACACGGTAGCCGGCCTCCGCAGCGTCGAGGTTCTCGCTCAGCATCAGCCGCCGGGCCTCCTGAAGCCGCAGTTGCTTTTGGAACTGCAACGGACTCATGGCCGTCACGGCCTTGAAGTGGGCGTGGAACCCCGAGACGCTCATGCCGAATTCTCGTGCGATGTCGTCGATCCGCAGTGGCTTGTCGAAGCTCTCGCGAAGCTTCTTCACCGCGCGAACCATCCGGTGCGCATGACCGCCGAACGTCGCGAGGTGACGCATGCGGTTGGCCTGTGCCCCCGTCAGCAGGCGGAAGACGATCTCGCGGACCACAAGCGGTGCGAGCGCGCGGTACTCGGTTGGTTTGTCGATCAGCCGCACGAGGCGCAGCGTGGCATCGAGCAAATTCGCGTCAAGCGGGCTGACATCGACCGCCTTCACGCCGCCATCAAGGCGCGGCTGTACGAGGCCCGACTCCACCATCACCGACGTAACGACCGAGGGATCAAGCACCAGCCGGAAACTAAGGTACGGCCGCTGAGGCGACGCTTCCACAACTTCGCCTATCAGCGGCAACTCGATCGTGCTGATCAGGTAGTGCGCGGTGTCGTATCGGAATCTGTCCTCGCCGAGCAGGATGTCTTTGCTGCCCTGCGCGATCACGCAGAACGACGGCTGAGACGAGGCGTAAACGCGCTGGGTCGGCGTCGAATGGCGGCGGAAGTGCACGCCCGGCTGCGGCTCTGCCGTCCCGTCGCGCGGCAGCGCCAGCGCAATTCGCTCGGCAAGTTCCTCCTGGTCGGCCTGCATGCGGCTGTCCTGTTGTTCGCGGGCAACGTTCATCATCCTGGGCATCGTAAACACCTTCGCCGGTCAGTGCGCCGCATTAAGACGCCTTTTGGAGGATTATACAAGCAGTTTCGAGGATCGTCATACCGCCCCGGGCAACCACCTGCGTAAACTCCGGAAAAAGGCGAGATGCGATACGAATCTCGCGGGCGACTTGGACTGTGGTTCAAGCGCTGGCCCATCAAGCCAAAGGAGAAACCAAATGGAAATCAAACGAAGCGGCTCTCAACCTTCCGGCAAGGGACCGGCAAACTACTTCACTGGCACCGTACGGGTTGATCCGCTGTTTGATGCACCCGAACCGGCGCGAGTATTTGGTGCCAGCGTGACCTTTGAGCCTGGTGCCCGCACCGCATGGCACACGCACCCGCTCGGTCAGACCTTGATCGTGACGGCGGGTTGCGGCTGGGTGCAGCGCTGGGGTGGGCCGGTCCAGGAAATCAGGCCGGGCGACGTGATTTGGTTCCCGCCGGGCGAAAAGCACTGGCACGGCGCCACGGCAACCACGGCGATGACGCACATCGCCATCGTCGAAAAGCTCGACGGCAAGAGCGCCGACTGGATGGAACAAGTCACCGACGAGCAATACCGCGGGCCGGATCAATAACGAAAGGAATTCGAGTAACTGACTTCAACTTAAGGAAAAACTATGCAAAAGCGTAACCTTGGAAAAAGTGGCTTGGAAGTTTCGGCCCTCGGCCTCGGCTGCATGGGAATGAGCTTTTCCTATGGCCCGCCAAAGGACAAGCAGGAGATGACCTCACTTCTCCATGCCGCCGTGGAACGCGGCATCACATTCTTTGACACGGCCGAAGTCTACGGCCCGTTCTTGAACGAAGAGCTTGTGGGCGAAGCCCTCGCTCCCTTCCGCAAACAAGTAGTGATCGCCACCAAGTTCGGGTTCGATCTGAGTGGCAGCGATAAGCGGCCGGGTGCTGCGGGCCTGAACAGCCGGCCGGAGCACATCAAGCAGGCCGTCGAGGGCTCGCTCAAGCGGCTCAAGGTCGAGACCATCGACTTGCTCTACCAGCACCGGGTTGACCCGAACGTGCCGATCGAAGAGGTGGCCGGTGCGGTGAAGGAATTGATCCACGACGGCAAGGTCAAGCACTTCGGCCTTTCCGAAGCAGGCGTGCAAACGATCCGTCGTGCACACGCCGTCCAGCCGATCACCGCTCTCCAGAGCGAATACTCGCTGTGGACGAGATCCCCCGAGAAGGAAGTGATCCCGACCCTTGAGGAACTCGGAATCGGCTTCGTGCCGTATAGCCCGCTGGGCAAGGGCTTCCTCACGGGGAAGATCGACGAAAACGCGACCTTTGATAGTACCGACTTCCGCAGCACCCTCCCTCGCTTCACGCCAGAGGCTCTCAAGGCGAATCAGGCCCTGATCGATCTGCTCGGCAAGATCGGCCAGCGGAAGAAGGCGACACCTGCCCAGATTGCGCTCGCGTGGCTGCTGGCCCAGAAGCCGTGGATCGTTCCGATCCCGGGAACCACGAAGCTACATCGCTTGGACGAGAACATTGGAGCAGTCGCAGTCGAACTCACGCCCGACGATCTACGCGACGTCGATAGCGCTGCCTCGAAGATTACGGTTCACGGGGCTCGGTACCCGGAAAAGCTGGAGCAAATGACCGGTCGCTGAGCAGCCGTAGGTCCTTCCGGTTCGACGAAGAGAAAGGACGCGCGTTTGCGCGGCCCGGCAAAATCCAATGAGCAGCTCACCGCCGGCAGATCCATTTGACCGGCACAGCGGAGTGCGGATTACTCGGCAACGATCTCGATGGGGGCGGTGGCTTCGGCCATGCGGTTGGACTGCACGTCGCTGATCGTCACCTTCAGCAGATACCGGCCGATGGTCAGGGCGGCCGGGAGCTTGATCTTGCGCGGGATGAAAAAGTCGTGGCGGCGGTTGCGCGCCAGATCGACAAACAATTGGGCGTTGGATTTCTCCGGCCAAACGGCCATGCCGGTGTCCGTGTACAGGACGATCTCCTGCTTGAGGCGCGTTTCCCACAACTTGTCGCCGTTCTGGACGGCCGTGAAATTGGCCAGCTCGCAATAGACGATGACTTCGTTGTCCTTGCCGGCGGCGAAGCGAGGCGCGGAAACCGGGCGATACACGCCGAAACTGTCCACGCGCGTGCACAGGGCGATGGTGGGGATGGTCAATTCGGCCCGCCCGCGCAGGCGGTCCGCCATGTCCAGAATCGGCTGAATCTTTCGGCTCAGAAGCAGGTTGCTGTCGGCGCGCACCGTGTTGCGGAAATTGTTCAGGCCATCCAGCACGGCCGCCAGAATCTCCCGGTCCTCCGTGCTGAGGCCGGCGGTGGTGGATAGATCGGGCGTCGGCTCGTCCCGCGCGAAACGCAGCAGTTGGTAATCGATCTGGTTGCCCATGTCGCGCGGATAATCCACCACCTGCTGATGCAGTTGCTTTTCCAATTCATCGCTGCCGGCGGTGGCCGGCGCCACCACCGTCGGGGCGCGGGGGGCGGGCGGAGCATCGGAAATGCGATCCGCGCTTTCGGGCAGGATTTCCGGGACATCATCCTTGAACCTGGCGGCGGCCAAATCCACGGCGTGGTTGGCGGAATTGTCGGCGGTCAGCTGCGGCTGCGTGGCCGGCGCCACGGCCGGGGCGCGCGCGGGAGCAACGGGGGCGGCCGGGTTGTTGGGCGACGCGGGCGTTTGCGCTGAATCCGGCGATACCGTCGGCTGGGCCCACTGAACGACCGAGGGCACGGTGGGCGCAGCGGCCCCGGGGGTGGCGCGCTGTTCCAAAATCGGCGCCAGATCGCGGGCGTATTGGGACGTCTTGCGCGCCAGAATGGCGGCGTCATCGTCGCCACCGGCGGGATTTTGCGGCGCAGACGGGTTCTGGGCGGACGGTTGTACAGCCGGCGTCACGCCCGGCGGTTGCGAGGCGCTTTGGCCGCCGCCATGGCCGTGACATCCACAGATCGCCAAGCCCAGCAGGATGAATGCAGCGGAAAGGATTCGAGAATTGAACATAGCCGATCCTTGGCAAGTGACAGGCGGCTTCCCATGCCGCCCGAGGAACACACTATATCACCCTCCTCGGCGAAGAAAAGCGATCCCCGGGGGCGTTTCAGGCCGAGCTTGACAATGCATGCCCTGGCCGTAGGATTCGGCCGGTCTTCCCCCCGATGGGGCATTTGTCGAGAGGTCCGGCGCGTGGCCGGATGGGTAGACGAGACGCGTCGGACCTCGCGGTTTGAACCGGCGCGTGCCTCGGAAGATGACCGGCGCATGCCGCCGAGTCCCGCGAAGTCACGTCCTTACCGCTAGTCGGCGTTGGCTTCGAGCCTTACCCGGTGGTGTAACGGTAGCACAAGAGATTTTGGTTCTCTTTGTCCTGGTTCGAATCCAGGCCGGGTAGCATTATCCGATTGGGACCTTGGAGATGTCGTTGACGGCGATCATTCTGGCCGCGGGCAAATCGACGCGGATGAAGTCCAAGCGGCCCAAGCCGCTGCACGAAATCTGCGGCAAGCCCATGCTGGGGTGGATTTTGGACGCCTGTTTCGCCGCGGAGGTGACGCGGGCGCTGGTGGTGGTGGGTTACGGCAAGGAAGAGGTGATGGCGCAGTTCGGCCAGGATCGGCGGGTCGAATTCGTCGAGCAGACCGAGCAGTTGGGCACCGGCCATGCGGCGCGGATGTGCCAGGGGCAACTGCGTGGGCACCGGGGAGACGTGTTGCTGCTGGCGGGTGATACGCCGCTGATACGGGCGGAAGTGCTGCAAACGCTATTGCGAACGCACCGGGACGAACGGGCGGCGGCCACCATGGCCACGGCGGTGCTGGAAGACCCTACCGGCTATGGGCGGGTGGTCCGCTCCAAGGACGGGCAATTCCTGCAAATTGTCGAGCAAATCGACTGCACGGCCCAGCAGCGCCAAATCCGCGAGGTCTTTCCCAGCCTCTACTGCGTCAAGGCCGAGGAACTGCTCTTGGCGCTGTCCAAGTTGACCAAGGACAACAAGAAAGGGGAATATTACCTGACCGATATCTACGCCATTTTGCGCGCCGCGGGGAAAAAAGTGGTGGCGATTCAGGCGGCGGCAGCGGAAGATATCCTGGCGCCCAACACGCGCCAGCAACTGGCCGAGGCGGATGCGGTCATGCAGGAGCGGATACAGCGGAAATTGCGGGATGACGGCGTGAGCATCGTCAGCTCCGCCGGCACGTACATCGAGGCCAACGTGTCGATCGGCCCGGACACGATCATTCAGCCGTTCACCTTCATCGGTCGCGACAGCACGGTGGGCGCGGGTTGCGTGATTGGGCCGTTCGCGTCGCTGCCGCACAGCAGCCTCGTGCCCGAAGGGGCGCGAGTGACGGGTAATCATCTGGCATGAGCATGTCCACGTTAGATGCAAAAAATCTCAAGGTGTTCACCGGTCGGGCCAACCCGGCGCTGGCGCAGAAGGTCTGCCGATATTTGGGGATTCCTCTGGGCAGCGGGCAGACCGAGCTGTTTCCCGACGGTGAATTGATCGTGCGCGTGGAGGAGGATGTGCGCGGGCGGGATTGTTTTGTCGTGCAACCCACGTGCCATCCCGTCAGCGCGCACCTGATGGAATTGTTTATCTGGATCGACACGCTGAAGCGCGCCAGCGCCCAAAGAGTGACGGCGGTGATTCCCTATTTCGGCTACGCGCGGCAGGACCAGAAACACGCGGGCCGAACGCCGATCACGGCCAAGCTGGTGGCCAACCTGCTGGAGCGCTCGGGCGCCGATCGCGTGGTGGCGGTGGATTTGCACGCCGGGCAGGTGCAGGGTTTCTTCGACATTCCGGTGGATCACCTGTCGGCCGCGCCGGTGTTTGCCCGGTGGTTTGGGGAGTTGAACCTGAGCGATCACGTGTTCGTCTCGCCGGACGTGGGCAACGTCAAGCGGGCCCAGACCTACGCGGAATTGCTGGGCGGCGAATTGTGCTTCATCGACAAGCGCCGCAAGAGCGGCACGACGGTGGAGGCCAAGCACATCATCGGCGACGTCGAGGGCAAGAACGTGCTGATCGTGGATGACATGATCACCACCGCCAGCACCATCGCCGGGGCGTGCGACATCCTGCGGCAGTACGGCGTGCGGGACATCTTCATCGCCGCCACGCACGCGGTCTTCGCCCCCTCGGCGATGCAGCGGCTGCGGGAATGCAGTTTCACGCGCCTTGCCGTGACCGATACCATCCCGCTGGGCAGTCGGGCCGAGGCGATCAAGGACCGCCTGGTGGTGCTGAGCGTCGCGGATTTCGTCGGCGAGGCGATTCACCGCATCCATCACAACGAAAGCGTCAGCGCCCTGTTCAACAAGGAAGCCAACGGCGCACGAGTGTGAGATTTGAAATTTGAAATTTGAAATTTGAGATTTCAGATTCGAGATTTGTTGAGGAGTAACGCATGGCCGTTCAAGCCGCACAAGTGACCGCCAAGCCGCGAAGCGAGCTTGGCACGCGCGCCAATCGCCGGCTGCGTCAGTCCGGCCTTCTGCCGGGAGTCATCTACGGCCACAAGGAGGCCGTGGTCCCCGTGAGTTTGCCCAAAAAGGAAGTGGTGCATCACCTGGACCAGGGAGCGCACCTGTTCGACCTGAGCCTCGATGGCAAGAACGAAAAGGTACTGGTCAAGGAGGTGCAGTACGATCACCTGGGCATCGAGGTGATTCACGTGGATTTTGCCCGCGTGAGCCTGGATGAAAGGGTGAAAGTGTCGGTGCCGCTGGAGCTGAAGGGCACGCCCAAGGGCGAGGCCGAGGGCGGCGTGCTGCACCAGGTCATCAGCGGCCTGGAAATCGAGTGCCTGGTGACGGAGATTCCCGACGCCATCCGCCACAACATCGCGGAGATGGCGCTCAACGACGTGCTGCACATCAAGGACATCCAGGTTCCCAGCACCGTGAAGGTGCTGCAGGACGGCGAGCTGATCGTGGCGACGGTGAAGGAAGTTTTGGAGGAGGTGGCGGCGCCGGCGGCGGTGGAAGAAGAGGCGGCGGAGCCGGAGGTCATCGGCCGCAAGCCGGCCGAGGGCGAGGAGGCGGCTGCGGCCGCGGAGGCGGCGCCGGTGGAGAAAGAAAAGGAAAAGGAAAAGGAGAAGGAGAAAAAGTAACCGCGGGGCCGCGCTTGGCATTCGTGCGATGGATTTCCCATGCGTTTGGTGGTTGGTCTTGGCAATCCCGGCAGCGAATTCATCGGCACCCGCCACAACGTGGGTTGGGACGCGCTGGACGCCGTGGCCGCCCGGCTGGGCTGGATCGGACCGGCGCAGCAGTTCAATCAGCAGGCCAAGGCCAAGTTCGACGCCTTGACGCTGGATGGCACGGTGCCGATCCCCGGCGGCGGAACGGAAAAAGTGCTGCTGCTCAAGCCCACGACGTACGTGAATCTCAGCGGCCGGGCAGTGGCGGCGGCGATGGCGTTTTTCCAGCTTGGGCCGGATCAGGTCCTGGTGGTGCTGGACGACATGGCCCTGCCGTGCGGTCGCTTGCGAATCCGCAAAGGCGGCAGCGACGGCGGCCACAATGGACTGAGAGACGTCGAGCGGGCCCTGGCAACGCAGGATTATCCGCGGCTGCGGATCGGCATCGACCCCCCGCCGCCCTACTTAAGCGGGCGCGATTACGTCCTGGGCCGATTTACCGAGCCTCAGCGCAAGCTGGTCGACGTGGCCACCCAGCGGGCCGCCGACGCCGTCCTGACCTGGATCGAAAAAGGAATCGACGCGGCGATGAACGCTTACAACCCAGAGGACAATGAACCCTCAGAGTAGCTCGAAGGAGCATTTTTTATGGCCAAGGCGAAGAAGGTCGTTGCGGCGAATCAGTACGAGGCGATGTTTCTCTTGGGGGCAAGTTTCGCCGCGGAGCCGGACAACGCCCTGAAACTGGTCGGCGGCATCGTCGAGCGGCACGAGGGCAAGACGATCGTGCTGAAAAAATGGGACGAGCGGAAACTGGCGTACGAAATCCAAGGACAAAAACGCGGCTTGTACGTCATCTGTTACTTCACGGCCCCGCCGGCCGCGGTGACGGGCATCGAACGCGACGTCAATCTCTCCGATCAAATCCTGCGCGTCCTGGTGACTCGGGCCGATCATTTGAACGCCGAGGAGATGGCGGCGGTCGAACCGCAGCCGATCGTGGTGCGGGAGGAGCGCCCCTCGTGGGACAGGCCGTCGTATAGCGATCGCCCGCCGCGTGAGGATCGCGGGCCGCGCGAAGACCGCGCCCCGCGCGGGCGTCCAGCGCGTGCGGAGCAAAGCCCGGAAGCCGCCGTCGGAAAAGAATAACCGCCTACACACACTTAGGTGCATTATGGCCAGCGTCAACAAGGTGATTCTCGTCGGGAACATGACCCGCGATCCGCAACTCAAATACCTGCCAAGCCAAACGCCCGTGGCGGAGTTCGGACTGGCGATGAACCGCAGGTTCAAAACCGCCAGCGGCGAGGACCGCGAGGAGGTGTGCTTCGTGGATTGCACGGCCTTCGCCCGGGCTGCGGAAGTCATCAACCAGTATTGCCAGAAGGGCAAACTGATCTACATCGAAGGCCGGCTGAAATTGGACCAGTGGGAAGACAAACAAGGCGGCGGCAAGCGAAGCAAGCTGTCGGTCGTGGTGGAGAATTTCCAATTTCTGGGCGGCCGCGAAGGCGGTGGACGCGACGCAGGCCCCGGCGGCGGCGAAGATCAGCGTCCCGCCCCGCGTCAGCCGCAGCAAAACCGCGCGCCGGCGCAGACCCAAGACCCGGCCGCACCGCCCCAGGAGTCGCCGATCAGCGAGGAATCCCAGCCGGGCCCAAGTGACATTCCATTCTAAAGAGTTATGGGTTGCTAGTTGCTAGTTGCTAGTTGCTAGGTGAGGAAAAGCCATGGCGAATGTGAAGTTGCTGTTGAACGAGAGCATCAAGAACGTCGGGAAGGTGGGCGATGTCGTCCAAGTGTCGGCCGGGTACGCCCGCAATTACCTGCTTCCCAAGGGCCTGGCCGTCGAGCCGACGCCCGCCAACATCAAGCGCATCGAGGCCCGCCGCAAGGAAATCGAACGCCTCGAACAGGAGAAACGCGCCAAGCAGGCGGAAGTGATCGACCAGCTTGCCAGCGTGGAAGTCACGCTGGAACGCAAGGCCAACGAACACGGGCATCTGTTCGGATCGGTCAGCGCAACGGACATCGCCAAGTCACTGCAGGGGCAGGGATTCGCGATCAATCCGGAGGACGTCCTTCTGCCGGGCAAGTTGGACCGGATCGAGAAATACACGGTGCAGATCAAGTTCGCCGAGGACTTGGTCGCCGACGTGAAGGTGTGGGTGGCCCCCGATGCCGAAAGCAAGGCGCTGATCGACGCGGCCGCCAAGGCCAAGGCCGCCGAGCCTCCGCCGCCCAGCCATTACGAGAATATCAAGAAGTGATGCGCGGCCGGGCGATCACAGGCCCAGTCGCTTTTTCCACGCGGCAAGCTGCTCTTCAAAAGGCTTGCCGCCGGCGGCGCCGGCGCTGCGATACCGCTTCACCACGTTCTTGGCACCCAGGGCATCGTACAGATCTTTGCCCAAGCCAACGGATGGCCATCCGTTGGCTTTAAGCGCATCGGTGAAATCCTCGATTTTGAGCTGCGCCAGGGCCGTCTTGCCTTCTTTCTCGCATCGCGCCACCAATGTGCCGACAACCTGGTGGGCCGTGCGGAACGGCACGCCCTTGGTCACGAAATATTCCGCCAAGCTCGTCGCGTCCAAAAATCCCCGCTCCAGCGTGGGCTCGATGTTCTCCTTGACGAAGTTGGCCGAGTTCACGATCGCCGTTGCCATGGCCAGGCAACTGCTGACGGTATCATACGCCCGGAAGACAATCCGCTTGTCTTCCTGCAGATCGCGGTTGTAGCCGATGGGCAGGCCCTTGAGGATCGTCATCAGGGCAAACAGATCGCCATAGACGTTGCCGCAACGCCCGCGGATCAACTCCAGCATGTCCGGATTCTTCTTCTGCGGCATCATCGAACTGCTGGTCGTGTACTTGTCGGCAATCTTCAAAAACGAAAACTCCGTCGTCATGTAAATGATCCACTGCTCGGCCCAGCGCGACAGGTGCATGGAGATCATGGCGCAACCAAATAAGAAATAGGCGGCGGCGTCGCGTGAAGCGGTTGCTTCGATGCTGCTGAGCAACGGCCCCGAAAATCCCAGCGCTCGGTTCGTTTCCTCGACGTCGATCGGCAACGAAGTCCCCGCAATCGCTCCGGAACCAAGAACAGGCGATTGATCGACAACACCCGGCAACAGCGTACGGAGTAAATTGGAATCTTCCCAAAACATGACCGTCCATGCCAAGGCCTCTGACCCGGCAAGGATGGGCTGCGCCCGCTGTAGATGCGTGTAAGAGGGGATCACCGTCGACTTGCTTCGATCGGCGAGTGTGACGAACGCCTTGCACAGGTCTTGGCATTCCTGAAGGAGATGTTGAACGGTGCCCCGGAGCCACAGTTTCAGGTCCGTGGCCACCTGATCGTTGCGGCTTCGGCCGGTGTGCAGCTTCTTCCCCGGCTCGCCGATGCGCTGGATCAGCGCGGCCTCGATGACCATGTGGATGTCTTCAAGACTTTCGTCGAACGTGAAATTGCCGGATTCGATGTCGCGCTCGATGGACTTCAGGCCGTCGATGATCTTGTCGCGCTCGCCATCCGTGATCAGGCCGACCTTGGCCAGCATGGCGGCGTGGGCGATGGAGCCGGCGACGTCCTGCTTGTACAGGCGGCGGTCGTAGCTGATGGACTCGACGAATTTCTGAGCCAACTCGTCGGCCCCTTCGCTGATGCGAGCTTGCCAGGATTTCTCTGCGGCCATGGGGGCACAATTCTACAGTTTGCGGATCATCTTGAAATGCGGCCCGGCGGTGGGAACGTCGAACTCGTCGGAAACCACGCTCCAGCCATGCTTTGCGTAAAACGGCACCGCCGGCTTGCGGCAGTTGGCCCAGAGAAGTTTGGCGCCCTTTTCGGCAGCGATGCGATCGACTTCTTCCAGCAGCTCTCGGCCGACGCCCCGGCGCTGATCCGCCGGATGGACGGCCATGCCACGCAGTTGGCAGGCTGGCTGGCCGCCGAAGGCGTTGGTCAGCACCGTCGCGCAGCCGATGATTTTTCCGTTTTCGATTGCCGCCAAGTGAACCGTCTGCTCGTTGTCGTCGCCTGCAAAGTGCGCGGTTTCTCGGGACAGCCCGGCGAGCAAAACCGCGTGGCGGAGATCGAGGATTTGATCGGCGGTGACGCGCTCTAGGGTGATCATTTCCATGTCTGCGAATGATCGTCGCGCACCGTTGGCAGGGACGCCGCCTGCGCGTTGGAGCGGACCTGCTCGACGTTTTTGCACCCTGGAATAACCGCCGACACGGCCGGATGCTGCAAACACCAAGCCAATGCCCACGGGGCCATGGGCACGCCCGGCGGAATCTCCTCGCGTTGAATTTTCTCCACCTCGCGCAGCCGATCATCCACTTGTTTTCGGTCACGCTCAAAGCGCATGTCGTTTGGGGCAAACGTTGCGCCGGGTTTGTATTTGCCGCTTAAAAACCCGCTGGCCAGCGGCACGCGGGCCAGCACGCCCAGGTTCTGCGCGATGCAGGAGGGAAAGATTTTTTCCTCTGGCAGGCGATCCAGGCGGTTGTAGATCACCTGGATCGTCTCGACGTGCCGGCGCGTGGAAGACTCCGTTTGCCGCAGCGCGTTCTGCGTCTTGCCGACGGAGTTGCCCAAATGGCGGACTTTGCCGTCGCGGATCAGCTTTTGCAAAGCCGCCGTCAGTTCGTCATTTTCGAATTCCTCATCGCGGACGCTGTGGTACTGGAACAGATCGACGTAATCGGTCTTCAGGGCCACCAGTGAGGCCTCGAGTTGTTCGACAGCGTCGTTGGCCGTGCGGCGATCGATCCGCCGGGAGTGTCCGTCGTACCGGTGGCCGAACTTGGTGGCGATGATCCAGCGGCCGCGATCGCGCTGCACGGCGTTGCCGACCAGGCGTTCCGAAAGGTGGTCGCCGTAACATTCGGCGGTGTCGATGAGGTTGATTCCGTTTTCTCGTGCGGCGTCGAACATGCGGTCGACTTCGTTCTGCTGAAAGTCTTTGCCCCACTCGCCGCCGAGCTGCCAGGTGCCCATGCCGATGACGGAGACGCGAGGGCCGGTTTTGCCGAGTCTGCGGTACTTCATGGCAGCAGTGTAGCAAAAGAAAAACACCCGTCTTAAGCGGACGGGTGTTTGTTTGCGGTCTTGGGTCCAGGGTCTGATCAGGTCGCGGAGGCCGGTGCCGGCGCCGGCGCTGGTGCCGACGTCGACACTGAAACGGCGACGCGACGGACGCGCGTGGCCTTCATCCCTTTGGGTCCATCTTCGGCGTCGTAGTCGACGGTTTCACCATCCTGCAAGGTTCGGAACCCTTGCCCTTCGATGACGGTGTGATGCACGAAGATGTCTCGGCCTCCGTTTTCCGAGGCGATGAATCCGAACCCTTTTTGGTCGTTGAACCACTTGACCTTCCCGGTGGCCATACAGCCACTCCTTTCCAGACGTGCGTCGACGCGGTGTGTTCGAGGCACTGCGTCTTTTTAACAGCGACACCCGAAGAGTCCGTCGAGCCCTTCCCGAACGGATGGCGTCCCCCGGTGCCAAGGTAACTCCGGACGCCTAGACCCAAAAGATACCACGCTTGCGGCCGCCACGGCAAAAAAACCACCGATTGTCAATATGAGAATGCCGCAGTTATCCACAATCTATTTCTCCCAAACCGGCAACAATTGCATGATTTTCCTAGCGGCATCAGCGCGCCCGGCGGCCCCACCAGAACCACGCGAAAGTGAACCTCCATTTGTTCCTAAGATTCTTTTGCCAAAGCCATTAAGAAACAGGCCGGTTGCACGGCATTTTAAGGACATTTTTGGCATTGGTTAACACCTCTATGGCGGCGGTGGATTGTTGGCGTAATTTGTCAATAAAGCCCGCAGGTGGCTGTCGTTTTTCCACGGCTTATCCACAAGTCCCGTTAAGGCTTGATTTTCGGCCAACCTCGGGGACACTCCAGGGGGCGGGGTTGGACGATCGCATGAACCTTCTGGAAGTTACGAAACTGGTCAAAACCTACAACGGCCGCGCCGTGGTGAATGACGTCAGTTTTGTGCTGCGGCAGCGGGAAGTGGTCGGGCTTCTCGGGCGCAACGGAGCGGGCAAAACCACGACCTTTCGCATTATCCTGGGGATGGTGGAACCCAACAGCGGCGCCGTGGCCTTCGACGGCACGGAGATCACGTTCTGGCCGATGTACAAGCGGGCGCGGCTGGGGATCGGGTATCTCTCCCAGGAGCGCAGCGACTTCCGGCGATTGACCGTCTACCAAAACCTGCTGGCGATCCTGGAGACGCTGCCGCTGGCGCGACGCCAACGCATCCAAAGGGCCCATGCCCTGCTGGATCAATACGGTCTGAGCCAGCAGCGAAATCAGAAGGCCGAAACCCTCAGCGGCGGCGAGCGGCGAAAGCTGGAGATCGCCCGCGCCTTGGTGACCGATCCCAAACTGATCCTGTTGGATGAGCCGTTCAGCGGCGTCGATCCCATCGCCTTGGAGGATTTGCAGAAGGACGTGCGGCGTTTGAAGGAACAGTTCGGCAAGAGCGTGCTGATCACCGATCACAACGTCGCGCAAACCCTGCGGGTCTGCGACCGGGCACTGATCATCAACGACGGGCACATGTTCAAGGACGGCACGCCGCGACAGATCGTCAACGACCCGGAGGTGCGCAGCGCCTATTTGGGCAACACCTTCCGCGGCGATGAATTCGACCCGCCCGGCGATCGAGCTTCCCACCCAAGCCCATAAGCCCGCGCCCGCGGCACTTGGCCGTCCTATGATTGGGGCGCCAGTGGCGGATGACCCGCCTCACCGCTTGAGCCAAAGGATGCCCATGAGAACCTCCCACCGATTGCTGACGGCCTGTTTACTGATCGGGCTCTTGGGCCTGGGCGTGCGATCTTCCAGCGTCTGGGCCGCTGCGACCAATCCTTCTCCAACCATCTCGCCCGAGGCCCGAAAGATCCTCGATCAGATTCGAGATGCTTACGCAGCGGTCACATCGTTGACCGATTCGGGAAAGCTGCAGGCGCATTTCGACGTCGGCGGACAAAAGACCGACAACGAGGCGGAGTTTTCCGGGGCGTACGACCGAGGCAGGTTCCGCAGCGAAATCAAAGGTGATGCCATCGTGGGAAACACCGGCCAAAACGTCTACGTGTTTCTTCCCATGCAAAACGTTTACCTGATGCAGGAAGCGCCCAAGGACAAGGTGTTGCTGGAGTCGCTGGACCAGGCCGTAGCGGATCTGCTTCGCGAGCAGAATCTGCCTTTGGCGCTGGTCTTGTCGCGGGACGCGGCCGCGGAATTGACCAACGGAGCTTCATCCGTGGTCAAGATCGACGACGTCAAGATCGACGATGCGGCCTGCCCGGCGCTGCTCATCGCCCACCAAGACATGGACATCGTCGTGGCAGTGGATTCGCAAACGCATTTGCTGCGTCGCCAGACGGTGGACCTGAGCCGGCGGGCCAAGCAGAGGGGGGCGACGGACGTGAAAGTGGCGCAGGCCGTGATGGATTTTTCCCATAAGGTAGGCGGGCCTGTGGATGAGGCGCAGTTTGCCTGGCAGCCGCCCGCGGGGGCGCAGCCGATGCAACAGACGCAGTCGTCGGACCTCGAGGGCAAGCCCGCGCCGGCGTTCAGCTTGTCGGCGTTGGATGGGACGCGGGTTTCCTCGGCGGATTTGCAGGGCACGGTCTACGTGCTGGATTTCTGGGCGACTTGGTGCGCACCCTGCGTGGTAGCGCTGCCGGAAATGGACAAGACGTACCAGGACTTTAAGGGCTCGGCGGTCAAAATCTTCGCGGTCAACCAGGAGGAGGAAAAACAGGCGGTGCAGAAATTCGTCGACGAGAAGAAGCTGGCGCTGCCCGTCCTGTTGGACAGCGACGGCAAAGTGAGCCAGGCGTACGCGGCGTCGGCGCTTCCACAAATCGTGATCGTCGGCAAAGACGCAAAGGTGCGGCGCGTGTTTCTCGGCTGGGGCTTGGGGCGTGAGCAGCAGATTCGCAGCGCGCTCCAGTCCGTCCTGCAAGAAAAGTGAACCTCCAGGGCTGCGACCGCTGGAAGCACCGGGTAATCCGATAATCCAGCCCTGGGCCTATCGAGGCGTCCGAAGCCCCGCCGGGGCATGCTCCAGCCGCCCCGCCGTAAGCCCACTTACCAAAGTCCGCCAGTGGTTCAGCCGATGAATTATTGGAATTATCTGCACGTAATTCGATCTGTCGGCTGGGAAGTTAAATGAGCCAAGACCTTGCGCAACGGATTCGGCGCTGCCCGAACCTGCCCTCGCTGCCGGCGATCGCCGTTCAGATCCTGGAATTGGCAAGCCGGCCCGACGCAGACTTCGCCGAGATTGCTCGCGCGATCTCCAAGGACCCGGCGCTTTCCAGCAAAATCCTGCGCACCGTCAACAGCAGCTTTTACGCGCGCCGCCAGCACGTCGGCACCATCAGCCAGGCCCTGGTCATCCTGGGTCTTCAGGCCGTCAAGACCCTGGTCCTGGGCTTCTCACTGGTAACCAATCTCAGCAAGAACAGGACGCGCGGATTCAACCACCTGAAATATTGGCGTCGCAGCATCTACGCCGCAACGGCCGCCCGCACCATCGCCGCCAAGCTGAACATCGCACAGCAGGAAGAGGCGCTTCTGGCGGCGCTGCTGCAGGACATCGGCATGCTCGTGCTGGATCAGACACTGGGCTCGCAATATGGAGACATCTGTGAAAAGGCATCCACGCACGGCGAACTGATCAAGATGGAAAAGCAGGCCCTGGGCATGACCCACGCGGAGGTGGGCGCGCAGTTGGCCGAGCAGTGGAAACTGCCCGCCCTGTTGGCGGTGCCGATCGGCGCCAGCCACGACGCCGACGCCGTCAGCGACGCGAAACTGCGGCCGCTGGCGCAGCTCGTGCAACTGGCTGGGGCCTGCGCGGACGTCTTCGCCGATGAGTCCCCCGCCGCCGCCATCGTCCAGGTGCGATCCTTTTGCGCTTCACATTACAAAATGGGCGAGGCGGATTGCGACCTGTGGCTTCAGGAAATCGCGGCCAAAACCAAGGAGATGGCCTCGCTGTTCGAGCTCAATCTCGGACCCGCAGCCGATTATGAACGCATCCTCAAGAGAGCCAACGAGGCCCTGGTCGAATTGACCCTGCAAACGCAACTGCGGGCCAGACAACTTCAGGTGCAGAACCAAGCTCTGAAGCGACAGGCAACGACCGACGCCCTGACCGGCCTGAGCAATCGCGCCTCGTTCGATCATTTCCTGGCCGAGCAGTTTGATGCTTCGCGCAAAAGTGGCAAGCCCCTGACCCTTCTCATGCTGGACGTGGACAACTTCAAGTCCGTCAACGACCGCTTCGGCCACCAAGCCGGAGACCAAGTCCTCAGCAAACTGGCCAAGCTCATGCAGAGCGCCGCCCGCCGGCAGGACTTGGCCGTCAGATACGGGGGCGAAGAATTCGTCCTTGTCTTGCCGGAGACGCCCCGGGCGACCGGCACGGCCATCGCCGATACCATCCGCCGAGCCGTCGCCGCCCAGCCGGTAGTCTGCGGCGAGCATAAAATTGCCATCACCGTCAGCATTGGGGTGGCCACCCTGGAATCGGGTAGCCCCCTTTCCCATCCCGCCCACTTGGTTAAGGCCGCTGACATGGCCACCTATGCCGCCAAGCACGCCGGCAGAAACTGCGTAAAGATCTTCTCCGTTAAACCCGCCGCATAACCCCAGAATATACGGCAGCTTATCAAAATCTATGCGGACATAATAGAATTGTTTGTCCACTTTTGCATTTCGCCGAAAAATTCCTTGCCAATAGGTCGTGTTTGCGTTAGAATCAACTGACCGTAATTGGCCGGGTTTCATAGTCGTTAAGTCACTCCGGATCACCTGATAGGGGTGAAATCGGAGGACTTAAGGTTCTCCGGCGGCTATGGGAGGGAACTGAGATGCAAGCGACTCTCGACTCTGGGATTCCAGAGTTGTTGGCCGGCGAAGGGAGACTGACGCCCGAGTTTATCGGGGCGTCGGCGGCCATCACCAGAGTTAAAGCTGCTGCCAGATCTGTCGCCCCACGGGCGACCACGGCCATGCTCTTCGGCGAGACGGGCAGCGGCAAAGAAATGCTTGCTCGCTACATCCACCTGCATTCCCCACGCTCAAACCAGTCTTTTATCGCGGTAGACTGTTCCGCGTTATCCGAAACATTGTTCGAAAGCCAGCTTTTTGGCCACGTGAAGGGCTCTTTCACCGGGGCCGTACGTGATACCGTCGGATTCATCCGGGCCGCGGACGGTGGAACCCTGTTTTTCGATGAGGTTGGCGAGTTTCCCATGAGCGTGCAGGCCAAGCTGCTGCGCGTGCTTCAGGAGCGGTGCGTGGTCCCGGTCGGAGGTACCGAGCCGGTGCCGGTAGATGTCAGACTCATCTGCGCTACCAACCGCGATCTTCACGCCATGGTGGACATGGGCAAGTTCCGCCAGGACCTGTTCTTCCGGCTCAACGTGGTGATCCTGCGTGTTCCGCCGCTGCGCGAGCGCACCGACGACATTCTTCCTTTGTCGGAGTTTTTCCTGAATCGGCAGTCGATCCTGAATTCCGAGCCGCGAAGGGCCCTCTCGGCCGAAGCCGCCGAAAGCCTGATTCGCTATCCCTGGCCGGGGAACATCCGGGAGTTGTTCAATGTCCTGGAGCACGCCCACGTGATGTGTACCGGTCAAACCATTGAGTTGGCCGATCTTCCCCCGCCGTTGAACAACTTTAGCTATCTCGGCCGCATCAGCATGACGGATCTCAACCTGGCTCAGATCGAGCGCAACACCATCCTGGAAGCGCTGAAACGCACCCGGTACAACCGTGCTGGTGCCGCCCGCCTGCTTGGAATCGAGCCGCGACGGCTGAATCGCCGAATTGCATCCCTAAGAATAATCCTTCCATAGTCTTGCGCGGGGTTTACCGTCTTCTGCGCGTCTCACCATCTACCTACCTGGGCAGGCTCTGCCACGTAACTCCTTGTCGCGCCACTTCACGATCTGCCAAGATGGTAGGTTGCACCCACCAAAATAGCCTGTTTTTGTCACATCATACTTTAGATTAAATAGTTATGATGGTCGACCCTTCCCGCACATGGTCCGCCTTGGCGTACGCGGCCACTTTTTGACCTTTCTTCTCACGATTTTGCTGCAACGTAAGTTCATAGCTCATAAGTGCCTACAGAAAAGTTGCGGATAAATTACTTCTGGCATGAGCTTCGTTATAGCTTGGACATAATGTTCTCTCCCTCCCATGGTACATCGACTCCGTCTAACCCGGCGGTGGAAGTCGATAATGGAATGATGGTTCTAGCGGTTGCCTTGCAACCGCTAGAACCGTCCATGGGGTTTAGCATTTCTTACGCCTCCACTGGGCGCGAAGCATTTGAGCTTTTGAAAGTTTTGCGTTTTGACCTGTTGGTGGTTTCCCCCGATCTACCGGACATGTCGGTTTGGACCCTGGTAGAGACGGTGAAGCAGTTCTGGCCCTGGCAGCGCTGGGCATTAGTCGCGCCCCAGGCGTCGGATGAGATGGTAAAGTTGGCTGGCGAACAGGGCGCCATCGGCGTCTTCAGTAAGTTCCCCAGCTTGGTCCAAAAGAGAGGTTCGGCTGTTCGAGGCCGTATGCGCTTCGGTTGGCCGGAACCTGATCCGGCGGAGAGCTTGGTCGTTTGGGAAGCCTCCGCCACCATGCAACGGGCAATTGGCAAACGCCACGCGTCGTGAACGCGAGGCGCTTATGCGATCCGCCGATTCGTTATTGGCGATCGCAAGTGACACGGTGAATTTCGCGAACAACGATCGTTATTCATTCTATTTTGGAGGACAGAAGATGAGTATTGTAGATTCGACCCCAAAGCGTGATCGCCACATCACGAGCCTGCAAGGCTTGGCAGGAGTGGCATTGATGTCGGCGGCTGTTTTCGTCGCGGCGCCCAAGGTGGCCCGCGGTGATCTAACTTATACCGGCCTCGACGATGGTTCGGGCAGCGGCCAGAACTGGTTCAACACGGCTAACTGGTGGACCGGCACGACTACCGGTACCCTGCCAGAAGGCTACACCCTCACGACGGCCAATATTGACGCCGCAAACGCCGTCATGCCGTCGGTCGGCGTGCTATTCGACCCGGCCAACCAGGGCAAATCTGCTACCTACATCGCCAACTTGGCTATAAAACTAAGCTCGTTCTATGTCTCTAGGGCCAGCGGCAGTTTTGATGGCTCCAGCGGCTTCTCCGACAAGCTGACCATCGAAAGCGGCACGTTGATCACTTCCACCACTAGCCTCGGCAGTGATGGCCCTGGCATCATCGTCCAGAAGAACGGGGCTTGGGTCGGCAATGGCGGCCTGAAGATTGGCGGCACCAACAAATCCTCCATGGGCTCCGGCACCTATGAGTACCATGGTGGCAACTTCACCATGAACAACCAGACTCAGGTTGGCTCTGCCACCCAGTCCGCAGCCGATCCGGGCAGCAATTCTGCGGCCATCGGCAAGTTCATCATCTACAACGATGGGCCCGATGGAGCCCTCTTGGTTAGCAACGGGTTCAGTGTCTCCACGAACAAGTCCAACGGCGGGTCCATCGGCATCGTTGAGTTCCACTATAGCCTGGACACTCACGGCGTGGGCCTCACCCGCCCGATCCAGAACACCGCGTTCAACGGCTCCCTCAGCATTGTAAACCAGGACTTCACCAATATAGGGCCAGGCGGCATAGGCTTCCCGATGAATGGCGCGTCGTCCCGGTTGAACTTGGTGCTGGAAGCCGCACCGACCATCATCGGCGTCGCCCCCCAGAACCTGGGCCTGTTCAAGGACGCCAACAAGATCGGAGGCAACGGCAGCTGGCCGAAGGCCTTCTACACAATGGACGGCGGGACCGGCTATAGCCAAGGCGCCACGATTTCGGTGGCCTACAGTGGCACGATGTACTCGTGGACGATCAGCTACAGCGGTTTGATCACGTTCACCAACGCCAGCACGTCGGCCTACGTTTCGTCGGGCATCACCGCCCCGACCAACGGCAATGACGTCGTGCTCATTGGTCTTGGTGAGTCTCTGATTCCTGAACCCGGCAGCATGGCTCTGCTTGCCGGAGCGGGCAGCCTGATCCTGGCTCGCCGTCGAGGCCGAGGCAAGAAGGCCTAAGCCACAACGGCTGTCACAACTAGGACTTTTACCCCTCCCCCGGCCCAGAAGCCGGGGGAGGCTTGTTTTGCGAAGGATCAGCGAGACTGGCCGCACCACTGTTTCCACATGACGCGATAAGCGGCTTCCACTTCACGCGCCAAGCCGCTCCCATCCAGCAGCGGCGATGCGGCCAGGCGTGACCGCAACGCGGACCGCAGCTTGCTCAAAGCATCGACGTCCTTGGCCAGGTCCGCGGCAATCTGCACGTATTGCTCCGCCGTCTGGGCGATCAGTTGCTCCAACCCCACGTTCGATAAGAGACTCACCCCCACGCGGGAAGCGTGCGTCTTGCCCGCCAAAGTCACGACCGGCACCCCCATCCACATCGCCTCGCAACTCGTCGTCGTGCCGTGATACGGATAGGTGTCCAGGGCGATGTCGATCTGGTGATACAGCTCCAGGTGGCCGGCCGGCGACGCGATGCGGCCGTGCAATTCCAGGCGGTCGGCCGCGATGCCGCGGGCCGCGAACCGCTCCAGCACCTGCTGACGCGCTGGGGCGCCGGCCAGGCCCTGGCTCTTGATCATCAGCCGGCTATTGGGCACCGCCGACAACACCGCCGACCACATCGCCACCGTCGCATCGGACAGCTTGGAGATGCTGTTGAACGATCCGAAGGTGATCCGCCCGCCCGCCGCGGCGGGCACAGGCCCAACCTCCGGACCATCCGCCGGCGGAGCGTAGCACAAGAAGCACCGCGGCAAACGCACTAGCTGCTCGCTGTGGAATTGCTCGGTCGTTCCCGGCGGATCGGCATACGCGTCCGTGAAACGGTAATCCATCGTGGCCAGCCCCGTCGTGTCCGGATAGCCGCAGTAGCTCACCTGGATCGGAGCGGGCTTGCGGGCAAAAACCAGGAGCCGATTGCCCGCGGTGTGCCCGGCCAAGTCCACCAGGATGTCGATCTGGTCTTGGATGATGATCTGTGCCAGTTGGGCATCGGCCACTCCGACGACCGGCTTCCAGTGGTGAGCGGCTTGCTGGAAGCGGGCGGTGGCCGCATCCGGCCGAGCCGCATCCGAATAGCAGAACACCTCCACCGCGGCCGGGTCATGATTGGCCAGCAGGTTGAGTAAAAAGAACCCGACGGAATGCTGTCGGAAATCGGGCGAGACGTAGCCGATCTTGAGCCGCCGATCGGGTGCAGCGTCGTTGCTGTGCCGAGGGATCTGGCCGGCCAGGGGCTGTGCGTGGATGCGGTTCCAGTTGAGGTGCTCTTGAAAAACCGCGGCTGGATCGCCCGGGATGAAGTGCATCGCATACACGAGGTTGTGATGGGATTCCACGTCGCCGGGCGGAATGGCCAGGACCTGCCGGTAATGGGCGATAGCCTGATCCATCAAGCCCATATCGCGGAGTGAATTGCCCAGATTGTGATGGGCTTCGGGATAAAGGGGGCGGAGGTCCAGGGCGTGTTGGAAGGCGGCGATGGCGTCGGAAGCGCGGCCGACGTCCGCCAACACGACGCCCAGATTGCAGTGGAATTCAGGGCGGCCAGGATCAAGGGCGATGGCGCGGCAGATCAATTCCATGGCTGCATTGGGCTGCGCTTGCTGAAACTGGATCACGCCCAGCAGATGCAGGGCATCGGGATGATCGGGCTGGCGGGAGAGGATTTGGCGATAGAGGGATTGGGCATCCTGGAGTCGCCCGGCCTGATGGAGTCGCTTGGCTGAATCGAGCGCCGCGTGAATAGTGAGGTCTGTCATGGCAAGCCGCGGCTGGCGCGCCACGGTGAGGGATAAACGGGACGGCGGCAAGGGGCCATGCGGGCGAATGAGCCCCGCGGCGCACCGCTGCTCCACGAACGCATTATAGCGGCGAATCGCGATTGCTTCGCTTGTTCAAGACGACCGGCGCCGTCAGAACTTTTCGTGTTGCACGTTCTCCAGCTTGGTGTCGGGTAGTCCCAGGTACTGGAACGTGCTGAAATTCTGAACGTTGTCCAAAATGAAATTGGGCCTGCCTGGGGCGTGGTCGGCCTTGACGTGGAAGAACTCGGCGTTCTTAACGTCATTGAGCACGAACGGCGGGCGCATGTCCTGCTTCTCGTAACTGAGAGCGACGTTGTTGAACTCAATGCCATCGACGTATCGGATGAAGAAGCCGTAGGCGGGCATGCCGCGGAAACGGTTGGGCTCGGGGTATTCTTTGGTCTGTTCCTCGGGCCTGGTGGCGGCATGCTTCAACGTGCCGCCGCCGGGATACACGATCCGCACGTTGTTGATCCGCACGTCCTCGATGTCATGGCCGGCGATTCCGCTGATCAACCCGGCAAAACGGGCGGCGGAGTTGACGATGATGACGTCGCTGATGTTGACGCGGCGGATGGCGCCGACGGTGGTCGACTCCGGCGGCCCGCGCAGACGCGCCCCCAGACGGATGAAGATCGGCGCATTGACCACGTCGCGCATGGTCAGATTGGAGATGGTCACGTCCTCGATGATGGCTCCGTCGACGCTCTCCAGGGCCAATCCGCAACAGTAATCAATGACGCAGTTGGAGATGGCGATGTTTTTGAAACCGCCGTTGGATTCGGTGCCGAATTTGATGCGTCCGGTGCGAGCGGCGTGGCGGTCGGGGCTGTAATCGACGCCGATGCGCTTGTAGGTGCCGTCCAGCATCGTGCCCAGCTCGTAGCCGCCGGTGACGAAGCAGTTGGTGATGGTGACGTTTTCGGTGGAGCGGGCGTAGCCCAGGCCGTAGCTGCTTTTGAGGCAAAGCCCGTCATCCCAGGGGGAATTAATGCTGCAATTGGAGACGCGGACGTTGCGGCAGGCGTCGATGTCGATGCCGTCGCGATCGGTGTCGATCTTCACATTGTCGATGGTGAAGTTGTCGACGGCCGTGGCCAGGATGGCAAAATGCCCGCCTTTCAAAATGGAAAAGTCGCGGAAGGTGACGTTGCGGCAATTTTTCAGGGCGATGGCCTTGTTGCCGATGCCGGCGGCCACGGCGTCCCTTGGATCGGGGTACGTGGGCTCAGGCGACGGCTTGGTGGTGGCGTCGATGGCCGCGTCCTGGTTCAGGCCATAGGGCAAGAACTTTCGCTCGGGATGCATGTTGGTGCCGTGGCTCAGCCCTTTGCCGGAGATCAACCCCGGACCCAGGATCGAGACGTTCTGCAAATCCTCGCCCCACATCAGACTGTTGTGCCAATGGCTGTGGCCAAAATCCTGGTACTTGTCCCATGGGCAAGGCTCCGGCGGATCGTAGTCGCCCTGCGTCTCGGTCCCCGCGGCCAGGATCGTCGCACCCTGCTCGATGTACAGCGTGGTGTTGCTCTTCAGGTGAATGGAATAACAGAGGTAATTTCCGGCGGGGAAGTAGACCGTGCCGCCGCCGCTGGCCGAGGCGGCTTCGATCGCCTTGTTGACCGCGGGCGTATCCAACGTCGTACCATCCCCCTTGGCGCCGAAAGTGCGAACGCTGTAGAGATCCGTCGCGGCCTGGCAGCCTCCCAAAACCGATGCGAGCAAGAGCAGACAATAAGCCTTGAATGGGTGATTCATAAGAGTCTTCCGTTAATGACCTTGAGGTCGCACAGTATAAAGGGACATGTGCCGGCGAGCGAGCAAATGTGATTCTGAAAACAGACGCCGGCCGCGGGCTAGAGCGGTTCTCCTTTTCTTGTAGCGTCTGCGTCGCCGCCATTTGCGGCACAGGCTAGGCACGACGACGAGGCGTATCTGGCAGAACGATACGGCGAGGAGGAGTAACGACGCATGGGCCGCAAATGGCGACGACCCTTCGGGTTGCGTCCAAACGGGTCGTTCGCGGCGTCATCGCTCCTCGGAGGGTCGTGATACTTGACCCGCCTCGTCGCTCTTCCTAGCGCCCGACCCGTTTGGACGCAACGCAGAGGCTACAAGAAAAGGAGAGCCGCTCTCATCCGGCAATGTTGGCCTTATCCGCGTTTGCGCTCGTTGCCAAACATCTGACGCAGCCGCGTCACCTGGAACTCGGCATCCTTCCTCAGCTTGCAGCAAACCAGATCACATAATTCGAAGACCAGCGGCTCGCGGATGGAATAGCGGATTTGGTTGCCGTCGCGCTGCCGCGCCAGCAGCCCGGCGTCGTACATCATCGCCAGGTGCTTGGAGACGTTGGGCTGCTTCAACCCGCTGTGCTGGACGATATCCGAGACGTGGCGTGGCTGTTGCTGGAGCAAAAAGAGGATCGCCAGGCGGGTGGGGTCCGATAAGACGGCAAACAGCCGGGCCGGGACCTCAAAGTCCGCCGCTGCATTGGCCTTGGGGACGGGTTTGACCATGACAAAATCCTCTTGACTAAATTCCTATATCGTAATATTATGATGTCGATGATAGTTTGTCAACCCTTTTTTCGGAGGCTCGTATGTCGCGGCAAAGCGCGGTGCACGTCCTGGCCGGTTCCCTCAATCTTCTGGGTCTGGCCCTGGGCCATTGGGTCAGCCCCTGGTGGCTGCTGCTGAGCGCGTTCGTCGGCGTCAACCTTTTGCAGTCCGGATTGACCGGCTTCTGCTTGTCCGAGACCATTTTTGCCAAACTCGGCCTCAAGGACGGTAGCTGCCAAAGCCGAGTGGATGCCAATGGTTGAGGTGCACTTCAGAGGCAGGGTCTTTGTGAGGGTACGGGCATGAATCGGCTCAAGGCGATGTTCTCCAGGATTGGCGCGCTTCGGCAACTGGCGGTGGCGGCCGTATTCGTGGCACTGGTGACGGTTCTGATGCTTTGGCTGGCGGGTCGATTCAATCGGAAAATCTCCCCCACCGCCGAGGCGCTGCATTCCGACCATCTTGTTCCATCGGCGCAAACCGTGGAGGCGCGGCTCGTGCGCATTCCCGTCACAGAGTCGGCGGTGGGCACGATTCAGGCCATGCACGAGACGACCATCGCATCGCGTATCCTGTCCCGCGTCGTGGGGATCAATCTGAAGGCTGGGCAGTCGGTCCAGCAGGGTGACGTGCTGGTCCGCCTCGACGACACGGACCTTGCGGCGCGTTTGCAGCAGGCCAAAGCGGCGTCGGATTCGGCCAAGGCGGAATACGATCAGGCCGTCATCGACGAGCACCGGCTGGAACCGCTGGTGAAAGCGAAAGCGATTTCGCAAACGGAATACGACAAGGCCGCGACCGCATTAAAGACGACCGAAGCGAATCTGGCGCGTGCCCAACAGGCCGTGGCCGAGGAGCAGGCCGTCTTGGCCTACGCCACGATTGCCTCGCCGATGGATGGAATCGTGGTGGACAAGAAAGTGGACGTCGGCGACATGGTGACGCCGGGACAGCCCCTGGTAACCGTCTACGATCCGCATCGCATGCAATTGGTCGCCAGCGTGCGCGAGTCGCTGGCGCGGCGACTGAAGGTGGGGCAGGAAATCGGCGTGCGGCTGGACGCCATGGACAGGCAGTGCACCGGGCAGGTCAGCGAGATGGTGCCCGATGCCCAGTCCGCAAGCCGGACCTTCCAGGTCAAAGTGACCGGGCCCTGTCCACCGGGACTCTACACCGGCATGTTCGGCCGCATCATCATTCCGCTTCAGGACCAGGACGTGCTGGTCATTCCCGCCTCGGCCATCCGGCGCGTTGGACAACTGGAACTGGTGGACGTGGTCGAAGGCCCGGTGGTGTGCCGGCGGGCCATACGGACCGGACAAACGCTGGGCGATGACCGCGAGGTTCTCTCCGGGCTGAAGGCGGGAGAAAAAGTCGTGCTGCAACCTTCATCGGCGCAGGGGGAACCATCATGAGCTGCGATCCCGGCCATCCAGCCGAGCCCCCCGCCCCGGAACACCATTTCACCAATCGCATCGTCAAGGTGTTTCTGGAGTCGAATCTCTCCCTGGTGCTGATCCTGCTGGCGACGCTGCTGGGAGCGGCGGCGCTTTGGCTGACGCCCCGGGAGGAAGACCCGCAGATTATCGTGCCGCTGGCCGATGTGTACGTGAGCTTCCCCGGTCACTCTGCCGCCGAGGTCGAGCAACTGGTCACCACGCCGTTGGAGAAGCTGCTCTATCAGATCGATGGCGTGGAGTACGTCTACTCGATGTCCTATCCCGACCGGGCGATCATCACCGTGCGGTACTACGTCGGGGAAGACCGCGAGCGCAGCCTCGTCAAGCTGTACAAGAAGATCGACGAGAACGTTGACATCGTCCCGCCGGGCGTGACGGGCTGGGTGGTCAAGCCCGTGGAGATCGATGATGTGCCGATCGTCACGCTCACTTTGGCCAGCAACAGCGCCGACCAAATGACCCTGCGAAGAGTCGGGGAGGAACTGAGCCAGAGGCTGGCGGCGATAAAAAACGTGTCGCGCGCCTACGTGGTGGGCGGGCAACCGCGCGTGGTGACCGCTTATCTGGATTCCAGCCAGATGCAGGCGTATCACGTTTCGCCGCTGGAGATTCAGCGAGCCGTTTCCGCGGCGGACGTTCAGGAGACGGCGGGCCAGTTTCGCCGCGACGACCAGCTTTTGACCGTGGAAGCCGGCAAGTCGCTGGCCAGCGCCGACGAGCTGCGGCAATTGGTGATCAGCACGTTCGACGGCCGGCCGGTTTTTCTCAAGGACGTGGCCCAAGTGCGCGACGGGGCCCAGGAGGTTGCCAATTACGTCCGTCACGGCTGGGGGCCGGCCCGCGGATTCACCCGCACGGAGCATTTCACCGCCACCCTGGTCGGCCAAGCCGCCATCGGCGAGATCGATGCCGCGAGCACCTCCGGCGCCGAACCGGCCGTCACCATCGCGATCGCCAAGAAGAAGGGCTCCAACGCCGTCTGGGTGGCCAACGACGTGCTCAGGCGGGCCGAGGAATTGAAAAAGACCGTCGTTCCCGGCGACGTCCAGATGATCGTTTCGCGCAACTACGGCCTGACGGCCGACGAGAAGGTCAACGATTTGGTCAATGGCCTGGGCGTCGCCATTTTGATCGTCATCGCCCTACTGACCATCGGACTGGGCTGGCGGGAGTCGCTCATCGTGGCCGTCGCCGTTCCGGTGGTGTTCGGGTTGACCTTGGCCGTCAATCTCATCCTGGGCTTCACCATCAACCGCGTGACGCTTTTTGCCCTGATTCTGTCGCTGGGCCTCTTGGTGGATGATCCGATCGTGGACGTTGAGAACATCTCGCGGCACTTTTCGCTGCGCCGGCGCGCCACCCGGCGGATCGTGATCGACGCCGTCAGCGAAATCCGCCCCCCGCTGATCACGGCGACGCTGGCCGTCATCGTGTCGTTTCTGCCGATGTTCTTCATCACCGGCATGATGGGGCCGTACATGCGGCCCATGGCGCTGAACGTGCCGGTGGCCATGCTGATGTCGATGGTTGTGGCGTTCACCATCACGCCGTGGCTGGCGTATCACATGCTGAAGAAGAAGTATTCCGCCGGCTCGTCCGCCGGCGGCCACGAAGACCCCCACGACATGCAGGCCGTTAAGCAGACGCGGCTTTACCGCGTGTTTTTCCCGCTGATGGCCCCGCTGATGCGCTCGCGCACGCGGGCCTGGCTGTTCCTGCTGATCATCGGCGGCTTGACGGCGGCGGCCATGAGCCTGGCCGCCACGCGCAGCGTCCCCCTGAAAATGCTCCCCTTCGACAACAAGAACGAACTGGCCCTGGTGCTGGATTTTGACCGCGGGACGACGCTGGAGCGTGCCGACGCCGCCGTCCGGGAGTTTGAAGCCTATCTGGGCCGCGTACCCGAAGTGGCCGACTTCACCTCCTACGTCGGCGTGGCCGCTCCCATGGACTTCAACGCTCTGGTGCGGCACTACTATCTTCGCCGCGGCGACAACGTGGCGCAGATCCTGATCAACCTCGCCGGAAAGAAACAGCGCTGGCAGCAAAGCCATGCCATCGGTCTGCGTACGAGAAACGACTTGGCTGCGATCGCGTCGCGGCACGGGGTGAAGATGAAACTGGTCGAGACGCCGCCCGGCCCGCCCGTGATCGCCACGCTCGTCGCGGAAGTCTACGGCAAACCCGACAACAGCTACGGCGATCTGCTGCAAGCGGCCTCCATCGTGCGGCAACGCTTGGCGATGGAGCCGGGCATCGTCGATCTTGACGACGTCGCGGATGCGCCCCAGCGCAAGCTGGTGTTCGTCACCGACAAGGAAAAGGCCGCCATCAACGGCATCACCACCGAGCAGGTGGCAACGACGCTGCAGATCGCCCTGGGCGGCGGGGATGCCGGAACCGTTCACGCCCCCGATGAGCGCAATCCCCTGCTCATCGAGCTGCGCCTGCCGATCGACCAGCGCTCCAGTCCAGCCGATCTGGCTCGCCTGAGCGTCATGGGCGCCGGCGGCCAACTCGTTCCGCTGGCGGAAATCGGCCATTGGCAAGAGACGACGGTCGATCAAACCATCTATCACAAAAACCTGCATCGGGTCGCGTACGTGTTTGCGGAGACCGCCGGACGCCCGCCGGCCGATGCCGTGGTCGACGTCCAGGCGGATCGTGCCCAGTCAGCGGCGCTGCCCGCGGGTGCTAGGCCCAAGATGGCCGGCGCCGGCGGATGGGTGCAGGATGCTTCGCCGCGCCCGCCCGCTCGCCGCACCTTCTTCTCCAATGGCAGCGGCATCGCCTGGCACGTGCCGGATGGCATCGCCCTCAACTTCGCCGGTGAGGGCGAGTGGAAGATCACCCTCGACGTTTTCCGCGACCTGGGGTTGGCGTTTGCAGCCGCGCTGCTCGGCATTTACGTCCTGCTCTTGGCCCAGACCAAGTCGTTCGTCATCCCCGTGGTGGTGATGCTGGCGATCCCGCTCACGGTGCTGGGCGTCATGCCCGGCTTTTGGCTGCTGAACAAAGTGGCCGGGGCCCAAGTCGGTGGATACGTTGATCCCATCTATTTCACGGCCACCGGCATGATCGGAATGATCGCCCTGGCTGGGATTGTGACCCGCAACTCGATCATCGTGGTGGATTTCATCCACCTGTCGCTGGCTCGCGGTCGGGGTTTGGTCGATGCCATCATCGAGAGCTGCGCCGTTCGCCTGCGGCCCATCCTGCTGACGGCCGGCGCGGCGATGCTCTCGGCCATCCCGATCATCATCGATCCGATCTTTTCCGGGCTGGCCTGGACGCTGATCTTCGGCCTGTTCGCATCGACCCTGTTCACCCTGTTTGTGATCCCGACGGTCTATTGGCTGGTCTATGCCGGCAAGCCTGGCCATGGCGTGCCGCCACGCGGGCTGGATGACGAGGCGGAAATGGACAACGCCGCCAAGGTTCTTGCCTCAACATGATCCGGCGGCGAACATACAGGAACGCAAAACCATGGCCACGACGGTTCCCAGCTTCGCCACCGCATTTCCCACGCAAGTGTACGAATTGCAGAAGCAGGGCCGGAACATCGACCTCATCGACGTTCGCACGGACGTGGAATACGGGCTGCTTCACGCCGTCGGAGCCAGGTCGATTCCGCTTGGCCAACTAACCCCGGCGTCCGCCGTGGCGGAGAGGTGCGGCGCTCCGGAAGATCCAATTTACATCATTTGCCAGTCCGGTGCTCGCTCGCGGAGGGCCTGCCAGCGCCTGGCTGCTGCGGGGGTGAACGTCGTGAACGTCGAAGGAGGCACGACGGCGTGGCGGCGCGGCGGGCTTCCCGTCGTTGGCGCAACCAACACCATTCCCAGAGTGCCGACCCGGCTGCGGCTGGGCGGCGTGCTCCTTGCCGCGGTGTTGCTGATCCTCGGAGCCACGGTCCATCCCCTATTCCTTTGGCTCGCCCTGGCCCTTTGGCTGGCGCTGCTGGTGGTCAACCGCGGCTGTCCCCTAGGTGCTTGCGGCGTTCCACGGCACAATTCCCAAACCGCCGACCGCGACAAGGCTCAAATTCCATGAGTTTTGACGTCGTCACACTCTCACGATTTCAGTTCGCTCTGACCATAATGTTTCATTATCTGTTCCCGCCGCTGACCATCGGGCTGGGCGTCATCATGGTCTATCTGGAAGCGCGCTACCTCTGGACCAGGGAATTGATCTACGAAACGGCGGCGAAGTTCTGGACGCAACTCTTCGCCGTGACGTTCGCCATGGGCGTCGCATCGGGCATCGTGATGGAATTCCAATTCGGCACCAATTGGGCCGTCTATTCGCGCTTCGTCGGCGACGTTTTTGGATCTGCCCTGGCTGCCGAGGGAATTTTCGCGTTCTTTCTTGAGTCCGGGTTCCTGGCGGTGTTGGTCTTCGGCTGGGACAAGGTCAGCCCGCGGTTTCATTTCTTCTCGACGCTGATGGTCGCCCTGGGCTCGATCTTCTCCGCGGTCTGGATCATCGTGGCCAACAGTTGGCAGCAGACGCCCGCCGGACATCACATCGTTCAAATGACGCGGGACGGCCACCCGTGGTTTGACGCATCGGGCCACCCGGTCATGCGGGCCGAGATCGTGAACTTTTGGGCCGTGGTGTTCAATCCGTCCACGGTCAACCGCCTGACGCACACGCTGATCGGCGCGTTCATCATGGGAGCGTTTTTCGTGATGAGCATCTCGGCCTATTACCTGCTGCGGAATCGGCACCAGGAGTTTGCCCGCCGGTCGTTTTCGGGAGCGCTTTTGTTCGCCACCCTCTTCAGCCTGGCGCAGCTCGTTTCCGGCCATGCCAACGCCAGGATGGTCGCGCGACATCAGCCGGCGAAACTGGCGGCGTTCGAGGGACAGTTTCAGACGCAGAGCGGCGCTTTGAGCCTTTTCGGCCTCCCCGATCAGAAGCAAAAGACCGTGCGCTTCGAGCTGGCGATTCCGGGCCTGCTCAGCTTTCTGCTCCACGGCGACCGCCACCAGAGCGTCACGGGTCTGGACAAGGTGCCGGGCCAATACTGGCCGCCCGTGGCGCCCGCCTTTGTGAGCTACCACCTGATGGTCGGCATCGGAGTGCTGTTCATTTGCCTGACGCTCCTGGCGTCGCTGCTTCGCTGGCGCGGAACGCTCTTCCAGCACCGCTGGCTCCTGTGGATCTTCGTCTTTGCGGTGGCGCTGGCCGTGGCCGCCAACGAGCTGGGCTGGACGGCCGCCGAAGTCGGACGCCAGCCGTGGGTCGTCCACCCCACCGTCCAACGCGACGCGGCCGGCAATCTCCTGCTCGACTCGCAGGGATTCATCCAGTATCGACTCGATGAGGGACTGCTGACCAGCAAGGCGGTTTCGGAAGCCGTCGCCAGCGGTCAAGTGATCGGTTCGATCATCCTGTTCGGGTTGATCTACCTGCTGCTGCTGTTGATCTGGCTGCTGGTGCTGAATCACAAGATTCACCTCGGCCCGGAACCCGCTTCGCCGCCGCAGCGCACCAGCGGTCCGGCCCTGGCGGCGGCGGCCGGCAGGCTCGTCGATCGTCGCGCGTCGCTCAGTGAAGCGAAGTTCGAATCCGCCGACTGAATGTTTGGATGGCCAATATGGACCTGCACGCCATCTGGTTTATTCTTCTGGGCGTCCTGCTGGCGGGCTACGCCGTGCTGGACGGGTTTGACCTGGGCGTGGGCATCCTGCACCCGCTGGCGCGAACGGACCACGATCGCCGCGTCTTCATCAACGCCATCGGCCCGATCTGGGACGGCAACGAGGTGTGGCTGGTGACCTTCGGCGGCGCTCTGTTCGCCGCCTTCCCCGAGGCCTACGCCACCATTTTTTCCGCGTTTTACCTGGCCTTCATGCTGGTGCTGACGGCGCTGATTTTCCGCGCCGCGGCCATCGAGTTCCGCGGCAAGAGTTCCTCGCCGCGCTGGCGGCAGATTTGGGATTTCGCCTTCTTCGCCTCGAGCCTGCTGGCGACGTTCCTGTTCGGCGTGGCCGTGGGAAATGGCCTGATCGGCATCCCGCTCAACGAGCGCGGCATCTTCATCGGCACCTTTTGGGACGAGCTGCGGCCGTATCCGATCCTCGTCGGCCTGCTTTCCGTGGCCATGTTCGCCATGCACGGCTCGCTGTACCTGAATCTGAAGGTGCCGCACGGCGAGCTGCATTACCGCGTCGGCCGATGGATGTGGCACACCTGGGGCGTTTTTCTGGTGGTCTACCTGCTTACGACGATGTACACGCTCATCGCCGTGCCCAGCGCCGTGCCCAATTTCCATCGTTGGCCCTGGGCCGCCGGTATCGTCATCGTCAACGTCCTGGCCATCGCCAACATCCCGCGCTGCGCCTTCACGGACAAACCCGGTCAGGCGTTCCTGTCGAGCTGCGTCACCATCATGGCTTTGGTGGCCCTGTTCAGCATGGCCCTGTTTCCCAACCTAGTGACGGCGCGCAACAACCCCGCCAACAGCCTCTCGATTTATCGAGCCTCTTCCAGCGTCAAGACCCTGCGCATCATGCTGATCATCGCGTGCATCGGCATGCCGCTGGTGCTGACGTACACGGCGGTGGTGTATTGGACCTTCCGCCGCCGCGTCGAGATCGTCGCCCACAGCTACTAAACGGGCACCCCAGGTTGCCAAGGCAAGTTGATTTTCGCAACGTATCGCCTTGCGCAGCAAAGGATTGCGATCGAATTTCGCGATTTTTCAAAAACGATAGTTTTTGGCCGGCGCGCAGGAACGAAAAAGGAATTGGGCGCCAATCGGCGATTTGTAGTGCAAGCTGCCGCGTGCCATGGGCTTGGGCGCTTTTGGCGCGAGGAAACCTTCACTTCGACAGGGACCATAGGGGCTTGTGTTTCGGCCTCCATTTTCGATGCCGTCCGGCGTGGTGAAGGTTGGGTGCTTGAACCGCGCATCGGCCCTCTTAAATCGGCTTGACGGGCTGAAATATCGGGAAGATTGGCCGATTTGGGGCCTAGATCGGGGTTTGCCCCCGCTTGTTCGACATGTGGTGGATAACGTGGCACTAACCGGCAATGCATGACGCGATCCAAGGGCGGCGCTGGATGCTGCCATTGGCGCGGCTTGGGCGTTAATGGTTCGCACCAAGCTTAGTTCGTCCGCAAACGAGGCAATCTTGGATGTCTTTTTCTCCTGTGCCCCTTTCCTTCGCCTGTTCGAGAGGGTAGCTGGTACGGGACGCGATAGGTCCGCGGCCGCTATGAGCGACAACGACCCAACAGGTTCGGGCGCGACCAGATGATTGCGAGAGACGAAATCGATCAAGCCAGCGTCGATTTGGGGGTTCATACATCCCACGTTCAGAGGGACTACGTCTTCGGCTGGCTGCTATGCGGCATCTTCTCGCAAAGCGAGCTTGGAAAGCAGCTTGTACTTAAAGGGGGTAACTGCCTGCGCAAGGGTTATTTCCCGTTCGGAAGATTCTCCGGCGACCTCGACTTTTCGTCCCCCAGAAAGATTCCAACCGACTGGCTCGCTGCTGAACTGAATCGCGTGTGTGAATTCGTCCGCGGCATTGCCGGAGTCGAGTTTGACACTTCGCGGACCATTTCACGCGCCAAGCGGGGAGCTGACGACGAGACGGAGATCGTGGAGGCCCGGGTGTACTTCCGGGACTTTTATGGCCGCGAAAGCTCCATGATCATCAGCGTCCGCATAGATGTGACCGAGTGGGAACGCCTTTACCTCCCGGTGCAGAGCCGCCGACTAATTCACGCCTATTCTGATTACGAGCAGTGTCAAGCGGAGATTCGCTGCGTCAAGCTCGAGGAACAGCTTGCCTCGAAGATGAAATGCCTTCTACAGCGTCGCCACGTCCCGGACCTCTTTGACCTTATCTATTCCAGCGTCATCCACCCGGATTTCGCCGTCAACCGCACGGAAATCGTCAGCACATTTCTTCGCAAGACGATTTTTCACGCCAGTCCAGGAATCGCCAAAGGACTGTTCCTCGACCTCCCGCTGCTTGCATTTCAGAGCCTCTGGGAGAAATATATCGTTTGCCCCTTGCGAAGCCGGATCGATTTCGGCAACGTCGGAACGGCGTTCAAGCAATTTATCGCGGACCTATTCGCCAATATCTCTGTCAGCCAGCGGCAGGTGGAGTTTTTCCCGTCGTCGCTGCGCAATCCGATCATGGAGGCGGGTCACACACTTACCCTTCTCGATATCGTGTACAAAGGAACGCGCAGGACGGTAGAACCGTATTCGCTGACGTACCGGAAGCGCAAGGACGGCGTCGCACAGGAATACTTTTACGTGTATGACCTCACGGGCGGCTCTTCCGGGCCCGGCATAAAGTCGTTTGTTGCAAGCAACGTGCAACGCGTCGAAAACACCAACAAGTCGTTTGAGCCTCGCTTTCCGGTCGAAATCACGAAGGCCGGCGACGTGACGGAATCACTCTATTCTGAGGGTCGTTCCAGCTCCCGATATTGGTCCGGCTCCGCCGATTACCGGTACTTCGTCGCGTGTCCGTTATGCGAGAAGCGATTTCGCCGCAAAAGCTACGATGTTCACCTGAAGCCGCATAAGGACAAGTACGGGAACCGGTGCCTGGGCAAGACCGGCTACATGACCTGACACGGCTACCCAACGCCGGGAATTTCAATGGGGGAAATTCAAAGGCGTCGGGAGTTTTGGATGAAAGAGCGAATCGGAAAATCAATGACTGCCGAACCCTTTGAATTCCCAATTCAGGACAGCATACGTTCTAAAAATGTTCTTGATGATATGGCGACTAGTTATTTGGCATCATCCTAATGGGTTTCGTGTTTGTCGTCCCAAGCATTTTGTTGATTTCTTCCCCGGGTGGCCGATTCTGCGGCACAATCAAGGCAAATTTGACGTTATAAGGCAATCCCAGATGACCGTGCTCTTGTACTGACTACTGGATTATCGCAAGCAGGTTGTCTTGGACAACAATTTGTTCACCGCCGGAAAGGCTTGTCGCAGCAATGAACAAGTCTTCCGCCGGAGCATTGATGAAATATTCGAGGCCCTGGAACGGCAACGGCAGTATGAAGTTCATTCGGTTATTCGGTTGCAGACGCAGCTCGCTTTTACCATCGCCGTATACAACGACTCCATTGTGGTTCACGAGCATTTCAACGCGAACCTGGTACCTGTCCGGTGGAAGCCCCTCAATGACTGCCGAGGGATCGAGATTGAAGCCCTGGGCGAAATCAGGAAATGCATTGATACCCTTGCGAGCCAATAACACTCCGCTCACCGGCACCGCCTCGTCTCCCGCCGACGTAAGTTCCACTGCAAGTGCATATCCGGGGCGCCCTAAAGGGGTCATGTCGAATTCATTGCAAATACCGGTAAGCCTCATCATAGATCACTCCTTGATCTGCCCAGCGATGAACCACAATATTGTCTCGCCAAATTTCCGAACCGAACGATACCCTAACGTCGGTCTTGGGTCAATCTTCGCGCAAATATACCTAATCGTCGGCCCGACGCGTTAAAACACACCCTATGGCCTTGGTCCCCAGGAAATTTAAAGCGGCCGTGACGAAGGCCGCGCTGCGCGAGAGAGGAGAGCGGGAGAAAGGAGAGAGTAGAAGGTCAGTCGAGGAGTTAGGATAATTGGCGCTCCGGTTTGGTTTTGCATTTTCTTTGGAGGATGGTCATGCGATCGCGCAAAAGTTGTTGGCTTGTTCCCGCGGTTTTCCTTGTCGGCGTCTGCATCGGCCGTTGCGTTGTGGCTCGCGCCGCCGATACCACCGCTCCCACGGGTAAGTACCACGTGGTCAAGGAGTTACATATCGGCGGCGAGGGTGGATGGGATTATGTGACCGTCGATCCGGAGTCGGGCCGTCTCTACGTGCCCAGGGGAAATCATACGCAAATCATCGATGTTCAAAGCGGCAAAGTCATCAGCGATCTGGCCGACACAACCGGCGTCCACGGCGTGGCCCTGGCACCCACCGCCAAGCGCGGATACACCAGCAACGGCCGAAGCAATACCGTCTCGGTCTTCGACCTAGAAACGAACAAGGTGCTCGGCACGGCGCCGACCAGCGAGGGGCCGGATGCGATCATTTACGATCCGGCCAGCAACTGCGTATTTTGCTTTGACGGCCGCGCGAAAGACGCCACAGTCATTTCCGTCGATGCGCCCCTGGATAAGGCCGTGACGGCGCACATTCCCCTGGACGGACGGCCGGAGTCCGCCGTCTCGGATGGTCAGGGCCATGTGTATGACGACTTGGAAGACAAGAGCCAGATCGCCGTCATCGATACCAAGACCATGAAGGTCACTGCGACGTGGGACATCGCCGGAGGCGACGGGCCCGCGGGACTGGCCATCGATGTGGCTGGGCACCATTTGTTTGCGGGTTGTCATAACCAGGTCATGGCGATCCTGGATACTCAAACCGGAAAGACGCTGGGCACCGTCCCCATCGGAAGCGGCGTCGACTTCTGCGCGTTCGATCCCGCAACCGGCGAGGTATTCGCCAGTTGCGGCGATGGTACGCTGACGGTCGTCAAGGAGACCTCGCCTGGAAAATTCGAATCCGTCCAGACGGTGCAGACGCCTAAGGGCGCCCGCACGCTGGCGCTCGACACCAAGACCCACACTCTCTACCTTCCGACGGCGGAGTTTGAACCGCTGCAGGCCGGCGAGCGCCGGCCCAAAGCCAAGGCTGGGACTTTCAAGATCGTTGTCGTGTCGGGTAAATAGCCGCAATCGCCGCTGAGAGCCGGTCGGGAAGAGCAGTTGAACAGTAGAACAGTAGACCGCAGTGGAATCGCCCGTATTGGCGTATTTTCTTTGCTCTACTGATCCACTGTTCTACTGCTCCACTGCTCTATTGCGGCCGATGGCCGCAATGGGCAGAGCCGGAGTTGAACCGGCGACACATGGATTTTCAGTCCATTGCTCTACCAACTGAGCTATCTGCCCGAATCAAACGGGGCAATTCTAGACCCCGATCAGGGGTTTGCAAGCACGACCGCGGCGCTTGACGAAGACCCGGCGGCGGGCAAACTCAGAAGGCAAATGAAAGACTCTTTGTGCCTCAGGAGGCGGCTGTTTAGGTGGGCAACGTCAGCGGCCATGGCAATCGGATTGATCGGCGCGGCGTTGGCCATATCGTGTCAGAGCGAGAAACAGAACGTGCAACCCAGCAAGCCCGTGTTGAGCGAAAAATTCCAGCCCGATTGGCAGTCGCTGGCGCAGTACCAAACGCCCCAGTGGTTCCGCGATGCCAAGTTCGGCATCTGGGCGCACTGGTCGGCCCAGTGCGTTCCGGAACAGGGGGACTGGTACGCCCGCAAGATGTACATCCCGACGGAAGCCGACTACCGCTATCACCTGGAGCACTACGGGCATCCGAGCCAGTTCGGGTTCAAGGACATCGATCACCTGTGGCACGCCGAGCACTGGGACCCGGACAAGCTGATCAAGCTCTACAAGCGCGCCGGAGCTAAATATTTCGTGGCCCTGGCCAACCACCATGACAACTTCGATTGTTTTGACAGCACGTATCAGCCGTGGAATTCGCTCAACATCGGGCCACACAAGGACATCGTGGGGATCTGGGCGGAGGCGGCGCGGCAAAACGGGCTGAGATTCGGCGTCAGCGTTCACTGCGCCCGCGCCTGGACGTGGTTCGAGCCAGCGCAGGGCGCGGATGCCGGCGGGCCGATGAAGGGCGTGCCCTACGACGGCAAGCTCACCAAGGCCCAAGGCAAGGGAAAATGGTGGGATGGTTACGATCCGCAGGACCTGTACGCGCAGAATCACCCCATCGGCGCACCGCCGGACCAGGCGTACATCGACAAGTTTTACAATCGAACCAAGGACCTCATCAACAAATATCGTCCGGACCTGATCTACTTCGACGATCGCGTCATGCCGCTGGCGGATTACAGCGACGTGGGGCTGCGGCTGACGGCGTATTACTACAACCAGAGCATGCAGTGGCACCAGGGCAACCTGGAAGCCGTACTCAACACCAAGCATCTCAATCAACAGCAGCAGCAATGCGTCGTGATGGATCGCGAGCGCGCTCGCAGCCAGGACATCGATCCCCTGCCTTACCAGACCGACATGTGCATCGGCCAGTGGCACTATCACCGCGGCATCCACTACCGCACGGCCCCGATGATCATCCAATATCTGGTCGACGTGGTCAGCAAGAACGGGAATTTGCTTCTGAGCATTCCCGTGCGGCCGGATGGGACGCTGGATGATGATGAGCTGAAATTCGTCGCGGAGCTGACCCAATGGATGGACATCAACGGCGAGTGCATTTTCGGCACGCGGCCGTTTGCGGTCTTGGGCGAAGGTCCGGCCCTTGCGCTGCCGGCGACGCGCGGCATGGAGCGCAAGTGGGACCTCATGGGACCACAAGACATCCGCTTCACCACCAAGGGAGACGTGCTGTATGCCATCGCCATGGGCTGGCCGGCCGATGGGAAACTCACGATCAAGACCTTGGCGGCCGGCAGTCCTGTCTACCGCCGCGAGATTGCCGGCATCACCCTGCTGGGCTCGGCGGCCAAGCTGATCTGGAGGCGCGATCAAAACGGTTTGACGATCGATTTGCCCCCGGAAAAGCCGTGCGATTACGCGTTGGCGTTCCGCATTACGCCGCAATTCGCCAAGTCCGATCACTGATAGCGCGTCGGGTCGCTCACGCCGGCCTCGGCGAACCCTTTTTTGCGGAGCAGGCAACTGTCGCATCGGCCGCAGGCCCGGCCCTCCTCGTCCGGATCGTAACAACTGTGGGTCAGGCCAAAATCAACGCCCAACTCGATTCCGCGGCGAATGATCTGCGCCTTGGTCAGACGGATCAGCGGCGCGTGGATTTTGAACGGCCTTTGACCGGACGTGGTCGTCATTTTCGTCGCCACGTTCGCCATCGCCTCGAACGCGGCGATGAACTGCGGGCGGCAATCGGGATAGCCGCTGTAATCGATGGCGTTCACGCCGATGAAAACATCTCGCACATCCAGCACTTCCGCCCAGGCCAGGGCGTAGGAAAGAAAAATCGTGTTGCGCGCCGGGACGTAGGTCACCGGAATGTCCGCGGACATCTGGCTTGGGCTTCGGTCCTTCGGCACGTCGATGGCATCCGTCAGGGCGCTTTTGCCGAATTGGCGCAGATCGATTTTGATGACGCGATGTTCGGCCGCGCCCATGGCCTTGGCCACCGCCGCCGCCGCGGCCAATTCATGCCGATGCCGCTGACCGTAATCGAAGGACAAGCAGTACAGCGGCTCAAATCCCTCATGCCGGGCGATGGCCAAGCACGTGGTGCTATCAATTCCGCCGCTGCTCAGGACAATGGCCGCCGGCTGTTTGCGAATCATGGCAGGGGATTGTATCAATTGATCGTACTTGGCGGTGAGACATGGCAGCGCAGGCCGCACACAACGAGGCGGAGATCGCGTCCTGGAAGACGCTCCAGCGGCTGGGTATGGGCGGCCGGGCGCGAATGACATTCATCCTCAGCGATTCACTGCGAGCGGTGACGGAGGCGGGCGTGCGCCGCCGGCACCCCGATTATGATCAGCGACGCGTGCAACTGGCAGCGGCCAAGCTGGCCATGGGAGATCGCCTGTTCAAGCTGGCCTTCCCGTCGGAGGACGTGCAGGCGTGAGAAATCAGCAAGACTTTCTGGGGGAATTGGCATCGCGGCTGCGCGACGGCGGAATTCCCTTCATGATCAGCGGATCGCTGGCAAGCAGTTTCCATGGCCAGCCCCGGGCAACCAACCATCTCGACCTGGTGATCGAGCCGACCCACGAAAGTCTGGAGCGTTTTCTCCGCTCGCTGCCTTCGCAGTGGTACGTCAGCTCCGAAGCGGCCCGCCAAGCATTGGTCAACCGATCGCAATTCAACGTCATCGACACCGATGGTGGTTGGAAAGCCGACCTTATCGTGCGCAAAAGCCGTCCGTTCAGTTTGGAAGAATTCCGGCGAAGGATTCAAGCCAACCTTCTTGGCACGGACGTCGCGGTCGTTACTGCGGAAGATTCCATCCTGTCCAAGTTGGAATGGTCTCAGCAGTCCGTGTCCGAGCGGCAGTACCAGGATGCCTTGGGGGTGGCGGTATTGAACGGCCATTTGTTGGACCGCGGCTACTTGCAGCACTGGGCCAAGGAGCTGGGCGTACAATCGCTGTTGGCCCGGCTGCTGAACGACGCAGATCGGCTGGGGTCGAATGTGAACGATGCGGCGCCCTGACCGAGGCGATTTGATGAAACTCCACGAATACCAGGCGAGGCAGATTTTGGCGGAGCATGGGATTCCGGTGCCGGCGGCCCAGGTGGTGCGTTCGCCGGAGGCGGCCGCGGAGGCGTTTAAATCGCTGCAGGCGCCGGCGTGCGTGGTCAAAGCGCAAGTCCACGCGGGCGGGCGCGGCAAGGCCGGATTTGTGAAACGGGTCCAATCCGCGCTCGAGGCGGCGGCGGCGGCGAAGTTCATGCTCTCCAATCGCATGATCAGCCGCCAGACCGGGCCCGAAGGCGTGCCGGTCTCCGTTCTGCTGGTGGCTCCGGCCGTCAATATCGCCAAGGAATTCTACCTGGGAATCACCATCGACCGCGCGCGATCGGCGGCAGCGCTCATCGCCTCTGCCGAGGGCGGCGTGGAAATCGAAGAGGTTGCAAAACAATCGCCGCAAAAGGTGCTCAGGGAGGCGCTGCATCCGCTGCTGGGTTTGCAGCCCTTCCAGGCGCGCGACCTGGCGTACAAGCTGGGCTTTTCCGGCAGGTGGGTGGGCGAGGCGGCCACGCTCATGCTCAACCTGGCCAGGGTATTCCAGGAGACCGACGCTTCGCTGGCGGAGATCAATCCGCTGGTGATCACCAAGGACGGCCATCTTCTGGCGATCGACGCCAAATTGGACTTGGACGACAACGCGCTCTTTCGCCACCTGGACCTGGCGGCGCTGGCGGATGAATCGCAGGAACGCCCCCTGGACGTGCGGGCGCGCAAGGCCGATCTGAACTACATTGCTTTGGACGGAACCATCGGGTGCGTGGTGAACGGAGCCGGGCTGGCCATGGCGACGATGGACATCGTCAAGTTGCACGGGGCGGAGCCGGCGAATTTTCTGGACGTCGGCGGCAGCGTCACCGCCGAAGGCGCCATCGAGGCATTTCGCATCATTCTGTCTGACCCGCGCGTGAAGGGAATTCTGGTGAACATTTTCGGCGGGATCGCCAAGTGTGACCTGATCGCCGAGGCCCTGGTGCAGGCCGGCCGCGAGGTCGCATTCAACATTCCCGTGGTGGTGCGCCTGGAAGGAACCAACGTCGAGCAGGCGCGCAAGATCCTGGCCTCAGCCCGCGGCGAAATGCCGACGCTGCAGACGGCGACGGACCTGACCGACGCGGCCCGAAAGGTCGTCGCCGCCGTGGCCTAATCACAGCGGCCATTCCACAAAGATCACGTCCAGCCGTCGCTCGCGCCCCCGTGGGATCGGTTTCAGCGTTCCCCCGGAAAGTCCTCGCGCGTGAATTTGCCGTTCTCGCTGAATTTCATGCCGTCGATCTCGACGTGTCCGCCCGCGCGGAGATCGACGACCATATCCCAGTGCAGGCCGCTCTGATTGTGGTTGCCGGTTTCGGGAAAGCCGGCGCCCAGGGCGAAGTGCACCGTGCCGCCGATTTTCTCGTCGAACAAGGTGTTTCGCGTGTAGCGGGTGATCTTGTAGTTGCAGCCGATGGCGCATTCGCCGAGCAACCGGCTGCCGCCGTCCATGTCGAGCATGGAAAACAAAAAATCCTGACCCTTGGCGGCGGAGGCGTCGACGACTTTGCCGTTTTTGAAGCTCAGGCGCACGCCGTCGACTTCGCGGCCGTGATGCACGGCGGGAAAGCTGAACGCCACCACGCCGCTGGCGCTGTCCAGCACCGGGCCGGTGAAGACCTCGCCGTCGGGGAAATTTTCGTGGCCGTCGCAGTTGATCCATTTCATGCCGGCCACGGAGAGGCGCAGGTCGGTGCCGTTGGCGGCCACGACGCGGTAGTCCGCTTTGCCCGACAAGAAATCCACCAGCCGCTGCTGACGCTGGGAAACTTCTTTCCACGCGGCGACCGGGTCGGGCTTGTCCAGCAGACCGGCGCCGAACACGAAATCCTCGTATTCCGACAGGGACATCTCCGCATCCTGGGCGCTGGCCTGGCAGGGAAACTGCGTGCCGGTCCATTTGAGTTTTCCCTCGGCAGCGCGGCGCATGAAGATGTCAAAAATCGGCTGGCGGGCGGCGCTCCTCTTGGCCATGCGCTTGGAATCGCAGTGCGTCAGCGATTTGGTGTTTTCGTCCGCCCAGATGCCGATGGAACAGTCAACGGTTTCCATCTCCACCTTGTCCAGCGGATTGAGGTATTGGAGCTGCTCGTCGGAGGCGGTCTTGAAGAAGATCTCCGTCAAGTCTTCCGGAGCGACGCGGACCAGCGGATGCCCGCCGGCCAGGACCACCTGGCGATAGATTTCGCAGACCAGAGGCGCCGCCAGGCTCGGACCGTGAATCCGGACAATCTGATCTTTTTGTACGCCAACGCTGTACCAGACCAGGACCTCGGCAAGTTTGGACAAACGGGGATCGCGCATAGGCCGAATTGTAGTCGAAGTGATTGCATCCTGTCGCGGCGCCAAGCCGCTTCGGTTAGTGTAGGCGCGACTTCCAAAACGAGGTTGCGAGCATGCCCAAGTCGGTTCCCTGCGCGATGGTGATTTTCGGCGCCAGCGGCGATCTGGCGCAGCTCAAGCTGATTCCGGCGATTTACGAAATGTGCCGCGAGCGGTTGGTGAGCGACCGCTTCGTCCTGGTGGGATACGCGCGCTCGACGCAGAAGAAAGACGGCACGGCGCTGGACGATCAGCAGTACCGCAAGGATTGCTACGAGGCGATCCAGAAGCACGCCCGCCGCCAGCCCATTGACCCGTCCGTCTGGCAGCGGATGGAACAGAACATCTATTATGTGGCCGGGTCGTACGATTCGCCGCAGGACCACGCTCGCCTGGCAGCCAAGCTCAAGGAGCTGGACCGGACGCACGAGACGGACGGCAACCGGCTTTTCTACCTCTCCACCCCGCCGGACGCGTTCGAGGGGATCATCTGCCGTCTGGGCGAGCAGCAACAGCAAAAAGGCGCCGACAACCCCGACGGCTGGCAGCGCATCATCGTCGAAAAGCCCTTTGGCCGCGACCTGCTCAGCGCCGAGCACCTCAACAACGTCCTGCACGCTTACTGGGATGAAAGACAGGTCTTCCGCATCGACCATTACCTGGGCAAGGAAACGGTTCAGAACCTGATGGTCATGCGGTTTGCCAACTCGATCTTCGAGCCGATCTGGAATTACAAGTACATCGATCACGTCCAGGTCACGGTGGCCGAAACGCTCAGCGCCGACGACCGCGCCGGATATTACGACAAGGCCGGCGCCGTGCGCGACATGATCCAGAACCACATGTTTCAACTGATGGCGTTGGTGGCGATGGAGCCGCCGGCGGCGCTGGATGCGACGAGCATTCGAGACGAGAAGGTGAAGGTGTACAAGTCGATCCGCCCGCTGGGCCGCGGGCCGGTGGACGCGTATGCGGTGCGCGGCCAGTACGGGCCGGGGCAGTACAAGCACAACTCGGCCCGCCCATCCACGCCGGGATACCTGAGGGTCCCCGGCGTGGCGCCGGGATCGAAAACGGAAACCTTCGCGGCGGTCAAGCTGTTCATCGACAACTGGCGCTGGAGCGGCACGCCGTTTTACCTGCGGACCGGAAAGTGCATGCCGCAAAAACTCAGCGAGGTGATGGTCCGCTTCCGCTCGCCGCCGCTGACGCTCTTTCAGAAGCAATCCGAATCGCCGGTGTATCCCAACGATCTGATCATCCGCGTGCAGCCGGACGAGGGGATCAGTTGGCGACTCAACGGCAAGGTGCCGGGCGGCACGATGACCATCAAGCCGGTGGCGCTGGATTTTCTGTATCGCACCGCCTTTCACGCCGAGCCGCCCGAAGCGTACGAGCGCCTGTTGTACGATGCCCTGCTCGGGGATCAGACGCTGTTCATCCGCGGCGACGAAGCAGAGGCGGCCTGGCAGGTGATCGATCCCTTCGAGCAGGCCTGGCAGCGCAGCCCCGCGCCGCCCCAGCCGTACGCGCCGGACACGTGGGGCCCCAAGGCCGCCATGGATTTGATCGAACTGGACGGCCGTCGCTGGATCCACAGCGCCGATGAGCAGCAGCCCATCATCGCCTGCTCGCTGTGAAGCAAGGAAGAGCTCCCGCCCCTCTTTTGTCATGCCTGCTGATCGGACGGTGATTCGGGTTCATCCGCGGTGACGATGGTGTTGGCCATCAGGTCGCCCAGTCGCTGTCGCCGCGGAGAAAGCAGCGTCCAAAACAGCGGAACGATCAGGCACAGCTCGACAATCCTCAGCAGATTTCGGATCGCCAAGGACACCGGGCGGGCCCTGCGCCCGTTGGCGGCGAGCACGCGCAGGCCGAACATCATCTTGCCGATGGTTTGGCCGCAGATCATCTCGGCGATCAGAGTGTGCGCGACGTAAGTGACCGCGGCCAGGGCGGCGATGTTGAGCAAGGTAGCCGGATCAACGACGGAGGCGTCGGCGACGGTGCGCGGGGCGGCGCCCAGGGTGGTCAGGGCGGGAACCAGATCCACCAGTCCGGCGGCCGCGCGCACGCCCAGCGGAGCGATCCGGAGTCGGCCCGGCGAGCCGCGCGGCCCCTGCCTCGCGCCAGCGCGCCGCTGGGCGATCGCGGCGATGGCGGCGATCAGCACCACGATGATCGACGCCGTCGCGTACCGCCGCAGCGGCACGGTCACCGATGCCCCGCCGCCGATGGCGGTCATCCGGTCATGTGGCCGGCCGTCCAGCTCGTAGCGCTGCTCGAACAATTGATCGTTCGCGAAGGCCAGCCAGCGGAAATACCCGAACGCCAGCACGAACGTCTTCGGCGCATCCGCCGGCGGCGCCGCGCCGGAAATCGTCAGCGGCACCACGCGCGAAAAATCGCCGCCAAAACAAAGTTGGCCCGCTCTGCCCGGCGCCGAGGTCCAGAGCACCGGTTGATCCTGAGCGATCAGGAGTTTGAAATCGGCGGTGGCGGGCGCGCTCCTCGTCAGAGGCGCCGACCAGCCGCGGCTCTCCGTCAAGCGGGTGATGAACACGGTCCCTTCGGCATCCTTCCAACCGAGCAGCGGTCGCCCGTCGATCACGGCCATCGACAGCAGGGACTGGTCGGTCAAGCCCGGGGGCAGGGGCTGTGGGTCGATCCACTTGCCGAGGCTGAGGCGATAGGCGGTTAGTTGGTGCGGCAGCGGGCCGATGGAGGGAATGTCAACGCTGACCGCCGCACGCGTCGTGGGTGGCGAAAGCGGGCGCGTGGGCGGCCCGCCGGCCGGGACGGACTCTTCAACAATCGCCCACACGATGGTCCGCTCGCTGGCCAGGGCGATCATCCTGGCATTGTGGGGTGGCGGCGAACCCAGACGAATGGTGCTGTCATCGGCGATCATCCATTGCCCGCTGTGCAGGGCCAGCAGCAGTTCGTTGCCGTCGCTGGTCATGCTGTCCACTCGGGCCGAGATCGTCGGCAAGGATCGCCAGCTTCCGCCGATGTCGTCGCGCCAGTTCAGGTCGGTGCGGTCGTAATTGATGCCGGCTGTACCGGCGGGGATCACGTGGGCGATCCAGAAGCGATTGTCGCCGCATTGGGCCAGCAGATCGCGCTGGGGGGGCGCGGAGGAGCTCGGCTGCGAAGCGGGCGCCGCCGGCGCGGCGGACACGCCAAGCCAGCCCCACGTCGCGGCGATCAGCCACGCCAAAAAACTATGAACCACTGGTCTCATCGATGTGGATGACTTTCACGCCCGAATCGGCGAGCTTGGCGACGTCGGGCATGCGGAAGCTGATCGCCTTGGGGAATCCGCCGTGGCTGCGGCTGACGTCGCTGAGGCTGAAGGACATCTTCGTGCCCGTCTGGGGAAAGAACAATCGGTAATGCGTCGCGACCGCGGGCCACTGTTCCTCCGGAACGTCTGCGATGCGCACCGGCTTGAAGGCGCTGAGCCAGGCCCGCAACACCACGCGGCCGTCCTGGTCAAACAGCAGAATCAGAGTCGGATGCAGCGTCGCTCGGTCGTACCAGATCTCCTTTTGCGCCATCCAATGGTCGCCGCGCGGAACTTGCCAGACGAGCATGTAGGCGTCGGCGTCATGGTTGAAGCGCAGCACCGGCACGGGGGCTTGCATCAGCGAACTACTGATCGGACGAATGCCCAGAACCTCGATGATCAGATCCGGCCGGATGGGAATCTGCTCGGTCGTGGCGCTGTCGAGCTCGGAAAGACTGCCCCACCAAAAGGTGTCCTGGTCCGGCACCAGACGAAGCCAATAGTTCTTCCCGTCCGAACCCATGTCGAATAGATCGGTCACTTCCTTCTTGGCCACAAGACGCATCGACATCGGGTGTTGATACAGCAGCGTTCCGTAGCCGTTGACAAATCTCGACTTGTGGGTTTTGGGATCGACCACGGTGGCTTCAAAATCGTGATGCGCCCAGAGCGTGGCAAGCTGTGAGTTGTTGCGATTGACGGCGTCGATGAGCCTGTCGATGCTCAGCGTGGGTCCGAAATACCCCTTGGGCGGCGGCGCCGATGATTGGCAGCCCGCCAGCGACCAGGCCAGGGCCAGGCATCCGATCCTTCTCAGAAACCCGGGTCTGATCATAATTCCCCGCTGAGGATTTCACCCAGTTGCGAGCTGACCTCGGCCACCTGCTGCTCGTTGAGCTTGGGATCGACCAGGTCCAGCGTGTCCTGGCGTCCCTTGAGGCGCACGCACCAGATTTCCCTGCCGTCCTGCACGCGGCTGGACTCGTAGACGATCCGCCGTTTGCGCATCAGGATCAACCCCAGGACGAAGCGGAAATGGATCTTGGCCGGCTCCGCCGCCTCCGACAGGCGCTCGAACAAGTCGCACAGCAGGTCATCATCGACAAAGATCGGTTTCTTGGCCGTCGGCTGGGGCATCGTGGTCTGCCAGAACCCCAGTAGGCCGCTGCGGTCGAATTGGTCCCGGCAGGCCGGGCAAATATCCAGTCGCTCCAGTGTAGCGGGGGTTTCGCGCAGGGCGGCAAAGAGTTTTTCGCCGGGGAGGATTTGCCGGTTGCACAGATGGCATTTGCCCTGCGCCTTGGCCAGGGCGTATCCGGCTGATCCGACCGGTTGCTGCGGCGCCGCGGCGCTCATGACCCACCTCCGTGTTTACCACGCGCGTCGCGACAGGTCGGGACGCGGCTCCATTGGCACGCCACGGATCGTAACCGGGTTTTTAGTGGACGACAAACTGACGGACGTCGGTTCCGCCCGGGCCGACCTCGAATCGCACCGATTTCCCGCAGCGCGGGCATTGGCCGAAATACGCCGTGCCGTCGGCATTGCGATAAATCCGCTGATACACCCAGCAGCAGGCGAACAGCACGCTGAGAAACGGCCGCGATGCCCGCGCCGCGGAAGTCGCGTCCAGCGAGTGGTCGCCGCCACGCTCATTCATTGATGCGTTTCCAGATGGAGGGGATGGTGCGCTGGATCGCCGCGGTGGCCCGCGACAGCAACTGCTCGTTGGTCGCCTCGATGAGCCGGCGTTCGGCGGCTTCAGAAACGTCCGGAAGATTCACGCGGACATTGTAGATGGCGCAGCGCAGCGTGGCCATGGCCAGTTCCGCGCACACCGCCAGGTCCGACAGGAGATGCCGATTGGCGACGTTGACCAAGCGGTCGGCCAGATCGAGGATCGCCATGGCGGTGGCGGCGATCGACTGCGGAATGCGGATGCACGCCAGCAGGGCGATGTCCATGGCCTCCTTTTTCTCGGCGGACTCGGGCATTTTTTTCGCGGCGGTCAGCGCCTCGTACGCCGCCTGATCTTCCTGCATCAGCCCGATCAGCAGCAGCCGGGCGCGGTGATATTCGCCCAAAGCGGCTTGGAGGACATCGGCGTGCGCCTCGGCCCCCTTTTTGCCGACGGTGTAATTGACGGCCATTTCGCCCATGGCCGCGGCCAAGGCTCCGGCCAGCGCCGCCACGCTTCCCCCGCCGGGCGTGGCCTGCCTGGACGCCGCGGCCTCCAGGAAACGGCTGATGGGCGTGTTGTGATCACATACGTTCATTTGTGCCCCACATCATGCTGTACCCCGCGCGGCGTCAGATCGACCGGCGGAAAGGTGCTGTACGTCCGCCCACCCGCCGCCGTCTTCACCAACTGCGGCGCGGGCGTGCAGATCGTCACGACACAACGGCGCAGGCGCGACCGACTCAACGCCTGAATCATCGGCAATTTTACCGCGCTAATTCGCTGGGCAAAGCCCGCGGGGTGGTTGTACCCCACGCCCAACAGCTCATCGACCGCGGCCAGCGAAGCCTGCTCCTGCGGCGTTTGGGTCTGCAACGCTTCTGTGGTGGTGATCACATCCTTGCAGCGGTCGAACCATTGGGGCTGAATGTCCTGCTCGGTGCCTTGCAAGCGGGCGACGTTTTCCAGGATCACGTCGATGACTTGGTCGACGTTTTTGGGATCGCAGGCCGCGTAGGCCGCGAACACGCCGGGCAAGGATGCCGCCCGGCCCGGGAAATTGAACGTCCCCGCCTCGTACACCAAACCCCGGCCGCGCAAAATCTCGAAAATGTAGCCGGTCGGATATCCGTACCCTCCCGTCAGGCATTGCGACACGATCAAAGCCGATTCGTCCGGCTCGCCGATCACGCTGTCGGAAGCAAACCCCACGACGACGGCCGCGACATCCTGGTCGGTCTTCTGCACCTCGACGCGCTGGACGTCGATGCCCGGGGATGCAACGGAGGCGGAAGGTTCCGGCGGCGCCGCCGCCGGCGCCGGGGCGGGAAGCTTGGGCGTCTGGCCGAAGCACTTTTCGGCGGCGGCGAAGGCGGTGTCCGCATCCACGTCGCCGAAAATCGCCAGCACTCGCGGCGCGGTCAGGATTTTGTCCGTGTACCACATTCTCGCGTCAGCGGGGCTGAAAGCAGCCAGGTTCCGCTCGGTCCCCACCGCTTCAAACTGATACGGCGATTGCCGCGGACCGAAAAACTGCTTGTTGAAGTACCGGAACGCCTGGCGGTCCCAGGCGGCATCCTTGCCTTCAATCTCAGCCAACACGCGGGTCTTCATCTGCTCCACCTGCGCCGCCGCAAAAACGGGATGATTGACCAGGTCGCCGTACACCTCCATCGTGGGCTCGAACTGGTCGGCGGTGCAGCTAACGGTCCAGTACCAGGTATTGTTGCCGCAGGCGGTGGTCAGCTCGCCGCCGGTGCGGTCGAAGAAATCGGCGATCTGCTCGGCGGAACGGGTGTCGGTGCCGCGTCGCGGCAGCATCATCGCCAGGTTTCCCAAGCCGTTGGTCTTGGCATCCTCGGCCGTCATGCCGCCCAGGGCATACATGTTGATCGCCACCAGCGGCGCGGTGGTGATCCGCTGGTGCAAAACGACCAGGCCGTTGCCCAGCACGCGCCGCGTGATTTCGGAGCTCGCCCCCTGCTGAGCGGCCGGCTGGGTCGCCGGTGACGCCCCAAGCAGATCCTCCGCCTTGGGCCAGCCGGCGGCGCCGACGGCTTCGCGCGGCAACAGCGCGGTGGTCAGCAACTTGCCCGAATCCAGATACCGGCGGGCAGCGGCCTGAACGTCCTGCGCCGTCAACTGTCCGATGCGCTGCACGTAGTGATCGCTGAAGTGAACGTCGCCGGTGCTCATGAAATCCAGGGCCGCCGACGCCGCGACGTCCTCCGATTTCTGCATCGACCTGAGCCGATCAACCCTCATCCGCGTCTTGGCCCGCTGCAGGCGGTCTTCATCCACGCCGTTGGATTTGATCTTCTCAACGTCGGCCAGGACCGCCTTGGTCGCCGCGGAAATCTTCTGGGCATCAAGCTGCAACTGGACGTGGAACGACCCCTCGACGTAAGGCGGCGTGTCATCCACGCAAGAGATGCCGCTGCAAAGCTGCTGCCGGTCGCGAAGGTCCTCGACCAGAATGGAGCTTTCCCCGCCGCCCAGAATCTGCGCCAGCAAATCCAAGGCGTACATCGAAGGATCGCTCTGTTTTACCGATGGAAACGTCAAGTCCAGCCGGGCCTGACCGAGCTTGGGAAACGTCGCCACCACCGTGCGGGGGGCCGGCACCGGCGGCTCATCGGCAATGTTGCGCCCAAACACGCGCCCGGGCGCGGCATCGGCGAGGTTCCGCTGCACCACCGCCAACATCTGCTCCGGGTCCAAATCCGCCGCCACCGAAAACACCATGTTGTTCGGCTGGTACGCCTCCTGGTAATAGCTGTACACGTCGTCGCGGCTCAGACCTTGAATGACTTCCTGATACCCGATCACGGGCACGCCGGCCGGACTGACCTGATACCGGTTGCGCTGCGTCAAAAGCCAAAAGACTCTGTCGGGATCGCCCTTGTTGCGTTCCAGCTCGCGCTGCACGACCTGGTGTTCGCGGAGATATTCAGCTTGGGTGATCCTTGCCCCCAGCATCCAGCCCGTCACCAGGTCCACCGCCTGGGCAAAGTGCTGCGCAGTCGTGTTGACGAAAAAAGCGGTGTGATCGTAAGAGGTGTAGGCGTTGGAATCGTTGCCGATTTCTTGCAGAAGGGCGCGGTTCTCGGCCTCGCTGCGGCGCTGGCTGCTGCCGCCGGCGACCAGGTGCTCCAGCAGGTGGCTCAGGCCCCCGCCCAGCCAGCGGCCTTCATAAACGCCGCCGGTGCAGGCGTACCCGCGCACGGATGCCACCGGCGAGGCAACACGCTGGCAAATCACCGTCGCGCCGTTTTTCAGCACCGCGACGATCTCATCGGCGCCGCTGACGATCCGATACGCCTCGGCGCCGTAGCCGGGCATACTGGACGTGCTCTGCAACAGTTCCGCGGCCGGCTGCGTGGCCGGCTCTTGGGCCGCAGCGATCACCGGATAACACAACAGCGCAACCAGAGCCGCCAAGAACCGCGCGCCTCCTACGCTCACTTGGCCTCCTCGTCCTGTTCGATTTCGTTGAGATAGGTCAGCGCCCGTTCCAGCTCCCCCTTGAGATGCCGAACGCGAAGCAAACTCCGCACCCGCGTCAAAAGCTCGAATTTGTTGACCGGCTTGCTGACAAAATCGTCCGTCCCGCACTCCGTGGCCTGTTCGATGTCCCCCAGCTCGTTCAGCGCCGTAACCATCAGCACCTGGATGTCCTTGGTCTTCGGATCGCTCTTGATGCGTTTGCAGACCTGGAACCCGCTCATCCGCGGCATCATGATGTCTAGAAGGATCAGGTCCGGATTGTACTGACCGATTTTTTCCAGGGCGTCGACCCCGTCGGCCGCGGTGACGATCTTTACGGGCAGACTTTCCAGAAATGCCTGTAAAAGCTCGACATTCTGCGCATTATCATCCACGATGAGGACCGTGGATTGCGGCAAGAAGCTTTCGCTGTTGGGGTTAGGCACGGATTGCGCATCGGATTGTGACATGAAAAGCTCCATCAGACAGGGGCCGCGCCATCGCCTGCGGATTCGGAAGATCGACTATACGAGCGGCCGCGATTGATGTAAAGTCAGGTCTGAAGCCGGCAATTTCCCGCGAAAATCGGCCCAAAGTGGCCGGTTATTTCTTGACGATACAAAGCAAGGCTCTACAATGAATTGAACAAGATCGCGGGGTAGAGCAGCCTGGTAGCTCGTCGGGCTCATAACCCGGAGGTCGGAGGTTCGAATCCTCCCCCCGCTATTGAAAAAGCCGCCCACCTGGGGCGGCTTTTTCAATAGAGCGGGTAGAGAGGAGAAAGGAGAAAGTAGAGCAAAAGCGTGTGCTCGGCTCAATCGGCGTCCCAAGCCGACCGGGCCACCGCGGTCTACTTTCTACTCACTACTTTCTCGTGCAGCGTCCCCCCGTAATCCTCGGTTGTCCCTCTACTCTCTCCTTTCTCCTACTCAACTTCCTCGCGCAGGGCGGTCCTAATTCCCCCGCCCCCCGGCGATTTGGCTTCCCACCCCCGTACCCTGAGGTCCCATCCTCACCACAGGGTTGCCGGATGCCTACGCGCCAATGCATTGGTGATCGCCGCATCGGCGTCATAGCCTGTCGGCTCGTCTAATATCGACGATGGAATCCTTGGCTCGATGGCAACGTCGCGGAACAAATCGGGCTTGGGGCTGGTCTTGATGGTTCGGCTGGCGGCCGGGGCCGCCGCAGCGCTGGCGACATTGGAGATCACCACGTCATTCGGCGCGGGTTATGCCGAGCCGCCTGAAGCCTGGCCGTTGACGGAGTCAGAGAAGCCGAACCCGAACCGGGTCTCATAGGCGCCCATGTCCAAGGTGGAGTGGTATGTGCGCGGATCGCACGCCAGGTCGGTGGTGACGCCTGGGGGAATCGCCGCGAGGGCGGGCTGGGCCGAAGCTCGAAATTCGTGGCGCCGACGAACCGCGGATTGGCGTTGATGTTGCCGGCCCGGGTGAAGCCGCCCTGCACGTCGCTCTAGGTGACCACGGGCGCGACGCGGCCGGCGCTGTCGAAGATTTCGTTGCACACGGAACTTCTCTGACGTTTCAAGCATCGACCCGTACGGCGTACTCCCGCGCCCATTTGGCAAGCGCCTCACAGAACTGTTGTCGCGTAGCGGAGTCCGTGAGTTTGTACTTTTGTACTGCGCTTGTTCCTTTCTGCAAAGAATAAGTGATGGCGAGTCTCTTGCCGCGTAGCCGAAGTGATGGAGAGTCCTTCGGAGCCACTGTGAAGAGAGTCTTTTGCAGGTCGTCGGATGTGTACCGCAGAGATTCAGCCGTCAGAACGAGATGCCCGTACAAGTTCTTTTCTTTCGCAACGAAGAACGCGAGATCCTTCGCGGAGGTCCATGCCAAGACCGCGGGCGCATGCGTGTTAGTTCCTTTGTGGATCCGAAGCCGGCCGCGCTTCCCGAAAAGGATGCGCAGACCGGAATAAAACAACCAGGGGGCTCCGAGGACAGCTGGCACGAATACGAACCAAACATAATGTCCCGGAGGTAGGGCGCGTGGAAAAAGCACGGCGTACAAGCCAAGGAAGTCGATGCTCAGTAGCACACTCCCGAGAATAATATACAAAACGCCCCCCCAGCGAGGTACTGCAGGGCTCCATTTTGCACCACAAACGCATGCCCGGTCGTGCACGATGGTGGGCAGAGTGCCGTCGACGGGGATTGTGGCTTCGCTGCCACAGCCGGGGCACAAATTGCGACCCCTCCTGATTGCTGTTCCATTCAAGATTATTAAGGCCCCGCAGAAGGCAATAAGGCCGGCTGGAATGCAAAGGAGAATTTGCGTGTCCCCGTCCCAAAGCAGAAACCCGAGCGACTGCAAGGCAACCGCCGCAGCTATCGTTAAGCCACCAGCGATCAGCCACTTCTTCGCAGCCCTGGCTTGCCGCGCACCGGTAGGTTTTAAGGCTTCGGGGGAATTATTTGGGGATCTTCCCTGCACGCCTTGGAGAGGTTCGCTGTCGCCGACTGGGCAGCCACACGAAGGGCACTTTGGCACGCCGGTCAGAATTGGCCTTCCGCAAACGCGGCATTGCTCACGAGATTCAGCCGTTTCGGCCTTACGTCCGCCCTTATCGCAAGATACTTCACCTCTTGGTGGATCGATCATATCCATTCCCTCCAAAATCAGCCTCCACGCACCTTTCCCTTACCTTATGCGCCAAACGTTCTCTTAACAGCTCATCGCGATCCGCGACTTCCTCATCACAAGCAATTTCACCGTGGAATAAGCGGGGTGTCCAGAGTTGGATTACGTAGTAACATCGGGTTCGAATCTTGTTGTGGTCGTCGTAAGTCCAGAGTCTCCGCGCGGGGACATGAAACGGGGGTCGTAGCTAGAAAAATTGCTGCGTCGGTGTATCCCCTCCCCACCACACCCGGCCCAAAATTTTCCCGTCGCGCACCAGTCCAGCCCTCACCGACGACGACCCAATTCCCAACCCGAGGATCAGCACGGCAGAATACAAAGCCCCATCCGTGACCCATTCTAAGGCCCAAATTCGACCCGTCAAGCGTTACTCTAGTCTATTTCCCTCAAATTGCTTGCCAAGCAACTAGAGAGAAATAGAATATAGACATGCAAAAGTCGCTGGGACAGCTTGAGACCTTGTTCTTCGCCTACGTCCAGATGCGCAAGCTGCAAACGGTGCGGACGGCACAACTGGCCGCGCCGCTGGGCATTACGGCCAAGCAGGAACGGGAGTTGCTTGGCCGAATGGCCCGCTCCGGGCTTATTGCGCAGGTCCGCCGGGGCCTTTACTTGGTGCCTCCGCAACTGCCGCTAGGTGGCAAGTGGACTCCGGACGAAGCCCTGGCGCTGAATACGCTGATGGAAGATCAGGAGGGGCGCTATCAGATCTGCGGCCCCAACGCCTTCAACCGCTACGGCTTCGATGAGCAGATCCCAACCCGTGTGTACGCATACAACAACCGCCTGTCCGGTGAGCGCACCATCGGCACCGTCGCGCTGACGCTGATCGAGGTGTCCGACGAACGCCTAGGCGGTACGGAGGAGGCGGCGACGCCGCAAGTCAAGGCCGTCTACTCGTCGCGAGTGCGGACGCTTGTAGACGCAGTTTACGACTGGTCGCGCTTCAACAGCCTGCCTCGGGCGTACGCGTGGATTCGCGACGAACTGGCCGCCAAGCGGGTAACCCAGGCGGAATTGGTAACCAGCACGATCCGCTACGGCAACCAGGGGACGATCCGGCGGATCGGCGCGCTGCTGGAGCAATTGGGCGCGGAGGAGAAGCTAATGAAAAAACTCCAGCGGGCACTGAAATCGTCCAAGAGCCTGATCGCGTGGGTCCCTAACCGGCCCAGCCGCGGGACCATCAACCGACGATGGGGAGTGGTACGCAATGGGCAATACTGAGCCGCCTATGATCTGGCCGCACGAGGATGCGGCGCTGTTCCGCGCCGCAGTGACGTACACTGCCGCGCAGACGGCGTTCCCTTCCCGGCTGATCGAGAAGGACTACCAGTGCACGCTGCTACTGGCGCACCTGGTTGGTAGCCTCTCCGAGACGATAGTCTTCAAGGGCGGAACCTGCTTTGCAAAAGTTCACGCTGACCTCTATCGCTTGAGTGAAGACCTGGATTTCGCTGTTCCGACGGCAGTGAACGCGACGCGATCCTAGCGCAGCCGGCTGGCAGCGCAGGTCAAGGCGGGGATTGCGGCGGCCGTGAACCTGCTGCCCTCGTTCAACTGGGAAGAGCCGCTGGTCGGGCGCAACAACTCTACCCAGTACATCGGAACCCTCGGTTACGCCTCGGCGATGAGCAACCAGACGGATACGATAAAGATCGAGGTAAGCCTGCGGGAACCCCTGCTGACGCCGCACATCGTGGCAGCAGCGAAGACGATCCTATTAGATCCCGTCTCCGGCAATCCGGCGGTGCCGCCAGTGCCCGTGCGGTGCATCTCGAAGATCGAGGCCATGGCCGAGAAATTCCGTGCGGCGCTGACCCGCCGCGAAGTGGCCATCCGGGACTTCTATGACATCCACTACGCGGTGACGAACCAAGGACTCGTCCCAGGCGATGCCGAATTGGTTGGGCTGGTGCGGCAGAAACTGGCTGTGCCAGGAAACGACGCTGTCAACATCGGCACGGACAGACTGGCGGCCTTGCGGGCGCAACTCGACACGCAACTGAGGCCCGTCTTGCGTCGGCGAAACTTTGATGCGTTTAGCCTCACCGATGCCTTCGGCATCGTGCGAGACATGGCGGCGGCCATAGAAGGGCAAGCATGACGGGAAAACTCAAAGGGTCCATCTGATTTCCATCCGTGGCCCATTCAAAGCCCAAATTCAGCCCGTCAAGCCGATTTAAGAGGGCCGATGCGCGGCCCTCAAGCCCTTCAACCCTGGAACCCGTGAGCTCTTGAACCCCGCAAATCTTCAAACCATTGGAGCCAAAAACCAGAACCCCTATTGGCGTCACGGAAGTGAAGGTTTCCTCGCGAGAGTAGCGTCCAAGCCCACGTCACGCCCGACCTTACGCGAAATATCGCGGGACATCGCCCAATTCTCAGTTCGTTCCTAGCGCCGGGCCATAACGTCGTTATTTCCACAAGCCTATTTTTTCGCGACAAGCGCCGCCTGCGCAGAGATTTGCCACGATTTCGCAATCGCGCAGCACGTCTGCCGTGGGGCTGCCTGGACTGCCGGCACGCGTTCGGGTCACAACTGGCCATGAAGGGCGAATCGCCGCACAAAATCAGTAGTCTTATGGGCCATTCACCGGAAATATGCCGCCGCCATAACGCGGGCCTGCGCCATGCGATTGGCGCGACGCTGGCGGCAACAAGCAAATGCGATGGATCGCCCCGCGAGGTCACGGCGGTGACTGGTTGCAGTTTCATCCGCGCAAAGACTTATTCTTCCTACTCATACGTTGCTGGGCCGGGTAATCTATGGTTCGGTTTCGTGGCTGAGCCATTCGCGGTTCGCTTCCGGGCAGGAACGCCGTTCTTGTCCCGGAAATGAATGAGGCGAAGATGCCCCCAGTTGAGCGAAATGGAGTACACCCGAGTTGCTGTTTGACCTTCCGAGAGTCAAGCGAAGATTGAACCCCTTCAAACGGTGGCGCCTGTCGCTGGACGGGAATCGGGGGTGGTCCTCCCAATCGGACGAGCAGCCCCTCCGCGATGAGCTCTACAGCGTCGATCAGTTGGATCGCCATGCGAAGACTCTGGCCGGTCGGCACGAGGTGACGGTCGGCCGCAGCCGCGGTCCCGATCATCTCCTCCCCCGCCTTTCCGCGAATGAGGCGCTGCTGCGCGATGCGTACGGCCTGGTGAGCGACGCCGTGAAGCGAGGCCGGCGCATCACGCCGGCAGCCGAGTGGTTTCTCGACAACTACCACCTCATCGAGGACCAAATTCGCACGGCCCGCAGGCATCTGCCTCAGGGCTACAGCCGGGAGCTGCCGCAGTTGAGGAACGGCCCGTACGCGGGCTACCCGCGCGTGTACGCCATTGCGCTGGAACTGATCTCGCACGTCGACGGCCGGGTCGACGCCGAGAACCTCCGCGCCTTTGTCGCTTCATACCAATCCGTCACCCACCTGCAGCTCGGCGAGCTGTGGGCGATCCCGATCATGCTGCGACTTGCATTGCTCGAGAATTTGCGGCGCGTGGTTGCCCGGGTGGCCGAGGGGCGGCGGGACCGCGAGCGGGCCGGTCACTGGATCGACCGCATGCTGGAGGTCGCGGCCACGACGCCGGCCCAGGTAGTGCTGGTCCTGGCGGACATGGTGAAGGAGAACCCGCCGCTCTCGACTGCGTTCATCGCCGAGTTCGCCAGCCGCATGCAGGGGCAAGGGGCGGCCCTGATCTTCGCGATCACGTGGTTGGAACACCGGGTCGCTGAGCAGGGACAGACGATCGAAACCATTTTCCAGCAGGCGAGCCAGAGCCAGGCGGCCGATCAGGTCTCCATCGGCAACAGCATCGGGAGCCTTCGGTTCCTGGGCGCCATGGAGTGGCGCGACTTCGTGGAGACGATGAGCGGCGTGGAGCATATCCTCCGCACCGATCCGGCCGGGGTGTACCCGTCGATGGACTTCGCCACGCGCGACTACTACCGCCATGCCGTCGAGCAGATCGCCAGACACAGTCCGATCGGGGAAGACGAGGTGGCGCGCCGGGCCGTCGAGTTGGCCCGCGAATTCACCGTCGCCGACCGCGGCCTTGAGGACGGCGGGCCAAGCGAAAGTCGCAAGTTTCACGTGGGGTATTTTCTGGTGGGTCAGGGCCGGCGGACGCTGGAGCGGGCGGCCGCCCTGCGGGCCACGCTCGGCACATCTTTGCGCTGGCTGGGCGGGCGATTCCCGCTGCCAATCTATATCGGGTCCATCGTCCTCACGACGGCGTTGGTGACGGCACTGGCCTTGCTGTGGGCCGCACGCCATGGCCTCGGGCATTGGGGCCTGGCGATTTTGGGGATTCTGTTCTGTGTCTGCGTAAGCCAGTTGGCTGTGGCGCTGATCAATTGGGGAGTCATGCTGCTGGTGCGGCCTCGAATCCTGCCGCGGATGGATTTTTCAACCGGCATTCCGCCGGAACACCTCACGATCGCAGCGGTACCGACGATCATCACAGATAGCCGGGAGATCGACGATTTAGTGGAGGCGTTGGAAGTGCGATTCCTCGCCAACCGGGACGAAAACCTCTACTTCGCCCTCCTGAGCGACTTCCCCGACGCCGCCGAAGAAAAAGCCGCCGGGGACGAAGCGTTGCTCCAACGGGCTCGGGATGGCATAGAAGCCCTCAACGCAAAATACCAGGGCGGCCGCTTCTTCCTGTTCCATCGAGGGCGACGTTGGAACGCCAAAGAGAACGTTTGGATGGGTTGGGAGCGAAAGCGAGGCAAACTCGAAGACTTCAACGATGCGTTACGCGGGAAGGCCGGCCACTTCGACACGATCGTCGGCCCGGCCGAGCGCCTGGAAGGCGTGCGATACGTGATCACCCTCGACAGCGACACGCAGCTCCCGCGTGATTCGGCCTGGCAGCTTGTCGGCACCATCGCTCACCCGCTGAACCGCCCCCACTATGACCCGAAGCTCGGTCGCGTGACCGAGGGATACGGCATTCTGCAGCCGCGCGTCGGCATCAGCATGCCCAGCGCCAACCGCACGCGATTTGCGCGGCTCTTCGCCGGGGAGCCAGGCATCGACCCGTACACTCGGATGGTTTCCGACGTTTACCAGGATGTTTTCGAGGAAGGGTCATTCATCGGCAAGGGGATTTATGACGTAGACATCTTTCAGCAGGCGATCGGCGGGCGTTTGCCTGAAAACCGCGTTCTCAGCCACGACCTGCTTGAAGGCGGACACGCGCGATCCGGGCTGGTGAGCGATGTCCTGCTGTTCGAGGAATACCCTTCCTCTTACCCCGAGGATGTAAGCCGGCGCTACCGTTGGATTCGCGGGGATTGGCAGATCACGCCGTGGCTGCTGCCGCGCGTGCCCGGCGCCAATGCCCGGCGCGTGCCCAATCCGCTCTCGGGGCTGTCACGATGGAAAATCCTGGACAACGTTCGTCGGAGCCTGATGCCGGGGGCGCTGCTCGCGCTGCTGATCCTCGGTTGGTTTCTGCCGGGCGCCGCGGTGTATTTCACGCTGATGGTGGTCGCGATTTTGCTGCTTCCGGCGGTTCTGAATGGCGCGGCGGAGCTGAAGCGTCGACCGGCGGACCTCCCGGTGATTTACCACGCGCGCATGGTGGCAGATACCGTCACCCGGCAGGTGTTGCAGCAGGGATTTGCCCTGGCTTGTTTGCCTTACGACGCGATGGTGAGTCTTGAGGCGATCGGCCGCACGGCCGTGCGATTGCTGGTCACCGGCCGCAAATTGTTAGAGTGGCGCACCGCCCGCGATGCGCAGCGCAGCGCATTTGCTAGTCTCTTTGGATTCTACTTTTCCATGTGGGTGCTGCCGTTGACGGCGGCAATTTGCTTAGTGGCTCTTCGCCTCCTCCGCTCCGATGCGCTGGTGGTTGCCGCGCCTGTCATCGCGCTCTGGTTCGCAGCGCCGGCGATCGCATTCTGGTTAAGCCAAATCGCCAAACCAAGCCAGCCTCGTCTATCGGCGGAGGATTTGGCCTTCCTGGGAACGGTGGCGCGGCGGACATGGCGGTTCTTCGAGGCGTTCGTCGGACCTGTAGACCACCACCTTCCGCCGGACAATTTTCAAGAGGATCCGCCGAAAGGGCTGGCGCACCGAACGTCCCCCACCAACATCGGCATGTCGCTCCTGGCGAACCTGACGGCATATGACTTCGGCTTCATCCCCATCGCAGAGGTGATCGAGCGAACCACGCGGACGCTGGCCACCCTGGACAAGCTCCAGCGCTACCGGGGGCATTTCTACAACTGGTACGACACGCGGACGCTTGAACCCCTTCGGCCCCTGTACGTTTCGACCGTCGACAGCGGAAACCTCGCCGGACATCTGCTCACTTTGGCTGCGGGCCTGGACGAACTGGCCGTGCAGAAGATCTTCCGCCCCACCGCGATTTTCGCGGGATTGGGTTCAACGCTCGACCTGTTATTCGAAATCGCTCGCGCGTCTGCTACCGCGGCGCAGACGAAACTCATCGCCCCCTTGGAGCGATTGCGGGACGACATGCGGACGCCGCCGCGCGCCTTGTCGGATTCCCAAGTGCTCTTGCGGCAACTGGCTGCGGCAGTCACGGACCTGACGTCGGCGATCGGACCCGACGCGGACGGTGAGTTGAAGTGGTGGAAACAGGCCGTCGAGCGACAATGCCATTTCTTCTTAGAAGATCTGAATCAATTGGCCCCCTGGGTCGGGATGGCGCGCCAAACCCAACCGGCACAGTTCAGCGACCTGGGCGACGTGCTGCGGCAACTGGACGAAGTGCCGACCCTCACCGAGGTGGCGCGAATGGAATCCACGTTGCTTCCCGCGATCGACACGGCGATTGGAGTTGCCGGAGTGAATGACCGATTGGCAACGCTGCGCAGCGCGGTGTTTGCGGCCTCCGAAATCGCGGCGAAACGCGTCTCGGAGTTGCGGCAACTGGCGGTTCGTTGCCGCGAGTTGGCCAGCGTCGACTATGGATTCCTCTACGACAAGGACCGCCACCTCTTGAGCATCGGATACAACATCGCCGACCGCCGCCTCGACGGCGGCTTCTACGACCTTCTCGCCTCGGAAGCACGGCTGGCAAGCTTTGTCGCCATCGCGCAGGGGAAGCTCCCCCAGGAACACTGGTTCAGCCTGGGGCGTTCTCTGACGAACGCCGGCGGAGGAATGGCGCTGCTCTCCTGGAGCGGCTCGATGTTCGAGTACCTCATGCCGCTGCTGGTGATGCCCACCTATGAGCACACCCTGTTGGACGAGAGCTATCGCGCCGTGGTGCGGCGGCAAATGGAGTACGGCCGCGAGCGCGGCGTGCCGTGGGGTATCTCGGAGTGCGGGTACAGCAAGATCGACGCGCAACTGACCTATCAATATCGGGCCTTCGGCGTTCCGGGCCTGGGGTTCAAGCGGGGGTTAGCCGACGATCTGGTTGTCGCGCCGTACGCCGGCGCCATGGCGCTGATGGTCGATCCAGAGCCGGCTTGCGCGAACCTTCGCCGTTTGGCACGGGAAGGTCGTCTCAATGCCTATGGCTTCTATGAAGCGGTGGATTACGCCCCCGCGCGGCTGCCGCGCGGGCAAGAGAGCGCCACGGTGCGGGCCTATATGGCCCACCACCAGGGAATGGCGTTGCTTTCGTTGGCGTATTTGTTGCTCGAGCGGCCCATGCAGCGCCGTTTCGAGTCTGATCCCTCGTTTCGGGCGACGGACCTGCTGCTGCAGGAGCGGGTCCCCAAAGCGCCATTCATTTTCCCACACCCGGCCGAGGTTTCCCAGGCACCGGGCGTATCGAGTGAAGTGGGGCCGAACTTCCGCGTCTTCACCACGCCCCAGACGGCGGTGCCCGAGGTGCATCTGCTCTCCAACGGTCGCTATCACGTTGCGGTCACGGCAGCGGGTGGCGGCTACAGCCGCTGGCGCGACCTGGCCGTCACGCGATGGAGGGAAGATTCCACGCGCGACTGCTGGGGCACGTTCTGCTACCTCCGCGATGTAAAGACCGGACAGTTTTGGTCGGCGGCGCAGCAGCCAACGGCCAAGCGGCCCACCTCCTACGAGGCGATCTATTCGCAGGGGCGCGCGGAGTTCCGGCGCCGCGACGGGGAAATCGACACGCATCTGGAGATCAGCGTTTCGCCCGAGGACGACATCGAGCTGCGCCGCATCAGCATCACCAACCGTGGCCGAAATCCCCGCACCATCGAGTTAACGAGCTACGCCGAGGTCGTGCTGGCGCCGCCCGCGGCGGATGCGACACACCCCGCGTTCAGCAATCTGTTCGTTCAAACGCAGCTCGTTCGTCAGCGGCAGGCGATCCTCTGCACCCGCCGGCCGCGCTCCGCCGGAGAGCGGCCGCCGTGGATGCTGCACCTGATGACCGTCCACGGCACTGCCGTCGCCCCCACTTTTTACGAAACGGCCCGCGCCGAATTCGTTGGCCGGGGACGCACACCGGCAGACCCGGCAGCCATGCACCGTTCCTCGCTGACCGACAGCGAAGGGCCCGTACTCGACCCGATCGTGGCCATACGCAACACCGTTATGGTCGGACCGGATGAGACGGTGCGGGTGCACCTCGTGACCGGCGCCGCCGAGACGTACGACGGCGCGCTGGGACTGGTGGAAAAATACCACGACCGCCGTTTGGCTGACCGCGTCTTTGAACTCGCCTGGACGCATAGCCAGGTGGTGTTGCGACAGCTCGACGCGGCCGAAGCCGACACGCAACTCTACGGAAGACTCGCCAGCAGCATCCTCTACGCCAACCCCTTGTTGCGAGCGTCCAGCAGCGTGATTGCGCGGAACCAGCGCGGGCAGTCGGGGCTTTGGGCTTACGGCATTTCCGGGGATTTGCCCGTGGTGTTGTTACGCATCGGAGATCAAACACAGATCAACCTGGTTCGTCAACTCGTGCAGGCTCATGCCTATTGGCGCGTGCATGGATTGGCGGTTGACCTGGTCATCTGGAACGAAGATCAGTCGGGATACCGGCAACTGCTGCAGGATCAGATCACGGGAGTGATTACCTCGCGGTCGGAGGCCAATCTGCTCGACAAGCCGGGCGGGATATTTATTCGCCGCCTCGAACAGATTTCGGACGAAGACAAGGTGCTCATGCAGACGGTTGCCCGCGTGATCGTCAGCGACACGGCCGGCACGCTCGCGGAGCAGATGGAACGGCGCGCCGGTCTGGAAATACCCGTGCCGAGGTTCAGACCCATTCGCGGCCGCCGGGCGGAAATTCCGATCGGCGTGGAGATGCCGGAGCATGACCTGGCAGCGTTCAATGGAACCGGCGGCTTCACCCACGACGGGCACGAGTACGTCATTATCACCACGCCCGAATCCCCCACGCCGGCGCCTTGGGTGAACGTATTGGCCAACCCGTGGTTCGGCACCGTCGTGAGTGAGAGCGGCGGCGCCTACACGTGGTGCGAAAACGCACATTTATTCCGGCTCACTCCCTGGAACAACGACCCCGTCGGCGACTTCAGCGGCGAAGCTTTCTATATCCGGGACGAAGACAGCGGGCGGTTCTGGTCCCCTTCCCCCCTGCCGGCACGCGGACCGATGCCGTACACCACCCGCCACGGTTTTGGCTACAGCATCTTCGAGTACACCGAGGGCGGCATTTCCACGGAAATGCGCCTCTACGTCGCAACCGACGCACCGGTGAAATTCGTTGTCTTCAAGTTGCGCAACGCCTCAGGGAGAACGCGACGGCTCTCGGTAACGGGATTCTTTGAATTGCTCCTGGGTGATCGGCGGGAAACGCACGCGCCCCACGTGGTTACGGAGGTCGATCCGAAAACCGGGGCGCTGCTGGCGCGCAATACGTACAACAGCGAGTTCGCCAATCGCGTCGTGTTCCTGGATTCGAGCGAATCAAAGCGGACTGTCACCGGCGACCGTGGCGAATTCCTCGGCCGCAACGGAAGCCCCGCCGACCCGGCCTGCCTATCACGTGCTTGCCTGTCCGGCCGCGTTGGCGCGGGGATTGATCCTTGCGCTGCCATGCAAGTGGCGATCGATCTGGCCGATGGACAGGAGCGCGAGATCGCCTTCACCTTTGGCACCGGCCGTGACTTGGCCGACACCCGCAACCTGGTGAATCGCTTCCGCGGCGTGGGTCCGGCCCGCGCATCGTTGGAATCCGTCTGGAATTTCTGGAACCGAACGCTGGGCGTGGTACACGTCGAGACGCCCGATGCGTCAGTCAACTTCCTGGCCAACGGCTGGCTGCTCTACCAAGCGCTCGCCTCGCGCGTCTGGGGGCGCAGCGGGTTCTACCAATCCGGAGGGGCCTTCGGCTTCCGCGACCAGCTCCAGGACGTGATGGCGCTGGTGCATGCGCAACCGGCGGTCCTCCGCGGGCAACTCCTGCGTTGCGCCGCCCGCCAGTTCCGCGAGGGGGACGTGCAGCACTGGTGGCACCCGCCGCTGGGCCGCGGCATTCGCACGCGGATCTCGGACGATTTCCTTTGGCTTCCCTACGCCACGTGCCGCTACGTCGCGGCGATCGGCGACACGGGCGTACTCGACGAGAAGGTCCAGTTTTTGGAGGGACGCCTCGTGCAGCCGGAGGAGGACAGCTACTACGACCTGCCCGGCCGGTCAGACGAGTCCGCCACGCTCTACGATCATTGCGTCCGGGCCATCAAGCATGGCCTGCGTTTCGGCGAGCACGGGCTACCGCTGATGGGATGCGGCGACTGGAACGACGGCATGAATCTCGTCGGCGAGCACGGCAAGGGCGAAAGCGTGTGGCTTGCCTTTTTCCTGTACGACGTGCTCGTGCAGTTTGCAGAACTGGCCAAGCGACGCCAGGATGATACGGTTGTCAACCTGTGCGCGTCGGAAGCCCAGAAGCTCCGCCAGAACATCGAGGAGCATGGGTGGGACGGCGAATGGTACCGCCGTGCCTACTTTGACAGCGGAGAACCGCTGGGCTCTGCATCGAACCCCGAATGCCGGATCGACTCCCTCCCCCAGAGTTGGTCCGTGCTCTCGCGGGCGGCGGACCCCGACCGCGCGCGCCGCGCCATGGCGGCAGTCGACCGCTTGCTTGTGAAACGGGACGTCGGCGTCATCCAGTTGTTCGATCCGCCGTTTGATAAATCCCCACTCGATCCCGGCTACGTCAAGGGCTACGTGCCCGGGGTGCGCGAGAACGGCGGCCAGTACACGCACGCCGCCATCTGGGCCGTCATGGCATTCGCCGCCGCAGGCGACGGTGCGCGGGCATGGGAATTGTTCACGCTCATCAACCCCATACGTCATGGCGATAGCGAAGCGGCTATCCAGAAATACAAGGTCGAACCGTATGTGGTCGCCGCTGACGTTTATTTGAACCCCCAGCATGCCGGCCGCGGCGGGTGGACCTGGTACACGGGCTCAGCCGGATGGATGTACCGCCTGATTACGGAATCGTTCCTCGGACTCCATCTGGAAGTGGATCAACTGCGCTTTGCCCCGTGTCTCCCGGCAGATTGGCCAACACTTAAGATTCACTACCGCTACCGCGAAACCTTCTACCACATCACCTTCCGCAACTTCGGCGGCGGGAAAATCGTTAAACGCGTGGCGGCGGACGGAGTGGATCAGCCGGACGGAATACTGCGAATGAACGACGACCGCCAGGAGCACCTCATCGAAGTGGAGGTCGAATAAACCGTTGGGCCCGGCCGCCGCCCACAGAAAGGCGATTTTGCATGTGGCGGCGTCCGGAAACTTCTCGAGCCACCGAGCCATCGCTGAATATGCGACGGAGATTGCGAACGCCAAACCATGTCCAGTAACGAGAAACCAACAGATAACATGGCGATTTCCCCGCTCGCAGGCAAACCGGCTCCCAAGGAAATGCTGGTGGATTTGACCCGACTCGAACGTGAGTATTACGAGCGGCGACCTGATCTGGCCGACCAGAATCAAGGGGTCAGCTTCGGCACGAGCGGACATCGCGGCTCGTCGCTGCACGGAACATTCACCGAGGCGCACGTTCTCGCCATCACGCAAGCCATTTGCGACTACCGCCGCGGCCAGAACGTCACCGGCCCCCTTTACATGGGCAAGGACACGCATGCGCTATCCGCTCCCGCCCAACGCACCGCGCTCGAGGTTCTCGCGGCCAACAACGTGGAGACTTTCATCCAGAGCGACGACGGCGTGACGCCGACGCCGGTCATCTCGCGCGCCATTATTGTTCACAATCGCGGACGCAAAACCGGTCTGGCCGACGGCATTGTCGTCACGCCTTCGCACAATCCGCCGGAAGACGGCGGCTTCAAATACAATCCGACCAACGGCGGCCCCGCCGACACCGATGCGACCCACTGGGTGCAAGATCGCGCCAATGAATTATTGCGCGGCGATAACGCGGGTGTGAAGCGCGTGCCGTTTGCCACCGCGCTCAAGGCGCCGACCACCCACGCCCAAGATTTCATTCTGCCCTATGTCAACGACCTGCGGAACGTCGTGGACATGGACGGCATTCGTGCCGCCGGTTTGAAGCTTGGTGTCGACCCGCTCGGTGGCGCGGCGCTGCCCTATTGGGAGCCAATCAATTCCATTTACAAACTGAACGTCACGGTCGTAAATCCGAAGCTCGACCCGACGTTCTCGTTCATGACGGTTGACCACGACGGGCAAATTCGCATGGATTGCTCGAGCCCGTATGCGATGGCCAGCCTCGTCAGCCTCAAAGATCAATTCCGCGTCGCGTTCGCCAACGATCCCGACTCGGACCGCCACGGAATCGTCACGCCGTCCGCCGGTTTGATGAACCCCAACCATTATCTCGCGGTGGCCATCGGCTATTTGCTCACGCATCGTCCGCGCTGGTCGGCGAACGCGGCGGTTGGCAAGACCTTGGTCAGCAGCAGCATGATCGATCGAGTGGTGAACAAACTCGGTCGTCAACTGTGCGAAGTGCCGGTCGGCTTCAAATGGTTTGCGCCCGGACTGTTCGACGGCTCGATCTGTTTCGGCGGCGAAGAAAGCGCCGGAGCAAGTTTCCTGCGGCTCGACGGCACCGTGTGGACGACGGACAAGGACGGCCCGATCATGGACTTGCTCGCGGCCGAAATGACCGCGCGCACCGGCAAAGATCCGGGCGAACATTTTCGCGACCTGACGGCGGAGTTCGGCACGCCGTATTACACGCGCATTGACGCGCCGGCCACGCCGCAGCAGAAGGCCAGCCTCGCCAAGCTGTCATCCCAGGCCGTGAAGGAGTCGAAGCTGGCGGATGATCCAATCACCGCCAAGCTGACGCACGCTCCCGGCAACGGCGCTCCCATCGGCGGGTTGAAAGTCGTAACGGCGAGCGGCTGGTTTGCCGCCCGTCCATCCGGCACGGAAGACATTTACAAGATTTACGCGGAGAGTTTCCGCGACGAGCAGCATCTGCAAACCATTGTGAACGAGGCGCAAGAGATCGTGAACAACGCACTGGCCGGGTCGGGGAAACCTTGATTCGGTGTTGTCTCGACCCGATCATCGGCTCCCCATCCCCGATCGCGAGCAAGAAGGGTGAGGACAATGGCTTCGAAAGACGTAGACGGCCTTCCAAGGCTTTTCCTCCTTCGCCACGGCGACACGGATTGGACCGATTCGCATCAACATACCGGCCGCACCGATATTTCATTAAACGCCAACGGCGAGGAACACGCGCGCCGCTTGGGTGCGCGACTTAAAGGCGAGAAGTTTGCCCGGGTGTTCACCAGTCCGCTGGTTCGCGTGCGGCGCACCTGTGAACTGGCAGGGTTCTCTGCTCGTGCCGAAGTAAATCCGGACCTTGTGGAATGGGACTACGGCGATTACGAGGGCCGCATGACCGGCGATATCCAGCGCGAGCGGCCCGATTGGAACCTCTTTCGCGATGGTGCCCCCAACGGTGAATCGCCCGAACAGGTCGCCGCTCGCGCGGACCGATTTGTGGAAATGGTGCGGCTGATTGACGGCGATGTCGCTGCATTTTCCAGCGGACACATCATTCGCATGATCGCCGCCCGTTGGCTCGGTCTACCGGCTCTAGCCGCGAAATATTTCTACACCGCCACTGCCAGCGTGGGCATTCTGGGTTACGAACACAACCGAACTCAACCTGTTGTTTTATTGTGGAACGATGTTCGCCCGCTCGACAAGAATGGTTGAAATAGTGAGATGATGCAGACCACTGAACCAACTCCCGAGAAACCGACAGAAACCATGGCCGAGAAAGCGCCGTTGATCCCCCAGCCCCGACGGCACAGGCTGGGACCCGGATATCCTCAGCCAGGACCTTCGGGCCGCCAACGCCCAAGCCAGCTTGCCGTGGGGATGTCTGAACTACCGGCATACCTTCGGCAGCCAACTGGCGATGAAGGGTGAATCGTTGTACAAAATCAGTGCGCTTATGGGGAACTCGCCGGAAATTTGCCGCCGGCACTATGCGGTGCTATCGCCCGAAGCCCTAACAGGCTCCGTCGAGTTCTCTTCAAAGCCACCTCGCCAGTCGGCCGGCACGGTCGGATGACAGACCACGCCATCCTTGTGCGGCAACATCCTGCTTGGGACAATGCCGACATCCGTGCACCCACAGCCATTCGGGACTAGTCGGACGGTCCCTTAACGGCTGCACGTTCTGGACTAGGTCCAAGTGATCGACGATGAAGAAAATTCGTGAACTCAATTATTTTGCAAGAATCTCTCAAGTTCGCCTTTATCGCGACGATATCGAGTCCATCATTGAGATTCTTCGGCGCGATTCCTTCTCCGTTAGATTTGAGGATGACAACTTCGAGTATGAATCGCTCGACGAAATCGCGGCAAAACGGGGGACACGTCTGAAGAAATTGGTAGTGTACGCCACCAGAGACAAAGACAAATATACCTGGGACAGCATCAGGGTCACCATTGAATCCACTCGTGATGGCACTGACGCGAATGTTCATGCAACTAATAGCACCCCGTTTTATGAAATAAGAGATTTACTTCAATCTAAGCAAAGACGGCACTATGCCTTCATCCGTCGATGGCTACTCCTAGTCATATGCATACCATTGGCGTTTTTTGCGGCCTTCAAATTAGACCCTATTGCGAACTACCACAACAGAGCGCCGTTCCCAAAATGGCCGGTCTACACACTTCTCTTCGCTATAATTCTTCCATCGCTTGTCTACACTGCTCTCCCCCACCCCACCGGCTTGAGCTTGGTTCGACAACACCAGGGCACCTTTTGGAAGCGCAATGCAGACAAAATTTGGCTGGTTCTGATCACGGCTATCGTTGGGGCCGCCTTTGGCATCTTAAGCACGCTCGTCACACAGCATTTTACTAAGCCGTAATACCACCGCCCCGGCGGACTTGCATCTCCGGGGCGGCGTTTGGTCGCTCGTAAAATTCTCGCGGGTCTCAATTCATCGCCACCGTCCCCACGATTCTCCCCTCGCGCACCCGCCCCGCTTTCACCGACGATCCAATTTGTCAATTCGAGGATCAGCATGGCAGAATCCAAAATCGCATCTGGGCCCTTTCGAAGCCCCATCTCGGCCAATCTTCCCGATATTTCAGCCCGTCAAGGCGATTTTAGAGGGCCGATGCGCGGCCCAACCCTTGAAATCTTGAACTCGTGAACCCCTGAACCGTGTAAACCATTGCAGCCCAAAACCAGAGCCCCCATTAACGTCACGCACGTGAAAGTTTTGCTCGGCCGCCAAGCCCCAAGCCCACGTCACGCCTACCCTTACGCGAAATATCTCGCGGAACTGCCCAATTTCCAGTTCGTTCCGAGCGCCGGGCCATAACGTCGTTATTTCCACAAGCCCGTTTTTTCGCGGCAATCCCCGTCTGTGCAGAGACTTATCGCAATTGCGCAACCGCGCCGCTTGGGCAACCAGCAAATTGAATTGACCCATAGACGCAGCGATGGTCCTGCGGTTACAATGACGGCGGTTGGTATCTGGAACGGATCGGATCACGAGACAGTTCGCCTCTGCCCGCAGTCTTGTTCCCGTCTGCCTCCCACCTCTTGGGCTAGAGTGATGGCCTCTTTTCATTAGACCTGGAAAGTAAAATACGGGTCTACCGCCCAATTCCTGAGGAGGATCAATGGGCAAGAAGCTATACGTCGGAAACCTGAGCTATGAAGTAGATAGTTCAGCTTTGGAACAATTGTTCGCTGCGCATGGAACGGTTACAAGCGCGCAAATCATCAGCGACCGGGATACCGGCCGAAGCAAGGGCTTCGGTTTCGTCGAGATGGGAAGCGACGCCGAGGCGCAAGCCGCGATCGCCGCGCTCAACGGCAAGGACCACGGCGGTCGTGCATTGACGGTCAATGAAGCCAAGCCGCGTGAAAGCCGGCCATCGGGCGGCGGCGGCGGCTACGGCGGCGGCGGTGGCCGCGGTGGCCACGGCGGCGGCGGCGGACGCAGCCGGTATTGATATCTGGCGCCGTGCCAGAATGAGTTCATCATGATGTGGAAATCCGCCCTGCTGCAGTGGCAACAGAAGCTGGTCACACGCCTTGAGTGTGCCCTGGACAGGGAATTGATCGTCGCGGATATGGATTGCATCGTGTGGAACGCGGCGGGCCAGGCTCTTACTGTGGAAACGCCGCCGCTGCTTCGAGAAATGCGATCTCGGAACCTGATTTCCAACGTCTTTCGGACTCACAGGCCGTTGCGGTAGGCGCGATGTGCCGCAACGGCCATTCGTTTTGCGGAGGTCACTAACGTGACCTCTTGGTTCTGGGTGTACGCGCGCGTTGCCGCCACGGAGCGCCAGGTCCAGCCGTCTCGGCATGTGACTCGAACCCATGCCTGGGAGAATGTCCATGGTCAATACGAATGGCCAGGCCCCGCGCCGCGACGATCTATCGGACCAGCCAAACATCGACAGAGTGCGAAAGGTGATCGAAGAGGTTTGTAAAGTCGCCGGTGCGTCCGTCGCCATCGAGGAGCGTCTTGGCGATGGCGACAAATACCAGCCGGCGCAGCGCCGGCGCCTCCACGTGACCTACACCGGTGAACGGCCCATGCCCTATCCGCAGTGGTTCAAACTGGTCGACAGCATTGACGCGGCACTCGATCCCTCGGGGCTGATCGACTGGGAATCCAGCGAGCTCAGTGAAGAAAACGAGCAAGAGCGTATGGCGGCGTGGGCCATCTTGCCAGCCGCCGCCGATTGAAAAGAAGCTTGCCCATCGCCAGCACGAATTGACCATCGTGAATCAGTAAATCCGACATTTATTGCCTGTTGCCGGTGGTCACGAATTGGTACTCTGCCATCGCGGCGGCTCGTTTCCGTTGGTGCATGAATCACAGTCGATCCTAACGTCAGGAACACCGGACTCGCAGCGCCTATATTGTGGGAGCAAGTGCCAACTTCCTCCCACAGCACGAGGCTTGTTTCATGACCCAGTCACAGCAAAGCCGCAGCGATCCATGTCCCCGGCCGAACGTCAAATTCACCGCTTCTGACGCGTTTCTCAAGGAGCTCAGACGCCGGGTGGATGCCTATTTCAAACAGACCGGACGCAAGCCGCGCGACTGCCCGCAGATGTACTTCAAGACCGCGACGATCCTCGCATGGTTCGTCGCTTCTTACGCGCTGCTGATGTTCGTCGTCACGAGTTGGTGGCTGGTCGTGCCGCTGGCGATGGTGCTCGGGCTGGCGATGGCGGCCATCGGGTTCAACATCCAGCACGACGGCAGCCATAAGGCCTATTCAGACTATCAGTGGTTGAATCGCATCATGGCGATGTCGCTGGACCTGATCGGCGGCAGCTCGTACATGTGGAACTGGAAGCACAACGCGATCCATCATACCTATCCCAACATCACCGGCGCGGATGACGACATCGAGGTGGGCTTCTTCGGACGGCTCTCGCCGTACCAGAAGCGATATTGGTTTCATCGTCTTCAGGGATTTTACCTCTGGGCGTTATACGGATTCCTGGCCGTCAAGTGGCATTTTTACGACGACTTTTACAATCTGGCTGTCGGCCGGATCGGCGGACACCGCGTGCCGCGGCCCAAGGGGTGGGACTTGGTCGTATTCATCGGCGGCAAGGCGCTGTTCCTGAGTTGGGCATTCGTGATCCCCATGCTCCTGCATCCCATCTGGGCGGTCTTGGGCGTCTATCTGCTGGCGGCATTCACCAGCGGATTCGTGCTCAGCGTCGTCTTCCAGTTGGCGCACTGCGTCGAAGAAGCCGAATTCCCCATGCCCGACTCAAGCGGTCGAATGGAAACCGACTGGGCCGTCCACCAAGTCCAGACGACAGTCGATTTCGCTCCCCGCAATCGGCTGCTCTCTTGGTTCGTCGGCGGGCTTAATTTCCAGGTCGAACATCACCTGTTTCACAGGATCTGCCATATCCACTATCCGTCGCTCTCGAACATTGTGCAGCGCGTGTGCGCCGAAAGCGGCGTCAGGTACGCCGCGAACAAAACTCTGTGGGCGGCGCTGGCATCCCATTTTCGCTGGCTACAGCGAATGGGCCAGCCAAATTGCTAAAGGGAAGTCAGAATCGGGCACCGACCGTATCCATGCCGTAGCGCGGCGACACGCTGGTTATCGGAGGCGATGCAGAACCGCACGGAGGTGGCGGTAAGAGCCGCGTTGCTGTCGGTGGCCACGAGCGTGTAAAGGCCCGGGGCGCTCAACGACAGATCGTTGAACGTGGCGACGCCGTTGACCACCGCGACACTCTGCGTCCCGCTCAACACGGCGCTGGCCGGGTGCATGCCCAGCGACAACGTAACCTGCGAGGTATCGTTCGTGGCCACGTTGCCGTATTGGTCCAGCAAAACCACCTGGACGATGAAGGTTTGGCCCTGGCTGGTAAACCAGGGCACGCGGCGGAAGAACAGGTGCGTGGCCGCAGCGGGGCTGATCACAAAACTGCTGGATATCGCGCGGGTGAGCCGGCCGTCCGCGGCCACCAGGCTGTAGGTGCCCGCCCGCCGCAGCGACAGGTCGCTGAACGTCGCCACGCCATCCTGCACCTGCGCCGTAAACCTGACTCGATGTCTGGCCCGCCACGGTCCCTGCGCGCCGTCGACGAATAAGCTCACGGTCGAGTTTTGGTCCGTCACGATATTGCCGTATGGGTCCTCGACCGCCACCGTGACCCCCGGTGTGATCGCACTGCCGGCGGTGGCGCTGGTGGGCTGCTGGAGGAAGGCCAACTGCGTGGCCGCAGCCGGCGTGACGGTGATACTGCTGGATGCCGCGCTGACAAATCCGTCGGTCGCATCCGAAGCCGTAAACGTGTAACTGCCGGATTGCGTCAGCGACAGGTCGGTAAACGTCGCCACGCCGTTTTGCGCTTGCACCGTCACCGTGCCGCCCAACACCGCACCCGCCGGACCCGTGGCGATGGCGATGGTCACTTGCGAGTTGTCCGCGGTCAGGACGTTGCCCTGACCATCCTCAATTTGCACCATCACCGCCGGATTGATCGTGCTGCCGGCGATCACGTTGGTCGGCTGCTGGACGAACACCAGTTGCCCCGAGACCGTGGCTGTCGGGGCGGTGATGGAGAACCGATTGGATGTCGCGCTGCTTAAACTGTCGGTGGCGTCCGCCGCCGCCAGGGCGTAGTTGCCCACGGTGTCCAGGGTCAGGTTGCTGAAGGTGGCCACGCCCTCGATGGCGTTGACGCTCGTGGTCGATGTGTCTGTAAACACGCCGTTGAATGGTCCGCTGGCAATGCTCAACGCCACAGCGGAGCTGTCCCCGCTCTCCACGTTGCCGAATTGATCCTCAATGCTCAACACCACCGGCGCCAGCGGCGTGCTCGCGATGCCGTCGATTGGCTCAGTGCTGAACACCAACTGCGTCGCCGCCGCCGGGGAAATGGTGAAGCTGTTCGATGCCGCACTGGTCAGGCTGTCCGTCGTGTCTGATGCCTGCAGTGTGTAACCGCCCGCCGTGTCCAGGGTCAGATTGCCGAAGGTGGCCACGCCCTTGACCGCGGTGACGCTCGTGGTCGACGTTCCCGTCAACGCTCCGGGTCCGCTGGCGACGATCGAGACGCTCGAACCGTCTCCGCTTTCCATGTTCCCGAACTGGTCCTCAATGCTCAGCACCACCGACGAAAGCGCCACGCCCGCCGTGCCGTCGGTCGGTTGAGTCGTGAACACCAATTGCGTCGCCGCCGCAGGGGAAATGGTGAAGCTGTTGGACGCCGCACTGGTGAGGCTGTCCGCCGTGTCTGACGCCGTCAGCGTGTAACCGCCCGCCGTATCCAGGGTCAGGTTGCTGAAGGTGGCCACGCCCTTAACCGCGTTGGCGCTCGTGCTCAACGATGCGGGGCCACTGGCCGCGATCGATACGCTCGAACCGTCTCCGCTTTCCACGTTCCCGAACTGGTCCTCAATGCTCAGCACCACCGACGAAATCGCTACGCCCGCCGTCCCGTCGCTCGGCTGAGTGCTGAACACCAATTGCGTCGCTGCTGCGGGGGAGACGGTAAAGCTGTTGGACACGAAGCCGCTCAGACCATCGCTC
>Ga0187877_1000255_pt1 | contig 72733 bp, 83 predicted proteins | sample June2016WEW_17_1_3_FD_132430 | JGI IMG/M metagenome (GOLD analysis project Ga0187877, IMG submission 132430) | Peatland microbial communities from SPRUCE experiment site at the Marcell Experimental Forest, Minnesota, USA - June2016WEW_17_100 | ecosystem: Environmental > Terrestrial > Soil >...
TCTTTTTGAACTCGATTGAACAACATCTGTTCCAAAGAGTCCCTGACGGCTTGTTTTTTCTCAGCAGCCTCTTTCTTAGCCTCCAATTCTTCTTCTGGCAGTCCATACATCTTTACTTCTTCAGCCTTGGCACGCTTATCCATCTCCCTCTTGTCAATCGATTTGGATGCGAATTTCCATAGCCAAGGGAATGAAGCCAGAACAACTTCTTCCGGGGTCTTAGGATAACCCATACCGCCTTGTTTTTGCGATTGCCGTTTAGCCCATTCTTTTACCCATCCGGGATCAACCATGTCAACTATCTTCTTAACAAATGCCGCCCCTATTTTTTGTTCAATATTAGTTGTGGTGTCACCTTTGCCTTTCAACGCTTCAAACCCCAATTTTGCAAGATTAGGGAAAAATCCATACTGAAGCATATTAGCAAATGGACTCTTGGAAGCGGTCTCCCAGTCTGCTTCTGCATTCTCCCGGAGGATGTCATTTATTGACCCCCAAAGATCTCCTTTTTTCTCAAGCAAAGCAAGATTATTTCCTACACTACATCCATTCAGAAAACTCTCATAAAATGGAACGTGAAGAGCTAGGTGGCTTATGTTATGAGTAGTGCCTCCAAAAGTGACATCATAAGAACCATCATCTTTTTTCTTTACTGTATTGTGATGGAAAGCTCCCAGTAAGAATGCGCTCATCCCCATGGACCCCAGTACGATATTTCTTTGAATGATATCAGCCTGATCCCTGTCAAGATTCTTGGTCCCGTTCCAGATAAAACTTACCAACCCCGGTGCCTGAAGTTTCATGTCTCCGGCAAGATTTCTTTTTCCAACAAGAGCATAAATAAGCCCATATTTGAATGTCAACGCCCTATCGATGTAATTAGAGGGGATCCTTATAATTGGGATCTCAGTCTTTAGCAATGCCCCGGGGACCCCATTCGCCTCTATAAAAGAATTAATACCCTTAACGAATTGGTTTTTGTTCATTAAAATTCCCCAGCGTCCATATTCTACAGCCATCTGCTTGATCATAAGCCTATTTTCTTCGCGGTTAGGATCGTATTTCTTCAGCTCTTGTAATAACTCATCTCTCCTTGGGTCAAAGTAATCTAAAGCTTCCATTTTGGCTGATACCTCTTTGGCGTGTTCTAACCTATTGAGTGTTAATTGTTCATGTGCAAAAGCTAGTTCTGCTGTCTTCAGAAATGACTTCATCCATCCATGGGTTCTCCCCGGGGCCTCAATCAATCCTTTCCCAAGAGACCACTCTTCATAAACATGGGGGTCTCCGTACATAATCTCATTTATATCGTGACCCTTCATCTGTTGCATAAAATTATCCCATGTGAGATTTTTCCACACTGCTGTGTAATATTTAGCCAGTGAACTCATGTGAACACGACCCCATATATCAGCCTTACCGGATACTCCTTTTGGGGTAAGTTGATAAGCTAACTCTTGGGCTGCAACCATAAGGGGCTTTAATATAAACGAATGACCCAGAACTGCGGCAATTTTTCCAATGGTACTAATGTAAGACAACACAGCGAATCTTTGCAATCTAAACACCCCATTCATAAATCTTTTGGCTAATGGCTGGCTCTTGGCTAGATCAGCCTGCCTTTCTTCCTTCCATTGGTTGTACCTGAGCGCATAAGATCTCTCAGCTTTCACAAGCTCGTCGCTCTTTTCAAAGACTTCAGCTTCTTTCTTTAATGTGGTATAGTCTTTATTCTGAAGCTTTTCCTCTATCTGTTTAGTCCTTCTGGCTATATCTTTTATCCTGCGCTCATTGTATTCCCTTTCGGTAATACCAAGTTCCTTGGCCCTTTTCCGGCCTTCTTCCTTCAATGCTTTTACTGCACCACTGTCACTATCTCTCTCAATAAACGGAGATGATTTTGAGCTCTTGGAGAGATCCTCAAGTTTAAGCCTCAGCCTAGCCTCTTTCTTCATCTCTCCCATGGCGATCTGGTGTTCGGCCTTTGTTTTGGGTTCATTATCCTTTGCATATCCAGTCAGGTGCTCCATGATATCCCTTGCGGTTAACTCAGGAGCCACATCCTTGACGTCTGCCAGTGTTTTATCAATAAGCTCATCCAGATCCTTCACCCCGGAGCGGCTGTGCTCTCTGGCGATCTCCATGATGTCTTTGATATCTTCGGGATCAAGTTCCTTGGCTTTCTCTGACTCAGCAGAAAGTTTAACATCACTCTCTGCGCTCATCTTCGGCTTCCTACGCTCTAACATCCTCTGTTTGGCAGCAGCGATACGTTCCTCGGAAGTCTGCTGGCTCTTGGGTTTTTGCTTGCCTTCTCTTTCGATTACTTCAGAGACTTTCTGGCGTTCTTTTTTAGCAGCCTCTTTCTTTTCGAAGTCAGCCACTTTTTCCCTGAGCTCCCTGAGCTCTTGAAACCGGCTGCGTACATATTCCTGCTCTTCAGGGGTCAGAGACTCGAGATTCTTAGTAGCTAAATATTCCCTTTCCATCTGGAAGAGAGACATCTCGCTGTTAGTGTAAGCTTTTCTAAGTCTGAAGATATTAGAAGCCTCACGGCCTATCATGGCAGCAGCCATATCGTTATCAGATATTTTAGCGTACAGGTTGTTAAGATCCGTTTGGAGACCCATGATAGATTTACTATCCTTGGCCAGCCTCATCCTATTTAGGATGTCAATTTCTTCATTACGGAGTTGTGCTCTGTGGACCAAAAGAACAGCCTCATCCATGACAGATCCGGAGTGCTCGGTAAGCACGCGCCTTGTAACCTCATCCGGTATAAACACCCCATCAGAGATCCCTTGTTTGGCTTCATTGAACCAATGATCAAGGTCTGTACTCTGTAAAGCGTCTTTCATGTGCTGTAGCGCAGCTACGCCAAACATCTTCTTCTTTTCTGCTTCTACAACTGCATTCTTGAGCGAAGTCTCGAAATCTATTGGTTTTAAAACGACTTTTTCCCGGGTAGCATCATTAATGATACTCTTGGGAATATTAGGATTCTTTTGTAACACTGCCTCTTTGAAGAGCTCCGCTACTTCTTTGTGCCCCTTCTCTGGATAGTGTTCCTTGAATTTATCGAATCCATCCCGGATCTTATTAGTCATATCCTGACGATCACCGGCGCTCATCTCTTCTTTAGAGAACAAAGTCGTTTGACCTGTCTCTTTGGCGATCACAGCAGGATCCTTTTTTCTGAAAGCTTCAGCTTCTTTGGCATTAAAGAATGAGCCCTTTTCTTCGAAGTTCTTGACAATATTCTTAGAAACATCCCCATAGGACACACCTAGAGCATCTGCCTTGCCTCCAGCTTTCACGTACATGGCTTTTTCGAAGTACCACAGCGCAGCTTGGATGTCAGCGATAGAAAGATCTATCCCTTTGGCAGAAAGCTTCTTTTGGGCCTCCTTGAAGGTCTCATATTGCAAAGTTCTGTCGGCTGGGTTATCCGGCATATCCCGGGTCCCCACAGCGTCCTTATAAATAGTATTTCCACTTTTCTCAGCGTAATGATCTTGAAGTAGTTGTTCTTTAGACTTTCCTTCACCTTCGATGGATAATTGCCCCTGAGAAAGATCTAGAGCGTTTACAGCATTATTAAATTTCTCCTTGTCTTCGTTAGTAGTTCCTTCTTTAAACCCAACCTTCTGTTCTAATTCTGTTCTGTATCCTCTTTTTATGTAAGCCTTAGCGTGTAATGTGGCTTCGTGGATAGCATCTTCGTCGCTCAGGTCAGGCTTTCCAATCCACTCTTTAAAAGCCCCCACGCCCTTTACATTACCTTCTTCTCCTAACCCACTCACTTCACTCAATACAGTTCCACGGTAACGATTGAACGTTCTGGACTCCCAGCGGTCCATGGTAGGCCAGCCTTCGGTTCCCATGAGGTTAGCAAAATAAACACCAAGCTTAGGCCCGAATATAGTTACAGCGCGAGGGATCTTGATATGGTCTTCCCAGTCATTCTTGAAATCCCGGCCTTCCTTAGCAGCTTCTTTACGGAACTCACTTCCCTTCTTGGTTTCAAGTAGCCAATCAGTCAGTTTACCCATGTCACCATCGAATTCCTTTAGTAAACCATTGATCCTGTCAATATTCTCATTGTAAGCCGCGGTTTTATTACTACCCTCTGTTACATAAGGTATTACGCCGTCTTTAGAGTCCCGGTATCTACTGTAAACATCTGCCGCTATCCCTAGATTTTTGTAAACTTCAGTCTGGTCACTGGTAATAGCTGTTAACATTGTAAACAAATCGGCAGATCCGTTATCATTATCCTTCAACTCAGGGAATAATTTTGCGAGGTCCTGAATAGCATGTTGATACTGATGAGTATACCAGCCCAACCCACTCTTATCTGTTCCCCCAAAAGCCTTGACCATGTATTCAACTTCGTCGGCCATGAACCTAGAGGCTCTTGGTATGGTCTGATGACGGACTTCTTTGTTGTTTTCCAGAACCTTCTCCAGCGTTTCCCCACTCTTACCCTTGGTGCTTTGAAGTCTACCTTCAATAGACCCATAGCGTTTGTTGTAGTAGTTATTATAGGCTTCATAGATATCCCGAAGGGACCACATCTTCTTTCTCTTCGGAAGCCCGATGTCGGCAAAATCTTTAGTGTCTTCAGCAAAACCCCTCAAGCTGAATTTTACTCCTTCTGCATTAGTCACTCCAGCCGGACCAGTCTGTTCATAAACAGAAGCTGTACTAGCCTTCACAATGTCGGCTATCTCATCATCAGTAAGGTCAGCGCTCTTGCCTATCATATCCTTCAGGGCTCCACGGACAAAATCAAGAAGCTTCTGCCACAGCCCTTTTTCTGCGTCTGTAAGTGCTTCCTTGTTAACGACTTTCTCGCCAATCTTAGCCATGTACTCTTCAGCCAGCTCGGCCTTACTCATGTCGCCTTTATTGAACTGGTCTATGTATAATTTATCAACCGTATCCTTGATTTTATCAAGTCCGACTGAGGAATAAACCTTGTTCAATAGGTTATCTAATTCTTTGTGATCAGGAAGCAAAGACCTCAATCCAGCATGAACCCCTTGTTCGTGAACCCATGCGGCTATTGCGGCGTCTTCAGAATGTAGGTTGTCACTAACTAGATATATCTGGTGCGTCCTCTGGTCTAGGGCTGCTTTAACCCTACCTTCCCCGGCAGCATCCTGAATGTTCTGAGGTAGGTCTGCTTGAGATTTCACTACCTCTACCGGCAGTGAATGAGTGGCTTTCTTAGCCAGATCATTTATGGTCTCCGAGATCTTATTGTGCTTATCTGCACTGAGAGGCGTATTGGTTAATCCCAATGAAGCATTAAGAGCATCAAGCTCGGCCTGAGCTTCAGGTTTTAGTTCTACTTTTGCTTCGGCTTTGTCGAACTCTTTGGCTCTGCGGATCGCCTCGTCGAGAATCCCACGAATCTCTGTCCCTTTTTCCGGGTGCTCGGCTTTGATAGACTGAAGTAACTCGGTTCTCCTATCGGGATCGACGTATCTGGACTCGAGTGCGTGTCTTTCTGCTTGTTCTGTGGCTGTTCCATTTTCTATTACTTTATTTAAAAAATCTGAAACCTTATCGTTAAATTCGGTATCCTTACCATTCTCAATATCAACGATTTGAATAGTTCCCGTAGATTCATTATAAGTAGCATCATTGATCCCGGCTTTCTTCAGTGCATTTATGGCTTTCTGGGCGTCACCAACCTTTACTTCTATCTCGATAGCATTCTGATTGGGTTTGTCCCACTCATCCAGATACTCAGCAGCTATGGTAGCCTTCTGGGTTTCCGGGGCACTCGTAGCCCTAATGAGAGCAGCGAATTTCTCGGCCTCATCAAGAGTAGGCGCGTTAACGTCGATTCTGTTAGAAACTTCCTGACCACCTTCAAATAACCCAATAGTATTATCGATCCTATTAACACTGATACCCATAGCTTTAGCCACATTATGAATACTTTCTATGTAGGCTTTGTAATCAGGTCTTTCACGGATCTCAGCAGCTTCTTCTGGGCTTGAGATAGACAGATCACGGTAAGGGGCTACAAAAACAGCCCTTACGCTTTCAGGAACTTTATCCGGGAAGGTTTGTTTATGGGCTTCAAATGGAGCCTTATCTAATGCTCTGGAGGCTTGATCCGTAAAGTCATTCATGGCCTGCTGGTGAATAAGCTTATCCTCATGGAATGACTTAGTTGTATTATTTTCGTTTTTATCAGATTCGGCCTTGGCGTCGATATTGTCAGCCAATTCTGTACCCTCATAAAGAGCTAAATTGTAAACATTTGTATGAGAAATGATGTCTTCGTTAGCCTTGAGAAAATCCATTGTGTGTTGGTAGGTCTCTGGTGTTTCTTCCCAATGAGAGCCATCCGGGTTAATCCCAGAAAATCCAACAACGATATTAGGAATAAAGGCTATTTTTTCTTCGCGCAACTTCTTTACAGCAGCATCTATAGTCTTCTCAGAAGCAGGTTTGTGGAGCTTTGCAAGGATCTCATCGTTATAAGACTCCACTCCAAGTTCAACGTATTTAATATGTGCCTGTTTTAAGAATTCAGATGAGAATTTTGTAAATTGCCCTGCTGTGGTCTGGATGACAAATCCTTGAAAATCAGGATTGGTCTCTATTATTTTATTGTAAATCTCCGGAAGTCTTTTGTAATTAGGAGACTGTCCGAATGTTTTATCATCAAGGTATACCAGTTTTGCCCCGAGCGCGGCAAGTGATTCTACCTGCCTGTCAATAGCTTCGTCAGGGATTGAGATTATCTCTTTTGGCACAGTGTAGAACGCACACTTAAATTTACATCCGGTAGATAATTGGAGTCTGGGTATAACCTGAGTGCCATCGAAATGACGATAAGAAAATCCATACTCATCTGGATGACCATTCTGTTTTGCGAAGTCACTAATACTATTGTAGATAGAAATATTAGACTTGGTTTTCAGGTTATCAAGATTAGTATATCCTCCGACAGAGATTTTCTGAGATGGATTGTCGTCGGCAATCTGGGAGATATACTTCTCGTTGATATCTAACGCGCTGAACGCTATGTTTTTATAACCAGACTCTTTGATGAAATTCTGGGCTTCATCCATATCCCTTACGACATACACATCACTCTTATCAGCGATGGCGGCTATACGAGACATCCATAAAGGGACTTCCCAGAAGTCGAATGTACGATCATAACCCGGGCGTGTCCGGTAGAGTTTGTCATAATACCTCTCACTTGGATCTGTAGGATCTCTCCTGCCTCCATTTAAAAGATCTGAGGAAAACTGAACCAATAGGGTCCTATCAGAATTATCTTCCCCCTTGTCATTTCTGACCCACAAATTCTTACCCTTATCCTTGGGGTTATTTTTCACTGCATCGTCAAAGGTAGCGTTAGGGGTTGTGACAGAGCTCCCTTTTGGCTGCTTATGTATCTCCGGTGTTAAATCCGGGGCTTTCTCCTGATCCTCATTACGGATATCCCGGTAGAGGGATGCCGCGTCGTCAAGGGCCTCGGAAAGCGTTTTATTGGCATTCTTGGGTAGGCTCATATTAAAGATGGCCTCTGATGCCACTGCGGAATTTTCTGCCGGTGTGGTCTCTACATTGAGCTTATTTACCCGGTATTTAGCCTCGTTCATCAGGTCATCATAGTTGATATCCTGATAGTTAACCTCGTTGACCGGCTTATCCAGAAGCTCTGCCAATGGTTTTGCCTTGGCACCTCCGAATCTCAGGACCTTGGAATTATCTACAGTTCCATCCCCTTTGAGCTTCAGTGAGTTACCGTCTACCTTCTCTACCTCATAAGCCCGGTTCTGGTATACTACTGGCTCTTTCTCTTGAGGTGTTGCTCCTTCTTCGCCTGAAACCAGTCGATCACCTTCTTGTGTCGTTTGGCCTGACTCAATGGTAGTGGAGGGGTTAATGGTACTTTGTCCTCCGTCTGTACGCTGAACCCGGACTGATCCTTCATTATCTTTGTTTTCATTTAAGTAGTTTATTTCTTTGTCAATTATTTCCTGTGCACGATCATAAGATTCTGTTCTTCCCCATTCTTCTCCGTTCTTTGTGATCATAAATTCACTTCCGGGGCCACGTAGTATATCCCATCCCGCTTCTGTATTCCTTATTATCTCATTAGCTCTTTTCTCTGCGGCTTCTTTGGAATCAAATTGCCACTGTGAATCTATTCCATCTGGACCCCTATCATGGGACACATACCATTTGTCATTATAGACAGTTTTGGCTCTTTTCCCAAATATTTGACCTATAGTAGAAGGCATAACTCTATCACTTCCACGATCTACCCATACATAATTATTGTTAGGTAAGGTATAGCCTCCGTGATTTCCGCTAGCCCCCCATGCTAATTTACCTACCGGGGTAATCGTTGGCTCTTCTGGTTTCTTTTCTGGCTCTGGTTCGGGTGCGGGCGGCTCTTTGAGTACAGGGTAAAGTATATTCTGGGCTTCTTCTTCAGTCAGCTTTTCTCCCTTAGCCTCGCTGGCTTTCATTAACTCTTGTACTGCTTTCTCTCGGACGGCCTTCTCCTTAGCTACTTCAGAATCGAACTTATCAACAGCCTTTACTTCTTCAGGCGTCCGGGTCCATGGCTTATCGGACTTATCAAGTCCAGTCTTCAGAGCATTGTAATCAAATTTAGATCCCCTGAGCCTAGTAGCCACATTGGTTCTCTCCCTTACATTCAGGTCATTGGCATCGATCCTCTTCTGGGCTTCATTGATAAACTGAGTGTATTTTATGGCTTCAGCAGAGGCCTCATCAGCAGTGTTATAGGTATTGGCAAACACTACCTGATTCTGGTCATTAAGAGCCAGTAAATAAGATTTTCCGTTCTCCTGATCCTGCCGGGTTTCTATTCTTGTTGCTCCGGGGATACCACCATTCATCATCACCCCTTTAATGGCAAATAAGAGCTTCATCTTCAAGTCCATAGGAACCTCATCACTCTTCATCACATCCATCATTTTATCGGGATGCAGGTTGAGACCCTGAATCAATGCCTCAGAAGTAGGAAGTGGTCTCAGCCCTCTTTCTGTCGTTCTCCGGGTCCCGGGGCGCGTGGGCTCATAACCACCATAAATAGCTTTTACTTCATCAGGAGTGAAGTCCACATGAAAAAGATCTGTGTTAACTTTGCTGGGATTGAAAGACTTCTCTACAGCCCATTGTAGTCCTTTTGCGGCAGTTCCTACTACTTCAGGAATCCTCATCACACCAAGGACAGCAGCATTTTCTACAAAGTCTTTAGTGGTAAGATCTTTAAAGTGCTTCTTGGGATCAAGAGCTATCCCTCCAAGGGTAAAAGCGCCGACCTCAGCACCGAAACCACCGACTTGAACACCGGTTTGTTCAGCTCTCATAAGAGCTTTTGAAGTCCCAGCTTCTAGCCCTTTGGAGGCAATAGCGTCCGATAAAGTAGAGGCAACACCGGAGACACCTCCGACAACTGCCCCAAGTGCCATTTGTTTGACACCCTCTAGAACAATGTTTTTATAATTAAGTCCCTCCCAGCTAATATTAGGATCTGATATCTCCTTTAAAGCTTCAGATGTCGCTCCGTATCCTCCAAGGGATCCGGCAGTAGCAGCAGCTCTGCGAATAAGATTAGCCATTGGTCCGGACTCAATTCTTTCGGCCAGTTTAGCCACAGCTTGTCTGGCAGCGTCCTTATCCAATCCCAATTCTATCATCCTGTCTGCTGTTTTCTGGGCTATACGGATTGCGTTCTTTTTTATGAGTGAAGAGGCGACGGCTTCAGTACCTTTACCTCCAGAAAAAGCACCTATCGACTCTATACCGGTCTGCGCTGCTTTACCTGCTTCAGCCCACTGGGACATTCCCAGCATAGGGCCGGAGTCAATGAGTAATGATAAGAATTGTGAAGAAACTTCCTCAAAAGTATTGGGCTTATAATTAAGCATCGGATCGCTGGGGTCCTGAATTATCTTGCCGTTTTTATCGTATTTATAAGCCAACTCATCCTTAGAAAGTCCTGATTTCAGGAGCATCCCCAACATGGAGTTGTTGACTCCATTGTAAGAGATCCAATCCCATGCCGAGGGCTTGGCCTGCCATCTGTTCTCGACTTCTTTAATCTGGTTATCTAGATCATCACGCTCTTTTAACATCCCTGCAATCGGAGCTTTGAGCTCTGGCTGATTAGTAGCATCTGCGGTCTGTGCTATTGCTCCTGCTTTCAATGTAAGCGCAAGGCTTTTACGCTTCATATTGGCAGCCTCGTCTGCGTCAGGAGGTAATTTCTCAAGTTTATCCCCGGCTTCCCATGCGGCTTGTGGGTCACTGGCATTATGAGCTAAAACTCCCTTATTTGCAAGTAGGTTTGCGTTATTAGGATCTAAAGCCAGAGCTTGATCCAGATACTTTGGCGCATTGGGATCGCTAGCGGCTTTTGCGTTTTGATAGAGAAGATTCCAAGAATAGGCGTCATTAGGGTTCTTGCTTATAACGCCAAGTATCTTTTCATTAGCGCCTTCATAGTCATGGGTTTTCTCGGCTTCTTTAGAAGCTTTATAAATATCACGATGCGGTTGAAGTTTTTGATCAGCCCAGAGCAACTGCTTTTGTTTGGTTACAGGATCAGTGGGTTTAGTAAGAGATTCTTGATATTCTTGTTCAGACTTAAACGGATGGTTCTCAGCTTTTAACCTATCTTCTGAGATGCTATTAAAATGAGCCATCTCAAGCCCTCCAGACTTAGTGAGAGACTGTGGATTTAGTGGATCTGCGATATCAGTACGTTCCTTTACCGATCCCGGAGGTGCCCAGTTACTCTCCTGAGCAACCTTTTCAACAGGCTTAGAGACGGAGGCGTTTCCATCCGGTCCATTTCCATGTTGGGTAGGGGATGGAGAAGGCTTTTTTTTTAAAATATCGCCCGGTTTGGGGATCTCTCCCGGCCCTAAAGTCTTCAGGACTTCATCGGGCTTCGGGATATCTTTCGCCCCTAATATTTTGTTGTCGTCGTCCATTAATTACTCTTTTCAAGTTGACTAATTTGTTCATCTGACCAGCCTGCTGCTTTTAGATCAGCCTCCGTTGCCTTTCCTTTCCCCGGGATAACGAGATATTGACCGCCTGCCGCCGGTGGAGGTGTTACTTTCTTAGCTGTAGAAGGACTTTTTGGATATGCTTCCCTGATCTCCGGGTGTTTGTTCTCATCGATCTTAACAGGAATCGTTTCCGATTTTGTTTCATAATAACCCACATCCCCAGCGTGAGCTGACTTCTTGGGATCAGTAGTCATCTTACCGTTTTTATCTCTATACATCTTTGGTTTGGCGCCAGAGTCAACTTCTTCCTTTGAAGGATAGCCCATATTCTTTCTCTTTTCTTCTACAGCATCCTTAGATGTATTGATAACCTTGGTGCCTTCCCACACTCGGGAACCATCTGGGTATTGCGTGAAATGAACCAATGTGGTCTTTCCTATACTACCATCCTCATATTTGATATCCATGGGCGGTAGTTGTTTGTCTGGAGTGAAGGTAGTGGTCCCGTCTCCATTCTCAACCTTACTCCATCCCTGAGTCTTAGCACTGGCCCCCCCGGTAGGAGGAAACTTTGAAAAGTCAACACCCTTAGTGGATTCTAGATCTACCTTGTTCTGTATATAAGTAGAACGATTATTACGTCCGTAAAACTTCTGAAGCATGGGATTAGTGTCCCAAAGGTTTGCAGCGTCTTCTGCTACCTTCTGAGGAGGATATTCTCCCCGGATTTCATGCAGGGCGCCATCAGGACCCCATTTCCATGAACTAGAATTGTCTTTAGCCCGATTCCTGTTACTATTGAAGTAGCTCTGCTCCATCTTTATCACTTCCGATGGGGTGTATTGCTCTTGAACTAAAGCCATAGGATCTACAGTATTGTCGATAGGATCCTTAGAGGTAGCCCATTTATTAAGAGCGTCTAACGACTCGGGATCAAGTTTGTCTTTAGACTGGAGATCCATGGCTTTCTTCATGGCAGCTTGATAAGACTCTTGAAGTAATTGAGATTGAGCTACTTTAGTTAATAACATCTTTTTCTTGTCTTCAATGGATCCAAGTTCTTTGTAGTTTGGATCTTCGTTTCTTTCCTCAGCTTTTGCATATATATCAGCAGCTTCTTTCTTGAATTTATCAGATTCACCAAGCAATTCTTCCCTGTGGTTAGCGCGTACGCCTTCTAGGGAGATGTCCACAAGCTTCATATAATTATCGATCTGCTGCTGCTTGTGAGCATTCTTGGCCTGCTGAATCTGGGACATGGTTTCCCCTAAGTTCTGAAGAGCTGGGCCTATGTAATCCGGTGTCTGAAACGAGATTGGCATATTAGTTAGCTAAAAATCCAAATCTTGATAAAATATTATTTTTAAAATCATCATAACTAGAGTTGTCTGAAGAGTTGAAGTTGGCTACGGACTTCTCCCAGATAGCATTAATATCAGGTTTGTTGGCATCAGGATTGGCAACTAATGGCGTAGGAGGTGTTGCGGTCTCAGGAGGCGTGGAGTTGTTTTTAAAGAAGCTGCTTAGAATGTCGTTCTGATCTTTCAAATAACTCATCTTTTTGTTTGAAGCCTCTACGTTGATGGCATTTCCTATACCCTGATTAACAGAGCTCATTAAATCCTTAGTCCCCTGAGCCTTCTGTTCAAACCCCGAAATGTTTTCGTTGATATTAGCGCCTTGAACACTGAGGTCCATCCCGGCACCATGTTGCAGAGTGTTAATATTTTCTTTTATATTATCCAAATGGACTGACGCCGAGTCTGCGGCTAATTTGTTGTACATTTCATTCCCTCTGGATATTGCCTCTCCAGCCATGGTTATTACATCTGAAGGGTTTTGGGCTACTTTTCTTGCGCCCTCTAGGGTTCCTTCTGTCATTGATTTGATATTCTGCTCGTAGAATTTCTCACCCGGGATCCCTTCGTTGGACAACTCATTGGATTTGGTCATCGCAGCTATTTCTTCCGGGGGCATGTATGTCTTTTGTGACAAGATCTTCCCCGCAAGCTGACTGGATGACAAGTCGCCTGCAACGCCCTGTGCTATGCTAAATATCGCCGCGATGGCTGCTATATCGTCCATATTACTCTGATATTGTACCGTTAATTTCTACTCCAAACAACTCCACATCGGGATCGTCACACTGGAGCTTATTACTTATAGCGTGTCCTCTTAGCTTCCTCCCGGTTAGAAGATCTCTTAAACTTTCTTTACCATGGGTGAACATATCCATCAGGTATGCTGCCTTTTGAACTCCTTCTCTGGTTTTAAACAAAGAAGAATTCAACCTGCTTCGCATTACGCCGCCTTCTGTTGCCACTGAGATATCTCCGGTATTACCGGCTCCCCACATTTGATAAGAGAATATTTTTAGAGCATTCCATACCTTTGCTTTGTCTGGCCCCTTATTTCCGATCACAGTCACGATAGCTGGGTATCTTACTCCATAAAATTTATTCTTATCTGGGCCTACATTATGCTTCCAGATCTCACCACCTATCGAACTCGTCAACACTAATCCATTGGTTGCGTAATGATCAGGGATATATGAAGCAAAGAAATCCCACGTATCAGTTGGCTCATGGAAAACTACCGTGTCATTATTCGATGGATTTACCCGGTCCACAAATGTAACAATAATGCTTTTATACTCCTTCTCGTAGACAGAAAAAACATTAACATTTTCTATCCCTGAAGCTAAAAGAGCTTTGCTTTTTTCACTAAAATAAGTCTCCATCCCGAAATCCCATCCAGTCTCGCTATCTTTGCCTACAATCTGCTTAATACCATTAGAAGCCCATCTGCAATACACACCATTAAAAATATCAAAGAAATAAGTATGTAGCGCAGATGAAGCCATGCTCTCCGGGAATACAGTCCCGAGGATCTCAGGGTGCCTCATCAGCCCTCCAATTACTGCATCAGACAATGCCATCACAGAGCCACCGTCGGCTTGTTTTAAAGAGGTCTTTCCTATGAAAATAGAGATGGGCTGATTCTTCTGAAGAATTCTTAATACATCTCCTACCTCACGCATCCCATATATCTTGTCGTTCTTCTCGGACACCTCTCCGCTATTCCCGCTAATAAAAGTAGACAACCCATTAACCAGAGAATCTTGAATATAAAGCAAAGAAAATCTCCACGCGGCTATGTATTCCTTTCTTTTCATAGCCCGGTTAACCACATTTACTTTTCCTATACTTATATCACTACTTTCAAAAAAATCACAATATGCAGGGTCTTCAACAAGATAATTAGATGAGCCTGTAATTCTGGTCCTGATATAACAATCGCCCTGAGTAAATACCCCGGAGGCTGGTGTGCTAAGATTAACAGATTGATCTGTAGCCAAAGGACCGTCTCCCTTTCCATGTCTACAATTAGGAGTATGAGCGTCAAGGATCGGAAGTATTTTATCAAATTGATTATAAATTCCAAGCGTTGCAAGGTTGGATTCCTGCGGGGTATATACCTGAACGATAATATTCTGCCATCCTGTATAAACTTGTGTCATCAAGGGTACGATTAATTTCAACTTCCCAAGATCAGCAACTTTATTCCCTTTTTCATCGAGTATAGGGGCTTGATCTTTACTGGAGAGATCCCATTGATAAATGTCCGGACCGGATGGAGGTGTGTAGGGATTGGTTACATCGGTATAAGTCGTTCCAAGTATTTCTACATCAATGAATTGATCACACAGTTTATAAGTTCCATCATCACCCAAAGAACTCTGCCTGTACAGAATTCTCATCCTATCTCCCTTCTGCCAGTCATAATTACGAATTGTAGAATTAGGAAACCTATTCGCCATCTTTTGAATAGAGTCATTGAGTTCTATGTAGGTATAAACAGAGTCAGTGGATATCTCTCCGGGCATGACATGAAATTGCAACCACCATTTAAGCCCGGGAATAAGCAACCACCCGTAATATCTAGCCCATACAGGAGGCTTGTGATAGATCTCAAACCCCATTTTATATATATATTGCTTGGTGGGGTCAAGAGATTGGCTTATCTCTGTCAATGCTGGTAAATATATCTTAGAGGTGGCATTTTCATTGGCGCCCCCGGTACGCATCCCCTCATCGAAATAATGCAGTGCAAATAGTGGCGTAGCACCTGATTTGAACCCAATATCTACTAGGGAGTTGACTGCATAAACGTGCATTTTTTGAATACCCCACCAGTTACCGTAGTAATCACCCTCAATCCCAGTCCCATAATACTGCTCCCATGTGAATCGATGAATTCTAAGCCTTCTATGATAAATTGGATCAGCCCAAGCTATAGGATAATTTCCGGGGACCTGTGGATTAGGGCCGGGGTAATTGTACTGAGGCCACAGATTATTTATTTGGGTCAAAAGATAGGCAACTACCGAGGCGGTGGTATCTCCCGGCTGAGTTTTATAATATACGGTAAACAACTGACAGTTAGATAAATCAGAACTTACACCTCCATTCCCAAGAAACTCATGGTTGTAAGGAGGATACCCCGGTCCGGCTGGACTATTCCAATCAGAGGGCCAGTTTACTCCATTAAAAAGATATCGGTATAAGTCAACACAGACAATTACACCAACAGGAATACCATCGGGAAGATCCACATTGATACCCGAAAAGAACGGAGTCCAATCTCCCGGCCTCCCATCCCATATTTTGCCATTAGGACCGACTTGGGAAAGAAATTCTAAGAAATCTTTAGTATAATTATTGAAATTTAAGGCAGTCCGTTTAGGAATAAGAGACACGTTGATATCAAGATTGTCATAGTTTTCGGTATTATCCGCATAGAGCATCCTGTTTTTTTCAATTAACGCCTGCCTGCCTGCCACCTGCGGAACATTATCATAGGGTCTAAGAACTTGGTTGACGTCATCCTTTGCGTCTATTACCGTACAAAGATCATCATTGTAAAAATAATAAGTGGTCTGAATGTCGCTATTCATACCCAGCACCATATTCCCACCTTCGTCGTATTTGTAAATGGTCCGGAATATATTCCACAGCCCCTTGTTTCCTTCCCTGAACGCGAGCTCTATGCTTACAACCTCCATCGGCCCTGTATCGAACTTGACTTTAATCATATTATCTGCATTGTCAAACAAATTGGATAATATATCAAGCATGTTATAAACCGATGGCAGTGGTATATTTGATATAGGACTCCAGACAGTAGTTTCGTTATTCACGTAAGTCCACCTGTAGGAGAACTGGAAAAGAGCACCTTGAACGTCTTTTGTATTGTGAGCCGGGTCGCTATCATAACTACAAATAGGCTGCCGCGAAGGAGGGTATTTCAAGGCAGAAAGAACTTGAAAGTCAATACCATAATACATCTTTGGGTAATACGGAAGTATGTATCCTGTAATGGCCCCAGCCCCAGATACATCCCATATCCTACCAGTTACAATATAATTTAGGCCATTTATTTGCCCCAAGGCTTGTATTACTCCATAACCTGTGGCTGGCTTTAATCGCTCTCCATAAACGACTCCTTCATTCACCCACGTCACAACTTTGTCGTACAAAGCCCACTGCTGTGTGCCTTTAAAAACATAAGCTGTTAATCCGTATTGTTCTAAGTTATGAGTGATGTCGTAAGCGTGAGCCATATAAGCCAATTCCCGCTTTTTAGACCCGTAATACAATTTATAGAAAGCTATAGCCATCTCCACATCTACTCCCCTAGGGGGATTGAAGTTACTATTTATAAACGATCCAAAGAAGCCATCGGTCCATTTCAGTATTCCCCCGATCATGTCCACATGGGAGATCTTGCAATTTAACTGAAAATTCAGATATCTATGTTTTACTACGAGATCAAACTGGTAGCTGTCGCCTTGTGGTATATACCTGATTATCTTATGATTATCAGGATTGGGGTTGTACATAAAATAGAAAGTGGCCTGACTCTGGATATCTTCATAGGAACCTATTTCAACATCCCCGGAGTCTTTGAATGGATTTTTAAGCATGGCCATGCTAAGTATACCTTGCCCCACACCTTCTTTTGGGCCAGAGGTGTTACCATGGCGCAGGTTAAGCTTATACCTGCACTCAGTTTCTTTCATCAGACGCTCTTCGACGTCAAGATTCATTTTTCTTGGCAATATGGTCTGACTTACTTTCAATTCTTAATTGCTTGTGTATATGTGGATCTCAGGGCGTCAAGAAACTCCTCTGCGGTGAATCCATTATCCATGCGTTCATATTCATCCCTGAAAATAACAAAATCTTGCCTTGCTTGTTGAATTTTATTCTGGGGCCATGTTTTTACCATGTCGTAATCCATGTATACCCAATGCAGATACTTTCTCAGTAATTTGACCATGGCTTGCGGGATATAAGTCTGCCCTGTTGCACTTATACCCGAAGAGATGTACTGAAGTATCACCGTTCTTCCAATTCCGTCTCCCTGAAAGAATATCCTATGTGTTTTTTTATCTGACCGATAGTACATGAAATTATGGCCCCCGGTAGCTCCGTAGGCGGCAACCCAACAGTCATTCTCGATATTGGAAAGCGGGCTCTGCTGATCATCCTTCCCACAGACCATGACTATATTGCTGCTTATTTTTTCATTAAGCGTTAGTGTATGAATCTCATTGCCTGCCGGGGTTCCTATCCTGACATAATCTACGAAGTCTGTAGGCCAAGGTATGCTATTAAGCTTGTCAATGGTCAGCCTAGCTTCTTTAAATAGGCTTGTTGAGTTTATATTAAGGTCTGCATAATTCTCTGCCACTATCTTCAGAAACCTTCTCCTGTTAGCCAAAGAATAGATCCCTGTAGCATTCATAAATGAATCTACCACGGAGACAATAGGGACAAATGCAGCAGTGTCTTTCATGGCTTAATATTTTCAGGTGGTGTTCCTTCTATAAACTTGGCGACGGCAGAGATCAGTGCGTCGTCCTGCCCCAGAGGGATATAAATATAATCCTCCATGTCGTATTCTTCGAATGGAATAACCAGATCCATCCTCACCCTGTCTACTCCCGGGGCTTTTTCAAATATTATCCTATCGTTGCCTACCGAATAACCCACAGTAGGATCAAAAACCTCAATCATGCCATCAAACACCGGCACACTGTCTTTCTGAACCGGAACAAAATCGATTGCATGACCCTTTAATTTCCTAACCCTTCTTACTCCTTCTGCGTGATCAGGCAACTGGCATATCTGTTTTGGAAGCATGCAGTAGAACTCGTCTGTGTCAGTGTTTTGTTGGACGTCAGCCACAAGGTCCTGTTTGCAATAAAGATCGAAATTAGATGGATCAGATTTAAAAGCTGCATACATTATCTCATTGAAGCCCCTGCCGCACCACATCTCAATATCGCCCGGGTCCTGATTAGGCCAGCGCTTCATGCAAATTTCTATCAAATCCACCTTTTTCACTTTTCTTGATGTTCAGTCCATTGGACTATTTCAGGCGAGCGTAAATTAACTCCCAGTTTTTCAAGTACGGCATTGGCCATGTGAACGTGCATTGTATCTTCCCATTCTAGCTCTTGCGTCTTTGAGGTATAAGTAGAAAGCTTACTGAAGTCATCACGGCTTACGCTAGTGACCATAAGTGAGCCGTTCTCATCAAACAAGCAAAACACTTTTAATGATGGATTCCACTGTACATAACTGCCAACTGGCATAAAAACCTCGTTGTCATTAGAATCCAAACACCAGTCATAATAGGGAGTCTTAGGAATTCTGAGGTAGGTTAGTGTTGCCCCCTTGACATCATTGGGGATGAATTCAAACATACCCGGGCCTTCGAATACCAGAGGTCTCCCGTCGGGATCTCCATTAAGAAGACCCCGGCGAAATTTATTGATCTCTGTGTATGGCCTCAAATCGGCTGGCTTATCATCAATAATCATTCCCATGAAATACCTGTAGTCCGAAGGGAAGGCTGCAAACCTGAAGGAGTAAACAGGACCTACTTCAGACACTAGGGTGAGATCGTAAATTGGCTCAATAAAGTCAGAGAGCTCCTGAAGCCTGAATATAATAGCCGACAGCGCCTCTTTTTGGGCCGCAGCCATGTCTTCAGCTAGCTTCCAGTAAGACTGGAATTTCTCGACGTTAACGACTTTTATTTGAACATTGAATTGATCGATGTCAAAACCGTTGCCGTTTTCATCTTTGTTGGAGACATCCCGACAGTATTGAACGAATTCCCGGATGGTCATTAGTCGTTGGCATTAATCCTGATATAACTAAATGCCAGCCCAGAGGTTGTTCCAGCAGCCCTCATAACAATCAAGGAGTCTGTCTTTATATAATAACTACATAAGTCTCCGGCAACAGGAAGGGTGCTACCATTTGTGGCTATAGGCGTAATGGAATAAACATCATGTATTGAATCTATTCCACTAACATAAATAGCCTTTCTTGTGGCAGTTGTATCAAATGCACTTTTCCCCATGCCATTATCGCAATGAATAAGGCCCATTATCCAGATCTCATTTACCAACTCTGTACCTTTCAGGTATAAATCCCTCCAATAGAGACTTCCACTCCCTAGATCGTATAAGCTATCCCTAATGGGGACAAGGGCGCCTCTGACACCCTCAGTCGCTAACGTATCTGCTACAATATAGTCTGCTATTACATATTTCACCCATATCTGTAGCCACTGATAAGTTGGACTCCCCAGATTGTATATGGTATCAATCGAAGGGATGATGTCAGAAGCCACGGCTAACGGAGTAAGGTTGAGTGCGTATACGGGAGTTAGTTTATCTCCTGCTACGGCAGTTAATATAGTCTCCTGCGTGCCGACAACAGAATCTACAATATAAATCGTAGCCGCCAGTTTGTTGATAATAAGATCTCCGGGTTGACATACCACTGGAAATTTATCAGAAGTCCCTGAGACTTCGTGGATCTTTGTTACTCGTTCTGCGTAAGTTCCTGCAAAGAAAAGCAGGAAGGCAAACATTAAAGCGATTTTTTTCATAGTTTTGATTATTGACCTGTTACTTTTTCTTGGTTTGTGATGTTAATTAAATCTGCACTGGCGACGCTAACCCCGATTTCCGCGAGGGCAATCACCATGATATTGATTAGATTGGCGTCGTCCCAGTTGAGCTCAGTGGATTCCGATGGGACATATTCTGCAAATCCACGATCATATTTCAATCCATATACCGGGCGCTCCGGGGTTTTCAAATAAACAAAATGAGAATATCTGAAATCCGGAGGCGCAAACCGGATCTTCCCACCAAGGATATTCCCTATCGGGAAATATTTATTCGGTAGTCTGGCCGAAGACCCTACCTTCTCCGCAAACTCCTTATCGGATACTATTCTAACATTCCTGTATTTTATCTTATCTCCATTGATCAGCTTAATTGTCAGTGCAGATGGATAGTAGTAATCATCAGGAAGTTTAGCATATCCAGCATTGTTTATCATCAGGTCTTTCTCGGACTTAAACTGTTGGATGTCGGTAGTTATCCTTATATTTTCTTCAAAGAACACACTTGGCATTGGCTGTCCGGGTTTGTATTCCTCAGTCAGCCCAATGAGCTTGTTAAAATGCTTCATCTGGCTCAGATGAAGAAGTTTTTCCAATTCTCCTTTGGACAAAGTATAACCGGGGAATTTCTTTCCCAACCAGAACGACAGGGTGTAGTTTACGTCTCCTAAGTGCATTCAAAAAGTATTTTGCTAAAAATACAAAACAGAAGTGCCCTATGTCAACCCTCTTTGATCATCTTTTTAATTATTTCCTTCCCTAGGGGACCGGTATAATGATAAAGCATCGCAGTCTCACTTTCTCCCTGTAGTCTCAACCAATTATAAATCTGGGGTAATACAGTATAATTTTTTTCGATATTATCAAGACAATCCTGATCACCATGGTAAAGCGTGTGGTTATTCAACACCTTCTCAGCCCACCTGTCTACGATCATATCCCCGTAGGTATATAAAACTACTCCGGAATTAACGGGATCTTTGACGGTAGTGAAATTGGTCTGGATATCTTTGGCAACACAAAATCCTTTATAATCTTCAAATAACTCGAACACACTACCTCTTACTTCTACATCGAGATCCATGAAAAGCGTTCTCTTGAACTGGGTCATCTTCAATGCGAAGGGCTTTTTAAACCAATTCTGGAGATGAAGCTCTGGCATCTTGGTGTAGCTTCCCCGGGCCTTACAATACCTTGCAGCGCTCTCACTCATGCCTATATCTACAAACTGAATAGGCAGATGGTTGTGATCAGTGTAGTTGTTGTACCACCAATCTAGAAGCCATTCCTGATCTTTGTCACACATGACCATGACTCCTCTTTCGCGTATAGGAGGATTCCAGACGATCTTCTTAGCTAGCGCCATATTCTCATCAGTGTCGAGAGCATGTTTTACCTTGTCGATATCCCCTACCTTCTTCTTACTGTCTTCCAGCGCCATCTTCAGGTCTAGGTAAGGCATGAATTTATTAATAGGGGACCCGTCTGTACATGACACGCATTCAACACCAAATTCTTTCCCCATCCTCGTAAACTCCTCAAGGAAACATTCTTGTTGTTTATAAAGAGTCTGATTATAAATACGCTGATCATCCGATAATTTGCGGTCATCCCAATAATCCCGGTTCCCCCCGAGATCACAGCCTACAAAATGTATCTTCTTGGCGCCCATCCATAGCATTACATGAAGGATGGCCCCAAGAGAATGATTAAACCAAGCAAAATAAATCTCGTCCTTATTCAAGAGAAACATATCCCTAATTCCCTTCTCGGGCTTCTCAATATCAGCGAAGTACACCTGTGGATAATCCCTCAAGTGCATATCCCTATAATCGAGTTTCCAGTAGCTCCCCCTGAATATTTTTGGAAACGACTCCCATAAAAGTCTAGCGTCATAACACTCAGGCTTATCCATGCCAAGCCAGATATTAGGCTTTACTTTAGGATAAGCGGTGTTGATTGCGAAGGCGGTTGTGCCTTCTATTCTTACGTCAAAATCAACCATGGCCAGCGAGGGGCCGGGAAGATAAAGGTAAGCGTCCGTCTTTAAATACTCTCTCCTAAAAGTTATCTTTGACGGATCTGGGTTATAATACCACAGTGCCATTATGCCGAAAGTGTTCCTATAAGTCTGTAATCAGTGTAATCGTTTGTATTAATAGCAATATAAACTTGCCTTGTGACTGTATTGATCCATTGAGCGCCAATGCAGGGAGGCGTGTTTCCGAGACCGGGTGCAACGTCGGATTTAGTAACAGGGATTATACCCGGAGGTCCTGTTGGTCCTGTGACTCTACTAGCTGGGCCTGTGGGGCCAGTCTTCACTGGGCCGGTTGGTCCTGTCTTTATAGGAGCCATGGCGCCGGTTATCCCTATCCCTACAGGTCCCGTTGGGCCTGTTTTTATCGGTCCAGTAGGACCCGTAATACCACCAACATCCTTCAGAGGCACCCAAACACCACCGACTTTTATCCAAATCGTTACTAAAATCCTAGCTGCTGGAGGTTGAAAATCGAAAGCCAAATCACCGTCTGACCCCAAGGAATTAGGGGGTATCCCCTCCCCTGTCCTGTTATATGCTTGTGTTCCTCTTGCCCCCGGGGGGCCTGTAACTATAGGAGCTGGGGGACCCGTAGGACCTGTCCTTTCTGGTCCTGTAGGACCTGTTGATCCACGGCCAGTAGGACCCGTATGGCCTTCTGGGCCGGTCCCAGATCCCCCGCCGGGAGAGTTGATAGTGACATTGACCACGTATCCCTGATAAGGGACTACAGGCGTTGGTATATCATCGGTACGGTCAAATTCACAATCAGAACCAACTATTCTGGAAATTTCTTCTGGGAAATTTTCATAATTAGCTCCACATTCCCGGGCCATTTCGTACTTCATCCACGCCTCGAGGACCTTAGTGACTTTGACATGCAGCTCGTAGGCGTCATCAGGACGACCTTCCCTCATCGCCTTTTCCCACGATTCCTCAAGGGTTTCTATACACTTACGGACCTGACAGACATAATCCTTGCAGTTAACCGTGATCTTTTTGTACCCAGCGGCAACATAAGAAATTTCAATCCAGTTAACAGTCCCCCAGTTCTGTAGTTTGTATAACAAAGTGTCTGTGATAGTGGTCTGATAGACTCCATTCCAGATCTGTTTTGTAGGATCTGTCATGTCACCACCTATTACTCTTTCGTCGCTCAGGGTAGTAGTTGTAGTTGCCCCGGGAGGAGGATTCATACCTCCTCCGTCGGGCTGTGCAATTTCGTGGACTCTGGAGACAGTTGGGATAATCTTGTTAACTATAAGATTAGAGGCGTCCTTGCTACTCAGCGTTCCCCTTAGCCGGTCAACTTTATGTCTTATGATTAATTCAGGAACGTCAAAGTCGAAGTTATATGGTTTCTCAATAGAGTAAACATTACCTCCGTTGGTTATCTTATACCCGAAAAGATATGCCCCTTTTACAAAATGCCCATTTGCGTCTACCGGCAGCAATATACCATTAGGAGCGTTTGCAAACGACCACGCCCCATTGATAATATCCGGGGAGCTAAAGTCGTCTGCGTCGTACCCCTCATTCTTGTACATCACATCATTAGAGGCCTGACATGCCACCATGACCATGATCTTGATATCGGATAACGTCATGCCATACATGGTGTTATATACGTCCTGAAGCAAATCCGTGATAGTGATTGCTCCGGCGTTCAAGTCATAATTGACCTTGAACCTGATGTCTGGGGTACTGAAAGGGACTGCCATTTTATTCTTCTTGAGATACTAAGTTGTCTTCGATTAACTGTTCAAACATATCTCTCTCTTCCGGATGTTCTTTAAAGAAATTGGCAAGCATAGAATCGGCGTCTGCGGCTAATGCGAATGAGGTTATCGTATTACCGGCAGCGGTCTGGTATTCCATCCTTCCCCCGACTTTATATGTCTTGATGAGTTTAAGCTCCTTGAGCTGACTGACAAGGGCCATACATTTAGCGGCAGCATCGATGCCCCCGCTTGCTGGCATGATCTCAAAGAAGGACTTGATACGTTTGGCATCATAAACACCATCTTTTTGTTTAAGGAAGTAATTGCCAACCTTGAGCCTTACCTGCTCTTCTGATAATTCCTCAAGTCCTGCAAGGCCTACACTGCGACCAATGACCTTTACATCATCGACAGCAAGCCGCGTGCCTTCCAGCCAGAGTTTCTCCTGAATCATGATGGAATCCTGAACCGTCTTCAAGGTGTTCCTTGCGTCAGATTTCTCATCATGGATCATGTAATATAAATTCCTTTTGTCCCTAGGGACATCGTTCTGAAGATCCTTCAATTCATCTTTCAGCATACAATGTGGGCTGACAAAAACAAGAAAGAACACCTTCTCGGCATCATTCTTTAAATTGAATCTATCAATGTTTCCGGGCCAGTTATACCTTCTGGGGCCAAAAACCTCACGATTATTGTTGTCAAAATGCGATTCTTCGTAATACTGAACATCGTATGTTGCACCATCTTTGGCTACATACTTCTGGCGGTATAGAGGCCAGCCTCCAGCAGAATATTCCGGGTCTCCATCTTGGTTTATTGATACCTTATGAGGAGCCGATATAAGGTGGATCGTAGGCATATCCAATGATTTCAATGCCTTCATACACTCATCCTGAATCTTTTTAAAAGGATTCGAAGTGTCATTTCTTTTGAGTAATTCTCCGTTGATTCTTAGTGGCATGGTTGTTCTTTTTAATCTCCGTTAATAAAAGAAGAGTGGAGGCGAACCTCCACTCGACCTGTGAATTATTATTATGCTCCACGCATAATTACAGCGCGGTTCATTTTCAAAGCTTGAAGCCCTATGTGAGCTCTCAGGTAGTAAAGACCTTCGTCATATTCGCCTTTGTACGGCTTGAAGGCATCACCTCCGGCTGCACCATCAGCCCATACTTCGAACCTTCTGGAGTAACCTCCCAAGGCCCTGTAACGAGCAGATATATTAGGCATATCTATACCGCTTTCCGGATCCCTGAAGGTCTCCAAAGCAGCAGCAATGACGTAATTAGGCATCTTGTATCCACTTGCGGAATATAAGGTAGGATCTGACCATGCAGGAACTTCTTTACGGATCCAACGGAACCCACCAAGGTTCAGGACCGTGAAGTTAACAGAGAGAGCAAGTTCCTGATTTCCACCGAACATCGTATTCACGACTGTGGTGTAGTCAGTTCCATTACCATCAATGTAATCCTTAGCCGCATTACGGATGTCGATAGCGACAGAAGGACCTTCGAACATGATGGCAGTCGCAGAAGTGACGCCCTGTTGTTTGAAATATAATCCTATTTCGTCAAGATCGGACAGGTTAAATGCGCCAATAGTGATCGGCATTTCCTTACCTAATTTTGTGATCCAAGGAACTAATCCTTCAGTAGTCTTAACCACATTGGTTGCTCCACGGTGAGTAGTCTGTGTGATGTTATTGGTATTTGCTTTACCCCAAGTGAAAGCTCCGTCGATCTTACGATTCAGACGGTATTCGGCCATCATCAACCCCGGGTTATACCAGCCATTAAAATCTCTTCCGTCATCGATGGCGCGAGTCCATTCTTCGTTGACAAATTGAGTACCTTCCTGACCAATAGTTTCCGGTATGATCTGTGCTGTAAACTGACGCTTGGTTTTACCAACTCTTACAGAATCAGGCTGACCCATACCAGCAGCTTTACCGCCAGAGAAGATGATCAACGTCTGGTTGAGCAAGTTACCAAGATTATCTGTGATCTCAAAAGGAGTAATAGTTATTGTATGAGCACCTGCATTAGTAGTATCCTTGGCAGAGATAAATGCAGAGATTTCTGTATTAGTCAACACAAATTCCCCAACTCTCGGGAAGGAGGCTGTACCATTTAATTCATGTTCGGCAGCAGGTATAGTAATTGTAACAGAGGCTCCTGCGCCCGGAGAAGCTGTACTTACTGCATAAGCCGTGACTACCCTGTGGTAGCGGTTTTCTTCGTAAGCAAACCAATCATCATTGGATACAGGGGTTTCGCGCTCTAAAGCACGTAACACCTGATAAATGCCGTCAAATTGAATCCCAAAACGGGCTCCAACTTCTCTCCAGTATTGAGGCATTAAATAGTCGAAAATAGATACGACTTGTTCGTTTAGTATTCCAGCACTGGCACCACTGCCAGCCTGAAAATCTGTTCCTTGTGCACCCATGGAAGTAGGTTATTAAGATTATTGTTTCTTTTTCCTAGTGACCGCAGCGACAAAATCCTCTTGACTATTTACTGTCTTTCCCGGAGGAGTCGTTTTGCTTGCGGGACTAGCTGAGTTTAATACGAATCTGACATTCGCTTTATCCCTATTCTGGTACGCCTGTTTTACAATAGCCGCAAGAATTTTCTTGTGGTTGTCTGCGAAATAAGCGCTTTCTATGTAATCCCTGACCTTCTGAGAGTTTTCGGGAGAATTTGGAAGTTTGTTAACTAGTACATAGAGCGCGGCTTTTTCCAGATACTTTTTCTGATCCTCTGGGGTCATCTCGATTTCAAAGGGAACCTTGCTGTTGTCTTCCAACGTAGCCTCCACAGTTAGTTTCTTGAGCCCTTGAGCTATCGGAACGAATTCAGGTTGCCAGCTCGTAGCAAGAGCAGTATTGTTAGCCTTCTCCGTTTGTCTGATCGTGTTAGGATCCGGAGGTACGATTTTGTCCAACCTGCTCTTGAAAGAACCTTTGATTCCTTCTACTTCAAGATCGAACTTCATCTTAGCCACTTTATACTCTTTGCTATCCTTACTCACAGTCTCATCAAAGATGAGTGGATGAGTCGTTTCAAGAAAAAGCTGAACATCTTCAGGATGATCCTTGTACTGTGGATGATCCCGGACAAATCCAATTTTCCATAATTCCACCGGATCTGGGTTCCCGAAGGCGATCCTTTGGTATATGGGTGCTTCTTCTGGCGACTCTTCTTCTATCTTAGCGAGCTTGTAGAATAAAGGGTTTTTAAAGCCTGTCAAAGAACTTTCTTTACTTTTTAAATCCGTGAGTTCCTGAAGTAGAGCATCATGCTTTACTTTCCAATCCTCTACGGCGGGGCCTGTATGTATATCGGCGCCCGGGCCCGATGGTCCAGATGGAGCCGGACCTGATGGCTGTTCGTGCGACATAGGATCTATCCCATGTAAAAACTTTGCAGCCTCCGCTGCTGTGTGTGTTTCAAACGTAACAGTCCTTTGTTGTTCTCCTTTGTTCTCTTCCATGGTAAATAAATTTTTGACTTGGCAAATCTACAATTTTAAACGATGCAATGTCAAGACGTTGTGAATAATTAATTAAAGTTTTACTTTAAGTTTGTTGTGCTGGGGATGGCATATTATTTTGTTGTACTTTTGGTGGCTGATTGTTAGGTTGTTGTGGGCTCCCATTAATTCCCGGGACCTGACCGGCATCAATATTTGCCTGAGCATTTATTTTATGATCTTCGAGTTCTTGCTGTAGAGCATAATCTACAACTAACAATCTAGCCTTGTTTAGCGTCATCTCGGTATCTTCTTTTATCTTCAGATCCGACAGCGCCTTTTCTTTTGCAAGTTCGGCCTGCGCTTGTTTTGCGTCTTTCTCTTCAGCCATCTTGCCTGCAAGGAGTTGTGCATCGTTAGCTTTTTTATCATTAGCCTCTCTGGCCTTGGTTTCTTTGTAGGCCATATAAGCCCTGATGTCATCAAGGTTACAGTTTTCCTGAAGCTTTGATAACACAAACAAATATTCGGCGTAAGACAAGATAGGAACACCGTCCTTCCCTAATCCTAGAGCAGCTTTAGCAGCATCTTCTACCTTAGCTTTCATCTCAGCATCTACCACTGCTACTATATTGAATCCCCAGTAAACAGGAGGGAATGGCCCCGCTCCCTTTATGGCATTGAACTTCTGAGGGCCAAGCATTTCATAATAAGGAGAATTTATGCCTTCAGCCCCTAATATTGAACTATGGATCTTTAGTGCTGAGTATTGAGCGCAATTTTCTTTTATGGTTATCCACCCGGTATAAATAGGTCCTAGGGTCTGATCAGTAGTATCCAGAGCCACCCTCGTCACGCCAAGGCCCTGCTCTGACTTAGGATTCCCACCCACGGCGATATCAGCTATGCCAGAGATCCTATTCAACTCATTGAACGCAAGTTGTAATGAATTGGCGGCAGCCATTACAGCGTTGTTATAACCACCCTCTATCCGTTCTACTGGATTTTGAATACCAATAGGCTGCCCGTTCTCTAGCGGCGCAACTCGATAAAGTAGTTTTCCTGTATTTGAGTACACTTTAAGCACATCCAATGGATGAAGTGTTTTCTTTCCGATTTTTATATTAGTAATAGAGCTTATCTCTATCTTCAAGCCATCAGGAGGCGCCATAGCCCGGTCATTCTGAAGATGCAGGTGTGTTAACTGGATGTCATCAGCTATCGGGATCATAGACTCGACCATCGGTTTTCCCGGCAATCTATAAAGCATGAACGGGAGCTTAACATCTTTAGCAAAGAAGTCAAAAGGAAGATCCTCTACCTTCTTACATCCAAAGATAAAATTAGAGTCGGCAATCCATTTACTCATATAAAGAACCCTCTGCCCCTCTCTCTCAGTCACCCTGTTCTCAGCGTTTTCTTTCGTATACATCTTAGGAGGGACAAACTTATTTATATAAGTCTTGCCATCTTGCCCTATCCTACGATCTATCCTCCATGGCTCATTATAAACCCTACCAGTTCCGTCTGTGAGATAGGTTTTATATTGAACATCAAGGCTTTTATAGAAAGACATGAAAACAGGGATTCTTACGTCATCATACCATATCCCTCCATCCCTTCTTTCCACGCCGTACATGACACCTTCTTTCTTCTTTGACCATTTCCTTGCTATCTTTAGGAGCTCATCTTCAGAAAGGCCAGACTCAGCCCGGACATCCATAATGGTCATCCATAAAAGCAGGGACCCATAGGAAGCGTCTGAGTAATCTTCATCATCACAATCCTCAATGATCAGATCAGCAAAGTCTATGTATGTGTTTTTTGTCACTCCTCCAATGTCATTATGACACCATACAGCAGCCTTACCATTGGAAACTAAGTCATAAATAACTCTTCGTTTTATCTTTTTTATCTTGGAAAGATTCTCGGTAAGTGTGATGGCGTCCTTCATCGACATTTCGTAGGCAAGCTTGAAAGATCCTATCTTATCCATCAATTCCATTTCTTCTACACTCTTAGGCGCTACCGGCTCTTTTATTCCTATCCCTTGCACTTGCCGGATGTATTCAAACATTGGTTTGTTTGCGCCTTCGATAAACGACTGCCATTTGAGCTGCCTCTTCATGGATGTAGAATTTTCATCCACAGCAGTAACTTTTATCTCATGCTCCGATTTATCCATGATGGACTGGACGGCTAGCATGATATTGGGGATGGGGGAGAAGATCTGGTCAAAGTTGACAGACATCATGGTTTCGCCATGCTTGAACAAGGGCTCAAACTGCTCGTCACCAACCATCCTAGGGCCTCTGGTCTCAGGGACTAAAAGCCTTCTGTAGATGTCAGGAGACTGCCTTCCGGCTGCATAGTCTCTGTTAAGCTGAATTTGTTCTTGCTCGTAATTCTTTACGCCGGTGCAGCCAAGCATGTATTGACCATATATATACTGGTTCCATGCAAGGTTCCATTCGTTACTTAGTTTATACGCGGGATCAACCTCATCAGAGGGACGCGAAAAGTTTTGGCTGGGAAATTTTTGTAAGGTAATCATAAGTTTATCTTCAGATGATTAAAAACAAAGGGTACGGGCTTTCACCAGCACCCTTTGAGGGAGAGAGATTAAAAGAGAACTCTGCAAATCTACAATACTGAAACATGGTAGGTCAAGTATTTACAAATTTACTTTTGCAACTAACTTAATAATAAAAAAGACGACAACACCGAGGAAGGCCATTCCACAGTACATAAGCCATTTCTGATACCATTTCAGCGGTTTATCAACGTATTGTATTTTTACTGTGACAACCTTTGACGCTGCTTTAACCACGATATCCTTCCAGTGTAGATATATCTGCATGGTATCAACTGGAGGACATTCAACATAAAGAGTATCATGCCTGAATGACACCTTGGGGACACCAACGCCCTTTCCTGACTGGTATGAAATTATTTGTAACAGTCGAGCGTTGTTTCCCTCACAATTTATCAATCCTTTTAACCATGAGCTATCTGGAGGTATTTTAATTATAGAATCGTGAGGTGTCACTGTAGTAATAACAGAGCTGGATGTATCTGAGCTGGCAGGCAAAGGATGATGCTTGGTGCACCAATTTGACATATCGCAACTGACTAACATTGTCAGCGATATAAACAATATTATTTTTTTCATGGTTGTTTTGCAGGGCCGGTAGGGCCTGTGGGATTTCCGATTCTTGCGCCATTAATAAGCTGACCTTTGGGGGCGAACCATTCTGGAATTGTTAATCCCAATGTAGCAAATATAGTCGCTATAGTCCCATAAAAAACGGTGTCATTGAGGGTTTTCCCTGCAATACTCGCTTCTACTTGCTGGACAAACATTATCAATGCTACATAAACCACAACCCGCTTACTTGATGCCATTCCTCCTTGGTCTTGAAGAAGACCCGACATGAACGACCAAAATCTTAGCCATCCCTTAAAAAAGGCTGATTTCTCTTTTTCCATTTTAGTGTATATTATTAATTACTAATAACTCGTTACCCAAGAAGAGCTCAAAAAAACTAATCACTAGTGGGTTTTTTGTATAATCTTTTGGCCTTATTCTGTTCCTGATCCTATAAGATGTCTCGTAACAATAATCAGCCATCCTTCCTCCCCATCTTAGGGGCCACGAAAATCCATTGTATTTTATTGTAAATGAATGGCTGTTTATTTTTATAGTCAGTGAGAACCGGGTGAAAATATACACAATCCAAAATGCCAGATCCCAATAAGCGTAGGTCAGTGACACAGAGACAAGCTCTTGGGCATATCTCATCGCCTGATCTTTCTCGTAGTCATAGTAACCTCCTTTGACCCTCACAACAAGGAAACTATCGTTAGGTCCGTAAACTTTCAAGAATTCATCAGGTTTATACCCCTTTACAACACTCTCGTACACATAAAGAACACCCCTGACCCAGAATAATATTCCGGCATGGGACCCGACAAATCCATTTAAGAATTTAAGCACCTCTGGGGAGATCGGAAACCTCTTCTGGTATTGTTTCATAAAAAAGATGATGGATCTACTTAGAAATGTCTTCCCAGCAACCACAAGCATATCCCCATCCTGAACATCTTTTATTCTCTCTTCCAGTGTCATAATGAAAATTGATAAGAACTCACCCTTGAGACCCACCCTTTCTCAAATTTCTCCTGAGTGGGATCATTTAAAATAATGTCGTTAATAAAAACAAACCTTGCCTGTTTTATCTTTTCAAACAAAGAACCTTGGTCGGCACCGTTCAAGGCTGCCAAGGTAGCAGGACCTACAGCGCCATCAGCCTTAACCCCTAATATTCTCTGAGGGATGGTTATGCCCCAATGGCCACTTCCCCAAACCCAGTCAACTAATATCTCTGCTACACTCTGGTTGTTAATCTGATCGGCCTTCCATCGGTCCCAGAAATATTTCTTCAGAACCATGGTAAACTGATCTATGGTCATATTCTTGAGATCTTCAACGGTTTTATCCCGGCCAAACACCGCTTGGAATGTCACAAACGTAACTCCCATATTAGTAGCACCACCTTTATCTACCGGGTCATCTACAAAACCACCTTCAAATTGAAGTATCTTAGGTGAAAACAAACTTATATCAGCCATAATTAATATCTATGATGGGCAGACAAATTGATATTCGTCCATCCAATTAGATTAAAAAGGAATATCAGCGCAATAATCACGCAGACCACAAGAACGAAGACGTTAATAAACTTCTTGATTCCGGCACTCATTGGGATATAAGTGTTTATAACCCACATCACAAAGCCTATAACTACAAAGGCAATGAGAAGATACAAAAATGTTGGCATATTATTAGTTTTAAAATTAATGATAATAATTATTTTTTACTTTTCATTTCTTCTTCCCTCAACGCTTCCAATCTTGCGATAGACTTGCCGACCGAATTCGTTGTTTCAAATAATTGTTTAATACTATCCATTATACTTTTATGATCCCCCTTATTGTCCTCCACAAATTCAGTTATACGTTGGCCAAGAAACTGTTCTAACCCTTTTGTCCCTGACCTTATAGCTTGTACTCGCAATTCAATTTCGGCTTCTATTGCCGCTACCCTCACCTTGTTTGCCTCCTCAATGCCCTTTATTTCTAGAGCAATTTCGGCTTTTATTCCCGTCATTTTTGTATCAGTCTCCTTACACAAGTTCTCTATTTTAAGATCAATGTCCGATTTATTTGCGGCAACCTTGCTTATGATATCAGCAATCTTAACATTGAGGCGCAACCATACGCCTATTATGCCGCCGCAGACGACAATTAACGATATCCACTCTTGAAAGCTTAACATATAGAAATTATTTTAAATTGAGTTTTAATTCTTTTATTTCTTTGTCCCTTGCCGCACGATATCCTACTTGCTTGGCGCTATCTATTGTCTTTTGTTCTTCCAGCCACGTTACCCGTCTTAACAAGTCACCATAATTTTGCTGAACAACAGGGAAGTCGTGGTATAACTTTGGCAGAAATCTCAAATACGACCCACACCAAAGCATTCCTGCGGTAAAGATAGTTCCGAATATAACAAGAACTACCTGCTCTTCAAGTTTACGCTTGATCCCTTTCCAAAAAGAGGCTGCTGTTATTTTTTTTATGGGCATGGGCATGTACATTTATTTACTCTTACAGAATAGGAATAAGTTCCACTCGAGCCATAAGCATTTACAGCCTTGACGGTAACATTGCCGTTTTGGCCATTATTACCAACGGTTACGGTGATTGTATTCGTCCCCTGCCCATTAGTTATCGACCACCCATAAGGGATGGTCCATGTATAAGAAGTAGCATAAAGGATCGTATTTGTAGTGTAAACAACTCCTATTTTGTTGTGGCATGGGTAATTATCACCCGCCACCTGCGTAGGTGTTGAAGGAACTACGCCAGTTACTGTTACCACCTTGCTATTAGCAGCACTCGTACCACAAGAATTCCCCGCCTTAACAGTTATATATCCAGTCTGTCCCGCTACTGTTCCCGCGGTTATCCTTATATTTATCGTTCCCTGCCCGCTATTTATCACCCATCCAGTAGGGACCGTCCATGTATATGTAGTCGCACCAGTTACAGCAGAAATAGAATAATTAGCAGCCGCACTTGGCAACTGAGAACTTGATCCAGATATAGCCCCCGGTGTAGCTGGAGTAGCAGTCACCGTTGCATATAAATTACGAGCGGGGCTATTCCCTGCTGAATTGGTAGCAATGACTGATATATTACCCGAAGTACCTACATTAGCAGTAATAGACGTACTTCCCTGTCCTGACATAATAACCCATCCTGTAGGCGCTGTCCATACATAAGAAGTTGCACCCGATACAGAGGCTATACTGTAACTCTGTCCCGTCATCCCAGAACACTGCGAGGTCACACCTATTATTACTCCCGGCTGTGCAGGAGGAACAGGAGCGGTAGTCCCATTTTCATAAACCCCAATATCAGGGGCATTCCCCTGATTCCTTGCATTTCCAAATTTATCCAGAGTGATCCCTTCTGTATTACTCCATCCTGCATCTATCAAGGGGGAACCTGTATTAGTCATATAGCTCGTATCTGTAAACATGGCGGGAGTAGCACTTGCGTTGCCATAGTTGTTTGTTATTGTAATCGAAGGATAGCCGTTATTAACAATATAACTTCCGCTTATACCCGGATGAATAATACAGTTGTCTGCTATTACCGAAGTGGTCGCTTTCTGGCTTGCGAAATCTATCCCCGATGTTTTGGGATTAATAATAGTGTTGAACATAAAGTAGTAATAGTTTCCCTGAATGACCCCAATGTCATTAGTGTAAAATCCGTAACAGGGGTAACTCTGATCTCCCGGATAATAATTCAATCCCGGGTTAACAATCACATTATTGTAAATTTTATAATTACCAAGTCCGAAGTTCTCTATGCCATCCCCGTTTCCGTTCTCTATATAATTATCGTAACAATCTCCCTGAGTCCCACCACCTATGAGTATTCCCGATCTTTGAGACGCTGTACTTGATTGACTGTCATACATTACAAGATTGTCATGGATAGATGAATTAAGAGCAGAAGAGACCTGTATCCCATCCCATCCTGCATGATCAACAATGTTATTATAGACCTGAACCCCGTTTAATATTGAGGGATAAAGAGTCGTGTCTCTACCATTACAAGTTAGATCCCATCCAAAATAATGAGTGTTGCCAATGTACATCCCTTCATTTACAGTAACATGAATCAAACAATCATGGATGATAGTATTATATTGAGTAAACTTTTCCCTTGTGGCGTACCCCGAACAATCGGGATCGGTCTTTAAACTCATACCCATTAACGCACATGAGTCTATACGGATATTACAAGCCTCGACATCCGACGCGGTATCTCCTATCGCCAATCCTGCGCCATTTGGATGGGTGACATGAAATCCATATTTATCTGCCGTTCCTGTACCTGTGAATTTTATATACCTGCAACCCCCTATTTTGATACCATATGTGAAGTTTCTACCACAGGTAACTACACCCCCATAATTCGTAACTACTATCGGGGCAATGGAAGTACCCCTGAAATTCTTGAGGTAGATATACCCCCATGTGCCTGATGTCAAAAGCAAGGTATCACCACCATGAAGTGTGTTATACGGTGCCGATGTCCCTACCATATAGGTTGTGTTAGTGGCAACAATCAAATGCCCAGCACTTGTATAAAGCGTAGTCATAAATAATGCCAAAATTAAAATGATCTTTTTCATGTTAAAAGCCCTCAATAAATAAAAAGCCTGTTACTCCGGCTGTTGCTGTTATCGTTAATGTCGTTGTGTTTGTTGAAGTTACGGCTGTACATGACGAAGAACCGTAAATATTTGGTGTGTGTGCAAATGCAGTAGGATAGTTAAAAGTACACCCTGCATCATTCATAGCGTTGAAATAAACTACTGCCTTTTTATAACTTGAACCCTGAAACGGCATACTCCAAACAACCGACCCCGATGAAGAGCCATTGATAGTGTGCTGATAAGTGGATAGTAAAAGGCTGTCACTTACAGTTGAAAAACTCGTTGGAAGTTTTCTCATTTCAGGTATACCTGTTGTTAGATTTCTTTCAAGACAGGAATCGGCTATTGTAGCAGAGGTGTTGTCATATTTTAATTTTAAATATTTTCTTGGCTGAACCGTGTCGGCATTTAGTTGTAAAAGAGAATTTGGGAATACTCCATATATTAAAGCTGTGTCTCTACCACCATAGGTATTATGGATAATAAGTTTATTACTACCCAATTCTTTATACCCTGCCATAAGTCCAATAGCAACATTTCCTGTGCCTGTACTATTATTACCCAATGCGCCCCATCCTATCCCCGTGTTCTGCCCGCCGCTTGTTATATGAAACATAGACATTTGACCAACCGATGTATTATAATCAGCCGTATTATTATTTAGTGCCTTTGACCCTATTGCTGTATTATAATTACCTGTTGAACCCTGTTGCATCGCATCCTCCCCTACTGCAACATTTTGAACACCAGAATTGTTATTTGATATTGCGGCTTGCCCTACTGCTGTGTTATAACCATTATGAATAGCGTGTAACAAAGAAGCATCACCCATAGCAGTATTATAAGGTGCATCAATATTATTTTCAAGTGCTAACGAGCCGAAAGCTGCACATCGTATTCCTCTATTTACTTCACCAGCTCTATATCCAAATGCTGTAAACCTATATACACTATCAATAATACCTGAAAACTTATTATTAAAGCGAAAGATTAAAGGAATAGTGTCTGTAGTACCTATAAAATTACTTGCCCTTGTGGTATTAGAATTACCGTTAATATCCCAATAGTTAGTTGCTGTCGGAATAGGTTTTCTATATACCTGATGCCCAATGCTGTCCCATGTCAACATTGAATTTCCACCTGAAAATACTGTGTCTAATTTTGTTCTGCCTCCTACGTGAAGTGCATAATTGAAATTAGAGGAACAGTCAAGACCTTCTCCATTAACACTATGAATATACCCACCAGTAGAATTGACACTTTGTCCCTCCAATCCATAATTATTGACACTTATAAAAGTACCACCCTCACCTGTTGATGAAGCGTAACCATAAAAAGCGTTGCCTGTGGTTGTGTTAGAGGTTATACCTGTTACCGATCCTGCATTTACGTATTCGTTACCGATAATATCAAGACTTGCGTTTAGAGGACGTGTGCCTATGCCAACGCTATCATCGCATTTTACATTTCCCTGTGCTTCAATAGCCAATCCGTTACACGTAGTAGCCACCAATGCGGTGTTAGAACAAGAGAAAGTATTTAATGCTACTGCTGAATCATTTTCAAAGTTTCCGTTGCCGATAACATGTAAGACATCATAATTTAACTTGTTTCCAATTACAACGCTATCGTTCACTTTGGGAATTATTCTGTGCTGAACAATCTTCAATAGCGAAGTATCAGATAGTGGTGCATAAACTTGTGCCTTGCTTATATCAACCCATTTACAACCGATTACATTTCCGGCTGAATCATATTCGTTTTGGTGTTGCCACCTTGTGCTGTCGCTTATGGCGTAAATTGTTAGCCCTGTACAGCCTAAATCTATCCCGTTGGTGTCGTGTACTATTGTATCAGCACCCAAAGCTAAAATAGGGAATAGGTCTATTGTGTCGTCTGCTGACGGTGCAAACATATACAAAGGTTTGTGATACAAAATCTGTCCCCAATGATAGATAACATTACCAAAGAACTTACCAGCACTTCCATATTTATTGTTATTGACAGCATAAAAAGCATCACCCGTGTCTGACCGAAAATAAGTGGCATTACCGTTATGGGTTCTGACAAACAAACCTGTGCCTATGGGTAAGTTAATATCCACCAACGGGGAATCAGGAATAGTGGTTGTCGAAATCTCTACTCCGTCTATCGGTTGCCCTGTGGCATCAACAACTAATCTGTTTGCTGTTAAGTCTTTTGTGTTTACCGTATCTCTTTTACTTGTTTGAGAAGAAACGGGATAGTGGTCTACCCATGGGATATAACCAGCCAAATCGGTAAGAGAAACATAACTTTCATTTTTAAAGATCCACCCTGATCCGTTCCAGTAAGCATAACCGTTTGACTTTGTGATATACGGTTCCCATGATCCATAAGACCCAGCTCCTCCGTTTAACTTAACATAATGATGGCTAGCAAAGACTGTGGTCATTGAGTCCCCTATACCAAATACCTGTACGGTAGTTTTATAAAAGGCATTACTGTCATCAACAAAAATAATGGATTTAACCGGTATATTAATGCCAAATTGTTCATGTATCGTCTGAATCCAGAGCCCGGCAATTTTCTTGATCCCGGTTCCATAAGAACTAATGGCAAGTGCCAAAAAGAAAAATATCAATATTTTTTTCATTTCCAGATTCTTACAATGTCACCAAGATTAAGCGCTGCACCAGTCCATGTATAGGTATTACCCATAATATTCCATAGATCCATATTAGGAACATCATTAATAGTTATCAATCCCTTCCCTGATGGGGTGAACTGATCTACAACAAAAACAGTCTGCCCTACATCTGCCTTGAAAGTCTGAAAGTCATTTGTTCCAGCCTCTTTGGCTTTTCTCAGAACAAGCTGGATATCTAAAAGTATCTCCTCGTAAGAAGGAATGTTTCGAGTCCCTTGATACATAGTAATACTCGAATAGGGAATATTAAGCGGGGGGTTTGTATCTCCAGCCCATGTAAAATAAAAATTTACACCATCCGGGGCACTGAAATCATAAATATCAACCGAAGGTATGAACCAATAAGTGTTTCTCGGCTTGAAAAACCTGAAGGTATTTATATCGAAGTCTAGCGTCACGCTTCTACGGGTATAGTAAATAAAGCATCAAGAGCAGCCAAAATAGTGCCTATATTTATTTCAGAACTTCCATTGTAATTCTTTAACAAAGAAAGATCCACCATAAAATTAGCGGCCCCATTTGTCATTATAAAATAAATCTTATTCGCATCAGCGTTTGGGTAATAACTCACCACTTGGTTTGCGTTATACCTTTTTACTGGATTTCCATTACCACCCGGAGTAATCGATATGAGATTTGCTACGACTGTTAATGAATAAACCTGTTCTGGAGGAGGAGGAAGAGGTGCCATTTTTATTTGATTTATGAGTTTTTACAAAACTACAATTTTAAAAAGCCCATTGTCAAGCCTTTTTTTTCCAAGAATCAAGGTTCCATTCAACCACCTCCGCATCATCTTTTTCATCTGCCCTGTAATCATTTTCTATGGCATTAGTGGCAGATCCATGTACAGCCACTAAGTCGCAGTTGGTGATATCCTTCCTCCCTTTGAGTTCTTTACACTGGAGTAATAACTCCAGATGATTGCATCGATGGCCATGTCGCTCAATATAATCAATAGAGGAGCCAAGAATAGCATCTCCAGTCTTATCGTTCAAATTGAATCCAGCAGTTTTTCTTCTCTTGCCGTCAGTATCATAATAGAAATACAAAAACGCCCTGTAACCATGCTTGATATAATATTTCCTAACCATCTCGTTATTCACTTCACAATTCATCTTTCCACCATAGTAAAGATTCTGCTTCAGCATATCCTCACAGTATTTATCAGTGTCAGCATGACGATAAGAATAGGTAGCACTCACATCAGGGGTTTTCCATTTCTTAATATCCTGATCTGGGTCATAATCCGGATCTTTTTTATTCCTTCTCTTGATGGCAATACCACCACCCTTACTTTGTCTCTTACCTTCTGTCTCGTCAAAGTTAAATGGATCAGATGCGTGCATATACGAGGAAGGATACAATGGCTTCCAATGGCCATCTTCTATAAATTTCAGGTTAGTCTTGTCCTCCGGGAGCAGCTCCGAAACAACCCACCTACCCATAGGGTTTTCCATGAACACAACCTTGGACCCAAATCCATCAGACCATTCGAAATTACCTCTTACCGTGACATTCTCATCAAACCTAAGCTCTGCTATCCTCTTGTCAAGGATGATCTCATTGTAACCAACACGGCCACCCATAGAAGTGAAACATTCCTTCAGACATAACGGAAACAACCTCTGCTGCTCCTGATACTTCTCTATTGCTTCTGGTGTGTTTTCTCTCAGGTAATGCTCTCTTTCATCTAGTAAATGCTGATGAGCCCCTTTTTTCTTATGAGTAAACTTAGCCTGTTCGGGGGTGGGATCCCAGATTATACTCTCTCCATATTCATCTATGTATCCTTCCAGTCCTTCATCAGCAGGGAAGAACACCAGCACAAGGCCTGTCTTCGTAGTCCCTGATTTTGTCCTGATGTAATAATTGGAATCCCGGCAGAGATAGAAATAGTTCTCGCCACCTTTCTTTTCCATCTCTCCTACTGTAGACGGGAATAGAGCAAACCCAGCCAACTCGGTCATAGCCCCCTGTCCCATAGTTTGCCTGATCTGATCCCAGTCCATATAGATATTTGACAGGACAGTTTTACCGGGCTCCTCACGCAAGTAATCCAGAAGCTTTTCTTGATCATAATACAACCCATCATTTGTGGTTGCATAAGTGACCACAGACTCAAGGCCCTGTTCTGCGTTTATCTTACCAGTAGTCTTTTTAACAAAGTTGAGCGCGGTGTCGGGATCGTTATTACCTTCATAAAGAGGAGAGAAGAAGAATGGGATCTTACGCCACATCCTGATAAGCTTCTTGAAAGCCCTGTATCCGTGGGTTTTATCCGGACCTTGTATCCCGGAGTGTGATTGAAGATGGCGGATTATCCTCTCAAGTACCCAAGCCAAGGATTCATAGGTAGCTCCAGCTCTTCTTTGTTTAGGGTACACTAATCCTAAAACTGTGCGGCGCTCTACATCCTCAAGTTCGTCTCCATATTTATTAGGGAGTCTGTTCCCCAGCTTATCATAAGTGATATTCTTAAAGTCGTAATGATACGACTCAAAATACCACATACAGATGAAATGTTTTCTGGATCTATCTCGGTATTTAGGAAGTCCGACGTCAATGGGAGTATAATTAAGGTAAAAGAAATGCTGGCCAGTTATCCACGTTGGCTTGCCATTATTGAAAAACCAATACCCATGGATCCTGTAATACCACTGCTTTTTTATCCAAGCCAGCTCTTCTGACAGCTCAGTATAGCTGCCGTAAATACGATCCCAGATCTCATCTGTGTTGTCACAAGATTTAATGATCTTAACCAGAGCAAGCGGGATGACCTGCCTCTTAAACTTCTGCTCTTTGGCAGGCAACCCATAGCCGTCAATGGTCTCGATAGGAGGACACTCGGGTAAGGGTATATCAATGGGAATCAGCGAATCATCGCGATCATTAACCTTCAGAATTTTATCTGCCGGTAAGTATTGATCTAATATCTCTTTAGTTGGCATGTGGATTCCAAGCCCTTGTTGGATCATTGCCCTCTAGTGTCTGCTGGGCTATGTATTCAGGAGTCAACTCCCTTCTTAAATCCTCAATAGCCTGAAGAACATTTGTTGTTATCCGCGCAGAAAAATCTCCATTAGCAAGATCTGTGATCAAGTCATCAACCTTCTTACCAAGGTCGTCTATATTTATAATCAAGTCTTTAGTTCTTTCCCCGGGCTCTGTTTTACCAGACTGAAGTCTGATCATTAAATTATAATAAGAATTCTGAAAGACACAAAGTTTTGCCCATTTATTCGAATTCATCATCCGTAGGTAGGCGATCATCAATAAATAAATCAAGTCAGCTTCTCTTCCTTCGAATAAATCCGGGTCTCTTAACATCCCGGATATCTCAAGAGCTATATTTTTACGCGCAGCAAAATCCTTGACATTCAACAAGGGTGTATTCGGAGTATATAATAAAACAAAATACTTAAATAGCGGGTCGAAATCAACCGGCAGCTTTGATGTTACCTCTTCCTTAAATTCGGGGATGTCTTTCAGTGAAGGGTATTCACTACGATAATCGATTTCGCCAATTACATTAAAGGGCAACTTTAAGAGATCACTTTCTTTGAACTCCATATCAAAAACTTAGGACTTCAAAGATACAATTAATTTCTCTTTATTAATTATTTCTTGGCGAGTTTTTAGTAACAGCATAAAGTTTTCCCATGCCACATCGATGCCGACGCGGTTGATCTTACGATTGATATTTCGCAGTTCTTTATTCACCGGGACAACTATTAAACTGTTAATCATGCAGCAAAAGTACAATATATTTTATTAACATTGTAAAATTTTATAATATTTTTATTATATTTGCATAAATTTTTACAGATGCCAAAGACAAATCTTACAGTCAGTGTTGAGACCATGATCAAATTAAAGATCAAAAGGCTGGCTAAAAAAGAGAGGCGCAATCTATCAAACATGGTCGAATTAATCCTTGACAAATTCCTCGAAGAACATGCGGGTAGTAAATAACAGGACGCTGGTAAGGCTCATCACTCACAAGGAGATGTTTGGGGTTAAGTTAAGAAAAGCCGAAGACGTCAGGACTCCAGAAACAAAAACGGGGTTATTATTGTATCAAGGCAATGCCTATAGCCCGGAAATATATGTTCCCACTGAGGGTATAGTAGAATTATCAAGTATGCCTGACGTTAAAAAAGGGGACCATGTACACATGGAATACTTTGGAGTTGTAATCAATCTCGGGAAATGGTTTAACCCTGCCGCCGAGGTTGATGAGAAAAATTTCATTCTAAAGAAAACAAAAAAAGGTCTCGAGGTATCCGTCTTTGTTGAAAACCCATATTTTTATTATATTGAGAATCAGGAAGGTAGGATAAAGATGTTGAATGGGTTTAACATCATGGAACCCATTTATTTTGATAGAGGAAAGCGGGTTATTGTCCCAATGCCAAAAACCAGCTACGCCTACGTTCCGGTAGGTGATTACGCTGGAAAGACAGTTATATTTCGCAGATACGCTGATATGACAATGACAGCTCACAAAAGAGCCGTGGTTAATAATAAATATATTGAGGGATGGCTTAACGATGATGGCAGTATAACCCCATCGAAAGACCGAGTATGTGTCATCCCTGATCCCCCTAAAGTATTTAATGAATATGGTCTTGAAATACCTGAAGAGCACAGGGTCATACCCTCGCAGGGAGTGGTAGAATCTGTAGGGGCACTGGTGAAGCATATAAAATCAGGTGATCGTGTTTATTACGAACACCGAAGGGGAACTGTGGTTTCTATAGCTGATAAAATAACGTCAACAGGATCTACCAGAATATTATTCAGACAAGAAGAAATACCTTTTACTATCGACAATGAATGAAGACCAATCAAAGATACCACCCATACTCACATCTAGGCCAGAAGGGATGGACTATGATATCTACAAGACACTTTTGAAGCTTCAGAAGAAACGTATTAAGGTTCAATTAAAAGGACAGCCATGCACGACTACAAAACAGGAACAAAAAGAACCATTGGAAAATTCTTCCTCTGGAAAAGACTTAAAGGAAAAAGAAAAATCCTCTGTAGAGCAGTCGTCCAACAGGAGCTTATTCTTCGCTATAAAACGAGCATTACTGAGAGGTTTGGGGAAGTAGCCCCTACGCCAAAAAGAATTTGGAGAGACATTCAATTCATTTAAAACAAACAACATGACAACAGAACAATTAAAATTGAAACACATCATCAAGGCCGGAGTATTCTCCCACAATGAAGAAAAGTTTGTCCTTGATATGGAAGCCACCAGAGAGCTCAACAACAAACACGGAGTCAATATGAGCGCCTCTATAATCTGGTTGGTAGGGAAATCAGAGGATGGTAAATCGACAATAGAGAAGAGATCATTCTTCTGCCAGAGGTTCAAGCCCCAGATGCCAGAGAAAAAGGAAGAACCCCAGATGATAGATCCTGCACTAAGAACCGACAACCCTCCATCCACACAGGTTACAAATCCTGACCCGGGGAGTAATCCACCACCTCCCGGAGCAAATTATATTGCACCTAAAAAACCTGCCGCCAAGAAACCGGCACCAAAGAAAAAGACTCCTGTTAAGAAGCCAGTACCGAAGAAGAAGTAAAAGAGAGATGAGAACGAAAAAGCCCGGGAGACCGGGCTTTTTTTTTATTTTCCTACTTTTGTATCTACCAGATCCGGAATCTCCTCGAGGATGGCTATGATGTCACTCTGTCTCATCATAACGAGCTTCTGCTCTCCCAATACTATAGGAGCACCAACACCCCTACCATAGATCACGGTATCGCCTTTTTTAACCTCCATGGTTATAAGTCTTCCATCGGTATAGGTTTCCTTCCCGGGTCCACAGGCAAATACAGTTCCCAGTACATTAGATTCCATCTTGGGGATAATGATTTCCCCGATTTTCATTTTTTCTCTTACAATGGGTTCTATTACAACCCGGTCTTCGATTGGTTTGATTACTACTTTCATCTTATTTGGTTTTAGTGATTACTCCATATCCATTTACCATCTTTTCCCTTGACTAGCTTGCGCTCATGTGACTCTTCTTTCTTGGAAACGGGATTTCCCGTTTCTGGGCCAGTGGGCTCATAGACTATCTTTAACAATGGCCTACCGGTCAGCTCGTCTACCAGAGATTCAAGGCTCGATTTCTTCGAAGCTGGCTTCATGTTCTTTTTTTAACTGTACAAGTTGATCACTGATCTCATCCTGCATCTGAATATAAAATATCAGTGGATCCTCGGTTCTTTGGAGCCAAGCCCTGTTTACTATACAGTAATGAAGCTCTTTATAATGCAGGTGGATACTCCATGCGTCAAGGAAATTAACCTGTTCTTTGGTCAGTTTTATCTTTCTTACCTCGGCCATTGTTTCCTCCTTTTATACTCGCCTATTATACAAGCTATACACCATATAGCTAATGGGATTGCGACCATTAAAAAACAATGTAAATTAAACGTCATACACTGAACTTTACATGATGATCCAAGTTATGCCAAAACCTGAACTCTGATCCTTCAGGCTGGACCTCAACAGCATCTACCAGAGTGCGGCATCCCTTCAGGCTCAGGCCTGTGATGTATCCCATGAACTGATCATTGTCTGCCCTGTAAACCCTACGGTGTTCTTTGTCCAAAGGAAGGATTAAGCAGGCTTCTTCTATCAAGATGTCATGTTCCCCTTTATCGCATATACTGGCGACATTCTCCCTAAGCCAGTCCAACTGAACCCGGTCATAGTAAGGAAGTAACTCCTCGATGATAGCCTTGCCGGGAGATTGGTATATAGGCATGTGATACTGTTCGCCGTCAATAGTCTTCCAATACACACCATAACGAGGAGGATTATTTCCCCACATCCTAGGCTCGCCTTCGTGCATGATCCTGCTTACGATACGCCTGCGCTGTTCGTTCTCAGGCTGTGACCTCATAGTGTCAATATGATTACTGAAGGCCCTGCGGAATAACCGCCATCTAGCTAGTATTTTCATTTTGGTTTATATTTTATAATATTTACTACTCTGACCCCACATCTGCATGGCTTGGTGTGATGATGATGGTCAATCACCTTCTCTGCCGCCTCTAAACTGCTGTAGTCATACACAGATAAATCTTTGTACTTTTTATACCACTTATCTTTTATCTGCGGGGTATACAGCTTCTTGGTAGAGCAGTTCTCTTTTACCAGTATCCTGTACTTCATACTATGACCTCCAGATCTTTGTAATGAACCCAGAAATCTTCCCCTGATCTGATAATATGTACCATCCCGGTTCTGTAGTCAGCAGAGACAGCGTGGTATTCCTTGTTTCCATACAAGACGTCAACAACGGAGTCCCACTTGGTTATATTGAATTCGTTGCTACTCATTTTCTTGCCAGACAGGTGTGAATAACTTCGAAACGATCCTTAAATGGTGTGCGTGGAAATCCCTCAGTAGACAAAGATTCATTTGTCAACTTAGCCGCTTGGAACCTGAGATCAATGGCGCCTAACCTACCCTTGAGACGCTTACATTCATTGGATTTAACCTTCAGATTGTCCTCACTGACCATAAGATCAGTTCGTAATCTATTGTTTTCCTCTATCATGGTTTCTAATATCTTCGCGCATTCTACAGCGTGATTCTGTACGGCGGCAGAAGCCTTATCCGTAGTCTCATCGACAAGCCTCACAGCTTCTTCCATATTTTCGAAATAAGCCTTTTTACGAGCATACCACCTGATACCGTAATATAACGCAAAAAATAAAGCCACAGCCATCATCAAAGTCACCATGGCCACAAGTCCCCACCCTGTAATATACACGGTCTGGACCCAATCATTTAAACTTTTTAACATCGTTCTCTTTTTTTAAGGTTAATAATTATGTATGGGTTATAATTCCGGAATTCGCATTTTACTCTCAGGAATAAGGCGTCCGGTTTTGTAATCGATCTTATACCACGCTTTACCATCTTTTTCATCCCTTCTTATATTTAGGCCTGTAAACCAACTCCAACTGATTGGGGCCAAACCAAGCTCCGTTCTTAGCCAGACTATAACTATTCCCATGGCTATCAACATCACCCACTATATCCAACTTACCCCTGAGTTCCGGACGATCATCATACCAATTCCATCCATTCTTTCCTTTCTCAACCAAAGGATACTCCGGGGTATCTCCCAGTATACACACCAGACCCCCAACCAATATCCGCACCTGATCACCTACCTTGAACTTCATAGCATATCTTTTATTGTTCTACCAGAAATAGGATCCAAGTATTTCAACGGAGCATCGGATGGTGTATGACACTTTCTTGCATAATACCTGCTTATCCAAAGATCACCATTGGGGACTTTTTGAAATTTAACCTTCGTGTGAGATTCGTCGGCCCAGATAAAATTACCCCGTACGTTTGCCCCATAACACCAATGATATAACCATGTCTTTGAAAAAATCAAAAAGATCTTTGTTTTCATCACTTCCTTCCCCTTCTACTTTTATGGAACGTCACCTTCGTCGTTATCACCAAATCATGTATCACAAATAAAGGACTACTATCCAACCTCCTCTTCAGCTTATCCCTATCCATCCCTACTCTCTCCGCGGCCTCCTTCATATCTGTATAGACATCAGCCTCATCACTCATTATACTCCTTATTAATATCATAATGCGCTTTCTTCGGATTTGATGCCTCAAAAATACAACATCTATTCACTAAAGTCAAATGAAGTTATTAACAACCCACCCTATTGACCTGCCTATTATCAAAGTTGTATATTTGCGCATGATCATAACAGCCGATTTAAACCAAGTACAGATTGACGACTACCTGATACGGACAAGGTATATCAAAAAATTACAGTTTGATGGACCCAATAACATTCTTATTTTCTATGAGATGGATGACGGCAAACCGGCTATTTATAACCTATATGGACCATCTATATCTTCATTTCAAGGCAACACTACGATACCATCATTGTCAAGTATTGTCTTTACTATTCAGGGGTATGTAAACGAATACAACATCCCAGTATCTAAGATTATAACTAAAATACAACAGATCTATCAGAATGTATATACTTCATCGGAAAAACAAAAATTAGCAAGAACACCAAATATAACAGAGGAACCCACCCCTCCATCCAATCCGTCAGTGGGAGATATCTGGATACAAACAACTTAATACTTTAACAATGGAAAGAGGAAATGCGATTGACCGCGCTACAGCAAAAGTCTTTGGTGGCGGCGGAAATACCGAGCAATGTGACGCTCACGGAGTTTATGATGTAGTATGTTGGGAAGGCGAGCCAGAAAAGAGTAAAATACTATGGCGCGACAAAGCTTACAACACAGTAGTCACTGTGGGTGCCAACCAGATCATAAACTCTGCTTTTGGCGCAGGTCCGGTGGCGGGTCCGTTCTTAGGACTCATCAGCGCAGTGGGCTGGAGTGCTGTAGCAGCAGGTGACACCATGGCATCACACGCAGGATGGAATGAAGCCGGTAACGGAGTCAACTATCCGAACTGGAGCACACCTGCCTCCAATGCCAGAATAGCTGTCACATTTGGCGCTGCTGCCGCAAGGTCAGCATCGATCACAGCCGTCAACTTTATTATAGCAACCAATGGCGGTACTGTCGAGGGTTGTTTTATAGTATTTGGCTCAGGAGCTGTAGTTACCAACGCAAACACAGGTGGCGTATTACTGTCTGCTGGAGTATTCACAGGTGGTGCACAGGGTGTTTCCGTAGGCAATACATTACAGGTAGGATATTCTTTTGGGATATAATTCCCAATCTCCCTTCTAACCCTAGGTCATGGCAATAGTAAGGGTTCAGACATTTCATCAGTACCCTGCACTAAGTGGTACATCATACGCATTTGGTTCCAATAACACAGTTGGTAACCTAATTGTGGTATGTGTGACTGCTAATTATGTTTCAGCATATGATGCTGTAGTTACTGATACACAAGGAAATGCTTACTCCTCCCTTACTGCTGCCTATGGTACACTACAATCTACTGCCCAAATATGGTATGCTCCTAACTGCAAAGCTGGAGCTAACTCTGTCATTGTAACTTTTAGTAAAGTAAACTCTGTAGCAATTCAGGCTATGGAGTATTCTGGCTGTAAGACTACAAGCCCACTAGATGTTGCAATGACACCAATGTGGGCACTAGGTAATAATACTACATCACTACAGAGTAATAGCTTCTCACCAACAGCAGGAAGCCTGATAGTCATGGGGTATTCTAACATGTACTTGGATCCCGGGACCACGACCTCCAATGATGGCATTACTGTATTTGAATACGACACCTCTCAGTATGACCTCGTAGGAGACAACCTTGCGGCCTCAGCGGGCAGCCAGACCTTTACCTTGTCTTTTGCTAACAACATGGGGAACATAAGGTACTACGCCTTAGTCTGTGCATGCTTTCTGGCAGCCGGGGGGACCACGTATGTAAAGTCAATCTCTGAAACCGGGAGTGCCACAGACAGCCTGACTGAGAAGGCGATAGCTAAAATAAGTGAGTCGGGATCAGCAGCCGACACCCCTAGCTTCAGTCAGTTTCTATTCCCAAAATCTATTTCTGAGGCGGGCAGCGCATCTGACAGCCTATCTTTTACGGCATTCTTTTTTACTAAATCCATCGCGGAGACCGGCAGCGCTTCGGATAATCCTACGTTCTCACAGTTCGTATTCACTTCTACCATATCCGAAACCGGTAACGCAGCCGACAGTGTATCATATTCGCAGTTCCTGTACCCGGTTGGCATCATAGAAGCAGGCTCGGCTTCCGACAGTCCTGCCGAGGCCGCCATGGCTTCAATCACTGAATCGGCTTCCGCAAGCGATACCCCTATAGCCTACGCCTTGTCGGTCATCTCAGAAGCCGGATCCGCTACAGACTCCCCGAGCTCAACATACCAACTCAACCTCTCTGTCGTAGAAACAGGTAGCGCCACAGACTCCCCGGTATCAGTAGCCGTTGCGTCCATATCAGAAAGCGCTGCCGCCAGCGACACCACCTACTCTTATGCCGTAGTATTAGTCACAGAGAACGGTTCGGCCTCCGACGACAACGAAGCATACGCACTGGCTACAATCATCGAAAACGCAAGTGCTTCGGATATCTCGAATTCCCTGTATCAAATAAATGCCTCCATAACCGAATCCGCAAGCGCCGATGACTCAAACTACTCCTCTGCCATAGCCGAGATCTTCGAATCTGGATCTGCCTCGGACTCCATCTCTGCTACCCAGACCTTATTAGCCTTCATCTCTGAGTCCGGCTCTGCCTTCGATTATCCCAGCAGCATTGCCGTCGCCAATATCTCCGAGACTGGCTCCGCAATAGACACCTTCGACGTAACTCAATCCATCTTAGTATCCATCTTCGAGTCAGGTAACGCCCACGACGCCTACTCCACCATCTCCATAGAGCCCACTATCTACATGTGGAATGGAACCCTCTGGGATAACAACGTCTCCATTAAAGTGTGGAATGGCACCCTCTGGCAAAATGGAACCATCAAAGTATATTAAAGCTTTACTTTAAGTCAAGAGGTGTAAAATCCTCAGTACCTGTTTTTTAGGTAAGTAAGACTCAGAGGGAAGTCGATCTACGTGTGCCCGCGAGGGGGGTCCCACCCCGTCCCGGAACTCGTTTTGCCGACCCCCACCCCCATGCTAACGAATTGATCCAGACCCACTTGACACCAACACCTTAAAGCTCAACTTCAACTAAGTGACACCAACGCCTTGTAGATCAGCGCGCAACGTCATCAAGCAGCACCGATCATACAAGCTCAACCAGACCAGCATGCTGGGGTGGGGGAGGGGTATAGGGGCTATTGTAATGGCGCATCAAACAAGGCCTTTCGAATGCTATTTAACATAATGTTAATTATAAGACGATGTAAGCATCACCTCGACACATGTCACGCCAGAACATAACGCAATAGCTAACGCGTAACGATTGCCTCCCTCCTAGCGGCACTATCTACCAGCTCATAATGAGATCATGCAGCACAGCTCACCATTCGAAGCCACCTGACTAGTTGTTAACACCTGCTTAAAACAGGGTAAAAAGCACTATATTTGAGCTGTTTTTTCGACCTCTTTTTGACAGAGAGAGCGAGTTGACTTCAACTAATACTTGAGGTGAAAGCACCTAATTTCTTTATAATGTGTACATTATGAATAGTGAAGAGGCAGTATCAATCTGGAATCTACAAAGGCCACTCTACAAACTACTAGAGACATACAAAAAGAGAATAGGAATAAGCCCGGCAAGTGTTCATCTACTGCAAGTTATGAATGTAAGGCGTGGATCATCACGCGTGTTTAATCCTTCATCTGTTTGCGCTGACTGTTACGGGACGACATTTAGATGGAGGCAGTTCAAGTGGCTTCGCTTGAATGGCTACATAACTAAGCTAGGCAAGTTTGAATACTGCTTTGAAAATAAGGCTATTGAATTCCTAGAGGCTTTTAATAGTGAGCTTGAGGCTAAAATCCGTTTACAGAAATAAGAGAAGCCAGATTGTTAGTCTGGCTTCAATGCTGCCCGGGGTTTGCACCTCAAATGCTTACGCATCTCACATTATATTTCAGCTTTGCCGGGGAAATTTAGTCACAACGACAAACGAAAAAAGAGCCAGAACAGACAGCTACCTGTCACCGATGGCACGGATATCTTAGATAATACCCATTGTTTTAGTATTATTAATTTTTTTTTGTCTGGCTATGTAAGCAGCGATATGCTTTTTACTGCAAAAACCTTTACCTTTGTGTTTATAGACCTTGTGAGGCATGGGTTCATTGCAATACTCACACTTAGGAGCTGTGGCCTTGTCTCTTGCTAGCTTGCGGCCTGAATTAACGAAGTCAACAAAACAATGCTGGCTGCAATAGAATTCCCCCTCTTCTTTGAATGGCTCGTCTTCACCTGTGATAAGCTTACCACAGCCGGGACAATGCTTGTCTTGTTTGAATGTCTCCCTGTAAGCTTTCTGGTAACAAGGCTCAGAACAATAGAACCTTCCTTTTAATGAAATGCTTTTTAATTTCTTTCCAATGATGGGATTATGACACTGGGAACACAATACTAGCTCATTATCAACTTCCCTTGCTTCTGGATACTGCTCGATGGCTACATGAGGCTGGCCTGCTACCTTAGAGCTAAACTTTTCGTACTGCTCCATCGTCTCAAATGTCAACTCTACCTTAATCATTGGTAAGCTTTTTTATAGTTTGAATAATTCAGGGATCAAAGAAGCTACGATGAAAAATAATTGAATCATTTTGTTTTATTCTTGAAACACCAGATATAATAATGACTGTAAATAAATATCTGGCCTATACTAATAATAAGCCAGATCGCAAAACGAGCTATTAATCTCATGCTTGCTTACTAACTAGCTTTGGTATCGCTGCCAATGCTGTCTGAACTGATGTCAATGAGGCCTGCTCTGCTTCCAGTAACTTCTGGAGGTCTGTCTCAACCACTGTAACGATGTCGGTAATACACTGACCACGCATAGAGGGCGGGCAAATTTTAATGATCTTCTCAGCTACTTCTGCAACGAGCTTCTCAATTTCTTTCTTGACACCTTCATCAATTTTCTCAATAATTTCCATTGATCAATTTTTTAAGTAAGGTTTTGTTCTGAAATAGGCTATGAGCCTGACTTTGAGAGTACGCATATAGAGCCTGATGGCCTTACTTGAGGCCTCCGATCTTTTTTTACTTATGACTACGGCACCCTTCATTGTTAGAATCATTCTATTAAAGCGCTAAGATACGACATAAATACAGCATTGTCAAGGGTTTTGGTGAATAAGTTATTAACAGGGAGGGATCTATCTTTTTCTTATAATCATTATAAATAAACATTTTATTGTATTAAATGATATCTGATCTTCAATATATTACAATAAATTTAACAATTTTTAACATTTACCCTATTGCTATTCGAGAAAATCGGTGTAATTTTGCTTCGTCGTCCGGGGGTTGTGTCCTCGTCGAAAAGGGAGCAAGAGCGAATACCCGAAGTAGCACACCACACGCAGCGCACATATAGTGAAACGAGCGGGAAAGTCAGGACAGAGATTTATTTCTCAAGGCTCCATTGACAGAAAGGAGATAATTTATGCGCCACTATTAAAACAGCGGAACCCCGGTAGATACACGAAAGGCACGAAGCGCGGCAGGTCGGGACTGCCACCGGGGACAATGTTTAGTATAAACTTAATATTTGTCAATTATGAACAAAATTATTTTAACAATTCAAGGCGGCATCATTCGGTCTATCGGGGCTGTAGATTCTGTAAAAGTAGTCGTAATAGACTGTGATAATGAAGATAATGAACATGGCGTTACAGTCGATGAACGCGAAAATGATTACTTCATCACGGAATTACAGCAGAGGTGAAGCCCAAAAGAAGGCCTATTTCTTTCATGGAAAAATCAAGAAGCTGGTAAGATAAATTACCGCCCGGATACAGTCAAGCTGTGACCCGCGAAGGATGATCCGGGAACAAATTTAGATTCATTATAAACTAATACTATAAACCAATGAAAAAAAATAAGATCACCAGACAGGGGCTATCCCCTCAAAGTTTGCACCCAGAATTGGTGCAAGTGTTGGAAAAAATGACTATGGCAAGCCAAAAATGGTAGCAAAATTAGTCTACTTAACAAATTACAACATTTTAAAGGTAAAAAGCTTGCCTTGGACAAACACGAAGCCCAGCCGTATCAGTATCACTTCTGAGCGCTTCAAACAACGGATTGAAGTTCCGTACCCGGATGAAGACCTGCCGGGATTCTCAGCATCTTTCTTAGGCGCCCTTATAGCGCTGAAAGATCGTGGATTCAACATCATAGGCCAAGCAGAAGGCCAAGGTTGTACATACATCATTTCAGACACATTCAAACCATTGAAAGGGAAATAGTTATGACAAACGAAGAAATCATCACAGCTAAGAGTGCAGAGATTAAAAGACTGCATAATGTGTGCCAACAAAAAGACAAGGCGTTGAACACAATAATTCTCAGGCTTATTGCCTTATCTTCGAGGCTTCCAATATTACTAAAACCTGTACTCCTTAACATTATTGACGACGCAAAAGAGATCATGGGTTAACCCACCAGCCGGAAGGGACTATAAGAGGACTACCCCGAGCCTCCCGGCACATAGTTATAAACCAACACCTTAAAACAATGGAAAAGATCATGTACAAGGACTGCGAAATCCGCATCTATCAAGATGAATACGCAGAGAACCCACGTGAGGCATGGGACAACTTCGGACACATTGCCTACAAACACCACAATTACAAGCTGGGATCAGAAGAAATTCCAGACCCGGTTGATTGGCTTATTGACAAAATCAGCTACACTGACAAAGGAGTACAGAGACTTTGTAAGATGCTCAACTGCAAAATGTATTCTAATGAATTCAAGGACTATTTAGAATCAGTCTTTGCCAAGAGATACATAGCTTACAAGCTGTACCTGTACGACCACTCCAGCCAGTCAATCAGCACACAATCCTTCAACGGACGCGCCCAGCATGCAGAATGGGATAGCGGACAGGTAGGCTACATCTATTGCACCATCACAGAAGCCAAGGCCGAAGGATGGAACAAAAAGTGGTTAGCAGGTAGATCAATCCGTCAGGCTGCACTGGATATTATGCAGGGAGAAATCGACGTCTTCGACAACTACATGCAGGGCAATGTGTACGGCTTCAAAACCATAGACCCGGAAGACGATACAGACATAGATTCATGCTGCGGATTCTTCGGAGACCCAAAAGAATCAGGCCTCATAGATGAAGCAGAAAGCTCCATCGACTACTATCTGGAAGCTAAGGCTAAAGCGCAGAAGGAAATCATTGAATCACTTCAACCTGTGGAGGTAGTATGAAAACAGTACAGCAATTCGAGAAGGATCATAAAGGATCAATAGGCGATTTTTATTTTCACGATCCTCACAACTACAAGATTCCTGCCCTCAGTTTAATCTGGGTAGGGATCACTCCAAAGGGCAGAATATCCTGTCATTTCCATCAAATGAGATTCTATAAGGGCAGAAAATATCCAACAAAAAAAACAGCCCTATTGGCGCCCCCGGATTATTCCCCGTTAACATACGGAGGGGATTCTGCCAAGATTGGGGATTCTGCCAAGATTGGGAATAAAGAAATCGTTTTAAAGACGGTTTTCTTCACAGGAACAAGACATACAGTTTTGTGGTACGGGAACGACACTATCCATATTGGCTGCAAGCATATGACTATATCCAAATGGCTCAAAGATAAAGGTAACTCAGCCAGATCACAGAGATACTCAGAAGAGCAAATAAAAGAATATCATCAATACATTTTAATCTGTAAAAACCTTCAAAAGCTTATCAAATGAAAAATCCAATCACATTACTTAAACAACTTGTCAACAAGACAAAGAGTGTTCCAAAGAAGGACATCGTTAAGAAAGACGAGAACAAACCAGCTCCCCAAATCCACAAAGAAAAGCGCAAAAAGAAACTGTCAGGACACTTTAAATGGAGAAGGACTCCGCTTATCGCGCAGCAAATATTAGACCAGAAGCGCAAGAGCAGAAACAGCCGCAACCGTATGCAGAAGCGCAGCAGGAAGATCAATCGTTATGGAGCCTACACAAAGAAAGCAGCATGAAAAAGACAAATTCTTTCTGGATCATAGGATACCTGTTAATAATACTAGCAACTATCTTCTTCAACTCCTGCACCAAGCAGGATCAGGAAAAAGTGGTCTGGCAGAATCTGGACCAGACCACTACCTTCTTCGTATCAATAGATGGCTCAGGGTCTTTCGAAGTAGTCCCGGGAACCACTAAGATCATCACTCACTGCTGCGGGCAGGCTATGTCAATAGGGCTTACCGCAAAGGTATATCAGATTGTAAATGACAGCGATATATACGTAAGAAGTATCACCGTCGTATCAAAAAATTATCTATTTTTGTCTAACAAATAAATTAATGGAACAGACATTAGATTTAAAAAAAGAATATGCCGACAAACTCAAGAGGTTTAAGGTATACAGGAAGTTTGTTAAATATACAGACCAATGCTTAGGTAATATCAATTTAGAGAAGTACGACCAACTGGCTTACATTAATCGCGCCCCAAACTTTTATCAATTCGTAGAAAGGGCATTTTTGTGGGACACAACTCCAGAAGGCCATGCATTTTGGAAAACAATCGCAGCAAAATGAAAGACGAAACCTATTGCGCTATTGCCTTCATGGCAGTAGCTTTTATCATTATGACTATTAAAGAAATTGTTCAACTAATCAGAAAAAAGAAATGAGAAAATCAATCGTTATCAAGGGATTCACGACAAGAATCCATGATGTATGCGGCAAAGATCCGCTCAGGGAATGGATGCAAAATATATTCTTCCATGATGGGAAGATCTACGCTACCAACTCACATCTAGCAGTGAGGATACCACTGGAACGCTTTAATTTTGAGCCGGATGAGATTAACCTGCTAAATGGCAGGCACATCACAGCGCAACAATTCGCGTTAATGTTCAATAAGGAAATAAGGTTATCTGTGAGTAGTGGTAAGTTTGAAATAGACATACCCACCCTCGATATTTCTGTACACACCTTCAACACAAGGCTCACTTTTGAAGCTATGAGGCAGAACCCAATGAGTAAGCTGAATGAGCTATTCAGCGTTGACTGTAAAAGCGAAGGAACCCGGACACCACTGCTATCGGTAGGATTCATGCCAGCCTTCGCAATGACAATAGCAAAGGCACTGGGAACAACAGGAGCCTGCAAGTTCTACTTCTCAGCACAGAATAAGCCTATTATTGTCGAAGCTCAGGACGAAACCAAACCGGGGTTAGGATTTTTCATGCCCGTTACGATATGATGTTAATAACTTAATATTGACAACCGGGTGTAAATATGCTACATTTGCCCGGATATAAATTTATAGCATCATGGAAAAACTCACAGTAGTGCAGAAGTTCAAACAAAGTAGGGATTCTCATATTAGGATAGCGTATGGAGCCGCACCAGCACGACAGAAGAAGGAGATGGCAAGATCGCTGGCAAGGAAATACCACACCTGCTTGAAGACAATATACAACATCATTAAAAAAGGGAGGCAGAATGACAACAACATCTGAAGTCTGGAGATACTTCCAGAGCCACCCAAAACTAGACATCTGTTACAGCACTTCTGATGGTAGAATATTTGAGGGACATGATACGGCGGCGCAGCATGTTGACGATCCAGAAGGCCCAATGATGGACAAGGGAATTGTAGTCTGGCACAGGTCACTAGGAGTTATAGCTGAGTCCTTCGACCTACTCGATAAGATAGATGAATACGTTGACAGGGGAAATCAATCATTAGGGGCAGCAGTAAACAAATTCAATGCAGAGGTAGTTTTGTCCCCGGAATATGAAGACCCAGAGCCAGTACAGTTTGCCATATGGTTATCCAAAAACAACAAGTTTAAGGCTCATGGCCGCGCTGCATACACAAAGCTCTATTCATAATTTTGTAACGAACAAACGAGATGAAGAATACACTTTGGTTTATACTCTTACTCTTCTTCTTTCAGGAAAACTGGGAAGACAGGTGCAAGCACAAAACAAGGTACGACATCATGTTAGGAGTCCTTGTGTTGCTACTACTAGGATTAATTCTATTTATTTCTTACGCGTTTATAAAATACGTATTATGAGAGACACTTTCACTAAAAAATGGATAATAGAACACGCCATAGTCATTGTTGAACGCTATGAAAAAGGCGTACTAACATTGAGATCACTTCATTACCAGCTTTTCAGCGAAGGCATGACTAATGACTTACAACACTATAAACGTGTACTCACGGCCATGATCTACGCCAGATGGGAGGGATTAATAGACTTTGATCAATTCTCTGACCTTGATCGCGTAATGGTAGGAGAGACTGCATGGAAGGAGACCGTTGTTGAAGACGAGATCTACACCGCCCAACGCCAAGTAAGAGCATGGATGACTAACTATCATAAAAACAAATGGGAAAACCAGCCTTGGTACCCGGAAGTATTCATTGAGAAAAAAGCCCTTCAGGGTGTATTTCAAGATGTTTGCGAAGAGTGGAATATCGCACTGGGGGCCTGTAAGGGATACCCGTCCCTCACCTTCTTAAACGAAGCCTTCTTGCGGGTTCAGGAAGCCGAAAGAAGCGGCAAACAACCCATCATACTTTATTTTGGGGACTATGACCCCTATGGCGAAGATATACCTAGAAGTATACAAGAGAATATCGCAAGATTCGGAGTTGACATAGAGGTAAGAAGGATAGCCCTCATGGAAGACCAAGTTATCGAATGGAAGCTTCCACCAGCCCCAGCAAAGGTAGGAGACAGTAGGACTGCGAACTGGGATGGATTAGGACAAGTGGAACTCGACGCAGTGCGCCCAGAAAAATTAATGGATCTACTCAAAGAGGCTATTTCTTCAATATTTGACAACGAACTCTATGAAGAGCTCATGGAAAAAGAAGAAGAAGAGAGAACTCAATACCAGAAAGAACTGAAACAATTTGTAATCGACATTAAAGATTAATCTTATGAAAATAGTTTTAAAATCATTAACACTAACCAACTTCAAAGGAATCCGCTCGTTGGTTATTCCTTTCAATGATGAAGTCACGGAAATCGCAGGCGAAAACGAAATAGGCAAGACGACCATCATGGACGCCTTTCTGTGGCTGCTGTTCGGGAAAGACAGCAATGACAGCACCACCTTCAATATCAAGACGCTGGATAAAAACAACGAGGCTATTCCTAGGCTTCCTCACGAAGTAACAGGAGAGCTGGAGACCGACGGCTTCCCTATAAAATTGAGGCGCCTCTATGAAGAGAAATGGACTCGTAAACGTGGATCAGAAGATCAGGTATTTGATGGCCACGAAACCAGCTATTTCATTGACGACGTGCCTGTTAAGCAGAATGAGTACAAGGCCCGGATCAGCTCGATTGTGGACGAGGGACTATTCAAACTCCTAACCAACTGCCTGTACTTCAATCAGATGGACTGGACCAAACGCAGAGAGATCCTTATTAAAATTGCAGGTAATCCATCGGATGAGGTTATCACAGAATCATCTCAAACGCTGGGAGACAAATTCAAGAAGCTTCTGACAGATTTAAAAGGGTTGACACTTGATCAGTACAAACAGAAGATCTCAGCCCAGAAGAAGAAGATCGTCGAGCAATTACAATCCATCCCTGCACGTATTGACGAGGTATTGAGGAGTATACCTGAGCCAGAGGATTACGAATTCATTGAGCGGAAAATCGAAGAGGGTAAAATAAAGATCTTAGCCTTCGATAAACTCATCAACGACAAGGCAGAAGCTCACAAAGAAGAGCTCAAGGAGATCCAGAATAAGCAGGATAAAGTACATGAGCTCACAACCTTACTCAAAGTCCGGGAATTCGAGGTCAAGCAGGAGGCCAGTAAAGGACTCAATGATTACAAGGGGAAGCGCAATGCACTCCATCAAGAGCAGAGCAACCTGATCACCGAGAAGAATAACCTGAGCCGTCCTATCACCATCGCAGAGACTCATATTATTGATCTCAGGGGAAAACTTGAAGGCCTTCGCGAAGAGTGGACCAAGGAGAACGCCAAAGAATTCCATCTTGATCCATTAGATGCCATTTGCCCGGTTTGCAAACGTAGATTCGACAATGCAGACCAGAAAGATATCGAGCTTCGCGAAGACTTCAACACCAACAAAGCAAACAAACTCAAGAAGATCAACGAAAACGGGGTCCAGTACAAAGAAGATCTGGAGAAGGCACAAAACGAAGTCACCGAGCTCACAAAGAAACGCTCAGATCTGGATATCAATATCGAAGAGTACAATAAGAAAATACAAGAGGCGTCTTTGAACCGGCCAGCAGAAATATCTATTGAGACCCTTGTTGTAGCAGATACAAAATGGAGTGACCTACATCGCCAGATAGAATTGATAGAAGAAGAGATCCGGGAAAAGCCAGCCCTTGATCTAGGAAAACTGGAAAAGGATAAGCAAGATGCCAACACCGCGCTAGACGGACTAAAGGCCAAGCTGGCAGTGAAAGAAACCATTGCCAAGCAGGAAGCCCGGAAGGAAGAGTTGCTGGCAGAAGAGCGCAAGATGGCCGCAGAACTCAGTCTTTTGGAAGGCGAGGAATTCGTCATCCAGCAGTTCGAGAACACTAAGATCAACATGGTAGAGATCGCTGTTAACTCAATGTTTGCGCTGGCTAGATTCAGACTATTCAAGCGCCAGATCAACGGAGGTATTGAACCTTGCTGCGATACACTGGTGAATGGAGTACCTTATCCGGATGTAAACAACGCAGGAAAGATTCAGGTAGGGCTTGACATCATTAAATCCATGTCAGCTTTCCATGAAGTTTGGGCTCCGGTATGGGTTGACAATTCTGAGGCAGTTAACATCCTGCCAAAGATGGATTCTCAGTTAATAGCACTTTATGTAACAACAGATAAACAATTAATAATCAGGTAAAATGAAAAAAGAAAACTTTGATCGCGCTAAAGAGATAGAAAAAGAGATAGACTCCATACTATCTCACGACAATGGCAGTTTTTTTAACGAAGAACAGCCATCAGTAACACCCGGATACTCTTGTCTCTGTCTACGGATAGGATCTAAGAGCTCAGTTTACGATAAGTTCATTCGTGTTAACTCTCTTCCTAAATCTATAAGGGAAACCGTCGAAGATGAGTTACTTATGTGCTATGACCGTATCCACACAAGGGTCCGGAAACACATCAAAAAACTGGAAAAAGAATTTGAACAACTTTAATAAATAATCCAATGGCAAAACCAGAAGAAAAGAAAGCAGAAGTGGCTAAGATTGCCACACAAGCTGTACAGCAGCAAAAGACCCCCGGGGAACGATTCAGTGAAATGGTAATCCGGGAATTCGCTGGCACAGGAGGCAAGATTGCAGTCACGGCTATGCAACAAAGACTAATGAATAACTATTTCATCTCTCTGGATCAGGTACTCCAGCTAGCTGAAGAAAAGCGCATCAAGAAGAATGAAAGAAACAGTCCTCCTATCACATGGCCTAATATAAACATGCCACAGCTAGCCCAGCATGTTGTAGCATGTGCACGAATAGGACTTGACCCCATGCTACCAAACCAGCTCCACATGATCCCCTACAAGAACAACACCACAGGGAAGTATGATATCAACTTCAGGGAAGGATACCGGGGCCGGGAGATCAAAGCCAAGAAATACGGATTAGAGGTCCCGGATGAGATCGTAATAGAGCTTGTCTATGCAAATGACGAGTTCAAGATGATCAAGAAGGATAAAGACAATTCTGTAGAGACCTACTCATTTAAAGTAGCAGATAGTTTTGGCCGGGGAGATGTTGTAGGAGGGTTCTGGTATCACAAATTCCTTAAAGAGCCATCCAAAAATAGGATCATGGTCTACACCAAAGAAAAACTCCTGAAGTATAAGCCCGATAATGCCAGTGTTGAATTCTGGGGAGGAGAAAAGGACAACTGGGTTTATAACGAAGAAAAGCAAAAGAACGAGAAGAAAGGTAAGGTTCAGGTTGAAGGCTGGGAAGAAGAGATGTTATACAAAACCCTGTGCCACCGGGCTTATGCTGCCATCACCATCGACAGCCAGAAGATCGACGACGACTTTATTAAGTTATCCATCATGGAAAATAAAGCCAATGAGACCCTTGAGGACAAGGTGGAAACCGACATCAATCAGAACGCGAACAAAGAGACCATTGACATCCCCGGGACCGTCATTGAAAGCAAGCCAGAAGAAAGGCCCGCAGAAAAGAAAGGAGAAGAAAAAACCATCCACCTTTCAGGAGATGGACCAACAGGCCCCCTTCTATCCCCACAAAAACCGGAACAAGGTAAATTAGGCCCTGACTTCTGATGAAACTCCATATCATAGGCTCAAGCAGCCACGGCAACGCATACATACTCGAGGGGGAGAAAGAAACCCTCCTCCTTGAGTGTGGCGTTCACTTTCAGGACATCAAAAAGGCCCTTAATTTCAATCTTCACAACGTAGTGGGCTGTCTGGTATCACATTCTCATAAAGATCACTGCAAGGGCGTAAAAGGAGCCACAGGAGCAGGGATAGATGTCTACTGTAGCAAACCTACTCTGGAAGAGATGGGGGTCTACAGCTATCACATTTTCCCAGTAGAAACCTATAAGCAATTTAAGGTAGGGTCTTTTGGGGTATTTCCATTCCCTCTTGTTCACGACGTATTTATTTTAGGATTCATAATTGATCACCCGGAGTCAGGAAGGATCTTGTTCTTCACAGATACAGAATATCTACCTTTTAAATTCACGGAAGTAAACCAGATCCTAGCAGAGTGTAATTACGACATGAATATTGTAGATGCTAACATCGAAAACGGAGCTCCTATCCAAGTCAGAAACAGGGTTATTCAGTCTCACATGGGTATAGACACACTGGTAACAATGCTGAAGGACAACGACCTCACTAAAGTAAACAATATCATCCTCCTTCACCTCAGTGATGGAAATTCTAATGAGCGTGACTTTGTTCGCCGGGTCCAAGAAGCAGCCCCCGGGAAGACAGTCATGGCTGCAAACAAAAACATGAGTATTGATTTAAACTTAACACCATTTTGAGATGAAAAATCCTGAGCTGAAAAACCTTCACCTTACACTCAAGAAAAAATGGTTTGATATGATCGCCTCTGGAATAAAGAAAGAGGAATACCGGGAAATAAAGCCATATTGGAATAGAAGGTTAGGTAGGCATGGGACTGATTTTGTATATGGGGTGGTGATATTTAAGAACGGTTACTCAAGGACCGCACCAACTATGGCCTTTGTAATTAATAGGATTACTACAGGGCTGCCCCGTATTGTATGGACAGATCAGCCACTTAAAGAATGTTATATCATTGAATTAGGATACCAAATAAACCTTAATTATGGAAACAGCCGAGAAGAAAAAGAAAAAAGAACCGACCCCGGAACAGCTTGAAGAAAGAAAACGCAAGGAGTTATTCAGAGGCTTTAAGACCCGGGTGAAGAACAAACTCCATGACGCCAATGTAGGCGGTCTTCGTATCGTAGAACTTGAATACGAGCACGTTAAACGCACTCCTACTATCAGATTCAGGACCAAAATTACTCACGATGCTGCCTGTGAAGCATACAAGGAAGCCATCGCTGATTACAAGGCTTTTCCAGGGAACGGAGGTTGCCCACCTAAGAAAAAAAAGCCCAAGAAGACCGGAATCACTGTAAAAGAACCAGTTAGCCAAACTTAGACTAATTCCAAATTTCTATTAACCTATTGACTTTTGAATTTTATTGATTACTTTTGTAAGGCAGATTTGAGAAAAACGAATGTAGCAACAGCCAAATAAAACAAAAAACCAGCCCCGGACGGATTTCCTCTTTGCATCCTGCAATCTCGAATCTGCCTCCCCGTCCGGGATTACTGGTTCATCGATATGAGTTATAGATACACTAACACGGATAAATGGAATGACGGATGGTTCAGTAATCTGAAACCATTAGAAAAACTCCTATTTAACTACCTTTGTGATGAATGTGATATTGCTGGATTTATTGAGGTTATAACTAAAAATTGGGCCATTGAAATAGGCACAACCGAAAGCGCCATTAAAGAGGCTTTGAAGGGGCTTCAGAGGGCCTTTATTTATTCACCAGAAGGCGACACAATATTCATTAGAAATTTTTTAAAACACCAAAAGAACCTTCCTTTAAAAGAAAACAACCCGGCACATAAAGGAATTTTGAAGAGATTTGAATTATATAGATATAAGTTTGACATTCAAGATGTTGACCTGTTTATTGAAAGGGGCTTAGAAGGGGCTTCTAAGGGGCTTGAAAGGGGCGTAGGTAATGGTAATGGTAATGGTAATATAAAAGCTATTAGTTGGAAGACAGATTATAACCTGTATCTAGAAGAGTGTAAAAGAGGATTTAAAGAAGCTTATGAGGATAAAGAATTTATGTCTAAGCTTCAAGAATTTCATATCAACCTTGATATAAGAAAATCAATGGAGAAGGCATTTCTTTCATTCTGGGGAACCAAAACAGGATGGAAGAATAAGAAGTCCTCCAGATCTAATGAGGTAGATTGGAGGGCGACCATAATGAACACAATAAGTAAAAACCCAGTATATAAAACAAATGGAAGACAACAACCAACAATTAACGACGACGAAAGATTTATCAAAGGTCGAAGACAAGAACCTTCAGTTATTTAATACTGCAAGAGAGTCTTCTACGATAAAATCTGTAGATGACACTGCTATACGTGCAATGTTACTCTATGTGATGAAGATGGTTGGAGTTATTAATCTACCCACTGAAACGGAAGAAGTTGTCTTATTAGACTATATCCATGGCTCTTTGGCTGATCACACCCTAGATGAATTCAAGCTTGCCTTCAAACTATACTGTGATGGAAGACTTGATACAGACCGGGAACATTTTCAAAAACTATCAGGTTTATATATTGGCCGGATCATGGAGAGTTACCGGAGATGGAGGTATTCTTATGTGAAGTTAATTGTAGATCAAGCAGACCAGCCTCATACACCTACCTCGGAAGACGACGAAAAAATAAAACAGGGATGTTTACGAGCTTTCAAGGTGTATAAAGAAACCCAATACTTTCAAGACTTTGGAAATGTGTATTTTAGATTCCTAGAGAGGAAAGAAATCTTAACCCTGAGTAATGAGAGAAAGCATGAGATCTTTTTAAGGGCTGAGGAAATCTATAAAGCCTTGCAGGTCCAGCTCCTGGATTCAATAAGGGAGATTGTTGATAATATCAGGACAGCTTCTTCTTCAGACAAAGACCGGGCTAAGGTACAGGGAATAGCCCGGGAGATAGCCTTAAAAGAATACTTTGATTTTTTGATTGAAAATGAGATTCCAATAGAAACTTTATTTGAAAAACAATGACATTAATTCTTGGAGTAACAATAACATCGGGGGGTAAGACTATCATTATCCCTATCAACATTGAAGTCGGAGATGTGGATCAATTTGCCTTCGATTACAGGAGGATCCTAATCCCTAAATACGGAAGATTAGCTACCTATAGTTTTACATACGGAAAGAAATGACCGACAAGGATTTTGACAAAAGGCTTGATTTTACGAATGAGGGATCTGCTCTTATCCCGGATAACCAGAACGCTCAGGATCTCATAGATCAGCTAGGTCTGGGGCAGGTAGTCTCTTTCAACGAGGTCACAGACAGAGATCTTAAATTCCATCGATGCTATATGGCGCTCATGGGATACGTCTGGTCATACTTACCTCCTAATTTTAAGAGTAAGGTCCCAAAACAACATTTCTATCAATGGGTTAAGCACTTGCAGCGTAATTATGATGTAATTTACTCTTTTAAAAACCCCGGCAGAAAAGCTGAGATCACAGAGCTACTAAAGTCTCTCAAGAAAGAGTTAAGGTTGACCTACAGGGCTATTGATATCGTTGCAGATTTTTGCAGCAAAACTGAATTGGTTGAATATAAATCAATCGCCTTTGGTCGTATGTCCGAGATCCAGTTTCACGAATATGTGAAATCTCAGTTGCCTTTCTTATACGATCAGGTGATCAGACCCATGTTCCCAGATGATGAAATTTACAACACAATTATTGAAAATATAGAAACAGATTTTAGAAACTTTATGTCAAGATTATGACTCTAAAAATTTTAAACCAAGTAATTCACAATGAATACAATAAGCCGAAAGCCGACTTTCTTCTTGTGGATATCGATTACGCTTGTTGTGTAGTTACGAAACTGCCATCTGACATGATTTACATTAAGACCCGAAAAAGAGAGATTGTGCAGGTCCGTCAGACGTCCATTGCCTTGAGGCAGATACTTAAAGGTCAGTCGCAGCCATCTATTGCCAGAGAATTCGGCAGGATGAACCACTCTACCTGCGCTCACTGCAAGAAGGTATTTCTTGAAAGATATAGTATATACCATGACTACCGGGAGACAATAAGGGATATTCTTTTTATCCTTGGGCTACCCAGAAACTTCTTTGATGACTTACAATAATGGAAATCACAGCTAATCTTATTCAGAAGTATTCTAAATACAGCGTCCCTCAGTTAAGGATTAAAGCTGGAAATGTATTCCGTAAGTGGGTACGGGAAAGGGATGCTGGACAGAGGTGTATATGCTGTGGATCTCTTAGAACGAGTGATGCTAGTCATTTTTACTCAGCCGGTCATTACCCAGAGCTGGAGTTCAATGAAGATAATTGCCATCTGGGATGCGCCTCTTGTAATCGATATAACGGGGGGAACCTATTGGCTTACCGCGTAAATCTAGTAAAGAAGATTGGATCAGAGCGCGTAGAGGTGTTGGAAAATACGGTTGCCATGTATAGAAAGATTGGATACCACCATGACCGGATAAGACTAATTGAGGTTATAGAAACCTATAAAAATAAACCCCATGGATGAAGGCCATATAATCCCCAGAAGAATATGTCCTGAGTGTGGAAAGAAGGTAGAACCCGGCTTGTGGAGCTGGGTCGAGCATGTTAAGAATGACTGCACTGAAGAGGTCAGGGCTGAATTCGCGGCAGCAGCTAAGTGGTTAGAGTCTTATGGGGAATACCTAAAGAAACACCCCAAGGGAATCAAATTATCAGATCACTTAAATTAATTAATATGAAAAAATTAACGCTTTTATTTCTGTTATTAACAGCCTGTACGAAAGAAAATGTAGTCCCCCAAGGAATTGATTACACTCTGATCCCTCTTGAAAAATCCTCAATAACTGGCATAATTCCGAATGGAGGTGGTATAGGAACTACCGACTGGATTAACCCTACAAATGGACTTGCTGAATTTTGGGGAAAGGATTACAAGGGTATTTTATTTCAGAGCAAATGTATCGTTTTGAAAGGTAACGGCTTTGAGGGCAACTATCAGCAGATAGAAAACTCCTCACAGTACATGCTTTGGACAACTGCATTGGACTTTCCAACGAATCACTATGTACTATCCTTCAAATATAAAAGCACCTGTAAGATAACCGTATGTATCAGGAGAACGCTTACCTGTGGCTATGTTTTAGCGACACTTCCGGCAACAAGAGAAATTACCTATGTGGAATTTCCAATTAATACAAATATTGTTCAGATACTTTTTTATAATGACCCTTTCGGGGGTAAGAGTTGTTTTGATGAATTAAATATCAAGGAATTATGAAAGTAATTTTTGTAGGCATTCACAATAAAGAGGACATGATGCCCCTTGATATTCTTTCAAAATCAGGAAAGATAATTCATAAGATTGAAAAAGAACTTGGAATAAATGCTGTAAAAACCAATCTTTATGACATGGATAGGATGCCAGAGGGAAATGAAATTGATATAGAGCCGATGGCGTGGTGGCATAGGAATGATGTTGAGATTGGAGATGTTATAGTCCTGCTTGGAATGTTCGTGCATGATAACTTCCATTATGTGCCGATGTTTCATTATATTAAACTTCCACACCCCGCCTCTTCATTATTTCGTGGAGGAGGATCACAAAACGAATATATCAAAAAAGCAGTTGAAAAAATAAAACCTTTAATAATAATTGACCAACCTAATTAAACAGGATAAGGAAGATGAAAAAAGAAGAACCAATAAAAGGCAAACATATAGGTTGTTTAAATTGTGGCGGAAATGAATCTATATTGCCTAAAAGAACTCGCCTTTATAATTCTTTTGGTGGTTATATGATTACCAAAAATAAAGAATTATTCTTTATGGAGGATGTAAAAACCGAATTTGACAAATGCAAAACATTGTGTTTTATAGAACGAAAGGCAAAACTTGAACCTGAGGCAGATTGGCGTTGTATTCTTGACCTTCCATTAAGAAATGCCGAATATCAAAGGCAAGACGGTAAATGGGTTTTAATCAAAGAGGGATTGGGGTTTGCATAATTATATTTAATCACTTAATAACATCACTATGGAAAAGATTAAGACAGCAAAAGAAATTTTAGAAACATTTATATTGTAAAGGGTGCAATAGACTTTGGTATGATAACATTTCACGAATGGGATAACAAATTTTACTTTGAAAAACAATTAATTCCTTTTAACTAATTAATTTACATTTAAAACTGTAAGTGATATGAAAACTAAAATTGAAATTTTAAATAGATGGAATAATGGGGTATTGTTTTCAACTGAATGCGAGGATAATACTCTTTTGAAATGCGTTCAAGAGGCTATTAGTAAAAGAGCCAATCTGTACGGAGCCAATCTGCCCGGAGCCAATCTGCCCGGAGCCGATCTGTCCGGAGCCGATCTGTCCGGAGCCGATCTGTACGGAGCCAATCTGTACGGAGCCAATCTGTACGGAGCCAATCTGTCCGGAGCCGATCTGTCCAGAGCCGATCTGCCCGGAGCCAATCTGCCCGGAGCCGATCTGTCCGGAGCCAATCTGTCCAGAGCCAATCTGTCCAGAGCCAATCTGTCCAGAGCCAATCTGTACGGAGCCAATCTGTACGGAGCCAAAATCGGTAATATAACTATAAAAAAGGCAATGGTTATTAATGGTTTGTATAAATATTTAGCGATGCCAATTATTGCGGAAGACGGTAAGCAATACATCGGATTAGGTTGTCATTTAAGATCGGTTGACGATTGGGAAAATAATTTTTGGAACAATCCCAATGAATTTCCGAATGATAATTCTATAAAATCCCAATTACGGGTATTGGCTTTTGAAACAGCAAAGAAATGGCTGGAAATAAACAAGGATAAATAATTAACCCCAATATTTCAAACCAATGAAAAAACTATATTTCCGAAACGAAGATTCAGAAAGATGCCACGAAAAGGAATATTTTATTGATGAAATGAAAGATGTTGGTATTAAAGAAATGATGGTATTTGTGGTACAGAAAGATAAAAGTAAAGATTATTTTTGGTGCAAAGCCATTGATGATGTCTGTGCTAATGACGATACTCATTGTGGCAAAGAATGTGAAGATTACAAACCCTGTAACGGTAAATCGGGTAAATGCAGACTCAAAGGATATTGCTATATACCAACAAATAAAGTAGTATTAACAATCAAATAAAAATGAGATGAAAACAAAAGAAGAAAGAACAAACCGAATCCTTGCCAGAGGGGAAGTATCTGGTCATTCTCACATCATAACGGGAGAATGTGAAATTATCCGTGACGGTGACAACGTAACTATCAAGGCAGGGAAGAATTGTGTTATTAAACACCTTTTAGAACAACCTTTCATTGAAGAGGGCAGGGAGGAATGGACTAAAGAACACAAAGACATTCCTTTAAAAGAAGGTAATACTTATAAAAACATTCAACAGATAGAGTATAATCCTTACGAAAAAGCTATCAGAAATGTTACCGACTAAAATTGAAAAATTAACACCAAAACAAAAAGCTAAAATACCAATTTATCTAAAAAGATATTTTGATAAGGTGTACCATGCGCAACCAATTAATAAAAAATTGTGCGAAGATTCAATTTGTTATATCTACGAGAAATTTGGATATAAAAAGCCATTTATCTGGTATGTTGAAAGTCCATTAATGGCGCAAATAATAGTCAACATATTGACAGATAAAGATAAACTGGACAATCTCGTGGATAATCTCAGGGACAATCTCGTGGTTAATCTCGGGGATAATCTCAGGGCTAATCTCGGGGATAATCTCGTGGCTAATCTCTGGGCTAATCTCGGGGCTAATCTCGGGGATAATCTCAGGGATAATCTCGGGGATAATCTCGTGGCTAATCTCTGGGCTAATCTCAGGGACAATCTCGTGGATAATCTCAGGGACAATCTCGTGGTTAATCTCGGGGATAATCTCAGGGCTAATCTCGGGGCTAATCTCTGGGCTAATCTCTGGGCTAATCTCGGGGCTAATCTCGGGGCTAATCTCAGGGATAATCTCGGGGATAATCTCGTGGCTAATCTCAGGGATAATCTCAGGGATAATCTCGTGGCTAATCTCTGGGCTAATCTCAGGGACAATCTCGTGGATAATCTCAGGGACAATCTCGTGGTTAATCTCGGGGATAATCTCTGGGCTAATCTCGGGGCTAATCTCAGGGCTAATCTCAGGGCTAATCTCGGGGCTAATCTCGGGGCTAATCTCAGGGATAATCTCGGGGATAATCTCGTGGCTAATCTCTGGGCTAATCTCAGGGATAATCTCGGGGATAATCTCGTGGCTAATCTCTGGGCTAATCTCAGGGATAATCTCGGGGATAATCTCGGGGCTAATCTTGGGGCTAATCTCTGGGCTAATCTCTGGGCTAATCTCGGGGCTAATCTCAGGGCTAATCTCAGGGCTAATCTCGGGGCTAATCTCGTGGCTAATCTCGGGAAATTAAACTATATTACAACTTCGTATTATGGTAATATTTCCGATTTTGGATGGACGTGTTTTTATGATTTTATTAATACAGAACTTATCCCTTCTTATGAATTAGAATTATGGACGAAATGGAAGCAATTAATAGATTCAAATGTTTATGATACAATTCAAATGGATGGTTTGTGTGTAGTAATGTCTATGCCAAAAATTGTGCATATAAATGAAAACAAAAGACTTCATTGTGAAAATGGGCCATGTGTTGAATGGAAAGATGGCTATAAAGGTTATGCTTGGAATGGGATTATTGTTCCTGACTTCTGGATAACGAATAAGGAAAAACTGACCAAAGAAATTATCATCAATGAAAAAAACGCAGAAAAACGTAGATGTATTCAGGAAATACTTGGTGGGGAATTTATAAAAAAACTTGATGTAGAATTAATTGATTCTGACAAAGAAGATGAATTACCCATAGAACTTTACAGAACCAAACAGCCGGATGATATTATTAATGAGCATATTTATTATCTTAAAGTTGTTTGTCCTTCTACTAATCGGGAGTACTTCTTGTGTGTTCCTGAATCAAAAAATGTCTGGGAGGCAAAAGCATGGACTTTTCAAAATCAAAAAATTGAAATTAGGCATGGTGATGTAGGATTATTAAATCTATCACAAAAATTTGACAAACCTATTTTTCAGTCATAAATGTAAGTTAGTATTTATTAATCAACGAAGGGAACAATGGAAAAGACACCGCAACAAATTTTTAAGAGCATCCAAAAGATTATGGATGAATTTGACAACCATTTAAAACAGAAGGTATGAGAAATTTCTTTTTAGCCATAGCATTCTTCATGACTGCTCAGTTTGGAAATTATTATTATAAAGATCATTTCCTTCAGCCGGCAACAGATAGTGTTTTGTTGAATGAACAATTCAAACAATCGAGGATGCTTTCAAAAGAAAGGAGATCCCTGATCCTAAATGGAGCGATAAAGCGTATGAGTTCCTCTTGTGGTACATTAAATACCACGACTGGAGAACACCATTTATGGTAGAGGATGTTAGAAAGTCAGCCATAGGAACCGTAGAAGAACCTCCTAGCTTGAGGGCTTGGGGGAGTATTATTGTAAAAGCTAGCAAGAATGGGTTTATTAAACGAGTAGGTTACAAACAGGTCAATAACCCATTGGCACACAAAACACCAGCCTCACTCTGGGCTATCGTTTAGGGAATAACTTCACTCCATACTCTTCTAATTTATCCATATATTCGAAGGCTGTATCTATCGATTTAACATGGATCTCTAGACAGTACCCCTTCACCTGTTCGGCTATCGCTTTTAACTGATCAACAGCTCCCTCCAGTGTATCATCCTCAGCTCTTATAGCCCCTATTTCCGGGACCTCACATACCTGTGGCACCACATAGGTCTTCCCTTCAATCATGCAGCAATTCCTGAGCGTCACATTCTCTTTTATGCTGTCCGGGAAGTATATTGCCTGCCAGTTCTTAGGAGCCCATGCAGAGTGAATTAGAGCCTCTACCCCCCATTTCTTTGTGGTAATTGGCTCTACTATATTGCCATGGGCGCCTTCCCAGATTATATCAGCAAGGTTCTTGTACATTAAAAAGAAAAGCTCGCTAGGAGGTGAACCCGGGCGGGCGCAGAAATCGAGCATGTAAGATTTATGATCCTTACCGACCCTGAATTCTGTTCCAAAGAATCCGCGATACCCGTAACTCTTAAAAGTGTCGGCCATTTTATCGTTGAATACGGTGATCTCCGGGGGAAGTGTTTTGTCTTCCCCAATAATCCCTATGTATCCAAGGTCTTTTACTTCGACCCCACACAGGTATCTCTTAGGGTATTTACCGTCCACAGTCCAGAAGTCAGAGGCTATCTCTACCTTGTCATCTAGAGCATCATCCACAACCCATGTATAAATATACTTCTTGGCCCCAAGTTTCCACTCCAACTCATCCAACATCGGCTCTGAAAGTTTGTAGTTCTCGGAGTGCCACGTCTCTCCATCCCCCCGGTAGAGATCCAATTTAACCCATACATTTTCATGTTCCTTTAGGTATTTCCTGAGATTATCTAGGCCAGTAATCTTCTCGTATCCACCAACAGGCATACCCAACTTTTTCATGTGTTCCTTAAAAGCAGCGCGATCAGTCTCCATCTCTTCACCACGACGAGCTCCAAAAACAGGCTTACCAAGAGACTCTAGAAAAATCTCGAGATCCCACATCCCCATAACCTCTGAGGAGTAGAAGATATCAGTTTCATCGATAACATCAAAAAGGTTATTAACCCGGTTGATCTCAGGAAATCCATAACCCGGCAGTGTAAAATTGGATTTTGGGAATGGTCCATTCCAAGGGGTCCAGTAATTAACTTTACCAAAATCCTTAGCCAGCGTGAGTGCGTGGTTCACAAAGATCCCGCCATCTATAACGGTAATACACTTGGTCCCATATTTCTTAGTCATGCCCCGGTAGTTTTAAATAGTTTAACATCAGTCTCGTTACGAGTGTAGAAAATTGATGAGCCATCAAATATGGAGCTCTTGGATCATCCCCGGGCTCTGCATCTTTTGGGTGCAGGCCTTCGTCACATTCTTTTTCAAACATCTGGTCAAAGGCTAGTATATCTTCCTCAAGAATGCCTTCGTGATCCGTCAAAATAAACTCAATCAATTCATGTAAGGCCACCAATCGGTCATCAAGGATATTTCCGCTCTCTGTCGCAGTTATTATAACCTTTTGGCCTTTACTTCCTTTCTCATAATAATAATCCCCTTGATACATCGAGGGGAAGCGTGTCTCTTCCGCTGGGATGATTTTAATATTAATCTCACTCATCATGTCCTGTTTATTAATCTGAATGTGACTTTACTTGTTTTAAAATAACACCTGACTAGCTCTTCTACAGCAAACCTGTCAAAGAACTTACAGGAGAAGATGTTCATGTACATTGAATGCGTGATGTCCAATGTGTGAATAGTGATGTTGCTGGTCTTGATGAACTGAATACAACTCAATCCCTGTAAATGAGGGATGGGAGTGTCCTCCATCCAGAAAAAGGGAGGTTTTGCGCGTTCAACATCCAGTGTCGTAATTAGAAGATCTAAAAACGCCCTGATTTTTTTTCTTGTCATTAAGGATGGATCACAGTCGTGGGCGTCTACGATCAATTCCATACCGTAATGGGTGCTGTCGCTTCCGATCATTTTTCTACGGGTTTTTGATTGAGAATTTATTATATGAACTACGTTCTCTTATCGAAGGAGGTTCACCAGATCCTCCTCCTTTCTCCACGGTATCTACTACAGGTAATTTTGGTTTGTCATAATATTCAAGGCCTTCTTTTTGAACTCGATTGAACAACATCTGTTCCAAAGAGTCCCTGACGGCTTGTTTTTTCTCAGCAGCCTCTTTCTTAGCCTCCAATTCTTCTTCTGGCAGTCCATACATCTTTACTTCTTCA